>Ga0316206_1000260_pt1 | contig 86620 bp, 78 predicted proteins | sample 6monthpyrite_MG_FD_204942 | JGI IMG/M metagenome (GOLD analysis project Ga0316206, IMG submission 204942) | Microbial mat bacterial communities from mineral coupon in-situ incubated in ocean water Damariscotta River, Maine, United States -... | ecosystem: Environmental > Aquatic > Marine >...
AGGGAAATTTCCAAGTTTTATCTTTTGCATAGAGTTTGTGAAATTTCTTGTTCTGTTTTTTTAAGGCTACTTCCGGTGCTGTAAGCACACCGTATTCCTGATTGTATGCAACTGCTTCAAGAGCTTTATTTTCATTTTTATAATCATCAATATTTTCTAAATTCTTATTTATTTTCTCATTTTTTATTTTTTTGCCTTTTAGTGAATAGAGTTCAACTCTTGGCTTTTTTTCAAACGAAATAAGTAGCTTACCATCAACAAAAACCATCCCCTCCGAATCTCTTTTAGACTTTTTTAATTCTTTATCATTTTTATCTTTTAATACATAGGCTTTTTTTAATTTTAGTTTGTCAATTTTGTCATTCTTTATAGCTATATTAAAATGGTACAAGTAGCCTTTATCGCTCAGTGCATAAAGTTTGCCTTTATAATACGCCAGAGCAGACAATTCACTCACCTTTATCCCGCCCATAGCATTAAATGTTAACTCTTTTGAGTCTAAAATCCTAATGTTCATAAATTTAGAAGATTGTAGCCATGAGGGTTTTATATCATAATCCAAAAGTTTGCCTTGTGCTAAAGTGTAAAAAAATAAAAAAATAAAGACTAATCTTGCCATAATGTTTTTCCCTAAATAAATTGTTTAAAATAGCTGATTATTCGTTCTTCTAAATAAAACTTGGGATTCAGGAAAGTTCCGCCAACAAACCCAACATGTCCGCCATGCGCATGTATCTCTAGTTCCACTTTATGAGAGTATTCCCCATCATTAGGTAAAACTTCAGGTGTCATGAATGGATCATCCAAAGCTTGAATAATAAGAGTGTCTGTTTGGATATTGTTTAAAAACTGCTTTGCACTTGATTTGGCATAATAATCTTTTGCTGAATTAAACCCATGAATCGGTGCAGTATATGCATCATCAAACTCCCAAAATATCTTTAGTTTTTTAACACTGTCTTCATCGATATTGATGAATGATTTCATGTCATGAAGTTTGTACTTTTGTAACAAAGACTTTTTTAAATCTTCTAATAGGTAAGCTTGATAAAATTTTGAAAAACCACGATTCATCTGATTTGCTACAACTTCTAGCTGCATCGGGGCAGAAACAGATACCGCAGCAGTTAAAGGAGATGAATTTCCAAATTCTCCGAGCATTTTTAAAAGCATATTACCGCCAAGAGAATATCCTACTGCAAAAAGAGTAACATTGGGATAAGACTTTTGCAAGTGGGCGAACAACAATTTTGCATCATCTGTATCACCGCTATGATAGGCCCGAGGAAGTCGGTTTTGTTTATCTGCACAACCTCTGAAATGCATTAAGACGACGCTGAAACCTTCATGACCAAGAGCTTGCATAATACCTTGAATATAGGCTGACTTATACGAACCGGCAAGTCCATGAAAAAGTACTACAATTGGTTTTTCTTGATTTGTTTTGTCTCTGTTATGCCAGTAGCACTCCAAAAAGTCACCATCATCGAGTTCAAATTGTTCAATTTCTGTTTTTATATATACATCTTTTACAAAAAGTGCAGAGTACAATGTCTGGAAATGCCTGTTTGAAAGACCAAAGGCAGGCTTAAATGGTTCATAGTTCATAGCGGGATTTTAGCATAATAAAACAATTGATTTCTCGGGAATATTGTCTGCAAAGAGTGAGATAGCAATTTATCTATTGGAAATTTTCAACACAAGGGGGTGAGGAGGTGTTCAAAATGTTATGATATACTTCGCACCATTTACTTAAGGGGTTTTTGATGATAAAAGGTTTAGTGAGTATTTTACTTTTATTTGTAATGGGGGTTCATGCAGATGTTCTTTCACCGTGGGGTGATGCCAAGCTTCTTCCAACACAATATAAAGCTCACAAAGTTTTGTATGATGTAGACTATGGTTCGCTAGAAAAATTATCCAATATCTTAGATCGTGTCAGCTTACTTAATAAACTGTATAAAGCTGACCCCTTTGAGAGTTCGATTATCATTATTCTTCACGGACAAAGCATCCCGTTTTTTGCCAAAGAAAATACTAAAAAATACAGAGCATTCCTTAATCGTGCCTACGGGCTGAGCCTAGATGGCATTATAGAGTTTAGGATGTGCCAAGCCGCAGCAAAAGCTATGCACTATTCAGCTAAAGATATCAATGGCTTTGTTACAATGGTTCCTATGGCTGATGCGGAGATTGTAAGACTTCAAAAAGAAGAAGAGTATGCTTATATGAGATAGTCAGGTTCATAGTCTTGAAGAGAGTTGGAAAAGTTTACGTTAAGTTCACACTATAATACTATGCTTCACTACTTTATATATGCAATCAGCTTTTTATAAGTTGGATTCGCTGATATAATGAAAATTACTTGAGAGAGGTCTAGTATGAAATTTAGAAATTTGTTATTGACAGCAGTTGTTGCTGGATCATTCGCACTATCGTCTACATGTTTCGCAAAAGATGCGGGACGTGGGCATGATTATAGAACGTTTCATAGTGACGGGAAGATTGAATATGGAAAGATAGCCGATTCCTACTCATCAGATTTGGTGATGTATTTAGCCGGAAATCAATTCATGGTTATGGAAACATTGATTAAAGATTTTCAAAAGAAAAATGCTGATATCAAGACAGTTTATGTAGAGACTATTCCTCCAGGGCAGATATTAAAAGGACAAATTCTCAAGCAAGGCATAATTAACGGGGAAAAAACGTCTCAAAGTCCCGATCTTTATGCGAGTGTTAATCTTGGACACCTTAAGAAGCTTAAAGACAAAAATATTATGGATACATATATCATCTATACTCATAACCAATTAGAATTGATGGTAGCCAAGGGAAATCCTAAGCATATAAAAGGGCCTAAAGATTTGGGAAGGGACGATCTGGTTCAGTCGCATCCAAATCCTTTGACCGAAGGTATTTTTAAATTTTACGGTTCTCAGATGTTAAAAGATTTGGGCTTATTCGATAAAGTCACAGGTGGCAAAAAATGTAAAGGCTGTTGGGCTGTTAAGAACAAAACATGGTTTACTGAGCGTCATCATAGAGACACTCCTTTTCGTATTGAAAATGGACAAGCTGATGTGGGTATCGTTTGGGCTACGGAAGTACAGCATGCAAAAGACACTCATCGTGCTCTTGAAGGTGTGAAAATTCCTGCACCGTATAACATGGCAGATAAGGTGGGTTATGCAATTGGAGAGCTAAAAACAGCTAAAAACTCTAAAAATGCAAAGCGTTATCTTAACTATTTAGCGACGAAAGATGCACAAAACATCTATGCAAGCTTTGGTTTTGGCAAGGCAAGCAAAAAGGATTTAACACTTGCAAAAATTCCTTAATCTTCCCTCTTTTAGAGCCTCTCTCTTGAGGCTCACTTTTGTTGATAAAACTTTACTTCATTCCTCCCTTAACTGAAAAAAATGATAAACCTAAGAGTAAAATCACAATATATTGACGAATATAAAGATGGATATCCATTAATAACAAAAGAGTCTGTTGTTGATTGGGACAAAGCTATACGAGAAGGTATGATTATAAATCTTCTGGATGATAAAAATAAATTCATCGCTAGAGGATATTATGGGATACAAAATAAAGGTTATGGATGGGTGCTCTCGTTTAAAAAAGATGAGAAAATAGACCTAGATTATTTTATAAGAAAAATAAAAGATGCTATTAAATATAGAGAAGATTTTTTTTATGATGATACCACTACTGCTTTTAGAGTCTTTAATGGCGAAGGTGATGGCATCGGTGGGTTAACAATAGATTATTTTGATGGATATTACCTAATCACCTGGTATAGTATAGGGATATATGAACTTAAAGCGGACATTTTGAGAGCTCTTAAAAATTGTGTTACATACAAAGGGATATATCAGAAAAAGAGATTTGAGGGCAAAGGAAAGTACCTTGATGATGCAGATGATTTTGTTTGCGGTACTCACGCAAATGTGCCTCTCATTGTCAAAGAAAATGGGGTGAACTTCGCAATCTATTTGGATGATGGACCGATGGTGGGCGTATTTTTAGATCAAAGAGATGTGAGAAAAACTATTCGTGATAAATATACGAAAGACAAAACAGTTCTAAACACTTTTTCTTACACTGGTGCATTTTCGGTATTTGCTGTACTTGGCGGCTCAGTAAAGACTACAAGTGTGGACCTTGCCAGCAGAAGCCGAAGTAAAACAGAAGAACAATTCACTATAAATGAGATAGATTTAAAAGCCCAAGATATTATCGTCGAAGATGTTTTCAACTATTTTAAATATGCACTCAGAAAAAATCTTTTATTTGATCTGGTAGTACTTGATCCACCCAGTTTTGCAAGGTCGAAAAAACATACGTTTTCTGTGGCAAAAGACTATGTGAAACTTCTAAAAGAAGCTATCCAAATAACCAATAAAGGCGGTGTCATAGTTGCCTCAACAAATTATGCAAACTTTGGAATGATGACATTTAAAGATTTTATATCTAAAGCATTTAGAGAATTACAAGGAAAATACAGGATTGAAGAAACTTTTTCACTGCCAAAAGATTTTAGAGTTACGGATAAGTTCAGAGAGGGTGATTATCTCAAGGTTGTGTTTATCACAAAGGTGTAATTGTTTGAAACTTGTTATAATTACCATTTTTAGATGATACTTTGGAGCTTTTCTCAATGAAAATACAAACTCAATACACGTATGAAACAAAATGGACGGATACAAGCGAAGATGATATTTTAAAAATCATTGAAGAAGAAATCGGTGATGCTGATCCAAAAGGAACTTTTGATTATATAAAAAAAGCTATTAAAAAAGGTAAGGCTATAACTGTTGGAGCATGCAGATTTAAACTTCATCAAGAGGAGAAGAAATAATGTTTTATAATTCTGAAATAGCAAAATTACTTTTAAGACTTACTGTTGGAATAATGATGTTGTTCCATGGAATAGAAAAAGTAATACATGGCATTAGCGGCGTGAAGCATTTAACAACGAGTGCAGGACTTCCGGAATTTTTTGCTTATGGTGTTTATATTGGTGAGGTTATAGTCCCTATATTTATAATTCTTGGACTTTATGCAAGAATTGCATCACTGTTTTTAGCTATCAACATGATGATGGCAATTTTCTTGGCTTATGGGGGTTCACTTTTTGCTTTAGGTAAATTTGGTGCACCGGTGATAGAGTTGCCCCTATTTTATCTTGTTATATCTATAGTAATCTTTTTGCTTGGCAGTGGAAAGTATGCTGTAAATTCTAAATAGACAGAATTTAAGGATGTGGGACTTTTAATTGAGAATTTAAACTCCAACCAATAATGAGCATAAGAACAATAACGCCAAATGCAGAGAGTAACTCATAACTGTTTGCAAGATAGACTACCCACAAAAGAATCGCGCCTAGAGGAGTTGGAACTCCTGTAAAATAGTTTGCAACTTCGCCCGCATCTGCATTGATATTGAAACTTATGAGTCTTCTAAGTCCTGAGATGACATAAACAATACTGACGATGGAAGCTGCGATAAGCCACATGCCATGCAAAGATGTCGCATACACTGCTTGAAAGATTAAAAACACAGGGACAAGTACAAAACTTAAAAAGTCGGCAAAACTATCTAACTGAATCCCAAACTCATTTGAGAGATTATATTTCCTAGCAATTTTCCCATCAAATATGTCAAAAGCACCGCCAATCCAAGCCAAAATAATAGCAACAAAAAAGTTGTTTTGAGTTATGAAATACGTAGCCATAAGACCAGCTGTGATATTTACAAATGTAAAAAGATTTGCCAAATTAAAATGAGATGCGGGATTGTATAAAAATTTCATAGTTTGCCTTTAAAATTAATTATGAAATTATATCTTACAAATTGTTATTGACGGTAAAATATGCTAAGATTTTGTATGAGATTTAAGTCAGTAAATAAATTTTTTGGTATTGTTTTTGTACTTGCTACATTTATGGGTGTTTTTCATCATCATGATAACCTAAAGCCTCATAATGATTGTCAGATATGCACGATACAATCCAACATTGCTGACGCTGATACTCCCAATGAAATCATCTATTTATCAAAAATTGAAATTTTCTCAGATGTCACAATCTCAAAATTGCCAAATATTTATGAATATAAACAACCCATTCCGTTAAAAGCAAGAGCTCCCCCTTTTATCTCCTAAATTAAAATCAATACAACAATCAATATTATTACAAATTTGGAGAACAAACCATGAAAAAAACTATGGGTTTATCCCTACTCGCCTTTTCATCCCTTTTTGCCGAGGCAGAATTGGATGCAATTAAGGGGCAGTTAAAACAACAACAAGTAATCATGCAAAACCTACAAGAGAAAGTACTGCAGCTTACAAACCAGAACCAAGCAAAAGAACAAAACAAGTTCGATGTTCAAATGGCGCAAAACAGTGACTCATCATCAAGCTTTTCACAAAATGCTTATTTGCCGGATATCGCCTTAATTTTAAATATGTCGGCAGTTGGCAGAAATGTTAAAAATTCTGAGTATGCAAACTATGCAATTCCCGGTTTTATTGACAGCGGTGATGCTGAACTACCTTTTAATAAAAACAGAGGATTTAATCTTAATTATGCAGAGGTCGCTATGCATTCAACTGTTGATCCATATTTTGATGCTTTTGCAATCTTCCATCTTCACCCTGATGCTCTTGAAATTGAAGAAGCATTTGTTAGAACAAGGGCGCTTCCTTATGGACTCAAAATTAAGGCCGGTAAATTTAAAAGCTCATTTGGTCGTATAAACTCTATGCATCAGCACGCATGGAATTTTGATGCACAGCCGATAGTTTATGAGGCTTTTTTTGGACCTGACTCTATAAGTGACCCCGGAATTCAGCTCCAATGGGTAGCCCCAACTGATACTTATCTTATGGCAGGAATAGAGGCACTACAAGGGACTAATGATAGAAGTTTTGGCGATACTGAGCAAAGTAATCTCTTTGTGGCTTATCTAAAAACCAGTGTGGATATTGGCGATGATTTGTCTATTTTAGGCGGAATAAGTTTAGCACATGGAAAAAATACAATTGCTAATGCAACTGATGTTTATGGGATGGATTTAACACTCAGGGAACAACTTGGCAGTTACAGCTCCTTGGTATGGCAGAGTGAATATCTTTACAGAAACAAAGACATTGGTGTATCGAATGATAAACAGGCAGGGCTTTATAGTGAATTCATTTATCATGTGGATAGAAACTACTCCGGAGGTATCCGTTATGATGGTATTGTGCAAAATAATACCGATTTAAGTGTTGGTTATACAGGTGTAAATACAGATAATTTAGACAAATATACGCTAATGCTTGAGTATAAACCATTTCCTATGTCAAGGATTAGACTGGAGTACACCCATGATAGAACAAAAGTTATAAACGGACAAAGAAAAGATATCAATGAAGTGATGATGACACTCAACATTGCAGCAGGCGCTCATGGCGCGCACTCTTACTAGGAGATAGAATGAAAAAATTACTATTATCAGTTTTACTGACAACACTTGCTTTTGCTTCGATGGAAGTAGATACAACATACTCAACGCTTGGTGCGGTTGCTCAAAAAATCGGAGGTGACTTGGTACATGTCACAGTTTTGGGAAGTCCAAAATATGACCCACACTTTATCGTGCCAAAACCTTCCCTTTTGTCTAAACTCAGACGAGCAGATTTACTCATTATAAATGGTGGAGGCTTAGAAATTGGTTTTTTGCCTCCGCTTATTATAAATGCAAACAATGCTAACATTCAGCCCGGAGCAAAAGGTTTTTTAGACATGTCTCATTTTATAGATTTGATAGACAAGCCAGCATCGGTTTCAAGAGGTTTTGGAGATATCCATGCTAATGGTAATCCTCATTATTCAACTGATCCTTACACTATACTTGTTATGGCGAAAGTTATAAGTAAAAAATTATCACTGTTAGACCCAAAGAATGCTAAAAACTATAGAACAAATCTGAGTAATTTTTTACAAGAGTGGGATGCATATTTATTGCACTTTGATGCCAAGATGGCAATATGTAAAGATAAAAAAGTGATAGAATATCATGAACTTTTTAACTACTTTTTAAAGAGGTATGGATTTACTAGTTATGGTGACATTGAGCCTCTTCCGGGCATCGCACCGAGTTCTAAACATACAATTGAGCTGATTCATACCATAAAAGATAATGGGATAAAAATAATTCTTCAAGATGTGTATCATGAGAAAAGAACAGCAGAATTTATAGCATCAAAAACTGGTGCAAAGGTTGCGCTTATTCCTCACGACGTAGGTGCCGTTAAAAGCGCTGATACACTGGAGAACTTTTATAACACCATAGCAGAGCAGATATGTCACTGATAGAATTACTTTGGCCGGCTTTTGTGCTGGCTATAGGACTGGTATTTGTACATGCAATTTTTGGGATTGAGATTATTCGTCGCGGTGTTATTTTTACAGATTTGGCTATCGGGCAGATTGCTGCCGTAGGAATGGCAATAAGCATAGCCTATATGGACGGTGCTTGGCAAAACACCATGACATTGCTGTTTGCTGTTGTGGCTGCCGGTGCTATTGCTTTGGCAAATAGTAAAATAAAACATGTAGAGGCTTTTATAGGTCTGCTTTATGCGCTTGGCATCTCGTCAATTATGCTTATTTTATCAAAAAGTGCGGAAGGGACAGAGCTTTTTAGCAAACTTAGCGCTGCTGATATTTTGTTTGTCTCATCTGCGGAAGTTACTAAAAGCATTATACTTTACATTTTTGTTGCAATTATTATGTTCTTTGTATATCCCAGAATAAAGGGAGTTGTAAAAGAATTACTATTTTTCGTCATGTTGGCGATTACGGTTACATCTTCAGTGCAATCAGCAGGAGTATTAGTTGTTTTTGCCTTGTTGATTGCTCCTGCATATGCAGGAATTTTACAGTTAAAATTAAATCCTCTCATCTTTTCGTGGATATTTGGCTCGTTTGCAATTGTAATTGCTCTTTTTAGCTCTTATCATTTAGATTTGCCTACCGGGTATACTATAATTTTTACAATGGTGCTTTTTTCAATGGGGTTTGTTGTGTTTCAATCCCTTTAGCTTGGATAAAAAATCAACCTCATACCATTGTTCTATAATATGTATTTATATTCTCCTACTTAATCATTGGTTAATAAATATAGTTCTATAATCCGAGAATATTAAATAAAGGGAATAATTAATGCATTTTTTTAAAAATTTTAGAATTAGACAAGTCTTAGCAACTTCCGTTACGACAGTATTGGCAGTTTTGCTTGTGAGTGGGGTATTAAACAGTATGCAAATGGGTGACATAGTTGAAAAAACTGACAAACAAAAACTAGAAATTTTACCAAATATGCTGGATTTTTTAGATTTACAGTTAAATGTTATTCAAATTCAACAATGGCTTACAGATGTATCTGCAACAAGAGCGGCGGAAGGTTTTGATGACGGTTACGGTGAAGCAAAAAACTATTTTGTTAAAGCCAATGCAACTCTGGATAGATTGATTAAAGTACATGGAGATTTAGGTGAATCAGAGATGGTTCAAGAACTTACAGCCTATAAGCAGAGCTTGAAAGAATACTATGCCGTTGGTGTAAGTATGGCCGATGCCTATGTAAAAGACGGACCGCAGGAGGGAAATAAACTTATGTCAAAATTGGACCCTTTTGCAGATAAATTGGCTACAGAACTTGATAAATGGATATCTGAGCATAAAAAAGAGTTAAATATGAATAGTGATGAGATAGAAAAAAAGATTTCTGATTTTAAATACCAAAGCACTATTCTTTATATTCTTTTACTTCTAATAATTGTACTTGCTTTTTGGATAATAGATAGTGTTCTTAGTAAAATCATACATATAGATAAATATTTGGAGGAGTTAGCTAGACTTAACTTTACTGGAAAACTAGATATACCCGGTAAAAATGAGATAACTATGATTGCTCGGAATCTTTTTAAAGTAATTGAAGTGATAAAAGATTTTATTAGTGAGGCAAAAATTTCTTCGACTGAAAATTCGTCAATATCACATGAGCTCTCCACAACTGCTACAATTGTCGGTCAAAAAGTTGAAGATGTTACCAACATGGTAAATGCAGCTACGCAAAAAGCAAATGGAGTGGTTGATGAGATTAAAGTATCTATAGAATTAGCTAATGTCAGTCGTGAAAATACACTTTTAGTGAGTGAAAATTTAACTGATGCTACAAAAGAGATTATAAGACTAACCGAGGATGTTCAAGAAACTGCAAATATAGAATCGGAGATGGCTAGTAAAATAGAAAATTTAAGCCATGAAGCCAATCAGGTTAAAGAAGTATTAACTGTGATATCTGATATCGCTGATCAAACCAATCTTTTAGCTCTTAATGCTGCTATAGAAGCTGCTCGTGCAGGCGAACATGGTCGTGGTTTTGCGGTTGTTGCCGATGAGGTCAGAAAACTGGCAGAGCGCACTCAAAAAAGTTTGGTAGAGATACAAACAAGCATAAATGTCATGGTACAGTCAATCAGTGATTCTAGTGAACAGATGAATAAAAACTCTGAGCATATTCAAGAATTAGCAAATATCTCATCAAATGTAGAAAAGAAAATTAATTCTACGCTTAGCTTTATGGAAACAGCAACTACTGCTAATAAAAAAACAGTTGGCGACTTTGAAAATACCGGTAAGTTGATTGGTGCTATTGTATTGGACATGGGTAGTGCAAACGAGGTAGTCGCTTCAAATGCGAGAAGTGTTGAAGAGATAAGTGCGGCAGCAGATCACCTAAGTACTATGACTGGTGAGTTAAACAATAAAATGGAACAGTTTAAAGTTTAAAGGAAAAAAATGAAACTAAAAATGTTACTAGGTTTATTCAATCTTGTATTGGTATCTGCTTGTTTAGAAGCCACAGAAATACCTACTACTGTGCATTCCGTAAGAGAGACTATACAAAATATAAATTCAGGCAGTGAGAATGAAGTGGCTTTGGCCAAACGGATTGAAGGGATGTTTACCCATGCAACACTGAGCGGTAGTGTCAGGACGATGTATGCTGGATATGATCAAAAAGAAAGTTCAAGTATAGACACCTATTCTACAGCAGTTGGAGGAGCTCTTAAATATGAATTAGCGGGTTTTAAGGGCTTTAATGCCGGAGTGCAGTTTTCTACATCACATGATATGGATTTTATTTCAGGTGATAGAGATCAAGGTCGTAACAATGCTGAATTGTCATCCTCAAATGGAAATTACACACAATTGAGTGAGGCTTATGTAAACTATAAACTCAATGATTTTAACTTTAGAGCAGGACGACAAACCATAGATACCCCCTTGGCAGATAGTGATGATATAAGAATAGTTAAAAATAGTTTTGATGCTTATATAGCTACATACAGCTATAAAGGTGTGGAGTTTATGCTTGGGAATTTACAAAAATGGCAAGGGACTGATGCCGGGCTTGATGATGGATGGGTTGATGCAGGTGTGGATGGAACAAATTTTGGAGGTATATCCTATGCTAATATTTTTGAATTTAATGCATGGTATTACAATATAACTAAGTCAACAAATGCTTTTTATGTGGACACAGGAGTTAATTATCCTATAAATAAAAATTTTACAATTCACACAATGGTTCAATATTTGGATGAGAAAGAACTTGACAAGAGTGGTACAGCAGCACATCTATACGGTGCTTTATTAGAGCTGTCTATTTATGATTTCGATTTTGGAATTGCATACAACAAGTCAGATAAAGTCACGAATAAAAGCAGCTTTTCCGGTTTTGGCGGTGGTGTTATGTTTACTAGTATGGATACGAGCATCATAGATGATATAGCAACTGACCGTGATGTTGATGTAATTGTCGGTGGACTGACTTACCATCTAGAAGATTTTTCTTTTCTTTATGCGTATGGTGATTTTAATGGTGCAAAAGATAGCGCAGGAACTAAAGTACACACGAGAGAGCAAGATGTGTCTTTAGAATATAATATGCAGGATAAAGTTGTCTTAAGTGCGATATATGTTCTAAAAGAGGATAGGCTTATGGCGGTTAAAAGTGATAATGACTGGAGCCGCATGCAAGTGAATCTAACATATAATTTTTAAACTTAGTCTGTGTTTAACCCAGATTATGTAGTAGATATTTCTAAAAATCGTTTACGCTTGTGCTTAAGGGGTGTTTAGTAAACATTTTAAGCCACCTTATTGGTGGTGTAAATTTTTAATGAATGTTCCTTGAGTACAATGATGAATGAGTTTTTTGATTTCCTACTGCATAATTTGGGTTTAACGGAATGCTGAGTGATTATATTCTTTAGACTTAAGAAGACAAAGATGTTTAATGAGAAATTAATATGATATTGATTATCATTACGATAAGATTAAATACAAAGAATTTATATGAAAAAATTATCCATATGTACAAAAGGCGAAAAGCTAAAAGTTGTGAAGTTAAATGCGACCGGTGAACTTAAGCAAAGACTTATCTCTTTTGGTATTATGAAAGAAGCTATAATAGAAGTATTGGTATATGCTCCAACGAAAAGTACGATGGAGATTATGGTGAGAAAAATGAGAATTGCCCTCAGAGCAAAAGAAGCTGAGATGATAGAGGTAGAAGAAATATGAACGATATAACACAAAAGGATTGTCCAATCATAGCTAAACATATAAAAATTGCTTTAGTTGGACAGCCAAATGTCGGTAAGAGCATGCTTATAAACTCTATTTCAAATGCTCATTTACATGTGGGCAATTTTACCGGAGTTACGGTTGAGAAATCTGAAGTTTTATTTGATTATCAAGACTATCACTTTACGGTTGTAGATTTACCCGGAACTTACGCTTTTACTGATTATACGATAGAAGAAAGAGTAACGCATGACTATCTTTGTGCTGAGAGCTATGATCTGATTATCAATGTAGTAGACTCTACAAACTTAGAGAAAAACCTTCAACTTACTTCGGAACTTATGAGTATGAGCAAAAATATTGTCATAGCACTCAACATGACTGATGAAGCGCAAAAAGAAGGGATGGAGATAAACTCTCAGTATATGTCACAACTCCTTGGGATACCTTGTGTTAAGGTGTCTGCGGTTACTAAAGAGGGTATGGAAGAACTTATCCAAACTGTGATTAACCAACATGAGATAAAAGAGCAAGAGGCAAAACTTATTTTTAGTGAACCGGTTGAAGAAGAGATTGCTAAAATTGTGAAATATTTAACAAAACATAAGTATGAAGCAGTGAACTCATATAGAAATGTTGCGATAAATCTTTTGAAGAATAATAAAAAAACTTATGAAAAAATGCATGATGACCCAATCTGGATAGAACTACAGCCTCTTCTGATAGATGCATCCAAACATGTGGAACTTCATCATAATAGTGATGACATAAAAGAGGCTTTTGCGGAAGAGTATGCTTCTTTTAACAGAGGTATTATCACAGAGGTTTTAAAACAGACCAAAGTGGAAGAAAAAAAAACATTAACTGAAAAGATTGATTCTGTATTGATTCATCCAATTTTTGGTATTCCATTGTTTTTATTTTTTATGTGGAGTCTTTTTCAGGTAACTTTTAAATTGGGCTCAATACCTATGGAATGGATAGATGGATTTTTTGGATGGTTTGGTGATGCAATCGGCACTACAATATCTAACAATGAGATTCGTTCACTTGTAGTGGATGGTGTTGTTGGCGGTGTTGGGGCAGTTGTGCTTTTTGTACCAAATATTATTATCCTTTTTATCGGAATAGCACTTTTAGAAAGTACTGGATACATGTCAAGAGTTGCCTTTTTGCTAGATGGATTTTTTCACAAGTTTGGACTTCATGGACAGTCTTTTATTCCATTGGTTACTGGATTTGGTTGTTCTATTCCAGCTTACATGAGTGCAAGAATACTTAAAAATGACAGAGACAGACTTCTAACCCTCTTTATCATAGGCTTTATGAGCTGTGGAGCAAGACTGCCTGTATATGTACTTTTTGCAGGTGCATTTTTTTCTACAGATATGGCGGGGAATATTCTTTTTGTCATATATATATCAGGAGCGATTATAGGTCTTATTGCCGCTAAAATACTAAAGATTACTGCATTTAAGGGGATTGATGAGCCATTTGTTATGGAGATGCCAAAATACAGACTTCCATCATTAAAATTGATTTGGCATACAGTTGTAACAAAAACTTTAATGTATCTAAAAAAAGCTGGAACTTTCATCGCAGCGGCCTCTATGCTTATTTGGTTCTTAAGTAATTATCCACAGAATTTAGAACTGAATCAAGAGTTTGCAACAAAAATAGAAAATACAAATAGTGAGAATAACAAAGTTCTTCTTTCAAATGAGCTTGCTGTTGCTAAGCTAGAACAGAGCTATTTAGGTCAAATAGGGAAGTTCTCAGAGCCGATATTTGCACCGCTTGGATTTGATTGGAAGATGAGTATAGCCCTGCAAACGGGATTAGCGGCCAAAGAAATTGTTGTCTCAACTTTGGGCGTTTTATATTCTTTAGGTGAGGGAGTAGATGAAAACAGTAATTCTTTGGTTGACGCTATATCAAAAAATATTCCTTTTGCATCTGCTGTGTCTTTTATAGTTGTTATCATGATTTATCTTCCATGTTTGGCGGCTTCGATAGTCTTTACCCGTGAAGCCGGCGGGATAAAATATTTCTTTTATCTTTTTGCATTTACATCTATTGCAGCTTATGGACTTGCTTTTATAGCTTATCGTGTAACTTTGGCGTTAACATGAGTTTTATTAACTTCTTGTTAGTTCACATCGGTTAAACTTCAGTTATGAATAAAATATTGATGATTGAAGATGACTTGGAATTAGCGGAGATATTAACAGAATATCTTGAACAGTTTGGATTTGAGGTTGTCACCGAAGACGACCCTTTTAAAGCGGTAAGTATATTAAAACTAGAACCGTTTAATTTAGTAATTTTAGATTTATCATTACCAGGCATGGATGGCTTAGAAGTTTGTGAAGCAATTCGCGAGAGACAAGATGTTCCAATCATTATTTCATCAGCTAGAAGCGATGTGACAGATAAGGTAAGGGCTCTTGAGCTTGGAGCAGATGATTACATACCCAAACCATACGATCCCAGAGAGTTAGAAGCGAGAATAAACTCTGTTCTTAGAAGATATGCAGCAAAAACAGAAGCAAAAGAAGAATCAAAAAGTGACTTTAAATGCGATAAATCAACTATGCTTATTAGTTACAAAAATAGAAATATTGATTTGACTAACGCCGAGTTTGGAATACTTTCTTATATGATTGCAAAGCAGGGTCTTGTAGTCTCTAGAGAAGATTTAATTCACAATGTAAATGCAATAAATGAAGATTCATCAAATAAAAGCATTGATGTTATGGTTGGTAGAATTCGAAACAAACTTGGGGATAAGGCTCTCATCGAGTCTGTTAGAGGTGTTGGGTATAAGTTACTTAAATAATAAATGAAAAATTCTGTATTAATTACTGTTCTTTTTGCTCTTATAGTTACACTCATAAGCGTTAGCACGGTATTTTGGAAATTCTATAAGTTAAATAAAGAACAATATATTAATAATATTTTTACAAATTATTCTATCATTACACAACTTTATCGTGAGCATCAGCAACGAAAAAGCTCGGACATTATGTTTGAAGCAAACCTAGCAGTTTATAATCTTCGTTCTGAAAAAGATGAAACCAGACAAAATATAATCATTAAACAATGTAATGTATTAAAAAGGGAAGGTTTTCACAGTGTAGATGAAGAATTGCATGTAGATTCCAAAGGTCTTTATACATACAGAGTTGTAAAAGACTTAAAAGCTACAATGGTGCAGTTTCAGCAAAAAATATATTTTTATATTCAAACACCAAAGGGTTCTATCCTCATAGAAGATGAGACTTTAAAACCGTATAGGTATGGTAGTATTCTTTATACTTACGCGACAACTGTAGCAATTATACTTATTTCATTTTTTTTAATTTTACAAAAAATACGGCCATTAATTCGTTTAAGAAAAAAGATAGCACTTTTTGGAGATGGTGATTTAAATATATCTTTTAAAATAAAAGGGAGTGATGAGATTGCCCTTGTTGCAAATGAGCTAGAATCAGCAAGGGGAAAAATAGCGACTCTTTTAGAATCAAGAACTCTATTTTTACGTAACATAATGCATGAACTAAAAACACCGATTGCAAAAGGAACAATAGCAACACAAATGCTAGATACTCAAAAGCAACGGGATAGATTTACATCCATTTTTGGTAGATTAGAGTCACTTATAGAAGAATTTGCTATGATTGAAGAGGTCACAACACAGCATAATAAAAATGAGTTTAAAGAGTATAGAATTGTCGACATAATAGACGGTGCGATAGATATGGCAATGGTTGAAAGAGATAGTGTCAGCATAGAGGTGTCTGCTCAAGAAAAAATATCTGCGAATTATAGACTATATACGACGGCTGTAAAAAATATGATAGATAATGGAATTAAATATTCTCCAGATTCACATGTAAAAATTGTTATGATAAATCATGAGCTATGCTTTGAGAGTAAAGGAGAGTGTCTAAAACAGACACTTCAATATTATATAGAACCTTTTACAAAAGACAACCCATCCAAAAATAGTTTTGGTTTAGGTCTGTATCTTGTTGATTCAATACTAAAAGCCCACAATCAGGTGTTAGCACATGAATATTCTAATGGAGTGAACCGTTTTATATTTGCATAAGTGTACATTATGTAAACTGCCATTATGAATAGAAACCTACGTGCTGTGTTATTTATATTTTTTGCAATATCATTTTTTTCTTTTGGCTGGTTAAGTCATTCAGCTTATTTTCCAGATAATAAAATCAAAAAACCATCACTTTTAGATAAAATCAAAAAATCAAAAATACTCAATGTAGTTCTTTTGAATTCCCCGTCTATATACTATATAGGCAGTGAAGGTCCACAAGGTTTTGAGTACGACCTTTTAAAGGCTTATGCCGACAGTTTAGGCGTTGATTTAAACATTACAACAGCCAATACGGTAAAAGAAGCCATAGAACTTAGTAAAAATCCAAATATTTATATCACTTCAGCAGGACTTTCCAAAACAATAAACAGACAAAAAACTTTTAATTTTGGACCATCGTATTTTGAAGTGCAAGAACAGGTTATTTGTAATAGAAGGATGGTAGGAAGCGGTGACTTTCCAAGAGATGTAGAAGGCTTGAGCGGATTAAAAATTGTTGTCGGAGAAGATACAAGTTATAGTGAAACCATAGAAAATTTGATGAAAGATGGCTATGATATAAATGCTTCGTACAGTTCCGAATATTCAACTGAAGAGCTTTTATCTCAGGTGGCATCCCATGAAATAGACTGTACGATTGCAAATTCAAATATCTATGCACTGAATCTTAGATATTTTACAGAGATAACATCAGCATTTACAATTAGCGGCAGAGAACAGTTGGCATGGGTCCTGGCTCCGGGTTCCAAAGAGCTAGAAGCAGATATGTACTCATGGTTAAATAGTTTTAATCAAAGTGGCTTAATGGCAGACTTGAAAGATCATCATTATAGTTATGTACTTTTATTTGATTATTATAATACTACGATGTTTTACAAAAGAATAAAATCACGATTGCCTAAATATGAAAAGTATTTTAAAGAAGCAGCTGAAGATTATGACCTTCCATGGAAACTTTTAGCTGCCATATCATATCAAGAGTCGCATTGGAATCCTAAGGCTAAAAGCTTTACCGGTGTTAAGGGGATGATGATGCTCACAAAGACTACCGCTAAAATGTTGGGAATTAAAAACCGTCTTAACCCTAAGCAGAGTATCATTGGTGGGACAAGGCATATTAAACAAATGTTAAAGTTCGTTCCTGATGAAGTTCTGGGTGAGAATCGTCTTAAGTTTGCCCTAGCTGCATACAATGTAGGAATGGGTCATGTTCTGGATGCTCAGAAATTGGCTAAAAAGATAGGCTATGATCAAAATAGCTGGAGTGATTTAAAAAAAGTACTACCACTTCTTTCACAAAAAAAATATTATCATAAATTGAAATATGGGTATGCCAGAGGGAGTGAACCGGTTAAGTATATTGAAGCAATCTTTGATTATAAAGATATTTTAGAAAATAATTTTGAAGAAGAAGATGAAAATACTACAAAGGCAGTTTGCCAAGATAAATGAATTATAGACTCCATTTACAGTTAGTGCTGCATGGAGTCAGGCAGCAAAAAAAGTTAAACCCGAATTATGTAGTAGATATTTCTAAAAATCGTTTATGCTTGTACTGAAGTGCTGTTTAGTGAAAATTTTAAGCCACCTTCTGCATAATTTTGATTAAAGTAACTCTCCCTCTTTTCCATCGGCTAGTTTTGTTAAAAAAGATTCCATGTCATATCTAACTCTATACTCCGGTGTCATAAGATGAATGAGTATATCACCTAAATCAACAACAATCCAATCTCCGCTTTCATCAACATGATTAAACTGCTCGGCTGGTTTTAAATCTTTTTTAAGATGCTCAAGCAGTGCTACGGTATGCTTAGTTCCAAGTGATGAAGCTATGATTGCATAATCAACAAAATAATTTTTATCTCTTAAATCAAAAACTTCAATGCTTTCTGCCTTGTTTTTATCTAGTACGTCTGTAATTTTCTCTATTCTATTCTTCATTCTTTTCCTTAGTGTAGTAATTTTTAATTTCTTGTGCACATGTACTAATAAGTTTCGATATATCCATATGTTCTCTTAAATCAGTGGATGAAACTGATTGAACAATGTTGATTGTTAGCATATTTTTTGGCATATCAATATTGTTTCTTGTACACACTATGAATGTAACTAATTCTTTTAGCTCGTCATATTTCGTCCATTTTGTTAATGTTGCCAAATTGTCAGCACCGATTACGAGATAGATCTTTTTATATTTTGCTAAAAGATATTTTACACTTTGTATTGTCGGTGTTTTCTTTTGTAAATCAACTTCATAACTATTTACTTCGACTCTCTCATATGAGTCAAAAATATCATGCAACCACTTTAGCCTCAGCTCGGGCGGTGCCATAGAATTCGATTTAAAAGGATTTAAAAAAGTCGGCATTATAACAACTTTATCTATGTCTTTAAAATCTAATAAAGCTTTTACGATAGCCTCATGGCCGAGATGGGGTGGGTCAAAAGAACCGCCAAAAAGTGCAATTGTTTTCATAATTAATGCGAATTATAACTAACTTTAGGTAAAATCGTCCTCTTTTATTTTATACATGAGGAAATATGATGGCGCTAAAAATAGCAATTAACGGATTTGGCAGAATCGGTCGTTGTGTAGCTCGCATTGCTAGCACAAGAACTGATGTTGAATTGGTAGCTATAAATGATTTGGCAAGTATGGATACTATGCTTTATTTACTAAAAAATGATTCTGTTCATGGACCTTTTGGCAGTGATGTTGAGCAGATGAATGAAAATCATTTTAATATTGCCGGTAAAAGCGTACGAGTTTTCTCTGATAGCGATCCAAAAAATTTGAAATTTGCTGATTGTGGTGCAGATATAGTTTTAGAGTGTACCGGTGTGTTTTTAACGCAAAAATTTGCGCAAACTCACATAGATAATGGTGTTTCGCAAGTTCTTTTTTCAGCTCCTTCAAAAGACAAAGAAACTGCAACTTTTGTTATGGGGGTAAACGAGCACTTGTATGCAGGGCAAAAAATAATTTCCAATGCCTCATGTACAACCAATTGTCTCGGTCCAGTCGCTAAAGTTCTTGATGATGCTTTTGGAATTGAAAAAGGACTCATGACTACTATCCATTCTTACACAAATGATCAGAATATTTTAGATGTAAGACACCATGGCGATAAAAGAAGAACCAGAGCCGGTGCAATTAATATGATTCCAACGAGTACAGGTGCTGCTAAAGCAATAGATTTAGTCCTTCCTCAGCTTCAAGGTAAACTTCATGGACAAAGTGTTCGTGTGCCAACTCCAGATGTTTCTATGCTTGATTTAAATGTGATTGTTAAAAAGAATACAAGCCTAGAAGAAGTGACGGCAGTATTTAATACAATGGCAGATACGACACTTAAGGGCGTAATGCTTATGGATAAAGAGATGCGAGTATCTCAGGATTTTGTCGGGTGTCAATACAGTGCAATAGTTGCAGAAGATTTAACACAAGTGATTGGTGGCAACATGGTAAAGATAATGGCATGGTATGATAATGAATGGGCATACTCTACAAGGCTTATTGAGATGGCCTTGCACATTAATAAATAAGGAATAAAATGGAACTATTAAATATAAAAAACTTGGACTTAGCAAATAAGAAAGTCTTTATAAGATGTGATTTCAATGTTCCAATGGATGAATTTAGAAATATCTCTGACGACCGTCGAATCCGCTCAGCCGTGGCAACAATCAACTATTGTTTAGACCAGGAGTGTGCAGTTATTTTAGCTTCACATCTTGGTCGTCCTGAAGGAAAAGTAGATGAGAAGTATTCACTTTCACCTGTAGCAAGAAGACTTCATCAGCTTTTAAAAAGAGAAATAATTCTGGCTTCTGATGTAGTTGGTGAAGATGCCATGATGAAATCAAAGGTTCTTAAAAATGCAGAAGTATTACTTTTGGAAAATCTTCGTTATGAAGCTGGTGAAACTGAGAACGATTTAGAATTATCAAAAAAATTAGCATCAATGGCAGAGTTTTATATAAATGATGCTTTTGGGGTAAGTCATCGTGCGCACTCTTCGGTTGAGGGCATTACTCATATGTTTGATAATGAGCATAAAGCTGCCGGTTTTTTGCTTCAAAAAGAGATTACATTTTTCGGTAAATTGATTCAAAATCCAGTTCGTCCATTTGCAGCTATTGTAGGTGGTTCTAAAGTCTCAGGTAAACTCGAAGCACTGGTAAATTTGCTTCCTAAAGTTGATAAGGTTCTTATCGGTGGGGGCATGGCATTTACATTTTTAAAACAGATGGGTTACAATGTAGGAGCGTCGCTTGTAGAAGATGATTTGCTAGAAGATGCTCAACAAATAATGGATGAGGCTAGAAGATTGGGAGTAAAGTTTTATCTTCCTATTGATGTGGTTGCTGCTGAGAAGTTTGCGGAAGATTCAGTAAGCAAACTGACCTCCGCTCAAGAGATTCCAGATAGTTGGATGGGGCTTGATATTGGACCCGCGACTGTTAGACTTTATAGAGAAGTTCTCAATGATGTTCAAACAGTTCTGTGGAATGGGCCTATGGGCGTTTACGAAATGGATAAGTTTGCACGTGGTTCTAATAAAATAGCTCACTTTGTGGCAGACAGCTATGCTACAACGGTTGTTGGAGGCGGAGATACAGCTGATCTGGTTCAGAGAATAGGTCTAGATGATGAGATGAGTTTTATATCTACGGGCGGTGGAGCTTCTCTAGAACTCTTAGAGGGGAAAATTTTACCAGGTGTTTTACCGTTAATAATACAAGAAGAGGAATAATACTATGATTATTGCAGCAAACTTAAAAACAAACCTAACAAGAAATGAAACAAGAGAATATGTAGATCATCTAGAAGAGTTTTTACTTACAAGCAACTCTGATCAAGAAGTTTTAGTTTTTCCTGCAACCTCTAGTTTAACCTTACATCTAGGAAAAGTGATCATCGGTGCACAAAATGCATATCCTGTTAACAATGGTGCGTATACGGGTGAAATAGGAGTTGATCATTTAGATGAATTCGGTATAAAAACTATCCTTATTGGACACAGTGAACGCAGACATGTTCTAGGGGAAACACAAGAAGTTATAATTCGAAAATTTAATTTCTTTAAAGAGCTTGGCTTTAAGATAGTTTACTGTGTAGGAGAACCGCTGGAAGTTAGAAAATCCGGCGAGAAGAATATGATAGACTATATCAATGCACAATATGATGGCATAGATACAGGTTATAAAAATCTTATCATAGCATACGAGCCAGTTTGGGCAATTGGAACTGGACTGACACCAACTTTGGAAGATATTGAATCTTTACATTTAAAGTTAAAAGAAAAATCAAGTGCACCGTTACTTTATGGTGGCAGTGTTAAAGTGTCAAACGCACAAGAAGTCTTGGCACTTAAGAGTGTTGATGGAGTTTTGGTTGGCGGAGCATCATTAATTGTAGAAGACTTTTCTCAGATGATAACTTATGCGCAAAATCTAAAGAGATTATAGCAGCCTCTTCTGAAAGCCAAAAGATGCTTACTTGAATTTACATATAATAAGTAATTGAAATCAAATTTATATGTAAAACTTTATATAATGCAGAGTTTGATTTGTTCAATATGAAACAGATTATAAGATAATTTAAATAATAAGTTAAATAAAAAGGAGGGTTAGAGATGTCTACTGGGCAGAGAATTGAACCTATGACACTGTTTGGATATAATAAGCTCCAAGCAGAAGTCAAGGATTTAAAAGAGATAAAAAGGCCAGGTGTTGTAAAAGCTATAGAAGAAGCTTTGGAGCACGGCGATTTGAAAGAAAACTCAGAATACCATGCTGCAAAAGAGCAGCAAAGGCATATAGATGCCCGTTTAGCTGAACTTGCTGAGATTATTGGAAATGCACAAATTGTGGATCCTAGTGAACTCGAACATGCAAAAATCAGTTTTGGATCAACTATAGTCTTAATCGATTTAGATACCGATAAAGAGATTACTTATGTGATTGTTGGCGGCTGTGAAAGTAACCCTGATATCGGATTAATTTCATTTGCTTCACCTTTGGCTAAGCAACTTTTAGGAAGAGAAGAGGGTGACGATTTTAAAGCTAAATTACCTAATGGTGAAAAAGAATTTGAAATCTTAGAAGTGAAATATCAGGAGATTGTATTTGAGTGCAATTAATGTTGGAATAATCGGGGTTAGTGGTTATACAGGACTAGAGCTTGTAAAGATACTTATCAATCATCCAAAATTTAATCTTAATTATGTAGCAAATTCGGAGGGAGGCACAACTTTAAATGAACTTCATCCATCTTTAGCTAAAGTTTATGATTGTGAAGTTCTAAAAGCTGATGTGGAGGAAGTTGCAAAAAATTGTGAACTTATTTTTTTAGCAGTACCTCATAAAACCGCTATGGCCTATGTCAAACCTCTTATGAAATTAGACGTTAAAATTGTTGATTTTTCGGCTGACTACAGACTGACTCAAGATGTTTACGAGGAGTTTTATTGCCCTCATACAGATATCCAAAATTTACAAAATGTTGTTTATGGACTTCCTGAATTATTTCGTGAAGAACTGAAGTCTGCTTCACTTGTAGCCAATCCGGGATGTTATCCAACTTCTGCAATTTTAGGAATACTTCCATTTTTGTCCAAGCGGATTGAACACACTCCTATCATAATTGATGCAAAAACTGGCGTTAGCGGAGCAGGTAAAAAGCTCAGTGATGTTACTCATTTCGTGAATGTAAATGATAATTTTTTTGCATATAACCCATTTATTCACAGACACGCACCGGAGATAGCACAAAAACTAAATATTCCATTTGAGGAGATAACATTTGTTCCACATTTAGTGCCTTTGACTCGTGGAATGATTTCATCTATATATCTTCAAGTAAAAGAAGATTTTGATGCAGAGGAAGTTTTAAGGGAATTTTATAAAGACGAATATTATGTTCGTATAAGTAAAAATCCTGTTGATATGAAAAATGTTGCGGGAACTCATTTTTGTGATATTTATGTCAAACAAAGAGGCAATATTTTATTTATATCAAGCTCTATAGACAACTTGCTTCGCGGTTCTTCTTCTCAAGCAGTTGTAAATGCAAATATAATGATGCAACTCCCTGAATCTTTAGGTATTTCAGACATAGCTTATGTTCCCTAACATACAAATCAAAAAGGGTGCATTTGTTCTGTCGGATGCACACTATTCGCACCACCGCCCACAACTTTTAGACTTTTTAAAAGAGATACATTCCCAAAAATTAAAACCTACTCAGCTTATTCTTATGGGAGATATATTTGATACTTTATTTGGTGGTATACCAAATACAATAGATGCAAATCTTGAAGCTGTAAAACTTATAAATGATATTTCCTTAGAGATTGAAGTGATTTACTTAGAGGGAAACCATGATTTTAATATTAAAAATATATTTCCACATGCTAAGGTGTTTAAGATTTCGCAACAGCCACTAGAGAGTGAATTTAATGGTAGAAAAATTCTCTTAGCCCATGGTGATTTTGGCAGTAATATGGGATACAAAATCTATACTTCATGGATTAGAAGTTCACTGACCTTAGCTTTATTAAATATCATTAATTATTTAGGATCAAATATTATTTTAAAAAAGTTAGATGAATATTTAACTAAAAAAGATGATTGCAAGGAGTTTATCGGCTTTTATGAATTTGTGGCCAATCGCTTGGAAAATAGATACCAGTGTGAGTATTTTATAGAAGGTCATTATCATCAAAATAAAACTATAAAATTTACAAAATTCATATATATAAATTTAGGTGCTTTTGCTTGCAATCAAAGATATTTTATTGTAAAATCTTTGAAAGACACAGAACTGTTAGAAGAAATTAATTTCTCTAAGGAGATATAGCGTATGAAAGACGATTCACTGAAAGTCGGTTCTAATGAGATGGAACTTGTTGACTTTCGTATATTGAAACAAGAAGAAAATGGCGAAACATATGAGGGGATTTATGGTATAAATGTCTCGAAAGTTCGTGAAATTATTCGTGTTCCTGATTTAACAGAGTTGCCGGGTACTCCGAGTTTTATTGAGGGTATATTTGATTTAAGAAGTGTTGTTATACCAGTTGTGAATTTGGCAAAATGGATGGGAATCACTCCACCGGAAAAAGTAGAAAAATCATCAAGAGTGATTATCACTGAATTTAATAATGTTCTTATTGGCTTTGTTGTTCATGAAGCAAAGCGTATAAGACGAATCAGCTGGAGTGATATAGAACCGTCCACATTTATAAGTAGTGGTGATGTTGATGGAAGCAAAATTACAGGTGTAACAAGAATAGAAGGGGATAATGTATTGCTTATTTTAGATTTGGAAAGTGTAGTCCAAGATTTAGGATTGTATAAACCAGATACAAGCGATATACCAAGAGAATTAGAGCGCTTTTCCGGCTTAGCACTTGTTTTGGACGATAGTGTAACAGCAAGAAAAATAGTAAAAGATGCACTGCAAAAAATGGGCTTTAGTGTTGTAGAGGCCAACGATGGCGAAGAGGGCTTGGAAAAATTAGATGAGCTGTATGAGTTATATACTTCTACTCTTTCAAGTGAGCTAAAAATTATTATCTCTGATGTTGAAATGCCTAGAATGGATGGTTTTCATTTTGCGGCGAAGGTTAAAGAAGATGCTAGGTTTGATAAAATACCCATCGTATTTAATTCATCTATAAGTGATAGTTTTAGTGAAGGACGAGGTAAAGAAGCTGGCGGAGAAGCTTATTTAGTTAAGTTTCAAGCAAGTTCGTTTTATGATGAAATAGCACGTGTTGTCCGTGCTCATATGAAATAGGAGTGTAAATATGGATGAATTTCAAGAGATATTACAGGATTTTTTAGTTGAGTCCTTTGAATTAATAGAGCAGCTGGATCAGGATTTAGTAGAATTAGAAAATACACCGGAAGATTTAGAACTTTTAAATGGTATATTCCGTGTAGCACATACAATTAAAGGTGCTTCTTCATTCTTAAACTTTGATGTATTAACACATTTAACACACCATATGGAAGATATTTTAAATAAAGCCAGACATGGTGAGATAGTGCTTAATGCAGAAATAATGGATGTAGTTTTAGAATCTATAGATTTAATGAAAGCACTTCTGCATAAAATCAGAGATACGAGTTCTGATGCTGGTATAGATGTTGCAGAATGTGTTGTGAAGCTTGATAAAATTAGCGGAGGAGATGGAAAAGTTGAAATTCCGGTCGCAAAAGCTACCCCTATAACCGAGCCTACTCCAGCCAAAGAAGAAGCTTCTGTTGATGAGGATGAGCCAGACTATGAAAATATGGATCCTGATGAAATAGAAGCAGAGATAGAGAGACTTTTAAATAAAAGACAAGATGAAGATAAAGCAAAAAGAGCAGCTAAAATAGCAGCAGGTGAGAGTGTACCAGAAGCACCACCGGAGCCAGATGCAGTAGAGCCGGAGAAAAAACCGGAACCAACACCAGAACCAGAACCAGAACCAACATCGGCACCAGTTCCCGTTGCTCCAAGAGCTGCACCTGCTAGAGCATCTGAAGATGATGATGCTAAAGCAGCAGCACCGGCAAAAAGAGCTCCTGCTACAGTAGAGCAGACAATTCGTGTAGATGTAAAGAGACTTGACCACTTGATGAATCTAATTGGTGAGCTTGTTCTTGCTAAAAACCGTCTTATTAAAATCAATGTAGATGTTGAAGAAAGATATGAAGGTGAAGAATTCTTAGAGGAATTGAATCAGGTTGTATCTATAGTTTCTCTTGTTACTACGGACTTGCAAATAGCTGTTATGAAAACAAGAATGCTACCAATCGGTAAAGTCTTCAATAAGTTCCCTAGGATGATTCGTGATTTAACCCGTGAATTAAACAAAAAAATGGAACTAGAAATTCATGGTGAGGATACAGAACTCGATAAATCAATTGTTGAAGAGATAGGTGATCCTTTAGTACACATCATCAGAAATTCATGTGACCATGGTATTGAAATGCCGGACGTTCGTGTTGCAGCTGGAAAGCCAGAGTCTGGAACAGTTATACTTAAAGCATACAATGAAGGAAATCATATTGTTATTCAGATAGATGATGACGGTAAAGGCCTTGATACTGAAATGTTAAAGAATAAATCGTTAGACAAGGGCGTCATCACTGAAAAAGAAGCTGACTCTATGACTGAAAAAGAGGCATTTGCTCTTATATTTAAACCTGGGTTTTCAACAGCAGCTTCAGTAACGAGTGTTTCAGGCCGCGGCGTTGGAATGGACGTTGTAAAAACAAATATTGAAAAATTAAACGGTATCATTGATATTGAAAGTGAAGTGGGAAAAGGGACCTCTATAAAATTAAAAATTCCTTTAACTCTTGCAATTATTCAAGCTCTTTTAGTAGGTGTTCAAGAAGAACATTATGCAATTCCTTTAGCTTCGGTATTAGAAACGGTCAGAATTTCAAGAGAAGAGATTTATACAGTTGAAAATCGTTCAGTTATGAGACTTCGTGACGATGTATTATCACTGGTTCACATTGGTGATATTTTTGAGGTCGAGCGTATTTTAGATGGCAGTGAACATGCTTATGTAGTTGTTTTAGGTTTGGGTGCAAGTAAGCTTGGACTTATAGTTGATTCACTTGTTGGGCAAGAAGAGATAGTTATTAAATCACTCGGTGATTATTTAACTGGAATTGAGGGGATTGCCGGAGCTACTATCCGCGGTGATGGTGGAGTAACTCTTATTGTTGATGTTGCGGCACTTATGCATATGGCAAAAGGTGTTAAGGCAACTGCACTAGTTGAACGTGGCGGTGGCGCCAGTGCTAGCAAGGAAAAGACTAAGGCAAGTGATTATACCATTATGATAGTTGATGATTCCAAAACAGACAGGATGATTATGCGTAAATCACTAGAGCCATTGGGTGTAACTTTGGTAGAGGCTAGCGATGGGCAAGAGGCATTAAATATATTAAAGCAGGGTGAGAAAAATTTTGATGCAATGCTTATAGATATTGAAATGCCGAGAATGGATGGATATACTCTAGCGACAGAGATTAAAAAGTATAATAGATATAAAAATTTACCTCTTATCGCAGTTACTTCTAGGACAGGTAAATCTGATAGAATGAGAGGCGTTGAATCCGGAATGGTAGAATACATAACGAAGCCATACTCTGCAGACTATTTATCTAGTGTTGTACAGAGAAATGTTAATTTTAAATCGGAGTTTTTATAATGAGTGAGAAATTAAAACAGATTATTAATAAACAAGCTAAGCAGTCAGAAGAGTTATCTATTGATCATTCAGAAGACATAGTCCAATTAGTAGGATTTGTAATTGGTGAAGAAGAATATGCTGTGCCAATTTTGAGTATTCAAGAGATTATAAAACCAATATCATGGACAAGAGTGCCTCAAACGCCAAAATATATATTAGGTGTGTTTAACCTCCGTGGTTCAGTTATTCCATTGATTGACCTTCGTACTAAATTTGGGCTTGGTTCTAAGAAACACAATGAAGAAACACGTTTCTTTGTTTTAAAAGAGGGTGATGATGTTGCTGGATTTGTTATTGACAGATTGACCATGGCACTCCGAATAAGTAAAAAAAATATTGGACCTGCACCGGATACCATGGCTGGTGATGGAAGCTTAATAGATGGTGTTGGAAAACAAGAAGATAGAATATTAACTATATTAAAAGTAAACAAATTATTAGAAAGAGATTTTTAGTAATTGATTGCAAATGGATAACTCTTTATTAAGCATTACTCATATAGATGACAAGCTCTCTTTAAATTTTTTTGGAGAGCTTACACTTTTTGTTGTTTCAAAATATAACAAACAGCTAGAGGAATTGGATTTCTCAAAAACTAAAAGAGTTCTTATAGATTTAGAAAAACTTGTTTTTTTGGATACTGCAGCTGCTATTTTTATTAACTCTCTTATCTCTGAACTAAATTTTAAAAATATAGAAGTATCAATTAATTGTACAAGTAAAGATATATTAGGTACTCTTGAACTTGTTAAAAATCAAAAGCTTACTTCAGAACATATCCCATATCCCGTAAGTCATAGTAGTTTATATGAACTTGGCTTCGTTGTGTACTCCTATTATATTGGCTTTAGATCTTTTATGCTATTTCTTGGTATGCTGTTTCTAACTGCAGCTCACTATCTTAAATCAGTAAGAAATATAAGGTTTAAGGAGATTGCATTCGAGATAAATGAGAGTGCAGTAAAAGCTACATGGATTGTTTCATTGACAAGTTTCTTGCTAGGTCTTGTTGTAGCATATCAGTCAGCATTTCAGTTGAAAATATATGGAGCAAATATTTTTATAGTTGATATGCTTGGTATATCAATGCTTAGGGAATTGTCTCCACTCATAACTGCTATAATAATTGCCGGTAGAAGCGGTTCAGCCTTTACGGCACAAATTGGAGCTATGAAAATCACTCAAGAACTTGATGCTATGAGAACTATGGGTTTTGATCCATATAAGTTTTTAGTCCTGCCTCGTATAATCGCTTTGATTATTACAATGCCAATTTTGATTTTTGTATCAGATGTCATGGGTATAATCGGTGGGATGGTAGTTGCAAATTTAGATCTGAATATTTCTACAGAATTATTTCTAGATCGATTTAATGATGTTGTTGCTGTGAAGCATTTTTATATAGGTATTCTCAAGGGACCATTTTTTGCATTTTTAATTGCTTCAATAGGTATATATAGAGGTCTCATGGTAAAAGATGATACGCAAAGTATAGGATTTAACACAACTAAAAGTGTTGTCGAATCAATATTTGCCGTAATAGTCTGTGATGCTATTTTTTCTATATTATTTACAAGTTTGGGAATATAATGCAAAGTATTATAAAAGTCAATGGTGTAAAAACTCTATTTGACCATAGAATAGTGCATGATGGACTCAATCTCACTATAAATAAGGGTGAGATATATGGGCTTTTAGGACCAAGTGGATGTGGCAAGACCACTCTTCTTCGTGAAATGGTTATGCTTCAAAAATTCAATACCGGAGAGATAGAAATATTGGGAAACAGCCTAAGCAGTATCAAGAATAATGCAGCACAAAAATTAAGACGAGAGTGGGGCGTCTTATTTCAGGCAGGAGCATTATTTTCATCTCTAAATATCGCCCAAAATATTGCACTGCCCTTAGTAGAATATACGGATTTATCAGAGGACATGATAGATGAAATTATAGAGTTTAAAATTAATTTAGTTGGATTAAAATCTCGTGATGCACTTTTATATCCATCACAAATAAGCGGTGGTATGAGGAAAAAAGCAGGTCTTGCCAGAGCATTGGCAATGGACCCAAAACTGCTATTTTTGGACGAACCAACAAGTGGACTTGACCCAATTTCTGCAAGAGATTTTGATGCTCTCATCTTAAAACTCCGTTCACTTTTAGGTCTTACAATAGTTATGGTTTCACATGATTTGCAATCAATATATGATACACTTGACCGTGTTGCAATTATTGATAATAAGAAGATTGCTTATGAAGGAACTTTAGCCGAAGTAACTTCAGCTAAAAGTGAATTTATACAGACATTTTTTAAGTAGGACTTGATTTTGAGGTGGTATGAGTTATGAATAATAAAGTTGATTATACATTTATAGGTTTATTAGTTATTTTTGGATTTATTTTAATGTTGGGATTTAGTTACTGGCTTTTAAGACCATCAATTAAAGATGATACTGCTAAATATTATATATATTTTAATGAATCTGTTTTAGGACTAAATATAGATGCCCCGGTGAAATATAGAGGTATCACGGTAGGTAAAGTATCAGAGCTTAAAATAAATCCAAAAAACTCAGAGCAGGTTGAAGCTTTAATCACCATATTAAAATCAACTCCAATCAAATCAAGTACAGTAGCAGTGTTAACATCTCAGGGTATTACAGGACTAAGCTACATAAACCTAAACTTAGGAGATAATGGTGCTCCGGCCTTAAAGGCTGCTAAAGGGGAAGATTATCCGGTTATAAAATCTGAGACATCATTTCTTGAAAGATTTGGGCAATCTATTGATACTATTTCAACAAAATTATCAAAGACACTCAGCGAAACACAAAAACTTTTAAATGATGAAAATCAAAAACAGTTTGCTACAATTTTAGATAAAACTGCTATGTTTATGGATAAGATGGATCGGCTATTAAATGAAGAAACGATTCTTAATATTCAAAAAAGTGCCAAAAATATTGAATCATCATCGGCAAAGTTGGATGCAATGATGCCGCATATTGATGGCTTGATTAGTAAAAGTATGCTTTGGCAGGATGATATCACAAAATCATTTGGCTCTATTATGAATAGCTACCTTGGTATAAAAGATTCAGCCAATGAGGTTAAAAGAGCAATATCGAGTGGAGAGTTTAATCTTAAAGAGATAGCAGGGGATGTGGTTCCAACGGTTAACAACACTCTCCTTGAGATGCAACAGCTCATGATAAAACTTGAGGATGTGTTGCAGCAGTATGAAAGAAGTCCGCGTGATATGTTTTTCAAGCAAGAACAGATTAAAAAAGGTCCAGGAGAGAAGTAAATGTATAAACTTATTTTAACAGCAATTTTAGCTTTGTTTTTATCCGCTTGTAGTGTGACCCATCCTTTAATTACTGAGTATACGATAAATACAAAAATAAACAATACTAACTTAGATTCAGGTGTATGTTCAGATAAATCATTGAAAGTGTCGCAGGCTTTTAGTACAAATGACCTTATGTCCTTGAAAATGAATTATATACAGGGAAGTTACAAACAGTTTTTTTATTCAGAATCTCAGTGGGCAGAGTCTCCAAACAGGGCTGTAACATTTGAGATGATTAAGCTTCTTAGAGAAACAAAACTTTTTAAAAGTGTCCAGACTAATAAATCTAGAAGTAAAACTGATTTTATATTGGAGACAAATATAGAAGATTTTATGCAACACTTTACAAGCGATTCAGCTGAGTCTTACGCGAATATTGTCATAAGTTTAACTTTACTTGATTCAATAAATAATACTATTTTGGCAACTCAAACATTTAGGAGTAAGATTAAAGTAAATACTCTAGATGCACATGGCGGAGTTGTAGCATTAAATAATGCTCTTGAAGATATTTTAGTTCAAATGCGTGATTGGTTGGGAGAAGTTTGCAAATGATAAAAGAGCGTGAGTATAAAACAAGAAGAGATAATGTAGTAAAAAATTTATCAGATAATTCTATTGCAATTTTATTGAGTGCTGAATATAAAACCAGATCCAACGATACACAATATCCATATAGACAAAATAGTAATTTTTACTATTTGACAGGTTTTAAAGAGGATAACTCCTGTATTGTTTTTGTCAAATTAAAAAAAAGCATGAAAACTATTTTATTTGTGCAAAAAAAAGATGAAATGCTGGAATTATGGAATGGAAAGAGATTGGGAGAGCAAAAAGCAAAAGAGAAATTTTTAGTTGATGAAGTTTATACTAGCGGAGAGTTAGAAACAAAGTTAAAAGAGATTTTAGTAGATAAAAAATCTATGTATTATGATTTTGACTCAGATAATGAAAAAGTAAGAGAGATTAAAAATTATTCTAAACAAGTTACTTCTTATACAAATATTGCAAAAATTATAAATAAAATGAGACTTATAAAATCTTCTTCAGAGATAAATTTGATTCAAAAAGCTATTGATATTACACGAAAAGCTCACCATCAGGTTATGAGTTTAAATAAGAAAGACAAGATGGAATATCAACTCCAAGCTGAAATAGAATATACATTTAAATCAAACGGAGCCTACAGCGATGCATACACTTCGATAATCGCAGGCGGAAACTCTGCAAATACTTTGCATTACATTTCGAACGATAAACCTTTGATAGAAAATGAATTAATTTTGATAGATGCAGGGTGCGAGTATGAATATTATGCAAGTGATATAACTAGAACGGTACCCGTCAGTGGTAAGTTTTCAAAGCCGCAAAAAGAACTTTATGAAATGATTTTAAATGTGCAAGTACAAATCATTGAGATGATAGCCCCACATGTAAAGAGAAGTGAATTGCAAAAAAAATCAGAAGAGTTACTGTGCAAAGGTTTGGTAGAACTTGAGATATTAAAAGGTGATTGCAAAAAGCTCATCAAAAAGAAAAAACATAAAAAATATTATCCACATGGGATAGGGCATTGGATGGGTATTGACGTTCATGATGAGGCTCCCTACAAAGATGAAAAAGGGAAAGAAATTCTGTTTCAAGAAGGGATGGTGTTGACAATTGAACCTGCAATATATGTAGATAAGGATGATAAGAGTGCTCCCCAAAAATATCGTGGAATCGGTATAAGAATTGAAGATGATATTTTAGTGACAAAAGATGGATTTGAAAACCTTTCTGTAAAAATTGCTAAGAATATTTTTGAGATTGAGGACTTATTTAAAAATAAATAACTGATGTGACGCACTATAATGAGCTAAGCCCATTATAGTGGCAGGGACAGATTGTCCCTACAACCCCCTAAAGCTACATAAAACAAGTTTTATGAGATTTGCAGAGATTCAAACGTACTTTTTTACTAGAGTGCGTAAGGTCAATAAATAATTATGCAATGTTTGTTCAACATATTCAATTCTTTTAAAATGTGATGTAGGAATGATATTAAATTGATATCATATTTATAGAGTATTCGCAGTTAATAATTTATTGAAAAAAAATGAGAAAAATACCTATGAAGAATGAAAGTAAAGAGTTATCAATATTATTAGAGTTTGGTAAAATACTTTCTCAAGCGCATGATTTAGACAAATTGCTTATTACTGTTGCTGATTATGCTAAAAAACTTGTAAACTCTGACAGATGCAGTGTCTTCGTTTACGATGAAAAAAAACATGAGTTATTTACAAAAGTAGCACATGGTGTGGATGAGATTAGAATTTCTGCCAATCAAGGGATTGCAGGTTTAACAGCTAAAACAAAAGAGATACAAATAGTTACAGATCCATATGAAGATATTAGATTTAATCCTGCGGTAGATAAAAGCACTGGTTATTTAACAAAAAATATTTTGGCTATTCCTCTTTTAGACAGCAAAAAAAATATGATAGGTGTCTTTCAGGCAATCAACAAAATAGAGGGTGTCTTTACCTTATTTGATATTGATATTTTAGTACTTATTGCAAATCAGGCTGCAGGTGTAATCGAAAAAGCTATATTGTTTCAAAAGATAATTCAAACACAGGAAAAAATAATTACAAAACTCTCTATTGCTACAGGTTATAATGATGATGAGATTGCATATCATCCAAAAAGAGTTGGATTATACAGTGAGCTTATTGCAAATGCTGTAGGTTTGGATACAAAAACTTCAAATCTTATATTGTCCGCAGCTCCAATGCATGATACCGGAAAAGTCGGTGTACCAGAATATTTGGTGAAAAAAAAAGATAAATTAACAAAAGATGAATTTAATTTACTTAAGAATCATACGACAATTGGTTATAACATATTGTATGATGAAGATGATGAGTTACTTAAAACTGCAGCTATTATCGCCAAAGAGCACCATGAGAAATATGATGGCTCAGGCTATCCTGATGGACTGAAGGGGGAAGAGATATCTATATCTGCTAGAATAACCGCTGTTGCAGATGTTTTTGATTCTCTTACAGCTAGAGCTTCAAATAAAGAGTCTTGGAGTATTGATAAAAGTCTAAGTTTTTTAGAGCATATGAAGCATAGACATTTTGATCCAGTTCTTGTAGATGCATTTATACTAAAAAAGGATGCAATCATAGAAATTTTTTCAAAGTATCATCATGAATAAAACAAAGAATCAGTTTAGCCAACAGCTCAATTATGTGTTTGTATTGTGGATAAATATAGCTAGAAAAAACAAGAACGTTAATGAAAATGAGATATTGCTTATATCTAAAAGATTAATAGAAGAATATGATGAAGAACCTGTACAAAAATCTATTGATGAGTTTGAGAAGTTAAGGGAGAATATTAAAGTCGATGATCTTATAGATGAAATTGCAAGTTTTCCTATCAACAAAAAGTACAGAATTTTAATTGATTTTTTTATGATATCTACACTGCACAGTATTAACAATCAAGATGTACAGTTATTGTTTCAATACCATCAGTTTGATATGGATGCCATGACAATATTGGGACTCAACGATGAGTCTGTAGCATTAATGAAAGAAATTTTTAAAAGATGTGATGCATTTTTTTTATATCAGGTTCTTTTTAAAATATTGGATAAAAATTATATTGAAGCAAATAGAATTTTAATAGAGAGTGGAGAATCGGTTGATTTTATATGCTTCAATAATCATAAAGTTATAAATATTGCAAATGAAAATGAACGTTTTGATGTTGAGTTTTTATTTTTTAAAGTAGCAAATGAATTTTTGCTTATAAATATTGTGGGACAACAAGTTCACCTTTATGATTACCATGAAGTCTGTGATTTTGATTCTCTTGATAGTTTTATTGAAGTATTTGAAGAAGAAAGTTTCCGTTTTGATGAAAAAAATATGCGTCACCATTCAGTATATTCATTTCGTGAAAATACACTGCTGCAAATTGATAATAGTAAAATGAAATATTATTTGAATTATAGTTTATTGAGATTGTTATTTGAACATGATAGGGAAGATTATATTGAACATTTTTTACATAAATATCCAAAGTATGAAGTAGAAGCTGTCATTGCAGAAAAAATATTTATTAAAGATGAAGATGTATGTAATGTTTTTGATTCAATTTATAAGTTGCAAGCTATAGATCTTTCTTGTGGATACAAAAAAGATAAGGCTATTAATTTTAATATAAATTTTGAGATTAATAGAGGTGAACTTGTTGCAATCATGGGCCCATCAGGGGCTGGAAAATCAACGCTCATGAAAGCACTTATAGGCGATGCCTTTGTTTTGTCAGGCGAATTAAATGTGAATTGCAACAATAAAATTTTAAAAAAAGTTATGAATAAAATTGGTTATGTTCCTCAGGATGATGTTCTCATAAATGAACTCAGTGTATACGATAACCTCTATTATAATTATAGATTGCATTTTGGAGATAGCGAGTCAAATGATACTGTACAAAAAAAGATATATAATCATTTAAGAAAATTAGGAATTTACGGTGTTAAGGGTTCTAAGATATATCAGGATGGAAAGTATCAAATATCAGGAGGGCAAAGAAAAAGAGTCAATATTGCTATGGAGCTGATTAAAGATGTTGATTTAATCCTTATAGATGAGCCTACAAGCGGCTTATCCTCGGTTGATTCTGAAAAAATTATAGATTTACTTAAAGATATTGTAAATGATGGAAAGATTATCCTAACCGTTATCCATCAGCCATCTTCATCTATGTATCAGAAATTTAGTCAAGTTATATTGTTCAATCAAGCAGGATATAATATATATTCTGAGAGCTCTATGGAAGCGCTTAGAATGTTTAAACTTATTAAGGATGAGAAAATATACAATATTGATGATATAGAGGATTATGAAGATGTGAAATGTCCTGCCTGTAATAGCACTAATCCAGAACTTTTACTTGAAGTGCAGGATAATGAAAAAAATGATTTTTGGGACTTGATAAGCTATGTTAAATGCTTTATTACAGAGGAAAAACTATGAGTTCCTTATGGACACAGATTAAATATCAATTAATTATTCAGTTGAAAATTAAACTGCAAGATCCGTTTACGTTGGTAATCTCATTTATTATTGCACCGCTTTTAGGTTTACTAACGGCTCTTATTTTTCATAGTAACGAAGATCTTGTATCCAACGACTCTTATTCATCGTTTTTGTTTTTTATGTTGGTTTCTTCCATATTTTTTGGACTTGTTGGCAGTATATTTGAAATCATTAAAGATTTGCCTATTGTGAAAAGACAAAAGCTGGGAAATATATCGACCTTTTCCTATTATATTTCTAAATATATTGTTCTTTCACTTTTTGGATTTATTCAAGTCCTATTATATATTTTGGTTTCAATGTGGATTATGGGAGGGATGATGAATGATTATGTATATAATTTTTTTATTATGTATCTGTTATTGCTTAACAGTATCGCCCTTGGTCTTTGGATATCATCGATTGTTCCCTCTTCCTTTATGGCAGCAAATCTAATACCTTTAATTATTGTCCCTCAGATACTCTTAGGAGGCATGATTCCTTATAACAGTTTGGATAAAAGTTTATTTTTTGGATTCGATAGCGCTATACCTCCTGCCGCTAAAATAGTACCGATTATGTATGCTTATGAAAGCTCTATAACAGGTCATATCAATTTTCATAAAAATGATGAAAATGTAAACGATCACATTGTGGAACTTATCAGCTATGGTGAAGACGATTTTTTAACTATAGAGCAAACAGAAAAATTTTATTGCAAAGATATGGATTTTTGCAATAAAACTTGGTCATATGACATAGTCATGTTATTAATATATCTATTGATATTACAATTAATCGGATATTTTACTTTAAAAAGGAAACTACAATGAAATTTATACCTATTTTTTTAATGGTGTTTATGATAAACAATCTTTTCGCAGCTGGAGCTTGTATCCCAATCAATGAAATCAGAGTTCTTAAAAAGGCTATTGTCTCTTTAGATCTTAATAAAAAACAGTTCAGTAAATTAGTTAAACTAGAAGATGGTTTAAAAGAAAATATCCAAACAATACAAAAAGATGCAAGACATGGAAAAAATGGAACATTCTCTTCTTTGTTTAACAAAACTAGCTTTCAAAGAGATAAGTTCTTAAGGAACACAGATAGTCAAAACAAAAAAATCAGTATTGCAATAGCAGAATATTTTGAAAAATTATACGCCATGCTAAATAGTACTCAAAAAGAGGAACTAATCAAGAAGTTTGAAAAGATTGAGCATAGAAGACATAGAAAATAATTTGATATTATTATTCATATGCTCTGATTAGCATCCCTCTTTTACCCTCTGTTGACGTTATATGATAGTGAGGGTTATACGTCATAGCTTTAGGATTTGTATTTGATTTTACAATCCAGCTGGCTTCTATCGCACGATGTTTTGCTAAACCTGATTGGGTTAACTTTTTCATAAGTTTGATTGAGTTTGATGTTACACCTAACTTTTCATAAATAAAGTCATTATTTTGCAGGTTTTTATAGAGTTTGAACTCCACATCATCTACTATCCCTATAATTTCAAAATATTTTGCGTCTTTGTGCTTGTTAACATAGTGTATAATACTTTTTTTGCATGCATAGTTTATTCTGTAACTCCCCTCATCTAAATTGTAACACTTTGCAAAATCTTTCACCATTATTGCATTTTTTGGTTTTTCTATTATCTCTTCTTCTGGTTCTTCGTTTTCTGGAGGCATTATCTGTAATGGTTGTTCTTTTTGTATGGAATACAGGGTAGTTAGTGAACTTGAGAGATTGCTTTTATTTTGTTCTGCTTGAACTTGCTTGAAGACATACTGTGATTGAATCTCTTTTGGTAAATCTTCAAATTTTTCACATTTAGTCACCATTACAGTTTCTATGATAGGTTCTTTGTCTTGGTTAAAATTAAAAAAAATCGATATTAATAAACCCAAAGCTAAAATAGTATAAATTATGTAGTGAGTGCTGCTTAGACTTCCTGTATTTTCACTTTCTTGATTACTCATGACTGCTCCGATTATATTTTTTTAATTATACATAATAAGTTCTAAAATAGACTAATTATAGCTATAGCTCCAGCCGGTGAGACTTTTTTCTTTAGCTTCATAAAAGTTATCTGAATCTGCTAAAAAATCTATAACATGCATGGGTGCATGGGGAATGGATTTTTGATCTTCCGGCTTGACCAAAAGCATTGGCATAGGCGTTTCTTGCGTACTAAGAGCAAAGCCAACAGGCATTAACTGGCTCATCACTTTTATAGGTTTAATAATGGAATTTTCTTCTAAAAATTTATTTAGTACAGTCTCTTTTATATCATCTGGGAGTTGCTTGGGAGTATTTAAAAAAATAGTAAAATGTATTGGATTTTCTTTGAAAACAGCTGGTGCAGGGGTCGCCATAATAATATATTCTACATTTTCTAAATGCTTTTGTATCTCACTCATTTCTAAGTATTCGTTTGTTTGTATTGCTTTTGCTTCCATAATTTTATTTATGTTCCTTTTCTTTTTCTATCTTTTCTTGATGCTTTGACATCTTCAGCCTTATCTCATCCATAGTCGGGGGTGGAATATTCTCATCTTTTGAGCATTTAACTTCATCGACATACTCACCGTAATCAGCACCGAAAGCTTCAACTTTTTGAGAATACTCATCCAAATTATGGCAGGTCACCATTCTATGCTGAACTGTGTCCGTAAGCTCACTAAACCAGTTTTCCTCTTCGCCCATCTTAATGAGGGATTCAAATACCACACCCACTATTTTTCTTTATTTATAATGTCAAAAGTTTTAGCAAAACCTATTAAATCCTTTTTTCTTAAGTCACCGTTGTAAATTATGTCACTTACATCTAAATTGTTATCATTTAGCATTTTTGCAACAGTGTCTGTATTGTTAATAGCTTCTATATGTGCATCAAGTTCATCTTCTCTGTATGTCATTTGCATATCAGCGGCCACAACATGTGGAATCTCTTCTATGATATGGAGCTTTTTTAACCTTTGGGAAACACTGGTATCTTCTATAGTAATGATTATTCTGCCTTTTTCATCATGCATATGATAATCACAGACCTCACAATCTTTTAAGCTTTGAACGACTTCATTTAAATATTCTGGCACTGTTTGAACGACTATACTTGATATATTCATATTAATTTTCCTGTTTAGTAAATCATATTTCTTTAATCTTTAGTCATTTTCTTAGTGTATTTTATCATATGTAACTGCTATTTCTATTAAAATTCAGATTCATAAGAGCCACTTACAAATCTATAAAAAAGCAGGTAATTTAATTTTTATACACTCAAAAAAGTTAAAATTCAATTTTAGACAGACTAGAATTATTATGACAAAAATTAATCTAAAAAATATTCTTGGGTCAATAACTCTAATTCTGTTTTGAGTTCTAAAGCAGATTTTGAACGACTATACTGATATAAATCTTTTGAAATAGTAAAAAATGCTGTTAATAACTTTGGATCAAGATGACTGCCGCCACTCTCTTTTAATATTTTTATTGTTTTGTCATAACTAAAAGGCTCTTTATATGGCCTTTTTGATGTTAGAGCATCAAATACATCTATGATACTAAATATTCTTGCAATCAATGGGATACATTCACCTTTAACTCCATTTGGGTAGCCACTACCATCATATTTTTCATGATGACATAAAATTACATCGGTTGCATCTAAAAGCCAAAAGTTACCCTCTATAAGCTCTATACCCTTAAGCACATGCCCTTTCATTATTTCAAACTCTTCATGATCTAGTTTTCCATGCTTAAGTAATATATTGTCAGATATTCCTATTTTACCTACATCGTGCAAGAAAGCACCCTTAATCAATTTTTGTATATCTTCATTTTCTAAACCAATCTCTTTTGCTAGCTTAACAGCATAAAGTGTAACTCTGTAGTTGTGTTCATTTGTATCACTATCTCTTAATGCTATAGCATTACCCAGTGTATTAATAGTCATAATATTACTGGTTAAAAGTTCCATTCTATTAAGATTTAGTTTCTTATATGCAGAATAGACTATTGGAAATACAAAAAGAGCAAAAAGAGCAATAGCAAAGACTATCATTATAGAAATTGTTATAATTTTGTCGACAACTTTATTAACTAGCACGGGATCAATATATTTTATCCCTTCGAGGTAACCGAGGACTTTTCCATCTTTATATATTGGATAAAAAATTTGAAAAAAATATTCATCATCATCTAATTCAAAAAAATTATAAACTATATTATTTGATTTAACAAAATCACTAGATTGAAATACTTTATCTTTTTCTATAAGATTTAACATTCTTTCAACTTCTTTTCCACTTTTTTTGAAATTTACTAATTCTTTTCTATTGTTGTCATGAATCTCAATTTCAATAAATTGAAGTTTTTCCATTAGCGGCATAGCCACTTTTTTAAAGCCATCTTTCGACGATATTTCAAAATCATAAGAATAGTTTTCTATATTTTTATTAATTTCAAGTTCAATCTCATTTTTAATCGCTTCATAAAATCGAAACTTTTGAAAGGTATAGACAAAAGTTGAGCTTACAACAGCCAATAAAATTGTTGCAACTAATGTTCGTTTTACAAATGATTTTACTATGTTGTTTTTTTTCATGTCTGCTCTATCATTTAAATTTTATATTGCTAATTCAGCTATATTTTTCTGTTTTTTAACATTTATCTCTTCCATAATGCTGATGGTTAGTTATTAATCTTTTCATTAAGAGAATTAAATTTTTTTGCTTTGAATATTTTCTAACATTACAGAGGCCATTTCTTTAACTCCATTTGCTACGTTACTCACTTCGATTACTGTTTTAGAATTTGATTGAGTTGCATAATCAATTTCACTAATAGCGTTGTTAATTTTACTCATTCCCTTATTTTGTTCTTCTATATTTGCACCAACTTCTATAATTGATTGAGTAAGAATGTTTACATTTGCATTAATTTCTGATAAAGATTTTTGTGTTCGCTCAGCTAACTTTCTAACTTCATCAGCAACAACAGCAAAGCCTCTCCCATGTTCACCGGCTCTAGCAGCTTCAATGGCGGCATTTAATGCTAGGAGGTTAGTTTGCTCTGCAATATCGCTAATGATTTGAACAACTGATTTAATTTCATCTGATTGGGTAATAAGCTCCTGCGTCCTACTAAAAATTCCATCCATGGATTGGGTGATTTTTTTAACCGCTACGGCAGTTTGCTCCAAACTTGCAGCCTGTTGTATAGTTGTACCGCTTAGACTTTCCATTTTAGTTTGCAAAAAACCTGATTTTGTAAATAGCTCGTTAGCATTTAATCTTGAATCCGTTAGCATTTGTATAATCGAACTTCTTAAATTGTTTATATCAGATATTAGTAGATAAAGCTCGGTATTTTTTTCAAGTCCAACAATAACTACGGGAAGGGTATAATCATACATCGAATAGTGTTCTAAAGTTACATTGATACTTGAAAAATGTTCCTTAGTAGAAATAATCATAGAATTTACATTATCTTTAAATTGTTCAAGTGACTCATTTGTTGTGGACTTTCTAATTGTTGTACTGTACGAGCCTAATTTTATTCTTTCAATTACTTGTCTCGCATCATCAATTAATTCTTTATCTTGTTCAATCTCTTTTTTTATATTAGAAATATTTTCATTAACTATTCTTGACATATTACCTATTTCATCATTGTTAGCATCATTTAAAGGCTTAATGTCATTTGTCTCTTTATTTATATAATTGAAAAAATTCAATAGTCCAGCTTGAAAATCTTTAATGGTATTTTTTATATTTTTACTTAATAAGAAAGCAATGAAGCCAGCAAGTATCAACGTTAACATAGAGATAATCTCGATTTTCAAGATTGTAGCGTGCTCATCCTTTCCAGCTTGTTCTAGCAAATGATTAGCTATGCTTTCCATATTAAGCACTAATCCTATTACTTGTTTATCCATTTGTGCTAATCTTATATAAATGAACTTTTTTTCATGATAGGCATTAGCAGTTTGCTCATTCTCCAGATTAGTTTTAAGGTCTTTTACTAAATTTATAAATTCAGTTTGTTCATTTTTAAGCTTGGAACATGCACCTAAAACATACTGATATTTTTCTTTTAATGCATAGCTTTTAGCATGTTGCATAGCTTTAGTTGAAGAGGAGATGCATGTATTTATTTTATCAATAGTTTCTTCCTCCATCCATACCATACGATGCTTTAGATTTTTAAACTTTGTTGCATGTATATTTTTACTTGAAGTCAGTAAGTTTTCAACCAGTATCTCCTCTTTTAAGATATCTTTTTCCATTTCCATGACAATGCTTAATAATGGTGCTTCATATTTACCAATTTCTACTATCTCTTTACCAATATTATAAATACCATTGTAAGAAACTCCTGTTATGCTTAGCATACCAATTATAATTGTGATTATTGAAATTTTTATTTTAGTTGTTAGTTTCATATTTTTAAACATTTAAGCTTCCTTATTAAATTTAACTTCTGTATTTTTTTGATATATTATTTTTTTAACAGTTTTTCTGACTCCAATTCTTACAATAGTTTTTTCATTAATGTCACTTGCTCCCATCACTAATTGGTAATGAACTATTGGATTTGTTATCATTCAATCTAAAATATTTAGGCGCTATTGCCGAGCCATATACTAAACTTAAAACTAATTGAACTTGTAATAATGTATTTTTCGCATAAGATATACCTTTGTAGATAGTTGCAATTTTAAGTTGTAATGATAAAAGATGAAAATGAAATGAAAATGAAATATTTTTGAAAGTGACATGCTCACTGTAATGTCCCAAGAGATTAAAAAATACTAAATTAATTGGTTCTGATTATGGGGTGAATGATATTTTATAGTGACAAATATATAAGCATACTTTGTTTTTATTTATGATAGACTACTTCAACATAAACTGAAAATATTGGGTCTATATGAGTATTTTAAAACAGACTGAGCGTAGTACACTATTTTTGATAATTGTGGCTATCGTTTTATCATTATTTATTTTTTATTCTTTTTTAAAATATCAATTTAATAATTTTATAGACCAGCAAGTAAATGAAAATCATAAAATTGTGCAAAAAACGTTTCAAAGCAATCTTAAGAATGATAAAGAAAAACTTGCATTTGAATTAGATACTATGATGTCATCTCTAGGCTTGTCCAAAGCTGTATCAGAGCATAACCGTACACAACTTGAATCTATAATTAGACCATATTACACCAATTTAAAAAAAAGTTATCCTGATATTAAAATACTAACGTTTCGTTCAAGTGACGGTAAGACAATATATAGAGCACACAAACCAGAGTTTTATGGGGATAAAGTTAATGGGCAAAGAAAACTAATCAAAGACACAGAAAAATTTAAAAAATCATTCAGTGGATTTGAAGTTGGAAAGTTTGGGATGACTTATAGAGTCACCTATCCTATATTATACAAAGATATCTATGTTGGAAATGTTGAAGTCGGTTTAAGTCCGGCATTCTTTTTGAATAATCTCAAGGGAATTTTTAATATGTATATTGGTGTGTCGATACATCAATCATTACTTGAAATTATGTTGGACCATAAGAGAATTCCCGTTGATGATAGCTATGTACTTATTAATTCTGACCAGGTATTACAATCATATTTTCTTGACGATAAAGTAAAATCATCAAAATTTTTATTTTCTCATAATAAGCTAAATATAAAAAATGATATTCCGCTGTTAAATCAAGATGGACAAATTGCAGGCTATTTGGTTGTTGGAATGGATAGGGAAAAATTAGTTCAAAAAGACAATGTATTTATATACCGTTTGTTCGGATTAATATTTATTATGATGCTTGGTGCAGGATTTGTACTATATTATGGTTTTAAAAATATTCTAGAGTTTTACACAGAGCAAATAAAAGTGGATCAGTTAACAGGGTTAAAAAATCGTACTGCATTAAATGAGCTTCTTGTTCTGAATAAAAAACATGTTTTGATACTCAGTGATATAAAAGATTTTAGTGTTTTAAACGAGTTGTATGGTGTACAAATCGGTAATGAGGTCCTAAAGCATATTGCAGCAGCTTTTAGTGACTTTGGTATCAAATACGGTTTTAAAGTTTTTCGCATAGCATCTGATGAATACATCTTATATAAGGAAGAGGAGTTTTTTGATGCAGATGAGTATGTTGATATTTTAGAGTCATTACACAAAAGCATTAATTGTCTTGAAATATCCATAGATGGTGTCTTTGATACTATCAAGGTTGATATCAATTCAGGAATAGTGTTTGACCACATAGCTTCTCTTGAAAAAGCTCAAATGGCTTTGAAAAAAACGAAGCGCACCACTTCCCCATATATGGCATATTCCAAAAATGTTGACACAAAGGAAGAATCAGAAACAATTTTACAGATAAAAAGTTCCATTAGAAAAGGACTTGAAGATCAAAGAATTATTCCATTTTTTCAGCCAATTACTGACAGTAAAGGTAATATTAGCAAATACGAGGCTTTGATAAGAATTATTGAATTTAAGGATGGTATTAAAAGAATTATTTCACCGGACTCTTTTATACCAGTATCTAAACAAAACGGTTTTTATACTGAGATATCAAAACGGATGATTGAAACAAGTCTCTTATTTTTTATAAACAAGGCTGAAAAAATCTCAATTAACTTATCTCCAGGAGACCTTTTTAATGCGGAAATAATGGACACATTAATAGAAAATATTAAAAAGTTTGATACTCCAAGCAAGATTGTTATTGAAATCACGGAACAAGATAATGTAGAAAATTTTGAGAGATTTGTCCATGGAATCAATATACTAAGAAGGCTTGGTGTGCTGATAGCTATTGATGATTTTGGCAGCGGTTATGCTAATTTTGCTCATATTTTGGTTATAAAACCTGATTATCTTAAAATTGACGGGACCTTGGTCTCTAAGATTATAACAAATAGTGATACAAAAATATTAGTGAAGAGTATTGTATCTTTTGCCAAAGAATTAAAAATTAAAACAATTGCAGAATATGTTGAAAATGAAGAAATCTTTGAATTGCTAAAGGCTTACGGTGTTGATGAATTTCAGGGTTATTATTTTGGTAAGCCGATAGATCTTATAAATCAACAAGATTTATAAGACAAAAGAGCTTCCTAAACCAATCACTCCACCAAAAACTCCACCCCAAACAACAAGCCAATCCAAATGCTCTTTTATAAGTTTTTGCACTATCTCCTTAACCATTTGCGGGGTGAGTTCATTGAGCCTTGAATCAATCACTTTTTCAATCGAGTTTAGCAAATCATCACTTAAAGATGAACTTTGCATGTGATTTTGTAGTGTCTCATTAAAGTCATCAGAATTTACTATCTCTATAACGGTATCTTTCATTTTTATCAAAAATGGTTCACGCAAAGAGCTTAGGACACTTTCTCCTCCAAACATACCAAGCATCCCGCCAATAGAAGATTCCATGACAGTTTGAGTCAGCGCATTAAAGGCAGATGAGAAATCTGTCTTTTGGATGATAGGCTCAAGATCTATTTTTTTCTCCTCATTCTGAAAAAAAACATTTAACTGCTCTAGAGTGAAAAATTCACTCATCATGAGATGCTTTATGGCACTTTTAAAAGCTTCAAATCTTGCCGGAATTACTCCAGAGCCATAAAGAAGCGGAACCCTCTCAAATAGCATGTGAATCGCCAGTTGATTTGTTAGCGCACCTGAGAGTGCAAATAGACCTGTAAAAAGTATCAGAGAAGAATAATCATTCTTAACAAGAAATGAAAAGGTTATTGCAACAACTGCAATAAGGTTAGTTATAAAACTTTTATTGAATTTCAAAATGTACCTCCGATTTAAAAGCAGAATTATACTAAAAAGATATTATGATGCGGGCACTAAAATTAAACAAAGAGAATATTATGAAACGAGAGAGTTATGAACTGTTTAAAAATGCGAGTGTTGAGGAAATAGTTGAAGTTATAAATACAGAGTTAAAGACAAGAAATGAATCTCCTTTTTGGACGGATAAAGTAGTCCCATTTTCAAGAGCAATACTCAGTGTACTTGTTCCTTTAAGAGATAATAAAGTGCTCTTTACTCCGGAGAATTTGCCCGTAGACGAGTTGACACCGGAATTATTTTTTAAATGGAATGATTTTGTAAGTTTAAAAACATTGGCTTTTACAATTCAAAAGTCAAACGAAGCAGGGAAACTACTTAGAACTAAGTTAGACAGCGCTGCATGCAAGAACTACAAAGAGATTGATTTAAGCTATCTAGGGGACTATCTTAGCCGGTATACTGTTGATCTTAATAATGAAGCTTTAGATTTTCCGATTTCAAACTACAATTTACACCAAGGTGTAAGTAATGTAATAAAATCTTTGCTATAAAAAATGAGATAAATCAAAATAGGTTCATCTCTATCATCCTTCTTCGCCATATGAAATTTAAAAGTTAAAGTTTACTAAAAGTATAGTAATATAGCCGTCCTAATCTAATTTTCCTAATTTAATAAATGAGACCATATGATAAAGTTAATAGAGTACTTCATACACAATAAACGGCTGAATTATGCGCTACTGATATTTTTAGTATATTTGGGCGTGCATGCATATATAAACATACCAAAAGAAATTTTTCCAGATGTTGAACTAGAAAAGATTAGCGTTAAAGGCACTTATTCAGGGACCAGTGCCGCAAACATGGACAAGATGGCAGTCCGTGAAATAGAAGATGCGATTAGCAATATAAGTGGAATAGATAAAACTGAGACAACTATCACTCCCGGTAAATTTATGATTATGTTAACACTCAATGAGAATTCAAGCAGAATAAATACCTTAAATAAGGTAAAAGATGCCATTGCTTTATCTAGGCAGTATCTTCCTTCTGACATGATAGAACCCGTGAGTACACTTGTTGACAAGTCAAGATCCCTTATGAAATTATCTGTTTCATCAGACAAACTCTCTTTAGGGGAGCTGACCGAAGTAGCTAAAGATGTAAAATCAAAATTGTCAAAAATACAAAATATCAACGAAGTAGAAATTCGTGGAGATTCAGACGAAGAAGTGAATATTCAAGTGAACTCACAAGCTGTTTTAGCGTATGGTTTAAATCCATCAAGTGTGACAAAAGCTATTTCAAATTTATCTTATATCTTTCCTATTGGGGACATAGAGGAGCGGGGAAATTTCGTATTTATCTCGACTGTAAATGGAAAATCAGACGTGAATGGATGGAAGCAAAGCATACTTGAAATTGATTCTAAGTATATCAAACTTGGAGATATAGCAGAAGTAAAAATTGAGTATCCTCAAACAAATACCTTGGCATCTTTTAATAACAATCCGACCTTAACACTTGTGCTTTCTAAATCAGAAAAGGGCAATTCTATTAAACTCTCAAAAAAGCTTAGAGCGTATGTTAAAAAAATAAGTAAAAACTACCATGGAGTTAAATTTAATTTTTATCAGGATAGTTCTAAACCAATCAAAGATCGTCTAGATATTGTTTTTTCAAATATGATGCTAGGGCTTATTTTAGTATTTTTATCCATGTATGTTCTTATCAACCTTCGTATCGCTTTTATTGTTGCGCTTGGAATTCCTTTTTCGTTTATCATAGGGCTCCTGTTTATTTATTATATGGGATATTCTATAAACATAGTCTCGCTTTTGGGTGCTCTTATTGTGATAGGTATAGTTGTTGATGATGCCATAGTTGTAAGTGAAAATATTCAGAGGCATATCGATGATGGAATGGATAGCGTAAAAGCTTCCATTTTAGGTGTCAAAGAGATGATGTTGCCTGTAACTCTGGCTACTTTGACAACTGCAGCTGCATTTTTACCTATATTTATGCTCCATGGTGAGATAGCACTCTTTTTAATTTTGGTACCTATTGTTGTAGTTATGATTTTACTGGGCTCACTTTTGGAGAGCTTTTTCTTTTTACCGTTACATGCTACGGAGTTTTTAAAAAAAAGTAATAATTTTGTGAATTGGAAACCTTTTCAAAACCTATACGAGAGAACACTCCACTTTCATATAAAGTATAAAAAAACATTTTTAATTGTATTTTTGGTTTTGATTCCTGTTTTGACTGTAGTAACTGCAAAGTCCATGAAATTTCAGTTTTTTCCAAATTTTGATGGAAATAATCTTTATATATCCGGCAAACTGGACGTGAATACGCCTATAGAAGACACTTTTAAAATTGCTAAAGAGATAGAAGCTGACCTGATAAGTCATTCGGATGAATTTTCACTCAAATCGAGTTCGTCAACCAGTGGATTCAGAAGAAGTTTATCCGGGGAGACCCAAATGGGCAATAATGTATTCTATATTACTTTAGAGCTATATGATTTAAAAGATAAAAATTGGATGAATAAATACATAAACCCAATTGTAAATTTTTCCTTTGATTTTAATAATCCTGAGAAAATTAGAGAGAAGCAAACTTATAAACTCTCACCTAGAGTAAGAGAAATAATCGAAAAATATAGAGACAAATACAAAATGCTGGAGCTTGGAGTTGCAGAAGATAAGCCGGGACTTATTCGCAGCGATATACAAATAAATCTTTCAGGAAGCAATGATGCAGCACTTGAGGATGCTATCAAAAAACTAGAGAATAAAATTTCAACAATAAAGGGTATTTCAAATTTTAGCGATAATATCCATTATGGAAAAATGGAATATAAGATAAAAATAAATTCTTATGGAGAGAGTTTAGGGCTGAGTGAAGGCTCCGTAGCAAAACTTTTAAGTGAATATTTTTTAGAGGGCCGAAAAGCAGATACTTTTAATGAAAGAGGCATCATGGAGATTAAAACAGAAGACTTATATAAAGATGAAAGCAAAACACTCTTAGATTTTAGTATACCATTATCAGGTGGAAGATATGTAAAGTTAACAGATATTGCTGAGATTGTAAAGATTAGAGATTATGAAAAAATAGATAAGCTCAATGGTTCTATTGTAAAAACTATATTTGCAAATGTAGATAAAAGACATATAACACCAGAAGAGATTTTAACTGTTTTGGAACCAACCTTTAATGAAGTCTCTGCCTCAGGCATTGAAGTGAATTTACTTGGAGAAAAAGAGAAAAACAAGCAGCTTAAAAGTGATATGAAAAATACAGTTATTTTAGCCTTGTTTTTAATTTTTCTAACTCTTCTTCTCATTTTTTCAAAAGTTAAATATGTATTAATGGTGATGAGTGTGATACCATTGTCAATTTTAGGAGCGCTTCTTGGGCATAAACTCTTAGGTATTCCCTTGACCATGCCATCTATTATCGGTATTTTAGGACTTGCCGGCGTTGTTATAAATGACGGGATTATTATGTTGGATTTTTTACATGGGACACATGAGAGTGATGAGTTTTTTAAGCGGGCTAAAATCAGACTTCGTCCAATTGTAATCACATCTGTTACAACATTTTTGGGCTTGTTCTCACTTATATTTTATGCCACTGGGCAAGCTGTTATTTTGCAACCTATTGCAATTTCTATTGGTTTTGGGCTTCTCTGGGGAACGGTTTTAAATCTTATATATCTTCCTACTTTGTATGCCGTAGTTAATGATATAAAGTATGTAGATAAAGTTTAACCAGTATTAAGCAATAGGAATTAAAAAACTTATTCATCATTGCACTTAAGGCACATTCATTAAAAATTTACACCACCAATAAGGTGGCTTAAAATTTTTACTAAACACCCCTTAAGCACAAGCATAAACGATTTTTAGAAATATCTACTGCATAATTTTGGTTTAATAAAATATTAGGTATAAAGCACCCCAAAGTAGGTATACAATCAAACCTATAATCGCAAATACTGCGATTATTCTTATGCTAAAGTGAAAAAGAAACTTTACAAAATTAGGCATTATCTATACGGAGTCGTAGGCAGTCCTTTGCCTTTTACGTACATCATACCACCAAGTAAATTAATAACTTTGTAGTGTAACTTGGCAGATAAAAATTGAGATACCATTTTTGTTCTGCTTCCAGTGTGGCAAATAAGTGCAAAGGGCTTTTTGGTGTCAACCTTGGTATTAAGCTCTTTCAAGAATTTATCTACATTATAAGCACCTTTTTCATCAAAAAAGGTGATGGGAATCGCACCTTTTAGGAGACCGCTTTCTCTCCACTCGCTAGATGTTCTTATGTCTACAATAGGTGTATGATTATTGAGTATTTTTTGTGAGGGATACTCATTAGTGAGTTGTGCAAACAATGATGCTGCTAAAATTAACAGTAATAAAATTTTTTTCTTCAAATTATTCTCCAAGTAAAAGTGTATAATTATAGCATCAAATGAACAATAGGTTTAAAATGGCAGCATCTCAAAAAGCGATAGACAATTCAGCAAGACTTCGTTACATAAGAGCATTGGAAAGATTTCATAACGGTGTTATATCTTATCTTTCAAGCACAAATCTTCTGACCAAAGAAGGTTATGTGAAAAAGATTGATAATTCACTGAAACTTTTAACCAGAGTTGAAGAAACAACACTTTACAAAGGTGATTTACAGGATTTGCAAAAACTGGTCAAGAAAATGATTTTGCTTAAAGATTCAGACAAAGATATAGAAGAAATTATGGAAGATATCTTGTACAGTTCAAACCAGCTGGATAAAAATAAAAATGCCAGACGTTACAAAAAAGACAAACATGCTAATGATAAATACCAAGATTGGGAATAATCCTTAGGCTATTTAAAATAGGTCTGCATGTCCAAAAAATATATTGTAAGTATTATTCTTGCGCATACTTTCTAAAATCTCTTTAGCTTTTAATTTTGTTTCTTTATCGAAATATATAAGCATATTCCTTGAAAAAATAAAGTCAAATTTTCCTATGGACTTAAAAGATGGCTCAAATATATTTGCTAGTTTAAAAGTTACTAAGGATTTGATGTTAGGGTTTAATATATATAGATTTTCATTTTTGACGAAGTATTTACTGATGATTTGCGGTGTTAAATTTCTTACGTTTCTTTCTTTATAAATTGCTGTTTCTGCTTTTTTAAGTGCATCAGAGCTTATATCGATGCCAACTATATTTAAGCTATTTGAAGGAACTCCAGATTCAAGTAAAGCAATTGCTATGCTATACGGTTCTTCGCCTGTAGCGGATGGTGCACATAGTATTTCAACATGGGTATTTGATTGTTTTACAAGTTTGACAAGTTCTTCAATCTGTTTAAATTCTCTATAAAAAAAAGTTTCATTTGTTGTTAAATAGTCTGTGAGCTCTTGCTTTAAACTCTTGTTTTCCCTGATAGTGTTGAGCAGTTTTTCAAATGAACTTATATCTCTGAGTTGGCAAAAAGTGGTAACTTTGTTTTTTAAGATACTTGTTTGTTGATCAAATGTTACACCTGTTTCATTTTTAAAATAATTTGCTATCAACGTAATATTTGTATAGTTTTGCGGTTCTTTGATTGCAGTTTTTTGCATTTCAATTCTCTTTTTCTTAAAAAATGTAAACATTAGTCGCAAAATTCCTTAATGGTCTGTATTATCTCGTTTATGTCCAATGCTTTTATATTTGGAACAATTTGTCTCGCACGATAGGGCATACCATCTACAATGGCACTGAGCTGGGTTTCTGTTAAACATGTGGAGCCTTTAAGGCTGAGTTCCTTGCAACCGCTAACTCCATCATTTCCAATACCGGTAAGAATTATACATAATATTTGAATACTGCCGGTAAAAGGAACAAGAGAATGAAAGAGTGTATTGATATCCGGATTATAAGTGTTTTCTTCCGCGGGTGCATGAGAAAATATCAAATTATAGTTATTTTGTATTACTTTTGTATCTCCATGGCAAAAATAGACAGAGCCACAAGACAAAATTAGTTTGTCTTCTACCATCAATACAGGGTTCTTTGTATACGCTTTGAGTCCATTCATAAAGCTTGAGATAAGCCCTTTTACCATATGCTGTGCAATTATTATGGTCGTGTCTTGAAGCTCCGGTAAAGATTTAATGATTTTTTGTATTTGTCCCGGTCCTCCAGTGGAGGCACCGATTAGGACTACTTTACTAGGTGCGGAATGTTTCAAGTTTAGCGTTTAGATTATCAGTCATAGAATTTAGATGCTCAGTCGCTTCGACAATCTCTTCAACATTTCTATAGTTTTGTGCAGATAATTCATTTATTTCAGTTACTTGTGCAACTATTGATTCTACATTTCTTCCAGTTTTTTCAAAGTCTTTTACAGTCTTGTCACTAGCTTTTACGGCCGCATTTACAATCGCAACACTTGTATTTATTTTTTGTTCTACATCAGTGGAAATATCAGCTAGTTCTTGAACTTCAACTGAGTTAGCGTTCATCTGACCACTAACATCTGCAATGGATTGAACTATTACATTGATAGTCGTATTTATTTCAGTAAGTGATTTCTGAGTTCTCTCAGCAAGTTTTCGTACTTCATCTGCTACAACAGCAAAACCTCTGCCGTGTTCACCGGCTCTTGCCGCTTCAATCGCTGCATTGAGAGCCAGTAGGTTTGTTTGATCTGCAATGTCTGAAATAACTTCAAGAACACTCTTTACTGCATTGGCTTCGTTTGATAGCGTATCAATCTTAGTAGCTAATTCAACCTCAAGTTCAGCACTTTGCCCAACTCTTTGTGTTAGAGCAACTAAATCATTTCGTGCAGCATTAAGATCTTCATTTGCTCCAATAATACCTTTTTTACTTTCTTGTGCATCTGCAATAGCTAAGTTGATTTCACTTTGAATATCATTTGCTTTAGCTGTCGCCTTGTTTATCACAATAACAGATTTTTCAACATTGGTACCCACACCCAAGGCTGTTGTAGAAAGCTCATGGGATATGGATGCATTTTCTGCAGATGAATTTTTAGACTCAAAAACAAGGCTTCTTAAGCTTTTCATAAGTGAATTGTAGGCCTCATCCATATCATTGATTTCTGATGGACCTTTTATTTTGTAAACAAGAGTTAAGTCTTTAGTATTAGAAGCTGTTTGCAGCTTATTTTTAAACCCATTGACAGAGACTGCAAGTTGTCGTATTATGAAAAATGCAAGAAAAATAGATGTAAATATATCAAATACTACAACGATAAATGAAGAGTTTCTTATTTTTGCATATGTTTCATCAGTAGTCACTTCTGCTTCATTCATTTTTTCTAAATCGTATGCAATGATTGAAGCCAACTGTTTTCTTGCTTCATCTATATCTTTTTTTGCGTTGCCCGTTGATCTTGCTGTTGCTTCATCATTTTTATTTTCCAAACTCAAGGCGGTTATTTTTTCAAATTCCTTCACGTAGTTTGATATACTGTTCTCGAAGCTATTTATTTTATTTTTATTACTTTCTCGCACCGTTAAACTACGAAGTTTATCGGTAAGTGATTTTAACTCATCTTTACTTTTATGAAAATTATTAGCATAATGATTCATATTGTCAGTTGTTTTTTCAATAATAGTATTTTTTTCTATTGCTTTCATCTCCATAAGTTTAATTTCTATATCTTTGCCTATGCTTACTTTTTTACTGTCAATATCGATTAAAGTATCTATTCGGTCATTCATAGCAGATAATCCCGTTATAACTATTATAGATAACATGACAGTTATGATTAAACTCATAGCAACCATGAAAATAAGTTTTATTTTAATACTTAATGTTCTTAAACTTTCCATATATGGTACCTTTTAGGTGAGAATTCTAAATACAGAATTATAACTCACAAATATTTCTATTAAGATAATAGAAATTTTAAGATTATAGAAAATTTTTGTTACTAATAGGTTACTCATTAGATATACAAAGATGTGTTATATCATAAAAAATAATAACCCTCAAGCAGCTTGTTTATGAATAAGAGTTAATTATTTTTTTAAGTATATAATGTTGTTATAAAATATAAGTTTTCAGGGCAAAATTTGATATATCAGTTAATTATAAATACACTTACAGGGGCTGGAACGGGATATATTACAAATAATATTGCCATTAAAATGCTGTTTAAAAAATACTTTGGAAGATTTGGTGGAATTATAGAAGATACACATGATGAGTTCGTTGAAAATATAGCTAACTTAATCGAGAAAGATTTGATTAACCATCATACCTTAAATGATGAGTTTAACTCAGATGAGTTCCATAAATATCTTAAAGGCTTGATAGAAGATATGTTTGTGCATTCGTTGCCGAGTAATTCAGTGCCTTTACGAGATATACATGGCATTTATGAAACCACAGATAATTTTGTTAAATTTTTGGATAATAATCAAGAAGCTCAAAAAGATTTAAAAAATAAAGTTGCCTCAAAGCCTTTAAAAAATGCAATCTCCTATCTTCAGGTTTTGCATTTTTCTCGCAGTGTAGTTGATGTCTTAAATAAAAATATAAATGTTTATATGAATGATCTAATATCTCCTCTTAAAGAGTTGAAGATAGATGATTTAGTTACAGATGAATTAACTTCAAAATTAACTAAGAATATAAATAGCATGATATATAAAATCAATATCTCAGAATTTGATAAAAAAATTGATACCGGAATTTATGGTTTGCTTGAGAGTATAAAAATAGATGAGATTATCTCTTTGAGTGAAAAAGAGATTGAAAATTTATATTTTAGGCAGATGTTCTCAGGTAGTGATGAAACTACAAAAGATTTTATCAATAGAATCATCGAGATTGCCTTGTCGGATGAAGGACAAGTAGCAATAAACGAAAGTGTTCAAGCAATTTTGCTAAGTTTAGGTGAAGTAAAAATTCCAATTTTAAGTTTATTTGATGATGAAATTAAAGAATCTATAAAACTTTTTGTAAAAAATGAACTCCCAAAAATTATTAATAAGATTATAGAATTTATAGATAAAAATGAAAAGGAATTAGAAGAACTCATCAATGACTCTATAGACAAAGCTCTTGATGGCGGCATATTCTCTGATTTTAAAAAAAAGGTAGTTTCTATTTTCTATACCAATATAGTGGCTGATTTTGAGGTTCTAAATTTGGCAAAAGGGTATATGCACGCGTACCGTGAAAATGCACAAGAAGAGATACTTACGCAGATTTTAAATACACTGGAAACCAAAGCAATCGGAGACTTGTATCAAGAATTTGCAAAGCGAAATATAATCACTCCGCAAAAGGTGATTGCTTTAATACTCAACAATCTAAAAGAGTTTAAGCTTGATAGGAACATAGAAATTATAGATACAATCTTAAATAAACAGCTTAAAGAATATGCTGATATTGATTTGACATTTGCAAAAGTTAAACTTATTCCATATGCATTGCAAAGAGTAAAAAAAGAGTATATTTATTCGAGTAAAATCAAAGATGTAATTGTAAAGGAAACTCAAAATACTATTGATGAATTTAAACTAAAAACGGTTGATGAAGTTTTAGGAAAAAGACTGGATACTATCTTAAAAAAGATTTCCGATTCGATTGACAGCCATGAACTCTTAAATGTAGTTTTATCTAATGCAAAAAATATACTTGATAAGCCTATGAACGAAGTGATAGATATGAGTGAAATTCATATTGATTATAAAAAACATATTAATGATGTCATTGATGGAAAGTCTTTAAAAGATATTATCTCCTACATGCAAAATGATGAGATATATGAAGCAGTTAAAAATGCACTCATAAAAGTCATACTTGATAATTTAGAAGAAATCTTAAAAGGAAATGTGAGTGAAGCCGTCAAACATGAGCTCTTAAAGCTTTCTCCTTCAAAGATAAAAGATATGGTAGAAGAATTTATGGGTGAAGAGTTAAAACCCATAAACTATTTTGGAGCTGTTCTGGGTGGTGCAGCAGGGGCAGGCGTTGGCTTGGTATCTATTCCCGTCTGGGCAAATCCTTTTATTTATGCTGTAGTAGGTGTTGCTACAAACTACTTGGCCATTAAAATGTTATTTCAGCCTCATTTTCCATTAAAAATAGGCAAAATGAAAATACCATTTAGTGAAGGGGTTCTGCCAAGTAACAAAGGGAAAATGTCTGTTAAAATGTCTGAATTCGTCGATGAATTTATGATAAACGGAACATCAATACATGATTTTTTTAAAAATAATAGTGAGGAATTGAAAAGTTTTATTAAGGTTCATATTTCACAGGATAACTATACTATTATAGATAAGCTTATTCATCAAAATTCAAATATAACAGACATATCTCATGAGGCTGTTAATTTGATATTTAAATTTTTGGATACAAATCAGAAGATGATTTCAGATAAAGTATTAAATATCTCCATGAGCTATTATGATAAAAGAGAAGAGTATGCCCATAAAGCTAGCGATTTTGTTTATGAAAAGGCTATGCAAACAGAGTTTAAAAAGTTTTTGTATGAACAATTTGACAAATATTTAGATAAAGATAGCTCGCTAGAATTTATGGCTGATGATATCTTTCCTCAATTTGACAAGTTTATAGAAAAATCATTTAATGAATTTGTGGAGTTGTTGTCCGATACTGTTAAAATAAGAGAACTAGTAGTGAGTTTTGAGTCTGATTTTGAGGAATTTATAAATACAAAATCTCTTAGTGACACTCTGGAGAGTTCAGCGAAAGAAAAACTAGGTGAAAAAGTAAATAAATCATTGTTGGAACTATTTTATGGACAAAATACGATGAACGAAGTGTTGAGTTTTTTTACAAAAGGAGAGTTTAATTCTAAGAGTAAACTCTCTGATATGATTAATGGTCTTTTGCCTAAAATTATAGAAAATAACTTAAATGTAATCATAAAAGAAACTATTTTTCCAGCGATGCAAGATCATAAAGCCTTCATCAAGGCTGAGATAATGCAAAAAGTTCCATTTGGTATGGGCTGGGCAGTAAAAAGAGATGTTACTCGGGCTATTGACATTATTATAGATAATAAAGTTCCTATATTTTTAGAAGAAAAGATTCATGGAATAAATGAAATTGTTCAAGAAGTTCTCAATACTCAGCTTGGAGATTTTGGCTACAGTGAAGATGTTATAAATCAACAAAGTGTTGATAGTTTAATCCGAACAGTTTTAACAAATGAAAATTTTGAAGCATCATTTGTTAAATCTATGAATGTATTTGTTGAGAGTGTTTTTAACATGAAATTAAAAACTATACTTCAAATTTTCAATATAACAAATATATCACAACTTTATGATGTATTTGAAGCAAATATAAATAAAATACTTCAAAAATTAAAAGAAAATGCAGAATCTGAAAAATCTGAAATTTTAGGAAAAGTTAAGTACTTAGCAAAAGATGAAATTGCTATGAGTATTTTTGAGAGCTTAAGTGTAAGTGATTTACTCAAAGGGATGGATAAAGATTTTTTTCTTAGAGAGTTTGAGCACTTTGAAAAATGTATAAAAAAATCTGAAAAATTTGAACAAAGTATGAGAAAAGTTATAAAGAGTTTCATAGATATATTTATAAAAAAAGAGTTTTTAAACAAAAAGGTTTTTAAAGAGGACACTAATATCTTTTTAAAGAAAATCTTAAAAGATAAAGAGCAGCTTCGAGTTGTATTGGTTCCATTTTTTAAAGAGTTTATTGAAAATATAAACACCATCTTAGATCTTAAACTCAAAGACCACATGTTAGAAATCGTTATAGATTCCGCATTTGATAGCATAGATAAAAAAATAATGGATTTAATGGGAGCAATAGATTTTAAGAGGGTTATAACAAAAGAGATACAAGAGATGCATCCAAAAGAGTTAGAAGAGATGTTCTACTCTTTTGCAGGACCATACTTTAATAAATTGATACTTTATGGCTCACTTGGGTTTTTATTTGGCCTAGCAACGATTTTTTAGCTTTTTATTGTTTATTTGTAATAATTAAATGTTATAATAAAAAAAAATCTGGGAGAGTTTATGATAAAAAAGATAGATACAGTACCGGCAAAGCTAGATTTCATCCAGAGTGCTACTGGGCTTGCCCTTGCACTCTTTATGTGGGCGCATATGTTTTTTGTCTCATCAATACTATTTGGCAAAGATGTTATGTATAGTGTGACAAAATTTTTCGAGGGCTATTATTTTTTTGGAGAGTCCTATCCTGCGATTGTAGCCATAGCAGCTGGAACTGTATTTGTGATTTTTATAGTACATGCCGCTATTGCAATGCGTAAGTTCCCCGCAGGATATAAAGAGTATAAAATTATAAAAAATCATATAAAATCTTTTAATCATACCGACACCAAGCTTTGGTTTTGGCAAGTTTTCACAGGTTTTGGAATGTTCTTCTTAGGCTCTATCCATCTTTACATTATTATGACGCATCCAGGAGATATTGGTCCTTATGCATCAGCCGATCGCGTTGTCAGTGAGTGGATGTGGCCACTTTATATATTGTTGTTACTGGCAGTAGAATTACACGGTTCAATAGGAATGTACCGCCTTGCTATGAAATGGGGCTGGTTTGAAGGTAATGATGCAAAAAAAAGCCGTATAAAATTGCGTAGATATAAATATGCAATAACAGTGTTTTTTCTTACACTTGGATTTTTGACTTTAGCAGCGTACATTAAAATAGGTATTGAACATAAACATCATGTGGGTGAACGTTACGAGCAAAGTACTCAAGTCGTTGAAGGAGTGCAGAAGTGAAGATAATTTACACAGACGTACTTATTGTCGGCGGCGGTCTTGCCGGACTACGAGTTGCCACAGGTGTTAAAGAACGCGGACACGATGTAATTGTTTTAACACTAGTTCCACCCAAACGTTCACACTCGGCGGCTGCACAAGGCGGAATGCAGGCGAGTCTTGCAAATTGTAAGATGGGTGAGGGTGATAATGAAGATGTTCACTTTAGTGATACGGTTAAAGGGAGTGACTGGGGGGCTGACCAAGAGGTAGTTCGAATGTTTACTCATTGTGCACCAAAGGCGATAAGAGAGTTGGCTGCATGGGGAGTTCCTTGGAGCAGAGTTCATCGCGGGGATCACGCTGCGGTTATAAATGCTCAGAAAGTAACAATCAATGAAAGAGATGAAGCACATGGTCTGATAACTGCCAGAGATTTCGGCGGCACAAAAAAGTGGAGGACTTGTTATACATCTGATGGAACAGGTCACAGTATGCTTTATGCTATGGACAATCAAGCTCATAAAGAAAAAGTAGTTATTCATGAAAGACTTGAAGCTATGGCACTTATTCATGAAGATGGACGCTGTTATGGCGCAGTTGCTAGAAATCTCATGACTGGCGAACTGGTTGCATATGTATCAAAAGCGACTACTATTGCAACTGGCGGATATGGCCGTATATACAGTGTCTCAACAAATGCTATTATCTGTCAAGGGATGGGTCAGGCTATCGCACTTGAAACGGGTGTTGCAGTACTGGGAAATATGGAAGCTATACAGTTTCATCCAACTGCTATCGTCCCTGTCGGTATCTTAACAACCGAAGGATGTCGTGGTGATGGCGGACTTTTACTGGATAAAGATGGCTATAGATTTATGCCAGATTATGAACCTGAAAAAAAAGAGCTTGCTTCTAGAGATGTTGTAAGCCGTAGAATGACTGAGCATATACGAAAAGGTAAAGGGGTTAAGTCCCGCTATGGAGACCACTTATGGCTGGATATAACCATACTTGGACGAGCACATATTGAAAAAAATCTTCGTGAAGTAAAAGAGATATGTGAGAATTTTTTGGGAATAGATCCGGCGGTAGATTGGATACCTGTTCGCCCGACCCAACATTATTCGATGGGTGGTGTAAGAACGAAATATACAGGTGAATCACAAACATTAAAAGGTCTTTATTCTTGTGGAGAAGCAGCATGCTGGGATATGCATGGTTTTAACCGCCTAGGCGGAAATTCTGTAAGTGAAACGGTTGTGTCTGGCATGTTGGTTGCTGAATATATTTCTGACTTTTGTGATACACAAGAAAGTTCTGTAGGAATACAAACTTCACTGGTTGAAAGTTTTATAAGAAAAGAAAAAGATAAACTAGAAGTACTTCTTAACAGGGAAAATGGTGAAGATGCATATGTTCTTCGTCGCCGCATGGAAGAGATAATGATGGAAAAAGTGGGCATTTTTAGAAATGGAGCTGACCTACATGCAGCTGTTACTGAACTAGAAGAGTTGTATCAACGTTCTAAAAATATAGAGGTACGTCGTTCAAAATCCCGCGCAGCTAATCCGGCACTATTTAATGCATACAGAACACAAAGGATGCTGAAATTGGCACTGACGGTAGCTTATGGGGCACTCCTAAGGACTGAAAGCAGAGGAGCACATTCGAGAGAAGATTTTCCGGCACGTGATGATGAAAATTGGCTAAAAAGAACTATCACCTCCTGGCCGGATGAAAATCAAACTATGCCAACTGTAAGTTATGAAGATATTCCAATCTCCAACATGGAGATGCCTCCTGGTTTTCGCGGATATGGAAAAGATATGACAGAAGCACATCCCGATAGTATAGTCAGACAATCAACTGTTGATGTAATAAAAGAAAAATTAGAAAGTGAGGGTGCCACCCGTTTTGAGATTCAAGCAGCATTGATGCCTTTCTTAGACAAATTACCTGAAAAATACAGAGGCACAAATGAACGTTTAGGAGAGAATGTATGAATGAAGAGATAAAACCGAGAATTTTAAAAATTAATATACTTCGCTTTGATCCAAATGATCCAAACGATTTTCCACATATGGAGAGTTTTGAGGTTGAAGAAGCGTATGGTATGACCCTTTATATAGTTTTAAATATTATACGCGAACATCAGGATAATTCTCTTATGTTTGATTTTGTGTGTCGTGCCGGAATTTGTGGAAGTTGCTCTATGCTTGTTAATGGTCGTCCTACATTGGCCTGTAGGACGCTTACCTCAAAGCTTGATGAAACTATCACCTTGGCACCGCTTCCTCTTTTTAAACTGATTAAAGATTTATCAATATATACTGGGGAATGGATGCGTTATTTAAATGAACATCTGGAGACTTGGATACATGATAAAGAAGAAGAATTAAATGTTGACAAATTAGAAGAAAGAATGGAACCGGCTTTAGCTGATGAGATTTACGAACTAGATCGCTGTATTGAGTGTGGGTGCTGCGTGGCTGGATGTGGAACAATCCAAATGCGACCAAGTTTTAAAGGAGCAGTCGGGCTCAACAAAGTTGCCCGTTATCACCTTGATCCAAGAGATAAGAGAAGTGATGAAGAGTATTATGAATTGATTGGTAATGATGATGGTGTATTTGGCTGTATGACACTTTTGGGTTGTGAAGATGTATGTCCAAAAGATTTGCCTTTACAAAGTAAGATTGCATACTTGAGACGAATGATGATTAGTACCGCGATAAAAAATTAAAATATATTAACAAGGAATAAGATGACGATAGCCGAAAGAGAAATTAAAAAATTTGAAAATAGTACCTGTGATGAAAATCAAGTATTCTATCAAGCCATGGAAGAGGTTATATATTCTATATCCCCATTATTAGAGTCTGATGAAAGATACACAAAAAATGCAATTTTAGAGCGTCTTGTAGTCCCAGATAGAATTTTAAAATTTAAAGTGACTTGGTTTGATGACAACCAAAATATTAAGGTAAATAGCGGTTATAGAGTTCAGTTTAACAATTCACTCGGACCATATAAAGGTGGACTTCGTTTTCATCCATCAGTAAATGAAGGTATTTTAAAGTTCTTAGGGTTTGAGCAAATTTTAAAAAATTCACTTACAGGTTTACCTCTTGGCGGAGCAAAAGGGGGAAGTGACTTTGATCCCAAAGGAAAGAGTGACTTTGAAGTTATGAAGTTTTGTTCGGGATTTATGACAGAACTTCACAAATACATTGGACCTCGCATAGATATACCTGCTGGGGACATTGGTGTCGGTGCTCGTGAGATAGGCTATCTTTTTGGAGAATATAAGAAGATAACTTCATCTTATGAAGGTGTTTTAACCGGCAAACCTTTTATGTTTGGCGGCTCACTGATGCGTCCTGAAGCAACAGGATATGGAGTTGTTTATTTTACAGAAAAAATGCTGGAGTTAGAGAAACAAGAACCACTAAAAGGCAAGATTTGCACAGTGAGCGGATCTGGAAATGTAGCGCTTCATGCTATAGAAAAACTTCAGCATATTGGAGCAATTACTGTTTCATGCAGTGATTCTAACGGAACTATTTATGATCCAAGAGGCGTTGACATTGTACTTTTAAAAGATTTAAAATTAGTGCACAGAGCTTCACTGACTGAGTATTTAAAAACTTATCCTGATGCTAAATATATTCCAAGCTCAGAGTATCCGGAAGATGGGCATGCAGTTTGGGATATACCATGTTATGCAGCATTCCCTTGTGCTACACAGAATGAATTATCAGAAATGGATGCACAAAATTTAATTTCAAATGGGTGTATTAGTGTAACTGAAGGTGCAAATATGCCATCAACGGCTGAAGCAACAAATCTATTTTTGTCGCATAAAGTTTGTTTTGCACCTGCAAAAGCAGCCAATGCCGGTGGTGTAGTTGTGAGTTCATTTGAGATGAGTCAAAATGCGGCTATGGCTAAATGGAGTTTTGAAGAGGTAGATAGAAAATTAAAAGAGACTATGCAGCAAATTTGCACAAGAGTTGCTCTGACTGCAAATGATTATGGTGTTGCAGGTAATTATGTTGATGGTGCTAATATTGCGGGCTTTAAAAAAGTTGCTGATGCTATGATCGCTGAGGGAATTTAAGATAAATAATGATTAAAAAGCTTTTTATTTTAGTTATATTTTTAAGTGGGTTAGCGCTTCAAGCAAAGAGCGAGTACAGTGAGTTTATTCAAGAACAAATGAATTTTATTCATCAGATGAATGATAATAGCAATACAAAAGAAGCTATACAAACTCTTGTTATAAAGCAAGAACGAAGCTATGTCAACACTATAGAATATATCATGAGTAATAAGCAAGATTATAGTGAAGAGAGTAATTTATACGTTTCTGAAATATCTACCTTAATGAAGATGATAAAGATTAACAAACGAGCAGGAAACAAGTATGCTGTCATGAGAGATGAGGTACAGTTAAAGTCTTATAATGTACTTCGTAACCAACATGAAATGATAAGAGAAACTTTGGCTGCTCTAGACACCTTAGATATTAAAATTTTTAGAGAAAAATTAAATAAAATAATTTCTCAAAATCAACTTGAAAATGAAAAATATACCGATATAGACTATAAAACATTCTTGGAAAAAAATATAGATAGGGCACCTGTTTCATTAAAAACTAATATACAAGAATTTTATGATTTAATTGAGATAAATAAAGATGTCATAAGTCATTTGTACAGTTTTGAAAAAAGGATGTATAGACTTAATAAATATTCTAAATACCATTTAGTAGCTGCGGTAGTGTATATTAATAATACCCGTCTTGGGGAAATAATAAATCCTTTTTTAGAAAAGTACAATTTGAACCTTATGAAAATTCTTTTTATATTCTCTTTATCTTTATTTTTATATTTGATTCGAATAATTATCCATGCAGTAGCTCAATTGTATTTTACAAAAATAGGCTTATTAGAAAAATATTCAAAGGATATTTTACAAAAATCAAGACAACCTTTGTCTATTCTTATTATCCTTATAAATATTGAATTTGTCAGTTATATTTATAATGATTTTGTGAGTATAGAGAATGTAAACAAATTTTTTAATGTTTTATATGCTTTTTTATTTGTATGGTTTGTGTATAGAGTTGTAAATATAATCACAAATATAAAAATACAAGAAATGAATCAACTCAACAAACAAATAAAAAATGAGATGATTAATGTGGGCAAGAAACTTGTTAATTTTCTTATTATTCTTATTGGTTTATTATTTATACTGTATCTCGTTGGAGTAAATTTAACGGCAGTTTTATCGGGTTTGGGTATTGGTGGATTAGCAGTTGCTTTGGCAGCTAAAGATAGTTTGTCAAACTTTTTTGGAACACTTTCTATTTTATTGAGTGATGTAATTTCCCAAGGTGACTGGATAGTTGTAAATGGGGAAGAGGGTGTTGTAATCGAGATTGGACTCAGGGTTACAACACTGAGAACATTTGATAATGCTCTGATTGCTATTCCAAATGCAATATTGGCCAACAATGATGTTAAAAATTGGAATAAGAGAACTTTAGGTCGCAGAATTAAGATGAATCTAGGTATTAAATATGATTCAAAGTCTGAAGATATTAAAAATGCCGTGAATGAGATTCGAACCATGTTAGATAAGCATCCGGCTATTGCTACAAAAAATACTAAATATACATACTCTTCAACTCATTATAATAAATTGGTTTCAAAAGATGATTTGCAAGGGGTAAAAAAAACGCTACTTGTGTATCTTGATGAGTTTTCTGCATCTAGTATAAACATTTTAGTTTATTGTTTTACAAAATCTATATACTGGGAAGAATGGTTGCAAACTAAAGAGGATGTAATGTATAAGATGATGCTTATATTAGAAAAAAATAATTTAGAATTTGCTTTTCCATCTATGTCTATCTATCATGAAAATGAGTTTATTGCTAAAAATAAAGTTTAACCAAAATTATGCAGTAGATATTTCTAAAAATTGTTTATGCTTGTGCTTAAGGAGTGTTTAGTAAAAATATTAAGCCACCTTATTGGTGGTATAAATTTTTAATGAATGTCCTTTGAGTGTAATGATGAATGAAATTTTAAATTTTTTACTGCATAATTTGGGTTTAATCTTCATCTACCAAAGTTATTTAAAGACTCTTTAGATAGAATCACTACTCTAAAAATTAATATTAAGAATTTTATTATGGAAAAACAATGTCTTTAATCCAATTAGATACCAGTAAGTGTGTTCGTTCATTGTCAAAAGACAGTGAATGTAATAAGTGTGAAATTATCTGCCCTACGACGGCAATTGTAGTTGGGGATAGTCCACTACCAAAAATCAACTACTCTTCTTGCGTCGGCTGTGGTGCTTGTGATGCAGTCTGTCCAAATGAAGCACTTTCACTCGATGATTTTAGTCCTACAAACTTCTTTTTTGATTTTTTAGAAGATGAGGATAATTTAATATCTTGCAGAAAAAATGTTCCATGTATCGCAGCTTTAAGTGTTGAAAATATTATTTCTATGAGTGTCATGAAAAAAGAGTTAGTGCTTGATATGGGATATTGCAATGCCTGTGATATAGCTCATACCTGCCATTCTCAGATACTGAAAAATTATGATGAGGCTTCGTATATACTTGAAGCTATGGAAAATAAAGCTGTCATAAAACTGGAAAATGTCAGGTATGAAAATAAAGAAGAGCCAAAGAGTGACAGAAGGGATTTTCTTCGTGCAATCAATCTAAAAACTGCTGCAAAAACAAAACATGCTTTTGAAAATGAAGTAAAAAAAGCCAGCGATGAATTGGTTGAACATACTCTGCAAAAAGCAGATATTGCACTTCTTAAACAAAAAAGAATTCCCGATAAAAGAAAGATATTTTTTACTGCAATCAAAAGAGTAGAAAGACCATCGCAATTTCATATAGTAGACGCAAGAGAGATAAATTTTACTTCTCAAAAAGTGATGGATGAAGGGCTGTGCACTGCTTGTCAAATGTGTTATAGGGTTTGTCCAACGGGTGCACTGACATCTGACATGAAAAACTCTAAAATAGACTTTGATCCATTTTTGTGTGTGAAGTGTCATATCTGTCATGATGTGTGTGAACCTGATGCTTTGACCTTATCTACCTCTTATAACATTAAAGAATTTTTTGAGCCCGTTGTTCAAAACTTAATTACTTTTAATGTACAAAGATGTGACGAATGTAACTCTGTTTTTAGTACAAATTCTAATGACAAACTTTGTTACAGATGTAAAATAGAAGATGAAGAGGCTCGTGAACTTTGGGGCATAACCGATGAAATGTAATAGAGGAAATAAAATACTATGAATGAAGCAAATGAAATATCTCATCAAACAAAACTTTATGGTTTTATAGGAGAAGAAGCGGGTAAGAGCAGCCTGAGTGCATCCATAAACCGTTTATTTAAAGCGAATAATAAAGATGCCATGACAATACCTATGAATATTAGAGGGGATGACTTTTTCTTTACGCTCTCAAATATGAAAAAATCACAAGTCAATGGTGCTATTATTTCAAACGAGTATGTCGGTGGTGCGGTAGAGTTGTTGGATGAATCAAGCGAAGCAGTTTTAAAGTCAGGAATGTGTGATATTTTAATGAGAGATGGCGAGAAACTTATCGGTGATATTTTTGGTATGAAAGTTTTAATCGATTTCTTAAAAACTAAAAATGTAAAAAAGATAGCTTTGATTGGGATAAGTTCACATGCCAAGGCTTTTAGCTTTTTGTCAAATGGAAATAGTTTTGAACTTAGCTATTTTAATGATGATTTAGAAGTCTTAATGAACTTTATAACTGAGATGAAAATTGAGAATGCAGATATAAATCGAATTGCTTCACAAATGAGTGTAGATTTCTCTGGATTTGATACTGTACTAAACTTCTCTGATTTCTCTGATTTAAATATGATTGAAAAATTTTCACAGTTAAACTTAGATATGAAGCAAAAAACAGAATTTTCTGTCCTTAAAAATAGAGCTAAAGAACTTGGTTCTGAGTATATTTCTTATGATGACTTACTAAATGAACTCTCGTTAGCAGCCTATGAATTTTTTAAAAATAAAGGTCATTTAGAATGAGTTAATTAATACGGCACAAATAATTTCACATGAAGTTACTTATGTCGCACTACTCAAATCACATTTGAGGTTTTAAAAACTTTTGGATTATAGTTCGAAGTTACAAAAGGTAAGGAATAGATGAAAATGGTTATGTCGGCATCTAAGGATGCAATCGGTGCTTATAAATTAGTTAGAAATTTACAAAAAAGATTTGTTGATAAATTAGATAAGCTTAGTGCTGCCATTGGTGAAAAGAAAAAATTTGAAGAAATTAGTTGGTTGAGAGATGAAGGTTTACACGGTGGTGGAAGCAGGTTCGAATCTCGAGATAATAAGCTTTTCAACACAGCAAGTGTCAACGTATCCCAGGTTCATTATGATGAAATGCCGGAGAAAAACCTTCAAAGTGCTACAGCTATTTCGACTATTATACATCCAAAAAATCCACATGTTCCTTCTATTCATATCCATATTAGTCTCACTGAGTTAAAAGACAAGAGTTCTTACTGGAGGGTAATGGCAGATTTAAATCCAAGCATACATAATGAAGATGACAAAAGCACTTTTAACAATTCGCTAAAAAATTTGTCAGGCACTACTTACGGGGAAGGATCCCTTCAAGGTGATAAATATTTTAATATTCCTGCATTAAAAAGGCATAGGGGAGTCAGCCACTTTTACTTAGAGAACTATAAAACTCTCAACAAAGAACAAGATTATAGTTTTTCCAATAAATTTGGGGAGGGAGTCATAGATACTTATATAGATATTATAAGCAATGCATTTGAGACAAGAAGAGAATTTTCTACTCAAGAGATGCAGCAGCAGTTGGATTATCATACCCTATACCTATTTCAAGTTCTAACACTTGACAGAGGAACAACATCCGGCTTATTAATTCATAATCAAAATGATATAGGAATCATGGGCTCTTTGCCAACATACATAAATAAAAAACTATTACAATCGTGGAGTAAGGAAGTTGAACCTTCTCAAAATAAACTGGTAAAGAATTTAGTCAATGTCATAAATGATGAGGGTTTGATTGATAGTTATACAAAAGAAAAGCTGGCACAAGTTGTGAGAAATCACTACAAAAGATTTCCACAAGCCTTAAAAATGCAGGCAAGCGGTAATGTAATTCCAAGTACTGTAAATAATCATAATACTTAGGCTAATTCTTTAGAGGTTCTAAATCAAGTTTTGAACCTGTAGAATTCCCTGCCAAATAACTGCGCTTAAAATACCGGCTACAAAACCGGCAATGATATCATCACCCATGACGCCTATTCCACCTTTTGTTTCTCTGTCGATTCTTCCTATGATGGATGGTTTTGTAATGTCAAAATATCTAAACAATACAAATGACAAGAGGCTTTGAATTAAAAAGCCATTTTGCAAATTAGTAATATCGTTTATACCGACACTCATGGCAGGTGCTACACTAAGAGCAAACCACATGCCTGAGAGTTCATCTATCACTATGCGGCTATCATCATGTATGCCGGTTTTTTGCTCATATTTGTTTATAGATTTTATAGCTATGATAGAGATTAAAACAGTTCCGAGAAATAAAGTTTGGGCACCTAAAGATACAAGAATGAGCATGCCAAGTATAAGTGCAACAATACTTCCGGCTGTTCCCGGTGCTTTTGGACTTAGTCCACTGTACCCTAAAGTTATAAAAAACCAATTCATGTATTTCCTTCTTGAGAGTAAATTATGTTAAAGATGTTGTTTGATAAAGTTTCATCAAGTCTTGATAAAAATCTTTTTCAGTATGCTCTTCTAAAAGTCCGCCTGAAGGCAATATATCATAGTAAAGCTTTTCCAGATTTTTAAATCTATTGGGTAATATTTTAGAGAGTACGAAGGATGAAATTTCTCTTCTCATTAAAACTGCGGGAGGCAAGATACCCAGTTCTAAGAGTTCGAGTATTGAATTTGCATGATAAGAGATTTGATGATGCTGACCATGCGGGCAGGTGTTTTTGCTTACGAGAGTTCTACATTTATCGCAATAAACATACTCACTTGCTATTTGTATCTCTATATCTATTCCTACAACTTTATCTATGATAGACTTGTTGGAATTACAGTCATAGAACATTCCAAGTCCGGCATGATTTCTACCAACTGTTAGCCTGTTGCAACCATAATTTTTTGCGACTATAGCGTCAATCATGATTTCGTTAAACCCAGCAAAAATATAGCTGTTTTCAAGAGGAACTATAATTACACGATTCTTCGGTAAGAAGTTATTGATGAAAAATTCTAGTGCCTCTTTTCTAATTTCATAGCTCAGGTTTGCAACTTCATAGGGCTTTAATAGAAAGATCACCAGAAGGTCCGTTGTATCGAGTGTTTGTCTAATAAGTCGTTCGTGTGCTCGGTGCAAAGGATTTGCTGCCATAAATAGGGAACTGGTATGTTTAGCATCAATTGCTTCTTTTGTTTCATTGATGATTTGTATATTTTCATTTGGTTTATAATTGAGGATTTCATATTCTCCGCTAATGGCCCAAGAACCTAACCTTTTTAAGGTTGCCATGACTCCGGGATGAGATGTGTCATCTGTTCCGTATATTTGCTTGGTTCTCTCTGTCGGATTTATTCGGTAGGTTTCATCAACAATTAATGTAGCAAATTCTTCATCGTTACAAAGTATGGTAACTTCTTCGCCTTTTTCCAACGAGCTGATAACCTCTTCATTCCTGGTCCCTGATGGTGCCAATATAAAAGGAAAAGGAAAACTTTTATCACCAATGAGGCCAGTTTTATAAACTGCTTTCCCTTCTTTCTCCCCCATTAAACCTTTGACAGGAAAAAGGAGACCATTTTTTACTAACTCTAATGCGGAAGCAGCCTCTTTGTCAATAAAAAGAGTTTTATTTTTTCTTAATAAGGTCATATTTCTTTCTTTTTTCCCATAAACTTTTACGACTTATACCTAATTTTTTCGATAGTTCAGTATCTGGGAATTTATTTTGATAATTTAGGACTATAAATTTGACGTAATCTTCAATAGGCAGTATTTCACCTTGATCAAAGACATTATTATCGCTTTTTATCTCTATTACCGGATGGCTTACATCATCTATTTGCTCACTACTTGAAATGATAGCTTGTTTGTCAGATATCAAATCATAAAACGCTTGTTTATTTGATTTTTTTAGCACTTGAAAATCTATGATATAAATGATAGAATTGTGAGGAAATGAATCTATTTCAGTCATGGCTTTTGGATTTTTTAGAGAAACAAACTGTATAGGTTTGTCTTTTTTCTTTGCAAATTCAAATGCGAATGCATCGGCAGATTTTTGGTAACTAGATGATATATATATAGGAAGCTCAATATCATCACTTCTGTAAGTATTTTCTACTGATGAAAAAGAATGTGTTAAGTATTTTTCATAAGCCTCATTTCTCTTTTTTAGTTTTTCATAATCTCTATAATGATTTATTTTTCTGATTAATTCCTCAATCATAAAAGGTTTTAAAATATAATCTTTTGCTCCAGAGCTTAAGGGCTTAGATACGGTATCGTTACTGATATATGAGACCATCAGTATTACAATAGACTTTTTAAATGTTTCTATGACAGGATTAAAATCCTGTCCGTTTATATTTGTCGAGAGTAATACAACATCATAATTTGTACTTTTAATTGCATCTTTGGTTGAGGTACACATTTCACAAATATGTCCTAATTCGCTAAGTTTAGTAGCAATACTTTGCGCTAAATAAATTTCATTTTCAATAATTAGTATTTTCAAGGTTCACCTTCGTTGTTTGTTATGTATTAATAAACTATATAGAGTTTTTGTAAAACCCAATTTAAAAGTAAAATGGGCAAGACCATTTTGCTACAGCTAACCGTTATGACGCAAAAGATTAGCCTTTTAAGGCAAAAGTTTTTGCAAAAAATATTTTTTAGTTTTGTAATCTCCAATCAAAATATTTTAAGTTAGCATTTGCAATCACTCCAACGCCTTCTCCTCTGCCAATAAACCCGAGTTTTTCAGTTGTTGTGGCTTTAATATTTACTCTTGAGGCATCACAGTTTAAAATTTCTGCCAATATCTGTCTCATTTGCAGTTTATATTTCGATAATTTTGGCTTCTCTGCCGCTATTGTTATGTCAATATTTATAATTATGAAGCCAAAATTATGAATTTTGCTCACAACTTTTTTTAGTAATTCCTTAGAGTCAATCCCTTTATATTTGTCGTCATTATCCGGAAACATCATACCGATATCGCCCATGCCGGCAGCTCCTAAAAGAGCGTCAATAAGTGCATGAATTGCCACATCACCATCACTATGCGCCTTAAATCCAAAATCAGATTCTATCTTTACACCGCCAAGGTACATATCACCCTCATCATCAAATGCATGAACATCAAACCCTGTTCCGCTTAAAACATCTCTTGAAGGGGCACTAAGACATGGGATGCTCTTTAAATCCTCCAAATAAGTGATTTTATGAGCACCCTCTTCACCTAAAATAAACTCTCTTGTGCCACCGCAAGCAACAATTGCACTACTCTCATCTGTAAACTCCTCGTTTGTATTAAGAGCATTTTTTAAAACAGTTGTACGAGATAATTGAGGTGTTTGAATTCTTTTTACTTTATCCCTATCAATGGTCGTATTCTCATAAACAATTGTGTCGTGTACTCTCAAATATGGAACTATACAATCACTAAGCCCTTTTTGTGCTATGATAGATTGCAAAAAGCTTTGGCTTATGCAAGCTCTTGCAATATCACTTACCAGTACAAATTCACTTTGAACTTCTATTAAAGCATTTTTTAAAGATTCTTGTCTTGTACTTCCTCCGGAAATAAAAGTGAAATTTGAATAGTTTTTCATAAATGTTATTTCATCATCTGCAGATGTGATGATTATTTTTTGAAAATAATTCGTATTTGCGAGATTATCTGCTACAAATTGCCACAATGGTTTATGTCCAATCCTCAGCCATTGTTTTTTTACATCAAGTCCGAATCGACTGGAACTGCCAGCTGCAAGTAAAATAAGCGTTAAATCAAACAATAAATATCCCTATCCTGTTAAAGTGTTACGAAATTATACATACAGTAAGCTTTTTTTTATCTTTGTCCTTGAATTAAAAGGCTAAAGTTTCTAATATTAATCCAAAATATAAATCAAAAATTTTAGATTAATGATACTTTAACTTTATTTGATTATATTTCCATTATATAGATATAAAATTTTAGGAGAAATGATGAGAGCTTCATGGGTAAAAGAGCGTGAGAATGATTCTGTTAGAACGCAGATGTACTACGCTAAACAAGGGATAATTACTGGGGAGATGGAATACGTTGCAGAGATAGAAAATCTATCCCCAGAGCTAGTTCGTAGTGAAATCGCTCGTGGTAGATTAATAATTCCTGCAAATGTAAATCACATTTCATTGGAACCGATGGCTATAGGAATCGCTTCAAAATGTAAAATAAATGCAAATATTGGCTCTTCTGCTATCGCCTCCGATGTTCAAGGTGAAGTTGAAAAGATGCAGGTGTCTCAGCACTACCATGCTGATACTGCTATGGATCTTTCAACCGGCGGTGATTTAGATGAAATCCGTAAAGCTGTAATAGGCGCATCAAAAATTCCTATCGGAACTGTGCCAATCTATCAGATTTTGCATGATGTTGGAAATAAGATAGAAGATTTAAGCATAGAAGTTATGCTTGATGTATTAGAACGTCAGGCAAAGCAGGGTGTTAGTTACTTTACAATTCATGCCGGTTTTTTACTCTCAACTATGCCTAAAGTTGCAAAAAGAAAGATGGGTATCGTAAGTCGAGGTGGTTCACTTATGGCTGCATGGATGATGCATTATCATAGGGAAAATCCATTTTATACAGCATTTGATGATATCTTAGATATTTGTGCTAAATACGATGTTTCTCTCTCTCTTGGTGACTCACTTCGTCCGGGTTGTTTAGCAGATGCTTCTGATGATGCACAACTTGGGGAGCTTAAAGTTTTAGGCGAATTGACTCTTCGTGCATGGGAGAAAAATGTACAGGTTATGATTGAAGGTCCGGGACATGTTCCATTAAATCAAATCGAGCGTAATATGAAAATCCAAAGAGAACTTTGCCATGAAGCACCTTTTTATATTTTAGGGCCATTGGTCACAGATATCGCGGCAGGGTATGACCATATATCTTCGGCGATAGGCGCTGCAGTTGGTGGATGGCATGGGGCATCAATGCTGTGTTATGTTACACCAAAAGAGCATTTAGGCTTGCCCAATGCACAAGATGTTCGTGAAGGTATCATAGCTTATAAAATAGCAGCGCATGCAGCAGATATTGCTCGTGGCCGTAAAGGGGCTAGAGATGTAGATGACGCGATGAGTGATGCCCGCTATAGCTTTGATTGGGAAAAACAATTTGAGCTTGCTCTTGATGGTGAGAGAGCTAGAGAGTACCATGATGAAACTCTTCCTCAGGATGTATTTAAAGAAGCAGAATTTTGTTCAATGTGCGGACCTAAATTTTGTTCTTACAAGATAACCCAGAGTATTATGGATAACCCAGATATGATTGCTCAGATTGCAGAAGATGCTAGACTTGCAGAAGAAGAACGACTTAAAGAAGCAGTATAAATCACACCTTTATTTGTGGTTGAATTAAACTTAAAAAATAAAGCTAATTAAAATAGGATAATTTTTGTCTTATTTAAAAATGATAGAGTGTCAGAACTAAAATATTTCTGACTCGAAGAGTCAAGCTTTAGTGGTCTTAGGGACCTTAGCGTAGAAAAAGAGACTTATTTCTTTTTCGTTTAAACAATAGGGGAAAAGTTCCCTTAAATTTATAAAATCAATTAAAGGAAAAATTTAATGACAGAAGAAATTGTAAAATCAGCACTTTCAAAAGTTTTATATCCAGGTTTTACCAAGGATATCGTAACTTTTGGATTTGTAAATAATATAGTTATAAATGGTAATGATGTGAGCTTTAATGTAGATATTACATCTAGCGCTCCAGAAGTTGCAAAGCAGATTAAAGATGAAGCAACAGTGGAACTTATGAGAGAAGGTGCTGAGAATATTACTTGTAATATAAAAGCACCGGTAATGCCAAGAGAAGGCTCATCTAAGGGAAAAAATATTGCTCCTCAAGTGAAAAACTTTTTGATGGTAAGTTCAGGCAAGGGTGGAGTTGGCAAGTCAACAACTTCAGTAAATATTGCTATTGCTCTTGCAGCTCAGGGCAAAAAAGTCGGTCTTCTTGACGCGGATATTTATGGTCCCAATATACCTCGCATGATGGGTCTCTCAGATATTAAGCCGGAGGTTAATGGAAATAAAGTGCTTCCACTAAAAGCTTATGGTATTGAAGTGATGTCTATGGGCTCATTGATGGAAGACGGACAATCTCTTATCTGGAGAGGGGCTATGATTATGAAAGCAATCGAGCAGTTCCTCCGAGATATCTTATGGTCTGAGCTTGATGTTTTAGTTATCGATATGCCTCCGGGAACTGGTGATGCTCAGCTTACTTTAGCTCAAAGTGTACCGGTAACTGTTGGATTAACAGTTACTACTCCTCAAGGGGTTTCACTGGATGATTCTCGTCGTTCTTTGGATATGTTTAGAAAATTAAATATTCCTATCGCTGGAATTATTGAAAACATGAGCGGATTTATTGCTCCAGATACCGGAGTAGAATATGATATCTTTGGTAAGGGTACATGTCAGCCGATGGCGGAGGAATTTAACACTAAGATAATTGCTGAGATTCCAATCGAGCCAAGTATCCGTATTGGTGGAGATGAAGGTAAACCTATTACTTTTGTAAACCCAAGTTCTGAGAGTGCAAAAAGATACATGAAGGCTGCAGAATCTATTTGGGTTAGCATAGAAGAGATAAATGCAAGTGGTGGAGTTGATAATCAGGCAGTTCAACCTACAACACCTCCGGGAGTAAGCGCATGTTCAACAGCTGCTGCTCCAAAAGCTCCGCAAAAAAGTGATGAGAGCTGCGGTACAGGGTGTGGCTGTCACTAACAACTGACTCCAATATCTTCTTTTAGCTTCACTACTTTTGAGTATTGGAGCTAAAAAGCACTCCTCTTAATAGTTATCCTCAATACCTTCATTCTTGAACATATCTTGAGTAAATTCCACTATTTTATTTCTACCTGTTTCTTTGGCTTGGTAAAGTGCCGTGTCTGCAAATTTGATACACTTCCATACAGTGTCACCATCACTTGGAAATTTAGATATACCAATACTCATAGTCTTTTGTAAAGTCACTCCGGCCCCAACATTAAAGATGATATTTCCAAAATCAGAGTGAATCTTTCTGGCAACTTTGAGCGTGCCTTCATCACTTGCATTATGAAGCATGACAACAAACTCTTCCCCTCCATATCTTATAGCAAGGTCTGCCTCACGAATATTTTCTTTTAAAACTTTACCAATTTCAACAATTACTTTGTCTCCTACATCGTGCCCATAAGTGTCATTGACCATTTTAAACCAGTCGACATCTAACATCAAGATACTATAGGGCACGCTTTCTCTTTGTGCTTGGCTCATAATTTTATCTATAAATTCTTCTAAAAATCTTCTATTATAAAGACCGGTCATAGCATCTCTTAGTGAAGTGTCTCTAAGCTTATCCATAAGTATTTTACTTTCTATCACAGGTTTAGCTGCTTCAAGATAGTTTCTTATGCTTGCAACTTTAGAATTCACTTCATTGATAGCATCTTCAGTTTCTTCCGTAATTGAGATAACAAGCGAAGAATCACTATTTATATTAAATGGAATACAAATATATTTTAAATCTTTGGCATCGCATGTTTGACAGAGATTTATAAACTCAGTTGAGATAACGTCAGTATTTGTTTTGTAGGCTCTACACAGTTTGGCATCCTTGTCGACGTAATCAAGACATATGCTTTCTCCATTACTGGAATAAATTAATGTTCTTTGGGACAAAATAGTATTTACTTCATAGAATACAAAATGTTCTAGCTCGTATTTTATTTTTAATACATCCGTAATTCTTTGAAATACTACCTCTTTTGAAGAATCATGCTCTATAGTTTTTTTGAATTTATATATATCTGAAAGCTCTCCAATAATAGTTTTTGCTTCATAAAGTGGGTCAGCAGAAGATACATGTCCTTGGGGTATGAAGGTTGCAAGATTGTATTTTATATCACCGAAAGTTTCTTGCATTTTAGTAAAGAGGGTATTTAACTGCGATATGACTTTTTGTGCATCACCACTTACATTACATATAAATTTGTGTGTAAAATCACCATGAAAAGCTTTTGTTATGCCATCTTGTAAGTTTGAAAAAAGAAGCATGTATGGAGTTGCATAATGATTTATTAACATTAAAACAATAAAAAGGAAGATAATATTAATCCCTAGTATTTTTAAGATTGTCAGCATTCCGCTATTTCTCATGTCACTAACATCAAACTCCATACTTATAATTCCAAGAGTATCACCTCTTTTTACATCATGGCATTGAAGGCAGTTTAGAGTTGAACTTTTTGCATCGGCTATATAAGGAATGGTGACTCTTAGCATGCTCATCTGAGCATTTTCAACTATCTCCTGTTTTGCCACACCCGTTTTTAAAACTTCTTTATCGATATCATCTTTAACCATTTCGTTGAGATAGCCATCACCGTATTGTTTAATTACTGATGGTGCACGAACTATCCAGAGAGATTTAATATTGTCATTTTTAGATATTTGGTCTAAAAAATATTCTCTTTTTTCCATTATGCCATTAACCATGTGGGTCGTAAGGCCATCACGAACTAAATTTGCGGTCATATTTGCTTTATCAATTGCATTATCTATACTATATTGTCTGAAATTGAGGGCTACATTTATGATTGTTGCGGTTGTTAATGCCAGTAGCATGAGCGCTACTATCAGGAGAAGTTTTGATTTTGTCTGCATACCATCCACTTTTTCGTATAAAATTAAGTAATAATAACTAATATAAAATTAATTTAAAATGAAATTAGAAAAAGTTATTCTACGGTAACGCTTTTTGCAAGATTTCGTGGCATATCAACATCATTACCAAGTCTAACAGAAATCTCCAACGAAAATAGTTGAACAACAACCATCATCTCAAAAAACTCTAACATGTAGTCTTCGTAAATAGAGGTTTGTATAAAGTCATCAGCTCTGTCAAATTCTATGGGACTAATTGCGCAAATAGTAGAGTCTCTTGCACTTAACTCTTCGACATTGCTTTTTGACTTTTCATATAAAAGATGTTGTGGAAGCAGAGCAATTGTAAAAAGTTCAGGATCAGCTAGAGCAATTGGACCATGTTTCATCTCACCGCTTGGATAGCCTTCCGCATGAAGATATGAGATCTCTTTTAATTTGAGAGCGCCCTCTAAGGCAAGAGGATAGAATATATCTCTGCCTATAAAGAAAAACCCATGACCATGAAGGTATCGTTTAGATAATCTTTTTATTTTCTCATGCATGGCATCTGTTACTTTCACCGATGTCGGTACCTCCCGCAGAAGGGAAACTTGCCTAGCTATCTCTTTAGAATCAAGGGAATTTTTTAGTTTAGCAAGATATAAACTCATCATCCAAAATACCGCAACCTGAGTTGCAAATGCTTTTGTTGATGCTACACCTTTTTCTATACCGGCTCTTGTTAAAATAGTTGCATCTGCAAGACGCACCATTGAAGAGTTGTCAACATTACAGATAACAAGAGTTTTTAATCCAGCTTTTTTTGCCATTTTGAGAGTCTCAAGTGTGTCTGCAGTTTCACCACTTTGTGAAATTACAATAAACAGTGTATCTTGAGTCATAATTGGTGAGCGGTATCTAAATTCGCTCGCCACTTCAACCGAAGTTTTGACCTTTGAGTATCTCTCTAACAGATAAGAAGCACTCAGAGCTGAGTGATAAGAAGTTCCGCATGCACAAAGTTTTATCTCTGTAATTCCATCAAAAAGAGATGAGTCTATCTCATCAAAAAGAATCTCTGCATCACCGAGTCTGCCCATCAAAGTATCAGCAATTACTGTACTTTGTTCATAAATCTCTTTTTCCATAAAAAATCTATATCCATCTTTTTGAGCTGAGAGTTTATTTGTGCTTAGTTTTGAGTATTTTGGGTTTTTCTTATTTCCATCTTTTGAAAAAATAGCAAGTTCATCAATGGTCACAAAACCATAATCACCATCTTCAAAATAATTAACATCTGTGCAGTGACCAATCAGGGGTGCATCAGAAGATGCAAAATATTTTTCATTCTCACTATTTACGCCAACAATCATGGGGGAACCATGTTTTGCAAAAAATATAGTTTTGTCTTCTGACTTTGTTACAAGTAAGATAGCGTAAGCACCTTCAAGTTCAGTTAATGTTTTGCTAAAAGCTTCTAAGGCATTTTTTGCAGATTTTAGATTTTTTTCAAACTGATGAACGATAACTTCGGTATCTGTTTGACTTAAAAAGATAACACCATCATCCATCAACTCTTTTTTAAGTTTGGCGTAGTTTTCAATAATGCCATTGTGCACAACATAAGAACTATCGCCCAAGTGCGGATGAGCATTGAGCTCTGTAGGTTTTCCATGAGTCGCCCAGCGGGTGTGACCGATTCCTACAGCAAAACTATCTGTTAGAAAATCTTTTGTTTTCTCTTCTAGGTTTATAAGTTTCCCAATCGCTTTGAAGCTATCAAATTTATTGTCTGATAAAACGGCTATCCCAGCAGAATCATAGCCTCGATATTCTAACTCTTTGAGTCCATCTAACAAAATTTCTTTAGTGTTTTTTTTACCTAAATATCCAACGATTCCACACATGCAACACCTTTTGAAGTTCTAGTTTGTTAGAAGTTTATAAACATTCTCGATATTATCGCATATATTGTTTTGTTTTTCCATTAAAAACGAATCCCGTACTTTATGTTTTGTACTGTGGATTTTTGCCGTTACTATATTTATATTTAAATCTTCAAAGCAATTCATCATATAAGCTAAAAGTCCTCTTTGATTTGTTGTATTTATAGTAACTTCCGCATGTGTTCGTGAATGCTCACAGTCAATATTTATTTGTTCTTGTGTAATGTGTACATTTTTAATTTCCACGTGTTGGGTCATATCAAAAGCATTTTGTATAATATTTTCTATCTCTAGTAATTCATCTCCATCTGCACTTCCAAGAAAATCTATTTTGAAGTATTTTAAATCATCAAAAAGTGTAAAAATTTCCATGGAGCCGACATCTAAATAGCTGAGAGTAGCCAACAAATAAGCAATATTTAAGGGAATTCTTCTATAAATTTCAATACTTAATGATGCAGATGCTTTAATGTTATATTTATATTCTTTGGTTTCTTGTGCTGTTTTTGCAATACCTATCATGTCTAGAGGTGTGTGTTTGAAGAAAAATAGGTTTGACTCTACTCTTAAAAGTTTTGTTTGTAAAAGTTTAGGTAGACTTTTGAACTCTTCATAATTTTGAACCCTTTTTTCTATAATTGTTCTTTTTTTCGCATCAGTGATTCTATCGCTATTTTGTGAGACTTCTAAGGCACTAACATAAAGCTCATACAAAAGTTTAGAGTTGAATGAATTGAAGATATTCCCGCCAACACCATTCACATCAGCATAAGTGAGAACATACAAAAGTTTTAGATTTTTAGAATCACCTATTTTTGACATAAAACTATACAGAGTTTTTTCATTATGTATATTCTGTTTAAAAGCAACGCTACTCATAAGAATATGATTTTTTATAAGCGTCACAGCTCTTGGAATAAGATCTTCTTTTAGTTCTATTTTTTTTATAAATGGAACTATGAGTTTTGCTCCGACTTCGCTGTGGTCTTGCTTGCGACCTTTACCTGCATCGTGTAAAAGTACAACTATCTTTAAAAGAAGCTTTTCATCTACACTAAATTCATCATATATATTTTTTATAAATAACTCTTGAATGTTTTCGAGCGCTTGAATACATTTTATAGAATGAATATCAACTGGGTAAGTGTGATAACCATCAAACTGCGGTAAGTGAAGAACTTTTCTAAAGTTTGTGAATATTTCATGTAATATGCCGGCATCATAAAAAAGTTGTAAAAAGCAGTACATATTTTGTTTTTTTAATAACTCTTTTAAGAGAAGATACGTTTTTTTAGATAATGAGTGAGATATATTAGCATAGGTGAATTGATTTAAAAAACCAGCATCAAAGTTATACTTTTTATCCGGTAGTAAAACTAAAAGTTCAAGAAGAGAGTTGATGGGCTGTATTTTTAGATTAAAAGACGCCAATATTCTAGAGTTGTTTTCATAAATTCCTCTGCTCAAACGATGTTTTCTAAAGGTACTAATATTGTTCATATCAACTAAAAAAGGTCTTACCATCTTTTTTACAAAAATTTGAGTAAAATTACTTATTCGCCATTGTGCTTCTAAAACTTTAGAAACCATTTTTCGCTCATCAGTAAATCCAAGCATACGGTTGACTTCAGGCATGTACTCCAGTAAAAGCCTGTCTTCTTGTTTACCACTGATAAGATGTAGGGCACTTCTAACGCGATAAAGAAGTTCGAGTGCTATACGATAGTCTTTATATTCTTCATCCTTAAACAATATTTGGCTCAAATCTTTGAGGTTCATAACTCCATAAATTGTTTGTGCCACCCAAGTAATGAGTTGTGCATCACGAAGGCCCCCAACACTTTCTTTGATGTTTGGTTGCATGGATGTAGGGTATTTTTTTCTTCTAATCTGGGCTTCTTGTACTTTAGCCAAAATAAATTCTTTTTGATGATAAAGACGAATTTTATTTAACTCTTTGTCAGTTGCATGCCAAGTAAAAGTTGAACCTGTGATAAACCGTGACTCCATTAAAGAAGTCCGTATAGTAATATCTTCTCCTGATGCTTTAAAGAGATCCTTTGTTTCATGAACACGATGTCCAAGTTTTAGCCCAGAATCAAGTGCTAAATAAAAAAGCTTTTCAATGATTAGTTGTGTGTTGAAACCCTCAATTTTCTCATAAACGATAAGTAAATCAATATCACTGTGAACACATAACTGCTCTCTCCCATAACTTCCAAGAGCAATGATGGCGATTGGAACTGAACCTCGCATTGGCAGATAATTTCCAAACATTCTACGAAGAATAGTTTTATACATCAAAGAGATTATAGAGTCAAGTTTTTTGGTATGTTTAACTAAAAAATCTTTGCCTTGATGTTTTTTAAAAAGTTCAGGAAGTGATTCTTTGTATTCTTTTATAAATTGTTTAAATAGTTTAGATAGTTCAAAGTCTGTTCCATTTTTTTCTATAATGTCTTCTATTTGTAATAATAAATCCAATTTTAAAATCCTAAAATATTTTTTATATTATAGTGTAAGAGAATTAATTTGGTATAATCTTTGGAAAATAGTTTGACCTAAATTACTAGCAAAATATGGAGAAAATAATGACAATTACAAAAAGAGTGACATTTATAGCAAAACCTGATGGTATAGAAAAAATGAAAGAACTTTTAACTGCCATGGTAAAGCCAAGCAAGGCGGAAGATGGGTGTATATTTTATGAGATATTTCAATACGAAAATAAACCCCAAAAGTTTATGGCGTATGAGAGTTGGAGAGATGAAGCGGCTCTTGATGGACATAAAGCATCAGCTCATTATAAAATCTATAAATCAAGTTATGAGCCATATTGTCTGGATAAATACAGTGATGAACTTGAAGTTTTAGGTTAATAATTTGAGAAATTTATGGACGGATGAAGAATCAAGTCACTTTAAAAGTGACTTGGAATTAAGAATTTATACTTCAAATTTACTCGGAAGAAGTGATGAATTAGTTTTGCATGGAGGCGGAAATACTTCTGTAAAAACGGTGATTGATGGCGAAGATATACTTTTAGTTAAAGGAAGCGGCTGGGATTTAGTTTCCATAAAAGCGGAAGGTTTTGCCCCTGTAAAACTTGAGATTCTTTTAGAAATGGCAAAACTGGAGAAACTCAGCGATAGCGATATGGTGAGTGGACAAAAGGCTGCCATGATAGATAAATCTGCACCAAATCCATCAGTAGAAGCAATCTTACATGCAATCATCCCTTTTAAATTTGTTGACCATACGCATGCAGATGCTGTAGTCACCATTTCCAATTCTGAGACAGGAACCGAAAATATAAAAAAAATATTTCCAAATTTTTTAATTGTTCCTTATGTCATGCCTGGATTTATTTTGGCTCATACCATCTATGAAATGACTCAAGCCTTGGATTGGGATAGTATTGATGGAATTATTTTGCATAATCATGGAATATTTACTTTTGATAATGATGCAAAAACATCTTACGACAAGATGATTTCTGCCGTAACTTTGGCTGAAGATTTTTTGAGAGAAAATGCTAATCTTTTTGAAGAAAATGTATCTAAGAATATGCCAACAACTGACAATTCTCTGTTTCCACCAATACCGGAAATGCCTGAGATACCTTCTTTTCCGCCCATACCTCCAATGCCATTAGTGCTTTTTGAGTCTCTACAAGAGTTAATAGAGAAACTTCAAGAGCTACTCTCATATGAAAAAGGATATGAAGTAATCTTTAAAGAAAATACCAGTGATTTGGCAAGAATCTATGCTTCACAAAAGAAATTATCAAGTTTTGCTACAAGAGGAGTGTTAACCCCAGAACACATAATCAGGACAAAAAGAGTCCCTTTAATAATACAAAATGAATTTATTGAGTCATCAATTGAAAAATATATGAAAGATTACAGGAACTATTTTGAAACATTTGCAAAAGATGAGATATGTCTAAATCCGGCACCAAACTATGTTGTTATAAAAGATTATGGAGTTTTGGCATGCGGCAAGTCTGAAAAAGAAGCTAACATCATAAATGATATAGTTGAACACACAATGATGGCAGTTTTAAGAGCAGACAAACTAGGCGGATACAAATCTATCAGCTTAAACGACAGTTTCGAGATGGAGTACTGGGAACTTGAACAAGCGAAGTTGAAGAAGTAAAATGAATTATTTGATGGCGATAGACGCAGGGACAGGGAGCATACGAGCTGTAATCTTTGACACTCAAGGCAATCAGATGAGTGTAGCTCAAAAAGAGTGGACTCATTTGGAAGAGCAGGGTGTCGCCAATAGCATGAGCTTTGATTTTGAAAAAAACTGGATTCTTACATGTGAGTGTATAAAAGAATCTCTTGCTAGTGCTGGACTAAAAGGCGAAGATATAGTAGCGCTGAGTGCAACAAGCATGCGTGAGGGGATTGTTCTTTATGACAAAGAGGGCAAAGAACTTTGGGCAGTTGCAAATGTGGATGCAAGAGGCAGTCAAGAAGTGAAATATCTCAAAGAAAATTTTTCTGAAATCGAAGAGGAATTTTATCAACGCTCAGGGCAAACATTTGCTTTAGGTACACTTCCAAGAATCATGTGGTTAAAAAACAACAAGCCTGATATTTATGCAAAAGTAAAGAATATCTCTATGATAGGCGATTGGATTTTAGCCAAACTCAGCGGAGTGATAGCAACAGACCCAAGCAATGGTGGAACGACTGGAATCTTCTCATTAAACAGTCGTGATTGGCAAAATGATATGGCTACAAAAGTTGGACTTAAAGATAATATTTTCCCTCCGTGTCATGAAGTTGGAACTGTGATAGGAAAAGTTACTGAAAAGGCCTACGGTGAAACTGGACTTTCAACAAATACAAAAGTGGTAACGGGCGGCGGTGATGTTCAGCTTGGCTCTGCCGGACTTGGTGTGGTTGAAGTCGGACAAGTTGCAATCTTAGGCGGTTCATTTTGGCAGCAGGTTGTAAATATCCCTAGTCAAACACTACCACCTAAAGACATGGGAATTCGAGTAAATTCACATGTTATAAGCGGACTCTCCCAAGCTGAGGGAATTACATTTTTCAGCGGTTTGGTCATGAGATGGTTTAGGGATGCTTTTTGCGACATGGAAAAAATTGAAGCAAAAGAAAAAGGTGTGGATACTTACACGATTTTAGAAGAAAAAGCTTCAAAAGTTCCGGCAGGCTCTTTTGGAATTATGCCAATCTTCTCAGACTCTATGAAGTACGGAAAGTGGTATCACGCAGCTCCAAGCTTTTTAAATCTCAGCATTGACCCGGAAGTTTGTAACAGAGCTTCCATGTTTAGAAGTCTGCAGGAAAATGCTGCTATTGTGTCGAGTATAAATCTTGATAAAATAAAAGAGTTCACCGGCGTTGCAATAGACACCATTGTTTTTGCGGGAGGTGCAAGTAAAGGTGTGCTTTGGTCACAGATATTGGCAGATGTAACTGGGTGTAAAATTAAGATTCCAAAAGTTACAGAAGCAACAGCTTTGGGTGCTGCCATGTCAGCAGGTGTCGGAGTAGGGATATACAACTCGCTCACAGAAGCTGCAAAAGAGTTAGTGGTTTGGGATAAAGAGTATCTGCCAAACATGGAAAATAAGAAAATATATGATGGGTTAAAACTAAAGTGGCAAAGTGCTTATGAGGTGCAACTGAAACTTGTAGATGATAATATTACTAACTCTATGTGGAAAGCACCGGGCTTATAAATTTAGATATAATATTGTGAAAAAAAGGAGGCAGAAATGATTTTAAGTAAAAATAATCTATTGCTTAAGTTAAAAGAATTGAAGCCAACTTTTCAAAAAAGTGAGGTGAGATTACTTGGTCTTTTTGGCTCATATTCAAGAGATGAAGCAAATGAGAATAGTGATATAGATATACTCATAGAAACTACACCAGAATTTTTGACTAAATATCAAGGTTTTAAAGCTCATTTGAAATTAGATGAGTTAAAAGAGCTCTTAAGAGAAACTTTCAATAAAGAGATAGATTTTGTAGATAAGCAAGGGTTACTTCAACATAACAACACCTATATTTTAGATAAGGCTCTCTATGTATAGTGAAGATGAGATAGCACGAGTAAAATGTATACCTGCAAAACTTACAGCAATCAACACGATTATACAAAGACATAACGGAATTATTGGAGCATTGGAAGACGGAGAAGATCAACCAGCTATCTTGATGTTATTAATTGCTACGGCAGAACAATTTGTAAAATTAGATAAAAAAAATTCAAAACTCTTAAAAGAGTTTGATAAAGATGATATAAAAGAGATGATATCAGTTAGGAATTTTATAGCACATGATTATGACGGGATTAATTTAGCTATGATAGAAAATATACTTAGTTTATAAAACATAGGGCAAAAAATGGATTTACGTGTGAATAATGCAATTTCAAAGCATGATTTGAAAGAAAAAATTTTATCAGGTGAACGTATAAGTTTCGATGAGGCGCTAAGCCTTTATGATATGGACTTTTTTGAGCTTGGTGACTTGGCTGATGGAAAAAGAAAAGAGCGTCATGGCAAGAAAACATACTTTAATATTAACCGCCATATCAACCCTACAAATGTGTGTGCAGATGTTTGTAAATTTTGTGCTTACTCCGCAACTAGGAAAAATCCTAATCAGTACACTATGAGTCATGAAGAGATAATGGAAATTGTCAAAGATATAGACTCTCGCGGAGCTAAAGAAGTTCACATTGTCTCAGCGCATAATCCGAACACGGGGCTTGAATGGTATTTGGAAATTTTTAAAAAAATCAAAACAGCTTATCCTCATTTGCATGTAAAAGCTTTGACTGCTGCTGAGGTTGATTTTTTATCTCGTGAGTACGGAAAAAGTTACGATGAGATAATCGACTTAATGGTTGAAAATGGAGTTGATTCCATGCCTGGCGGCGGAGCTGAGATTTTTGATGAAAAAGTGAGAGATTTCATCTGTAAAGGGAAAGTTACTTCGGATCAGTGGATTGAGATTCATCAAAAATGGCATGAGAGAGGGAAAAAGTCCAATGTAACCATGCTGTTTGGACATGTGGAAAGCAGGGCAAACAGAATTGACCACATGATGAGAATACGGGAGTTACAAGACAAAACAGGCGGTTTTAACTGCTTTATTCCACTTGTGTATCAAACTGAAAATAATTATCTCAAGATAGAAGCACCGATAACAGCAAATGAAATTTTAAAAACAATGGCAATTAGCCGTATCGTTTTAGATAATGTTCCAAATTTAAAAGCATACTGGGTGACTTCAACTGTAAATCTGGCCTTAGTTGCGCAAGAGTTCGGAGCGAATGATTTGGATGGAACTATAGAAAAAGAGTCCATAAATTCGGCTGCCGGGGCCAAAAGTGCCAATGGCGTTAATCTACAAGACTTTACAGCGCTTATCAAAAACAGCGGATTTATCCCGGTTGAGAGAGACAGTGTTTACAACGAAATAAAAGTTTGGTAGAGTGTTTTGAACATTTCGGTTGTAATCCCTACAT
>Ga0316206_1000261_pt1 | contig 85738 bp, 54 predicted proteins | sample 6monthpyrite_MG_FD_204942 | JGI IMG/M metagenome (GOLD analysis project Ga0316206, IMG submission 204942) | Microbial mat bacterial communities from mineral coupon in-situ incubated in ocean water Damariscotta River, Maine, United States -... | ecosystem: Environmental > Aquatic > Marine >...
TTGCTGTATTTGTTATCGCACGCTGGTCTCTTACACCGCAACTACAGCGCTTACTTATCCGACTAAGCACAGCGAGTGGTCGCGTTGCCAGCTTCAATAAACTGATTGTGACCCTGAATGAATTTGCCAATACACTGGTGTGGCTAATATTACAATGGGTTGCCATTGGTGTTTATGTACATTTAGGTAAATCACTTAACCTTCTACTGCCCGTTGCCAGTTTACTCAGCGCCTGGTTATTAATCCGCATCGCCTCAAAACTGTTAAAAAATAAGGCCGCCGCACGCCTGGTTGCGAGTGTCGCCTGGACGGTCGCCATCCTTAATATTTTCGAGTGGTTAGACCCCGTACTTAAATTTATAGATAGCCTGTCTCTCACTTTGGGTTCAGTTCGCCTGTCACCCCTTATTGTTATCAAAGCCGGTGTTTCTCTCTGGTTATCGCTGTGGCTTGCCAGCGTACTGGCAACATTTCTAGACCGTCGCCTTGAGGGCTCAGATAATGTGACACCTGCAATGCGCGTACTCAGCGTAAAACTGTTACACCTTGGATTAATTACGGCGGCCTTTTTAATTACTTTTTCCGCCGTAGGGATAGACTTGACTGCACTGGCCGTATTTGGTGGCGCCCTGGGTGTTGGTCTTGGTTTCGGGTTACAGAAAATATTTTCCAATCTGGTCAGTGGTGTTATTTTGCTAATGGACCACTCCATCAAACCCGGCGATGTTATTGCTTTAGGCGACACCGTTGGCTGGATTAATCACCTGGGTGCGCGTTATGTGTCGGTCATCACCCGCGATGGTATAGAGCATCTTATTCCTAACGAAACACTCATCACAGATCGAGTAGAAAACTGGTCTTTCAGTGACAGCCTGGTACGCTTACGATTACCCATCGGTATTTCTTATAAATCGGATGTGCGACTGGCGATGAAACTGTGTATTGAAGCGGCTATAGCCACGCCACGGATTCAGGAAAAACCAGAACCTAAATGTTTGTTTAAGGGCTTTGGTGACAGCTCGGTTGATCTGGAGCTGCGAGTATGGATTGATGATCCACCCAATGGACGAGCCAATGTTTTAAGTGATGTCCTGTTAGGCGTGTGGGATCGTTTCCATGAGCACGGTATAGAAATTCCCTTCCCGCAACGCGACCTGCATTTACGCAGTGGCTTTGGACAACTTAATAACGACAATGATGATCAGGAAAATAAAGGTGAGCCAATATGATGCAGTTCATGTTATGCCAGGGTGATACAACTCAAACCGGTGGCAAAGAATTAATACAACAATGGCAGGATAAAACGGATAGCTGGATCTGGGTCGACCTTTATGATGAAGCGCCTGATGAAGAGCAAACGTTTTTAAGTGAATACTTTAATCTGGATGAAGGCGTTATAAATGAAGCCCAGCGTGACCGACACCCACCCCGTTTTGAAGCCTTTAAAAATTATAATTATTTGTTGCTCAAGCCGCTGGATGCAGAATCCGATTCACTCGACTTTAGCACGCTGCAACTGGCGATGTTCAGCTCTGAGCGTTTTCTAGTTACACGTCATTCCAAACAATCACCTTATCTTGCAAAGCTCTGGCAAACGCTGCAACAGGAGGGTTGTACTGACGCATCACCTCTGTCTGTTGTTGCGTTAATGAGCGAGCGAGTTGCGCAGCGTTATGGCAAAGTGTTACTGGATCTGGAGCAACGTCTAGACGTCATCGAAGACGAACTGTTCGACAGCCCCACCGATACACTAATGAAAGAACTGGTGGGTTACAACACCAGCCTGCGCAAGATGCATCGCATTCTTGCTTACTATGTCAACGTGTTCAATGGCCTACGCCAGCAACTGAGTAAAACTAACCATCACCAGCATGATCAGTTCAATGACATATATGCAATCATTGAACGATTCAGTAGTCTGTCTACGGTCTATCAGGATGTCATCACTGATCTCATTGAAGCTTACATTAGCCTGAATGGTCACCGACTCAACCAGATAATGAAAGTGCTCACCATCGTTACCGTAATATTTGTACCTTTGACTTTACTGGTGGGTATATATGGAATGAATTTTGAAAACATGCCGGAACTGAAAAGTCAGCACGGTTATTACATACTGCTGTCTGTCATGTCAGGTATTGCCTTTATGATGCTGTATCTATTTAGGCGGGTACGCTGGTTATAAAGAAGCCTCAGGGTTAAGCTGGCCAGACAATATGACGAATATTGTTCTTGCCAGACTTCTTAACATCATACATTAAATCATCGACTAGCTTAATCATGTCACGACTGGTCGGCATGACTTTAGAAAACGTGACGACACCGATACTAAAAGTGACGGGCCAGTTTTTTTCTTTCATCGCCTCAAGTAATTCAGCTTGTAATTTTTCCAATACAGATGTTGCGGCATCTTTATCTAATATTGGAAACAACACCGCAAATTCATCACCACCGAGTCTGGCAGCAAAATCGGTAGCACGAATACTCATGAATAACTTTTTAGCCACAAGCTGTAATAATTCATCGCCAACGTCATGTCCCATCGTGTCGTTAACATATTTAAAGTTATCCAGATCAAAATAAGCAATGGTAAAAGGCTCAGGTTGACGCTGAGCACGAAGCTGTTCTCGTTCGAGCTGTTCCAGAAAAAAACGCCGGTTGGCTAAACCCGTTAAAGGATCCGTATCGGCCAGGCTTTCTTCAAGCATGAGTTTTTCATGAACCACGATCAAAAGCTTCCAGATGATAATAAAAAAACACAATCTAACAAAGGTATTCCATGCGGGAATCAACAGGCTTGAGTATTCAGCACTCGCTGTCAGATCCGCACCTAACCAAATGCCCGCAGAAACAACTGCCAGCGCCAGCCCTACCCTCTTGCCTCCATACCAGGTCGCCAACATAATGGGCATTATATAAAACACTGAAAACGAAAGTTGCGGGCCCATAAGATAATCCACAACGCCCAGAAAAAAACTGGCTGCCAGTGTAATGATCAAACACCTGCTCTCCTCTAGATTTTCCAGATAATCATTTAAATACGTCAACATGTTACCGATAGTCCCTGGTTGATTTTGAGCTTTTCAAAATTGAGTCAATCTTTTATATAGATTAGTTTAAATTTACTGGAAAATTAAATTATTTGAGAACAAACTACACCGTTAAACTAAAAGTCATCAATAACGCGATTATATTCTGGCTTATTCATAACGCATTACATCAGGGGAACGCCAACAAACCATGACACCGATTATCCCAAATAGAGAAGAGCACAATGATTCAAATCGGGTAGATTATATTATTGGCAATTTAAAGGCCGAAGATGACACCGCGGTTAGTCGCCATCTGGAGCGTCTACATGCAGCTGAAATTGCGGGCCTGCTCGAATCGTTACCGCCCGAATTACGTCAACGCCTCTGGAGACTCATACCAAAAGAAATTGAAGGTGAAACCCTCACCTATCTTGGCGAAGAAGTGCGAGGCAGCATTATTGGTAAAATGAAAGATGCTGACGTGGTCGCCGTCACTGAAACAATGAATGTGGAAGATCTCGCTGATGTCATGGATGAACTATCTGATGACATTAATGAAGCCGTACTGGAATCACTCGATGATGATCGTCGCCAGCGCCTGGAAACCACACTCGCTTTTGATGAGAACTCTGCAGGCCGATTGATGAGCACCGATGTCATCAGCGTACGCAAAAATGTGACTCTCTCTGTTGTATTACGTTACCTGCGTCGCCTGAAACCATTACCAATGCATACGGATGCTTTGATGGTAACAGATGAACACGGCACCTATCTTGGTAAGTTAATGCTAGCTGATGCCGTATCTGAGCATCCGGATACGGTGGTCGCCGATGTCATGCGAGAAGCGGCGGATTGGGTGCAGGTTAATGCCAACGAACATGATGTAGCGATACTGTTTCAAAGGCGTGATCTTATCTCTATAGCCGTGGTTGATGAACACACTCAATTGCTGGGACGTATTACCGTTGATAATATCGTCAACATCATCGTGGCCGAAGCCGACAAAACATTACTGGCCAGTGCAGGACTTGTAGAAGATGAAGATCTTTTCGCGCCTGTTTTACCGAGCGCTAAACGACGTGCTGTCTGGTTAGGATTGAATCTTGTTACTGTTTTCATGGCGGCCTGGGTCATTGGATTATTTGAAGCGGTGCTGGACAAAATTGTAGTGCTTGCTGTTTTAATGCCCATTGTGGCTAGCATGGGAGGTATAGCCGGTAGTCAGACTTTAACGCTGACCATTCGTGGCCTTGCACTGGGTCAGGTGAGCAGCGCAAACTTACGCTGGTTAGCAAACAAAGAACTATTGGTGGGCTTTTTAAATGGTTTAGCCTGGGCCATTGTGGTGGCCATAATAACCTTTGCCTGGTTTCAGAATACGGGCATCGCCCTGATTATTGCCGCCGCAATGATGCTTAATCTAGTCGCTGCTGCGTTTTCTGGTGTATTGATACCGGTAGTACTGGATCGTATGGGAGTAGACCCTGCGCTTTCTGCCGCAGTGGTATTAACCACAGTAACCGATATAGTCGGTTTTTTAAGCTTCCTTGGATTAGCCACAGTGTTTCTATTGTAATTTGATATAAATATTACTGGCTTTATCGAACCGTTTTATATTATAACGACTGTATTATCATTGAATATTTTTAAAGGTTACAAAGCGTGAGTCAAAATTTAATTACAGTAGGTTGGCGTGAGTGGTGCTCGCTACCTGATCTCGGCCTAACTCACATTAAAGCGAAAGTTGATACGGGTGCAAAAACATCTTGTTTACATGCGTTCAGTATCGATCCGTTTACTAGCAACAATGAAAAATGGGTGCGCTTTGGCATGCACCCAAATCAGCATGACACCCTTAAAGAAAAATTTTGTGAAGCCAAAGTACTTGAAGAACGTGATGTAACCGATTCTGGTGGACATATGGAAAAGCGCTATGTAATCTCCACACAATTCGTTATTAATAATCAGGCATGGCCTATTGAGTTAACGTTAACAAACAGAGACACGATGCGTTTTCGCATGTTGTTAGGACGTTCGGCTATGCTAGATAAAATCATTGTTAATCCATCTGCATCGTATATGCTAGGTGAATCATCAGGCACCACTAATTCCAAATAAAGGCATAGCTATGAAAATTGCAATACTCTCTCGAAATAAGAAACTTTACTCCACCCGCCGATTGATAGAAGCCTGTGAACAACGTGGTCATGAACCGATGGTACTCGATGTACTGCATTCGTATATGGAAGTGGTTCCCAGTAAACCCGAAGTACATTTTAAAGGTAATGCACTTGAGGCATTCGACGCCGTCATTCCCCGGATTGGTGCCTCGGTTACCTTCTATGGCACAGCAGTACTGAGACAATTTGAAATGATGGGTGCCTTCCCGCTAAATGAATCGGTTGCCATTGCTCGCTCGCGTGACAAACTTCGCTCATTACAATTGCTTTCGCGTAAAGGTATTGGGTTGCCTAGCACGGGTTTTGCGCATGACCCTGATGACATTCAAGATCTGATCAAAATGGTGGGGGGTGCCCCCCTGGTCATTAAATTACTTGAAGGCACCCAGGGTATTGGCGTCGTTCTGGCAGAAACTAAAAAAGCCGCTGAAAGTGTTATTGAAGCTTTTATGGGTCTGAAAGCCAACATCATGGTGCAAGAATATATAAAAGAAGCCGGTGGTGCCGATATACGTTGCTTAGTGGTCGGTGGAAAAGTTGTCGCCGCAATGAAACGTCAGGCTCTGCCAGGAGAATTCCGTTCTAATTTGCATCGAGGTGGCAGTGCTTCATTAATTAAAATCACCCCAGCTGAACGTGCCACAGCCGTTAAAGCCGCCAAAGTTATGGGGCTCAATGTTGCCGGTGTTGATATTCTTCGTTCAGAACGAGGTCCTCTGATCATGGAAGTTAATTCTTCACCCGGACTTGAAGGCATAGAAAATGCTACCGGCAAAGATGTGGCTAGCATGATCATTGAGTTTATTGAGAAAACAGCCAAACCTCACAATACAAAAACCAGAGGCAAAGGCTAATTTCGATGCCTAATACCCCACTAACCATACATGGTCTTACATTTGCACCGGGTACAAGAACGACCATAGAACTCCCCGTAGGTCGTTTGTATACACATACCCCCATGACGATGCCGGTTCATGTTATTAAAGGAAAAAAAACCGGCCCTCGCCTGTTTGTTAGTGCCGCTATTCATGGCGATGAAATTAATGGCGTTGAAATTATTCGTCGACTGTTAAAACTCCCTGCATTAAAACGTCTAAGGGGAACCATTATCGCGGTTCCCATCGTAAATATTCATGGGCTGATTAATCATTCACGTTATCTACCTGATAGACGCGATTTAAATCGATCTTTTCCGGGCACAGAAAAAGGATCTTTAGCTGCACGCCTGGCTTACCTGTTTATGAAAGAAATAGTGACGCAAAGTACACATGGAATAGACCTGCACACCGGTGCACTTCATCGAGATAACTTACCTCAGATCCGCGCCAATCTTGATGATGAAGAAACCAATAAGTTAGCTCGTGCATTTGATGTACCTGTCATCATTTCATCTAATTTACGTGATGGTTCATTAAGAGAAGCGGCAGCGGAATATGGTATCCCTATGTTGCTATATGAAGCCGGTGAGGCGCTGCGTTTTAATGAGGTGTCTATTCGAGCGGGTGTTAAAGGCATTATAAATGTCATGCGCACACTGGAAATGCTACCCCCATCACGCAGTAAATCTAAAAGACATATCGAGCCTGTTGTTGCCCGTTCCAGCTCATGGGTTCGTGCATCGGATAGTGGTATTCTACGCGCAATGGTACCGTTAGGAAGTCGAGTCAAAAAGAACACATTACTGGGTGTCGTCGCCGATCCTTTTGGCGAAACAGAATCCAGTGTAATTTCTTCGTTCAATGGCATCGTCATCGGTAGAACCAACCTGCCCTTAGTCAATGAAGGTGATGCTCTCTATCACATCGCTCGATTTGAGGACATCCATGAAATTGAGGCTAAAGTAGATGAGTTCCATGAAGAACATTCATCTGAACCCATAACATCTCCTAATTCAGAAAGCCCAATTATTTAGTTAAAACTAAATATACAATTTATCAAGGAAATGTCATGACAGACGAAGCTCACAAACAGTCATCGTGGTGGGGCAGTTTTAAACTAGAAATAGAACAGAATAAAGAATGGCATTTAGGGCCATTAAAATTAATTGTGCGACGTTTAACAAGCGAATGGCAAGTAGCGCATGAAACGGCAGATGACGTCGAGAATTTGAATACTCCATTGAATACTCCATTGAATACTCCATGGGAAATTAATAACACCGACCAGTTACCAGAGACGCTTGATAACAACTCACGTTATATTTTACATGACACAACAGGGCAACTGATCATTACGCCACAGCTTGCTGATCGTCCGATTATTTCTCGCCCCCATATGCCCTTTAACCTGGCTGCAGGTGAAGAAATCACATTATATGTCAGCTCTTCACTGTGGCTGGAACTGGCAGTTGGATCTACTCCCCCAAAAGTATTAAAATCAATTGCTATTCAACGTCTTTCAGATACCTGGTTTGGCCCCTCAACGCTTGAAGGCGAGCTTTGCTATGCATCGACTACCCACTGTCGTTTGAATTTAGAAGATTTGCCTAAACGATCACATAAAGCAATAACACCTGTGTTAATTCGTAACCAGAGTAAAACAACACTCTTAATAGAAAGATTAAATTTACCCACACCACTATTGCCTTTATACGCTTCTTCAAACGGCCAGTTATGGACACCCCAGGTGACTCTAACACGTGAAAAAGATGGCGATATGGCTGAATTAAAAATCGATAACCATCCACCAGAAGACGTAGGTATAATGGAAAAAATCAGTGAAGCACACACCGAAGCAGACAGCAGTGTTTTATTCCGGGCCTTTAACACTGTATTCAGCTAAATATTGAACGGGTATAATTATGAATGAGTTCTGGGCTGATATTGTTAACTTTCTGAGTAGTGAAAAAGTATGGGGATTAACCCGCGCTATCATCCTCATCGTTATCGGCATCGTCATTGCCAGGTTAGTGAGTGCGACTTTAGAAAAATTATCTAGCAACAAGATGGACAACCATCGTGTCATGCTACTCAAACGAGGTAGTTACTATTTAGTTTTAATTCTGTTTCTCATATCTGCACTGAATGAACTCGGATTTAATCTCAGCGTACTGCTAGGGGCCGCTGGCGTTTTCACTGTTGCGATCGGTTTTGCATCACAGACATCCGCATCCAATTTAATCAGCGGCTTATTTCTGGTTGCTGAACGCCCGTTTACAGTGGGTGATGTGATTCGTGTCGGCACCACAACCGGCGAAGTTCTCTCCATCGATTTATTATCCGTTAAACTTCGTACCTTTGATAATTTATTTGTACGCATACCTAATGAATCACTGATCAAATCAGAAGTAACGACACTGTCGCGTTTCCCTATTCGACGCCTGGATGTATTGGTAGGTGTAGCTTACAAAGAAGATCTGAAAAAAGTGCGCGCAGTGCTAGATGAAGTGGCAAATAAAAACCCACTCTGTCTTGAAGAACCTAAACCCTTATATATTTTTCAGGGATTTGGTGAATCATCTTTAGATATTCAGTACTCGGTATGGGCCAAAAGAGAAAAATTTATTGAGCTAAAAAATAGCATCCATGAGGAGATCAAAAACGCTTTTGATGAACAGGGCATTGAAATACCCTTTCCCCACCGCACTTTATATACAGGAAATGACACTAAACCCTTTCCAGTTGAAACGATTAAAAACAAACAGTCAGACTAAAAAAGTTAAGGAATTGGGATGTATAAAATGCAGTTAACGCTGCTGGCCATATTGGCCTACTTTTTTTCAACAATGTTGTATGCCCAGCCTAGTGTCAACATTAAGATCAGTGGTATCGATAAATCACTTGAAGATAATGTCAGGTTGTTTCTAAGTATCGAACAGCAAAAAAATTACGTTTTAATGACCCCGGTTCGACTACGTAGTCTACATAAAAAAGCACCTCAGGAAATCAGCCGTGCATTGCAGCCATTCGGTTATTACCAGCCCATTATTTCATCTGAATTAATACAGCAATCACCCGATCATTGGCAGGCAAACTATATTATTGATCCCGGCCCCGCCCTGCTCATTGAAGCATTTAATTTTTCAGTCAATGAAGAAATAAAAGAAGATAGCGAATTTCAAACTTTGATTGAAAACCGAACACTTCAAAAAGATGATATTTTCAACCATATTGAATATGAAAATTTTAAAGCCAGTCTGGAAAAGTTGGCCGCTGAGCGCGGCTACTTTAATGCGCGCTTTGAGCAACACCGTGTGGAAATAAATCTAAAAACCTATAAAGCACGTATTGATTTAAACTATAACGGCGGACATCGTTATCACTTTGGTGACGTACAGATAAAACAAAACATTCTCGATGATGATTTTTTACGTCGATATATACCTTTCAAAAAAGGTTCACCTTACTCGATTAACCAACTCATTGAATTACAGCAGGCATTAAATGACAGTGATTATTTTCGTACGGTTGAAGTTTTTCCTGGCCAACCACAAGTCGATAATAATGAGATTCCAGTCAGTGTGACACTTAAACCAAATAAGCCCCATCGCTTCAGTGTTGGACTCGGTTTCGGCACCGACACGGGGGCTCGCGCTAAATTTGGCTGGCAAATGCCCCGTATTAATGCCAGAGGCCACCGCTTCGATACTGGGGCTAAGGTATCTAAAATCGGTTATACCGTGAGCGCTCATTATCGTGTGCCGTTACTAAATCCGCGGACTAATCAGATGATTTACAGTGCCGGCATAGTCAATGAAAAAACCGAGAGTAGTGACAGCACCATTCAAACCATTGGTGCCAGTCTCAAGCGTAGTAAGGGTGACTGGAGAGAATCTATTTCACTTAATTATCAGCAGGAAGATTATGTGATTGCCGACACCCGTGGTGAGTCAACCTTGTTGCTCCCCGGCATTAACTGGAGTCGCATCTGGGGGAATAATTTTATATACGCTATAGATGGTCTTCGATTTGATATTGGACTGCGCGGCAGTAGTAAAAAGCTAATTTCAGACACTAATTTTTCTCAACTGCAGGGTAGCATCAAAGCCATTAATTCCATTAACCAGCGTAATCGTTTTATATTCCGTGGCGAACTGGGCAGCACCTGGACTCAGGATTTCGATCAACTCCCTGCATCAGTGCGCTTCTTTGCCGGCGGCGCACAAAGTGTGCGCGGCTATGCTTACCAGTCACTCGGCCCAACAGATATCAATGGCAATGTCATTGGTGGCCCACATCTGATGATAGGCACGATAGAGTTTGAGCATAGTTTTAATAACAGATGGGGCGCGGCCCTGTTCTATGACGCAGGAAATGCACTCGAAGATTTTAAAGATGACCTGGAAAGAGGCGCAGGTTTTGGTTTACGCTGGAAGTCCCCGGTAGGTATGGTGCGCATTGACCTGGCAAGCGCGATTAGCCGCGATGGCCAACCCTGGCGAGTGCATATTAATATCGGACCTGACTTATGAAGCGACCATTTATTATCGTCATTGCCCTGTTACTGCTGATACCGGCATTATTGCTAGCATGGTTAACCCTGACAGAGGCGGGACTGCAATGGGCTTACCTTCAGGCCAAGCCTTTTCTTCCTGCAGATTTGAGCATTAATAAACTAGAAGGAAAACTCTTCGGTCCCATCACAATTACAGATCTGCAATACGCACAGCAAGACACACTCATTAAAACTCGCCAGCTTATCGTTGACTGGCAACCTACGGCATTATTGCTGACTCAAATTAATATTAATCAACTACACATACAGTCTCTCAACATTGCACTACCTGGCACTGATAATACTCAGCCGTCCCAAAAGCAGAATTTAAACTTGCCCAGCATTAATTTTCCATGGCGCATCGCGTTAAATAATGTACTCATTAATGATATAAATATCAGCCAGAATAACCAGACCTATGGCGCTAAACAGATAAAGCTTAATGCGAGCTCTCTGTTAAACAAGATCAACATCGAAGAACTCAACATCCACAATGATAATTACAATATTCATATTCTCGGTGAACTACGTTTAAGTCATAACTATCGCCATAACCTGAATATTAACTGGCAAGTAGAACTACCTTCAAAGTCGTTAGTAAAAGGCAAAGGCGCAATCAAGGGCAATCTAAATAGCAGTCACATAAAACAACAACTCAGTGGCCCAATACAACTCACGCTCGATGCAAAATTAAATAACGTACTTAAAGATCTCAACTGGCAGGCCAAAATTGATGCTTCGCATTTTGATTCTTCAAAACTTCACGCTGACTGGCCGGCTCTGAATGGTGCATTCAAACTGCAAGCAAAGGGCGACCTTAACACGGCAGTGTTAACCGGTAACCTCGATGGCCATCACACTGAACTGGGAAATGTTAATGCCGTGATTAATTTAAAACGATTAAGCAACAACAGCATTCAGATTGATCAGTTAAAGCTGCAAGCGCCTATCAACAACACACAGCTAACTGCCAGCGGCCTGTGGATGCCCGCCAAAGGTGGTGGTGATGTAAATCTGAATCTCAACTGGCAAAATTTACGTTGGCCTGCACAACACGCAAGCTGGTTCAACAGCACCCAGGGCCAGGCATCCATCGAAGGCAATATTGAACGTTATAAAATACAACTAAGCACGGATAGTCCATGGCCTCAAACAGTACCCTCCTCATGGAATGTTCTGGCAGAAGGTGACCTTGAAAGTCTAAATTTTCATTCTTTACGGGTTAAAATTTTAAAGGGTGAAATCAATGCAACCGGTAAACTCAACTGGCGATCTGGACTGAGCTGGAAAACAGACATCCATGCCAATGATATAAATCCAGCAAGTCTCTGGCCGCAATGGCCAGGCCTGCTTAAAGCAGATGTGACCAACACAGGTACATTTATAAATGACAAACTAATCACCGACCTTAAGATTGACAAGCTGAATGGAACCCTGCGTAATTTTCCTATTTCCCTGCATTCTCAACTGGGCTTGCGTGATAACGAACTTGATATTGAGTTTTTCGATTTCCAGTCAGGAGATTCACAAGTAAGCGTCAGCGGTCATGCAGGTAAATCGCTGAAATTAGACTGGAGCATTGCAACAACAAATCTGGCTGAACTCTACCCACAGGCACAGGGCAAACTACAGGCAAAGGGGCAACTCAGTGGCTTACGTGATACACCAGAAATAAAAGCCTCCATTATCGCTAACGACCTGAAACTAAAAAACAATGAATTAGGCTCGATTGAAGGTACGCTCAATATTGATTTGTTCAAATGGAAACAACTTGATATACAGCTTGCAGCGCAGGCGATTAAACTCAACGAATATGAGCTGCAATCACTGAATATTAATGCCAGCAGTCAGAAGGTGCAGGCAAAAGCCATATCAAAAATACTCACCACGCAGGTAGAACTTAAAGGCCATCCCCAGGAAAAAGGCTGGAGTGGAACAGTTGAGCGAATCGACATCATGTCCACGCAATTTGATAACTGGCAACTTGCTTCCCCAGTAATGCTTAATATCAGCGAAAAATCTCTGCTGACTGATAACCTGTGTTTGCACAATGCTAAGCAGGCCAGATTTTGCATGTCCGTTATCGGTGAAAACAAAAAGTGGCGTTCCAGTATGGATCTACAAAACTTTCCCCTGCTGATACTTGGCCCATGGTTAAGCGAGGATTTAAAATTTGATGGTTTAGTAAACGCGACAGCCAAACTGACACATCAAATACCGGACCAGACACAGGGCAATATTCATATCGACTTACCAGCAGGCACTGTCACATCTTCTTTATTAGAGGATGAACAGGGACGCTGGGAATACCGTAAAGGAATTATAGATGTCACACTGGACAATCAACAGATAAAAGCCCAAGCTGAAATGGCCATGAAAAATGGCGATCATCTGCAGGCCTCGATTAAATTACCTGAGGCAAAATTACTCTCGCTAGATCCTTACCAACAACGAATACAGGCCAATATACAATCGAATATTCGTGGGCTTGGATTGATTGAAACGCTATTACCCGAAGTACAACAGCTACGGGGTACCCTTAAAATCAACCTCGACATTGATGGCACACTCGCCCAACCAAATTTTTATGGACAGGCAAACCTGCTCAATACAAGTCTGCACGTACCGAGACTCGGCCTGACAATTAATGAACTCAACCTGAAGAGCCAGATAAAGAGTGAGGGAAAGAGCCAGGGAAAGAGTGATGCAAAGAGTGATGGAAAGGGTCAGAGAAAAAATCAGGAAAAATTAAACTTCCAGCTTAATGCACACTCTGGTGATGGCAAGTTATCCATTGTGGGGCACACAACAATGGATAGAAGCGCTGGCTGGCCGACTGAAATTTACATCAATGGCCATCAGTTTGAGGTATCCAATATACCTGAAGCACGCGTACATATTTCACCCGATTTACAGATCAAACTGAAACATCGCACGATTGATATTAAAGGCAAGGTTCACATTCCCTATGCAAAACTTCAACCAAAAGACTTCTCCACCGCGGCAAAAGTGTCTGATGATGCCGTCATTATAGGAGAGGAACAGGCCGTTGAAGATAAGTGGTCAATCTTTACCAGGACACGCGTAACCCTCGGTGAGCGTGTAAATTTCTACGGCTTTGGTTTTGACGGACGCTTTGAAGGCAGCCTGTTACTGGAAGACGAACCAGGCCAGTTAACTAAAGCAACAGGCGAGCTAAATATTCCTGAGGGTCGCTATCGCGCCTATGGGCAGCGTCTTGATGTTGAGCATGGGCGTTTACTTTATACCGGTGGTCCCCTTAGCAACCCGGGCCTGAACATTCGAGCCGTGCGCCACACCAACGATATTACAGCTGGCCTCAGGGTAAAGGGCAGCCTTTCACAACCCCAACTTGAACTCTTTTCCATACCCGCAATGGGGCAAACCGACGCCCTGTCTTATCTGGTACTTGGCCGCCCCATGGAAAATAATTCTAAAGAAGAAAGTTCAACAATGGCCAAAGCAGCATTGGCTTTGAGCCTGAGCGGCGGGGATTATTTTGCAAGAGTTGTCGGTGATCGTTTCGGACTGGACGAGATGCGGGTAGAAAGCAGTGACAGTGGTGATCAGGCATCCCTGGTCGTGGGCCGCTATTTATCACCCAAACTTTATGTCAGCTACGGCGTCGGCCTGATTGAGGCAATCAATACATTATCAGTACGTTATCAACTAACTGATCACTGGCAACTTAAAGCAGAAAGTGGCGAATCTCAGGGTGCAGATATTTTTTACACTATTGAACGTTAAATATTTGTTACACTTAAAATGTAAAATCTAAATTCTGGCGATTAACTAATCTAAAAACTATATGAAAATTATTGAAGTTATTACTCATCCCGAACATATTGAAACCGTAAAGAACATAGGTGATGAACATGGCGTGGTTGACCAATGGCATATGGGTTTGTCAGAAGGTGATGAACGTCAAATAATGCGACTACTTGTAGACGACAAACACAGACAGGCCGTAATGGATGAACTCCAAAACCAGCTTGAAAGATATGAGACAACGCGTATTGTTGTACTACCGGTGGAAGTGACATTACCTCCCATTGAAGCCGATGATAAAGAAAATAAAAAGGAGAAAGAAAAAACAACGAGTAGTGCTACTCGAGAAGAGCTTTACCAGTCCGTTTCTAAAAATGCCGAGTTAAACAACAACTTCCTGTTGCTGGTATTTTTATCTACTATCGTTGCCGCTATAGGACTGATCGAAAATAATGTAGCGGTAGTTATCGGTGCAATGGTCATTGCACCATTACTTGGGCCCAATATAGCGTTTGCTCTAGGCGCAACCCTGGGTGACACTGAACTAATATTGACCTCACTTAAAACCAACCTGGCGGGTATGGGTCTGGCTTTATTGCTTGCACTCATTATTGGCCTGGTATTACCTGTCGACCTGAGCAGTGAAGAACTTGTCTCACGCACTTATGTTGGTATTGATTCTGTCGTTCTCGCACTGGCTTCGGGAGCTGCAGCAGCATTATCATTGACTACAGGTTTATCAAGCGTTCTTGTAGGTGTCATGGTTGCGGTCGCATTGATGCCACCAACAGCCACTTTCGGATTAATGTTAGGTTCAGGTCAAATAGACCTGGCATTTGGAGCAGCGTTACTTTTAGCCGTAAATGTAGTCTGCGTAAATTTAGCTGCAAAAATTGTTTTTCTAGCACGCGGCCTCAAACCCCGTACATGGCTTGAAAAACGCAAAGCCAAACAATCAATTACTGCTTATATAGTCTTTTGGTTTGTTTCACTTCTGGTATTATTAATTGCGATTTATTTACGAGGCCGTGTTTAATTTTATCTACGACCCATTTATTTTTTGTAGAAAAACACTTATCTTTAAATTTATAACCATAGCAGCTGTAAGCTATTTTTTATAATTTACCAATTTGACTAATAATTTCGTCCATGGTTTCTTCCGGACTTTTGCCAAGGGTGTAAATTGTTTTTCTGGAAAACAATTCATTTGTCGGATGCGTAATAAGATAGGCATTAATAGGAAAATTTTCTTTTAAACCGGGTAAAGATTTTATGTTGGTTGCTAAATCCGGCGACGGTAACAATAGAAAGATATCAAAAATCGGCTCAAAAGCCTGACACACTCGTTCTACCTGATGAGGCTCATCAAACGTTTGAGCGCCACCGCCTAAATCAATTATATGGCCAGGGTGATCATTTATAATTGATCTTACCGTATTTGATTTAAACTCATTCATATATGAGAGCATGGCATATTCTCCATGCTGCTGTGCTATTTTCTGAGCATTTTCCATAGTAAGCCCCTGCGCTTTCCAATATCGAGCTTTTACCTCATCATATGAGCAGCGTGGTATTCCAAGTTCTTCAGATAATAGTTTGGCCTGAGTTGATTTACCCGCGCCTATAGGGCCTAACAAAATTACGCTATCCATTTACTTATACCTGAGTGTTTAGTTCGCTGATTTCAGTGATTAATTTTAATAATAAAGCAAATGTTATCTCTCATTTATTATTGCCAGCCTACACTTTTTGCCCAGTCTAAAACCGCTTTCTTATAAGCTGTGTAATTATCAGGTGGCTTACCACCTTCTGCTTCAACTTCTTTTTGATGTTCTCTGGTAGCCAGCTCGAATGGAGGCAAACCAACTTGTTCCCTTAGCTCATTATTTTTTAGTGGGTCTTCTATCTCACAGGTAAACTCACCTTTCTCATTCCAGTCAAGAACCGTTCCATAAATCTGTGGCTTTCCTTCGTTAAATCGAATTCTATCAGTTAACATTGCAACCTGTTTTTCTGGAACATTTCCAACATCAGCTGCTTCTGATAAACAGTTAAGAAACTTTCTCTGTAACTCGGGTGTACAATTCGAATGCTGTGCAATTAACCATGACACTCTGCAGCCCTCCAGGCCTACTTCTGAAATTCCTGGCCAGCCGTAAATTGATATTATTTCATCCAGAGAAAATGCATTATCACGATGCACATCCTGCATTTCCTGCGCGTAAACACCATAAAGTATACCTTTATTAAGTAAACTGGATCTGCTATCTGTATCTTTTTGTTTTAGCCTTTCCAACTGCTCAAGTAATTCTATCTTCATTATTTTCCACTCCTGGTGTTTTTGATACCGTATATAATCTCTTTGTACAAACTTCTAAAGTTTTTAATATTATGCAATTACAACTGTTTGTTCCAGCGCTTTAAGCACTTCTATTCGTTTATCCCAAAACGTCTTTTGCAGATATTTATGGCCAATATACTCAGAATTATTTGCATGAATTGCCATTACCCAGATAGAAGATATTAATTCATAATACGGTATTGCTAATATCTCCTCGTCCGATAACTGACGTACAGACTGGTAGGCTTCTAAAAACGACTGACTAATTTCATATTTTTTCTTTGCCGTGTGTATAGATGAAATAAACTTACCAATCTCAAAGGCCCGAAAACCATAACCACACTGATCAAAATCGAATAGTGTGATATGGTTTTTACTATTAATATGAAAATTTGTGGGATTAACATCACCAATACAAATACCGTAGACTTCAGGTTTTTTTTGAAGATATGGTGAAATATCTCGTAGATTACTCTGAAGTGAGGATAAATATTTTTTACTTTTTTCATCCAGAAATGGATTTATCGCGATAACAGATTCATCAAGTAAATATGCAATATCTAATATCCTGCCCGAGAGATCAGTTTCAAATGTATCCGTAATTTTATGCAAATGTGCAATTGAGTTACCCAATAAAAAACCCTGTTCAACGGTCATCTCTTTTCCAGGTGAAACACCATCCGCATAAGGAAATAAGGCTGCTAGCCTTTTCCCTTCAGGGCTATCAATAGTGAAACTGTTCTGTTTTGTTTTAGTGATAAGCGGTGCAGAAACAGCTGCTGCCTTATCATCAATAAAATTTAACAGCTCAAGTTCGAATGCTACATCCTGCTCAGATCGCCAGTCATTTCTGTAAATACGTAAAATATATTTTTTATTTTTAGTTTCTATCAAGTAGTTATCATGCAAACCAGATACATAAAAATTACATTTGATGATAATGGTTAAATCATAATGCCAAGTAATTAAATTACAAACTGAATCGGATGAAATCCGAGAATAGACATAAGCTGGACTTTTCACTTTAATGCCACATTACTCTTATTATGTAGTAACTCATCACTATTGACTAAAGCATACCCAATAATCAGTATATTTTCGTTATTATCTTTGATCCGAAAATCTTTACTGCCATAGTTTCTATCAGAAAAATCACCTACAAATTCTACGCCATTGGCTTTCCATTGATTATAAATCACGTCTGCATTTTCAACCCGAACAATACAGACGCCACTACCAACATGTGCCTGCCTCCCCTCTCCAAACTCAATTATTGCATTTCCACGTCTGACTACACCGTATGCTGGATTTTCCCAAAGCACCTCAGTCACAAAACCTAATTTTTCTTCATAATATTTTACTGTATCAATAACACTTTTAACGGGTAAAACCGCAATTGCAGCTAAAAATTGTTGATTCATATTTATTCTCCCAAATTTAGTATCTATACATAGTTCTGTAGCGCCTAATGCAATTATTTATATCTGTTTTTTTCCATAAACATAGTACATCGTCATGTCGTGCCAGAGTCCTTTATCAGTAGTATGCTTTTTAACCTCAACCTCAAGATCTGCGGCAACCTTGCGTAATATTTCATCCGGCACACCTGTTATTGGATGTGGATACTGGCCTGGTGCATAGTCTTTATCATTTATTGTTTCAGGATGAGAAATTTTATCCTTGGGAATATAATGACCATCCTTAACCTCATGAATTTTAATATCTTCATATCCTGCCAGCATAAGCATCTGTTTACATTTTTGCATTGTGCCCGTTGCCTGATGTATCGTAAAATCTATACCATATTTTTTAAGCGCTTTGCGTCTAGCAGCGCCCCAGACAAATGAACTATCAGGCCAGGCATTAAAGCCTATTACACCATTCGGTTTGAGCAATTCAATCCAGTGTCGCAAAACAGCCTGTGGGTGACTCATCCAGAAAAATGCTGAACTACAATATATCCGGTCAAAACTGTTGGGCTTGAATTTAAGGTTCTCTGCATCCCCGTATTCAAACGTTAAGTTCTTATAAGTTGATTCAGCAAGTTTTTCACGACATTTTGCAAGCATGCCCTGTGAAATATCAATACCGATAACCGACCCATCAGGCCCCACAAGATCAGCTGCATAAAATGCAATTGTTCCTGTGCCTGTCGCGATGTCGAGGACTTTTTGAGCCTTTTTTGGGAGGTCGTAGTCAACTGTCTGTAAAGCAAGACCTCTGTGCCATTCACTACTATCATAGTCTTTACTACGTTCATCATAGGAATCGGTGATGACATTGTGATAGGCTTTTTTATCAGTTACGCCATTATATAAATGAGAACTCAAGGACTGAATATAATGCTTAAGTGTAGCCCAGCTTGAATAGCCATATTCACGGGCAATGATGCGTTGAGCATCATTTAAAGAGAAATTGAATTCAAATATTTCGGCATCAGATTTATGGGTAAAAGATGTATCAAATTCGCGAATAGAATTTAAACACAGATCAGATCGCTGACGATGCAGGGCACGTAATTTTTTAGCCTGTTTTTTTAAAAAGTCGAGATCAGGTTTTTTTGGCAGGGATTTCATTGAAATCCTCCTTTCATTAACTCCTGTTGTCCGCGATACAGGTAGAAAGAAGGATATAAATTATATCTTATTGTAGGCGGGGGTAACCCCCTTCCCGCGGACCAGATGCACCCTACAAGTACTGAAAATAATTCTAGCACAAATTAGTTGTGATGCAAATACTAAATTTAAATCAGAGTTGTCGCATTCTGAATTGTAATTTTTTTCAGGCCCTTTAAAATAAAACACACATCCACCGGTAACTGCCGGCCAATTGATATAATTTTATGGAAATACGACATGAGCGATTTATTTGAAGAAAAAGCCAAAGACTGGGACGTAAATGAAATGGTACAGCAACTGTCATCTGCAGTTGGTGAGTGCATAGTAACTAATCTTGAACTAACCCCGCAAATGCACGTCATGGATTTTGGTGCTGGCACCGGATTAATTGCCTCTCAAGTCGCACCCCGTGTAAAAAAAATTACCGCGGTTGACGTTTCTCAAGCCATGCTGGATCAACTACTTAAAAAACTAAATTCAGATAACAATAATAACATTGATATTTTATGCCAGAATATTCTTAATGAACCAACCGGTGAAAATTATGATCTTATTGTGAGTGCGATGGCAATGCACCATGTCGAGGATACAGATAAGATGCTTCAACAGTTTTCCAGGCATTTAAAGCCTGGTGCCAAAGTGGCCTTAGCGGATCTTGATAAAGAGGACGGTAGTTTTCATCCCGAAGATGTGGAAGGCGTTTTTCATCATGGATTTGAACGTGCCGACTTTCAAACCGCTTTAGAGAAAGCTGGCTTTAAAGATATTAATATTTTAACCGCACATACTGTATTAAAAAATGAAAAAAGTTATCCTGTTTTTCTGTGCATTGCGACTAAAAAATAATGGCAAGCCATACACCCGCACAAATCATTATCGCCAGTGTAACCGCTGCTGAACCCATGTCTTTTGCCCTGCCAGATAATTCATGATGTTCATCGCTAATCCGGTCAACCGTAGCCTCTATGGCGGAATTTAGTAATTCCACGAGCAACACCAGCAAATAACTGCTAATTAATATGAGTGCTTTCGACAGACTGTCCGCAATATATATAGCGGCTGGAACCACCAGCAGCAGAAGATAAGTTTCCTGCCGAAATGCTTCTTCATTGTCAAAAGCCGCTTTAACTCCCTTATAGGAAAATATGGCTGCATTAACTAAACGCCTTAATCCTGTATTACCCGGTTTTGCCATTTTTAATTCACTCTGCTATTACTATAATGGCCAAGTGTATCAAAAAAAACCATTAAATATGATCCAATTTTTTATTGCCATTACTATCCACTATATTTGATGTATCCCTTCTACATGTTGAGAATATATCAAGCTCATTATCATAATTCTTTGTTTTGATATTCATTAAACCCAACACTGAATGGGTTAAATTATCATGTGAATGAAGGCTACTGGCATGTGCATTTAAACAGGTTTCACTAATACCTTTATTATCCTTAATATTATCGGAGAGCCAAACAATAAAAGGAATTTTAGTTTGCTCTTCCGGTGCCATAAAATAAGGTAAGCCATGTAAATACACGCCTTTTTCACCCAGGGACTCACCATGATCAGACATGTACATCATAGCCGTATTAGCAACATCAGTATTCTCTTTCAAAATATTTATGACTTCGGACAATACATAGTCAGTATACAAAATGGTATTGTCATAAGAATTTTTAATCTGATCATTACTGCAGTCCTGAAGCGCTTTAGATTTACATTCAGGCTGGAAAACAGCAAACTTTTCAGGAAACCGTTTATAATATGCAGGACCGTGACTCCCCTGTTGATGTAAAACGATAACCGTATCTTTATTTAAATTCCTTATATATGATTTTAAATTATTCAATAAAATTTCGTCAAAGCACTCTTTACCGTCACATAAGTCTTTGTTATCTAGAAGCGACATCACCTGAGTCTCGCTTCTTTTACAAACCCCCTTACAGCCTGAATTATTTTCTCGCCATTGCACATTAATATCAGCATATTTTAATGCATCTAGGAGATTTTCCTGGTGTCTAATCTTGTCAATATCAAATCCATTGTGGGTAATATTTGAAAACATACAGGGTAAGGATTCTGCAGTCGCCGTACCGCAAGAAGACACATTTGAGTAATTAACAATTTCCATCTTACTAAGTCGTGGAGTAGTATTTCGTGTATAACCATTAAGTTTAAAACTGGATGCTCTTGCGGTTTCACCAACAACGATTACTAATACTGTATTTTTACCTGATTTCACTGAAATTTCAGACACGACTGAGTCACTAAAAACTTCTTCCAACCGTCTTTCTTTATTACTCTGGGTTGAAAATTTAATATACTTGTAAACCGATGCCATTGGATAAACAGGGTTAAGATAATGTTTAAGATCTTTATTTTCACGGCCAATAAATGCTACGTCTTTTAACACCATATAAACCGAAGTTGATGTAACAAGCAACAACACCAGGAACACCCCTGCACGGGTTTTAAACTCACTCACAAATGTCTGATCTTTAATGGTTACAAAATAAACGATTATTGACGGTAAAACACCGTAAAAAAAGATATATTTGAATAGATTTAAACTCAATAAATCAGAAGCTTCATGAACATCAGTTTCAATTACATTCTGAATCATTGACACACTAATTATAGTGCCATAAATATTCATAAAATAATCAATACCTGAAGATATTAATAACAAGCCAATTAGAATATATTTGGTAGATTTTTTGTAACAAATAATAGACAACAATATATATAAAATTAATATCAGAAGTGCGGCAAAAGCCCACTCCACAAATATTTTATATAAAACTGAACCTGATACAACATCTGAAAACTGTGACCAGAAAGACGTGTTGTCAAAAAGAATGATGTAAGCACAAACTAGTAACAACAGTAAAGTTGATGTAATACTGTATTTTGATAAATAATTCGTTATTTTCAATGGACTTCCAACTTATGACAAGCAAATATATAAAAGCTCATGAAATCCATTTCACCTTATCTAATACCTTAGTTATATCTACTTAGGTATATATATGCTTATCAATTACACTTAATAAAATACATATAATTCCACTGCATTTTATATTTATACAAAAGGACCTCGTACGACTCGAGATTCATTTTGCAATGTTGGAAGTGTATGGATTCAACCTTAGGGTTCGCTGAAGGCAAGCTGGAATTATTAAATATTTTCAATATTGTTAAATTTTTAGTCCGTTACAATATGAAGTATCCTCGATTTATCGGATCTTACAAAGCATTAACATATGATCGTAACCCATTGAAATAGTTAATCTTATTAAGCCTGTAATGACTTATTCCTTTACATCTGATTCAATTACAGGATAATGTCGCGATTATTCTTTTTAGACGTCTGCAAGCCATAATTTATGACCCCACAGCAAACCAACTTAAGCCTTTTTAAAGCCCCGGAAAAAGCAGAGCTTAATACCTATGGACAGCTATATGGCTGCGCTCAATCGCTGGCTATTGCGAATTTGGCACTGAAAAGATCTAATCCTATTGCAGTCATTACCGCAGATGTCAATCAGGCCCAGTTACTCCAGCATGAGCTTAATTTTTTTATCTCTGGAAAATGTAAAATACTGGAACTCCCTGATTGGGAAACCCTGCCCTACGATATTTTTTCACCACATCAGGATATTATTTCCCAGCGATTAACAACGCTGTATCAATTATCCGACATGCAGTCAGGCGATATTTTAATACTGCCGGTTTCAACTTTACTGCAGCGTCTGCCTCCCAAAACTTATATAAAGTCCCAGGTATTACTACTTAAACAAAACCAGTCACTGGATTTAGATGCGTTTCGGTTAAATCTTGAACAAAGTGGTTATAACTGTGTTTCGCAGGTTATGGAACATGGTGAGTTCGCGATTCGTGGGTCTATTATTGATCTGTACCCTTCGGGACATGATTTGCCTTTCAGAATTGATTTATTCGATACCGATATTGATAGCATTCGCCGCTTCGATCCGGAAACTCAACGCTCTCTGGATGCTGTTAAATCGATAGAAATATTACCCGCGCGAGAATTTCCTTTTAATAAAGAATCAATCAGTGAATTTAGAACACGTTATCGTGAAAAACTACCCGGTGACCCAACTGCAAGTAAAATTTATCAGGAAGTATCCCAGAACATTATTCCCAACGGGATTGAATACTACCTGCCATTGTTTTTTGACGAACTGAGTAATATATTTAATTATATACCTCGCAACACGGTTATCTGCTCTGCAGTTGAATTACCACAAACTGTTGAACAATTCAGCCAGGACGTTGCACAGCGATATGAACAACGTCGACACGATATAGAGCGCCCAATACTATCACCCGAACTACTCTATTTAAATGCCAGTGAGTTACAGGAATCATTGCATAGCTTTTCACAAATTCGTACACAGACACAAAAGAGTATGCCGGGCGGTGATGTAATAGATTTACCTTTTAGTGCACCGGTGCAGTTACTGGCAAAAGGTAAAACAGATACACCCGTGTCAAAACTGACATCACATATTAAAACCAGTTTAGGAAGGATTTTGTTAATTGCAGAATCTACTGGTCGGCGTGAAATGCTTCTGGAAATGTTACACGATCAAAAACTTTTTCCTAAGGTTTTTGATAACTGGCAAAATTTTATAGAATCGGATGATCATCTCAGCGTAGCAGTTGCTTCTATTGATAGAGGCTTAAATATAAATGCACCAGAAATCTGCATTTTAACCGAAGCCCAAATATTCGGTGAACGTACCCAGCAACAACGCAAAAGAAAAAGACGAACCCGTGACGCGCAAGCCATCATCGGAGATCTTACAGATTTAAGTATTGGATCACCGGTTGTTCATGAGGTACATGGTATCGGCCGATATTTAGGCTTACAAAAATTAAATGTCGGTGATATTGAAACTGAGGTTTTGACTATTGAATACGCAGGCGGCGATAAATTATACGTACCCGTAGCCTCACTCGATTTAATCAGTCGCTACACAGGTGCTGATGAAGACCACGCCCCGAAACATAAACTCGGCAGTGAAACCTGGTCTAAAGCGCGTAAGAAAGCGGCTAAAAAAATTCACGACATCGCGGTGGAAATTCTTGATATACATGCCCGACGCGCTGCCAAAGGCGGCTATGCCTACAATATTAATATTGACGAATACAATCAGTTTTCTGCCGCCTTCCCGTTTGAAGAAACCGAAGACCAGCAAAAAGCCATTGATATGGTAATAGAGGATTTAACCGAAGCCAAAGCCATGGACCGGGTTGTATGTGGCGATGTAGGTTTTGGTAAAACAGAAGTGGCAATGCGCGCCACTTTTGTTGCCGCAAATGCAAATAAACAGGTGGCAATTTTGGTTCCCACCACTCTGCTGGCCCAACAACATTTTCAAAATTTCAAAGATCGTTTTGCCGACTGGCCATTTAAAATTGAATGTCTGTCTAGATTTAATTCGAAAAAACATCAAGATCTGGTAGTCGATGATTTAAAATCTGGCAAGGTTGATATCATTATAGGCACACATAAACTTTTACAAAAAGATATCAGTTTTGCCAACCTCGGCCTGTTAATTATTGATGAGGAACATCGCTTTGGCGTAAAACATAAAGAACAGTTTAAAAACCTGCGAGCTGAAGTAGATATTTTAACCCTGACAGCTACGCCAATTCCGCGTACATTAAATATGTCACTGGCAGGTATACGTGATTTATCAATTATTGCATCTCCCCCCACACAGCGACACGCAATTAAAACTTTTGTTTCTGAATGGAATGACCAACAGGTACACGAAGCCTGTCTTCGTGAAATAAAACGCGGCGGTCAGGTTTATGTTTTGCACAATGAGGTTAAAAGTATTGAAAAAATGTGCAGGACACTCGAAGAATTAATCCCACAGGCCACTGTAAAATTTGCCCATGGACAAATGCGTGAAAAAGATCTTGAGCAAATTATGCTCGATTTTGTACACCAACGATTTAATATTTTAGTCAGCACAACCATTATAGAAAGCGGCATTGATGTACCCAGCGCAAACACTATCATTATTAATCGCGCTGATAAATTAGGGCTTGCACAACTACATCAAATCCGTGGCCGTGTAGGACGCTCTCATCACCGCGCTTTCGCCTATTTAATAACCCCCCCCCAAAACCTAATGACCAAAGATGCGGTCAAACGACTTGAAGCTATAGAGTCTTTAGAAGATTTGGGCGTTGGCTTCACCCTGGCGACCCATGACCTTGAAATACGTGGAGCAGGAGAATTACTCGGTGATGACCAGAGTGGACAGATTCAGGAAATCGGCTTTAGCCTCTATACCGAATTACTCGACAGAGCAGTCAAGGCATTAAAATCAGGCAAAACAGTCGACCTCAACACACCAATTCATCAGGGCACTGAAATTGATTTAGGTGTACCTGCGTTACTTCCTGATGATTACATTTATGATATTCACAGCCGTTTAATTCTCTATAAACGTATTTCGAATGCAGAAAACCAACAGGCACTAGATGAAATCAGAGTTGAGTTAATTGATCGCTTTGGTTTATTACCTGATATTGCTAAAAACCTGTTTGAGGTTACCTCAATAAAATTAATGACACTAATTATTGGTGTTGAGAAAATTACAGCGGTTGATACATTAATAAGGATAATATTCACCAAGGATGCTAATATAAACCCTGCCCAGCTTATAACCCTTATTCAGTCTAATGCCGGGCTATATAAATTCAACCCTCCAAACACACTTTTAATAGATAAAGAAACATTATCATGTGATGAAAGAGTAAAAATATTACGCCAAATACTTACATCATTAACAATTTCGGAAGCTGCTTAATGAAATATATTTTAATTTTAATGACTTCACTTGTACTTTTATCTATACATTCAATTTCATTTGCCACTGAAACAGGCTACGAAGTTGAATTAATTATATTTGAAGACACCTCTTCACGATATTTGAAATCAGAAGACTGGACTTATAATGACATGCTACTCCACTCTGATATAAACTCATCTGCTTCAACACAAAAAAAAGACCCTGAATACACACAGCTAAATTGGGAATCAGCTAAACTTAAGTCTCAGTTCGAAAAACTATCAAATAATTCAAATTTTAAAATTTTAATTAACAAGCGCTGGAAACAAACCGGTTTAGATAGAAATGAAACTTTCAATATTCCTTTAAACAGCATGCCCGAAAAAGAAACTGATGTTTCACTTCAAAATGTTACTCAAGACATACAACAAAACCTGCATGTAACTGAATCGTATATCACTGGAAATGTTAAATTAATTATGAGTCGATATTTACATTTCAACATCAATTTGAAATATTTTAAACCGCAAACAGATAATCTCGGAAATAGAGAACTAATTTCTTATCCGATAGTTAATGAACGTCGCATGAAAAGCCGAGAAATACACTACATTGATCACCCTCTAATTGGTGTTGTTGTTTTGGCTACGCCCTACAAGATAAAAGAAGAAAACAAAAACAAACTCGGAAAAGATTATAAAACCTTATAATAATATATCCTATTACAATTAAAAATTTATTTTGTAGACAAATAAATATCATCAATATTAAGAGAAATAGTTACCGAACTTTTTTCCATATAGAATGAAAATTCGGCTACCTCATGCAAATTCAATTCACGACTTAATGGAGCTTCCTCAATTTCCATTAACTTTATCTTATATGCATTCCATCCGGGCTTAAGCAGCAGCATTTTATTATACCTGTCACTAGCTATGTAGCCTCGTTCTTTATGTATTCTATCAGATATTTTTAATATCATAGACACATCATATGATTGATCGTTATATACACTAAAATTTAAAAAATTATAATCTATCCAGTCTGATGGAAAACTTTTAAGTGATATATGTGGATTGTCTTTACTTAAATATTTTACTAATAATGAATATTCACCTTCAACTTTTCTCGTGCGAACCTGTTGCATCAAATAAATATCTTCTTCTACCCAACGATAAATTTTATCGGCATCCTCAAAATCTGAAAGGACAGGAAATTCCTGTTGCATTTTAATTTCATCATTTATTACTTCCGCCAATGGCATAAGAACTAAAATTAAAATTGAGAACAACAAACTATATAAGAAGTACTTAAGTATTCTATTTTTATTGTAGTAAAATAATATTACTGTCACATAAGCAAATAACCCACCAAGTAAGTCTGTTTTTAAATCATGAACCTCCATATTACGACCGGTGTAATACTGCGCAATCTCAATCAAGCTTCCCAATATCAAAGTTAGGAAAATACTTATAAGCAACATCCATAGAGGCTTTATAGTTATTATTTTTCTATGGGTAAGCACTAGCCATATAAAGGCAGAAAATAATAAAAAGTGTCCCAGATTCCAGATTGCCTGTCCAAGTTGATAATTATTAAACAGGGTATTAGTAAATAACATAATTGACATTATTACTGTAGCAATAAGAATTAAAATACGAAAATATGTCATTTAAAAATTGTACCTTTTTAGGTTATAAACTGATTCAGTAATAGAATAATCTAAATAAGAAAGTTATGTTTTTGACTTTTTGTAAAGCTCAACGCCTTAAGTACCATAAAAACTATTTATAGCTATTTCATATGAAATTATTTAAGCCCTCTCCTGCCCCCCCTTGTGAAGCCTCACAAATAAGCCTACAAAACAACCTTTAAGGCCGCCACTAATACGTTTCAGGCCCACTGTGAATTCTATCACATTTTTACACTCACCTCTTTGAGTGAGCAATAACATGAACTAATAGACAGATTTATCTCTGTCAGTTAACCATAATTCACTGAGATAAATGATCCTTATGCCATAGCTGTTCAGGCTATCGAATCTAAGAATTATCAAATTATAAATCCAATTGAAAAGTTCTGAATAATAAAAATGATGAAGTACCTAATTTTTTTAATTTTAATTTTTGTAAATATACTCTAAGTGCAAGGTACTTTTCTATGAAATACATTAAGTCAATACGTAACATATTTTTTGCATTGAGCTCAGCATCACTCATCTATGCCTGCGATGGCTCAACAACGGACGCCAGTTTATTAAGTGATGTAGCAAATGATGTGCGCATCACAACCATACCAGCCATCAGCAGCAAGCCTATTTTCAGAAACTTAGAAAGAGTATCTGTATTTTTTGATAAGAAAATAGATGTTAACTCTATATCAAGAGAACAAATTACTATTTCTCCTACCACTAATTTTACATTAGATAAGACGCAGTTAGAGTCAACAAATGTTCTATTTTTAAGTTTTTCTGCCGATTTAGAACCGAACAAAACCTATGCTTTTTCTATTAATAACTTCAAACTGGCTGGATCAACTGAAAATCAGTCATTTAGCTGGAGTTATTCAACTGAAAATCAAAATGACTTATCAGCACCCGTTTTAGTTAGCACATTCCCTGATGCTAATACAGTTGCTGTTAACGATCAGTTAACACAATTATCATTTGATTTTGATAAAGCAATAACTTTTTCAAATTTAAATAATCTTACGATCTCTCCAGCTATTCAGGGAAGCGTAACTATTGTCGATAATAGTCTTATTTTCACACCCTCTACAGCACTGCTGGCAAATAATGCATATACTGTATCACTGAGAGGCATATCTGACTCTTTTGGTAATGTTTCTAATGATGTGTCTTTTTCATTTACTACAGGAAATGATTCTAAGGCTCCAACTGATCCAGCCCCATTGAACAGAGTAAGGCTAACTGATAATTTAGTTGAAATTAGCTGGGTTGCATCAACGGATGTAAATGGTATAAGTAATTATCAGGTATTAAGAGGCGGGATAGCTCAAAGCATGAGCCTAATGTCAACAACAACATCTACGAGCTTTACTGATACTAACCTAAACCCGGATACACCTTACATTTATCAGATTATTGCAACTGATAGCAACGGTAATACTGCAGCCAGTAATTTATTAAATGTGGTTACTTTATCCGCAGCTGATACAACTCCTCCAAGCAATCCTGCAAATTTAATGACATCAGCTAGCCCTACTTTTTCAAATATCCAGATCAGCTGGGGAGCTTCTACTGATAATGAATCATTCAGTGGTTACAGAATTAGCCGAAGAATCAATAATGGAAGCTGGTCTACTCTTGCTAGCAATCAACAAGCGACTTCTTTTGATGATAATTCAGTAACGGCCAATACCAGTTATGAATATCAGGTTATTGCATTTGATACGGCCGGTAACAGTGCGGCGAGTAATGTTTTATCAGTAGCAACCCCCATTGAACCTGACACAACATCTCCGGTTTTTTCATCTGCAAATTTACGCACAAGCGTGACAACTACCAGTACATCAGTAAATCTACAGTGGAATTTAGCCACAGATAATACTGCAGTTACTGGTTACCGAGTATTACGCAGCATTAATGGAGCCAGCGCTGTAGAAATTGCTAATATTAACAACCTAACTTTTAGCGATAATTCTGTATCCGCTTCTAATAGCTATGGCTATCAGGTTTTTGCTTATGATAGTTCTGCAAATGAAACTTCCAGTAATTTACTTAATGTAACAACACCTGCATTAATGACTGCGGCAAGCGATAGCTTTAGCACACCCTATCAAACAGGTTTAAACAATAACCTGGCAGTTAATGATAGTCTGTCTCCAAATTCACCAACTACCTGGTCACTTGTATCACAGGCATCATCTGGAACCGCAAATATAAATTCAAACGGCAGTTTTTCCTATTCACCTGCTGATGGTTTCTCAGGCAGCGTCAGTTTTACCTACCGAATGCAGGATGCATTGAATAATTTTTCAAATACTGCAACAGTAACGGTTAACGTTCAGCCTTTACAGTCTGCCTCTGCATGCGATACCTTATATGCGAATGCTGGTGGCTTTTCACCAGTTACCAGTAAAAGCATTGCCTCTGTTCCTAATATAACTAAGCCTGTAAAGGGAAATCATTATTTAGATCCTAACTTTGGTACTTGTATCGTACGGGTTACAAATCACGCCAATGACTCCAACACCATTGCTAACCGTGTGGTGCCCGATTACTCAAGAAGACAGGTATTTAATGCAGACCAGTCACGCATGCTTTTACTTGCAAGCGATGGCTACTGGCACCTATATGATGCCAATAATTATAGCCATATTCGCCGCGTAAGTTTACAGGGTGATAGTGTTGAGTTTCAGTGGCACCCTACCAACCCTGATCTACTTTATAGAATGGCTTATAACGGTGGTTTGCGTATATATTTACAAGATCTAACTGATGCAACTGATAACACCTCAACTGTTGTTGCTGACTTTACCAACGTAAGTTCGATAAGTGGTTACCCGGGATTTACCAGCATTAACCAGGTATGGCCAAATGCTACACGCTTTATGACAGGTGAAGAAGGTTCTCCTTCTGCTGACGGACGTTACTGGGCATTAATGGGAATGAGTGGTGATTTCAATAACAACTATGGAATAATTGTTTACGATATGCAAACCAATTCCATTATAGGTGTTTATGATTATGCAACTGATGGCGGAGGTATCGGTGGCCCGAATAACATCACCATGTCACCCTCTGGAACCCATGTAGTTGCACTGTGGAATCCACCGGCGTGTGATGGACAAAACGGTCGCCCTGCTGGACGCGGAACACTCAACAATCCTTGTGGCACTATGTCATTCAGCCCGGATTTTTCCAGAGCCCAGGGTCTGGCAATGAACGGTGAACATGGAGACACTGCAATTGGTATTAATGGCAATGATGTTTATGTCGGCATTGAATATCAAAGTAGAGGTGCTATAGAAGTGATTGACCTTGAAACAGGGAACCTGGTTTCTAATATTGAAACTAATGTCTGGATTGGTGGTGCTGTCCATATTTCAGGTCGCGCACATAACAGGCCTGGCTGGGTTGTTATCTCCCACTACTCAAACAGCCCAGTTAATGCCTGGTATAGTGAAGAAATTTTTATGGCCAAACTCGATGCCAACCCTGTCATTATTCGTTTAGCCAAACACCAGAGCAACTCGGCTGATTACTGGTCTCAACCGCATGCAACCATTAGCCGAGATGCAACAAAGGTTGTTTGGGGCAGTAACTGGAGTGGGACGCTTCTAGACCTCGATACTTACATGATTAATGTACCGTCGAGCAAACTGGATAGTTTATAAAGTAAGAACGTGTTTTGCTCAATTTTTACCCGGCTACAATTTATAAATAGTAGTCGGGTAAATTCATTACTTTACAATATAATTACCTTTGCCTAATTTTTTATCCCGATGAAGATTCACCAATAAAACATATTCAACATTAATTGCTGGAAAACCTTTACCACAATCCGGCTCTACTCCATAACCTACACGAATGGGCTGAGAAATAAGTTCAGCCATTTTTAGCATATCAAATATTTTCTCTGAATGGGGATTATTCAAATCCAGCTTATAATCCCAGTCTTTATTAGTTGCACACTTTGGTGGTTTATTAACTGGGTTTGTTAACCGAAAAAGCACCAGGCCTTTGTTATTAACAAATATATCTTTCAGGTAACCGGTACTTTCATTCGCATATGAATGCTGAAACAGCATCGCCAAAATAATTAGTTTTAAAAATATTATTTTTTTAAACATTAAACACCCATCCTTAAGGCAGTAAAATAAAGCGGGCGGCATCTGCGCCCATGTAAGTTGTCGTTGGAGGCACTATCCCGTCGTCTGTAATTTCTAAATACCCAGCTGTACCCACATTGAAACTGTAGATACCAAGAAGATTCCAAACACCAAAAACACCGGTATCACAGTCCTGATCCACCTCTATCGTATCCGTACCACCCGCATATTGGATAATGTGTTTTACATTAACCGCTCTATTTTCATAACATGAATTCCATATGTAAACTTCATAGTTACCTGCCTGTGGTAAATCAGGTGTAAATCGATAACGGTCGACACCTCCACCCACGGTTGCATAGAGAGAACCCACACCAAAATGATCAGTACCAGACGAACTATTCCAGTCTCCTGATTGTGTTGTTTGTGCTTCATTGGTATCAATAATAATTTCTGTTACAGGCGCTAGCTGTGGATTGGTCCCCGCCAGGTATTCATCCAGGTTTGTTACACCATCTCCATCGGCATCTAATAAAGCGTCTGTTGGGTCAAGCAGCTCGAGTAAATTATTAACTTCAAAAAAATCATCCATTAAATCTGCATCGGTATCATTGCTTAACGGATTACTATTTAGGGTTAATACCTCTACACCATCTAGCAGTCCATCAGCATCACTATCCGGATTTAAAGTATCAGTTCCCGCGGCTATTTCAGCATCATTATTAAGTCCATCATTATCATCGTCCAGTAAACCTGGTGATAACACAACAGTAATAACCGCATTTACACTACTGCTTCCATTATTACTATCTGTCACGCTGGCTGTTACCGTATGCACACCGACACCTGGTACCAGCGTAAAGCTGTTACCGGTAGCACTTAAACCACTTAAATCATCTTGCCAGCTCACAACACTGCTCAGGTCACCATCTTCCGCATCAGTAGCGACTGCGGTTAAAATTATTTGTTGCCCATCAACCAGATTTACTACAGTGTCTGACAGCGTAATCACAGGTAAAGCATCAATCAGTCCAACCCGAACAAAGCGAGCCGCATCTGCACCCATATAGGTTGTAGACGGCGGAGTTATACCTTCATCGGTAATTTCCAGATAGCCAGTGCTTCCTTCAATAAAAGCGTAAGTACCTAGAAGATTCCATCGACCAAACACACCGGTATCACAATCCTGATCGACTTCTACGGTATCAATACCACCGGCGTATTGAATAATATGCTTCACATTTACAGCGCGATTGGTATAACAGGAGTTCCAGACATAAACTTCATAGTTACTGCTTAACGGCAGATCGGGTGTAAAACGATAGCGATCGACAGCACCACCAACAGTGGCATAGAGTGAACCTGTACCAAAATGATCAGTACCACCGGCACTATTCCAACTACCAACCTGGCTTGTCTGCACTTCATCGGTATCAATAATAATTTCATCTCTCGGTAAAGGTGCGGCAACATTTGGATCTGTATTATTGAGGTACTCCTGTAAATTTGTAATACCATCTGCATCATTATCCAATGATGCATCCGTTGCATCATTGGCATTTAAATTATTTGCCACTTCAAATGCATCCGGCATACCATCATTATCAGTATCAGCTGAAAGTGGATTAGTTAAATATAAGTTAACTTCAGCACCATCATTTAAAGTATCCGCATCCGTATCCACATTATTAATATCCGTTCCCAACGCAACTTCCTGCTCATCGGTTAAACCGTCCGCATCTGAATCAGTTAACGTCGGGTCTAATACGGTTACAGTAATACTGGCTGTCGAAGTCAACCCGCCACTGTCAGTAACCTGTGCGCTAATTTGATGGACACCCTGCTGCGGTACAAATCCAAAACTTAAACCTGTTGCTGTATTGACACTACCACTATCACTCCAGTTAACGGAAGCACTTAAATCACCATCAATAACATCTGAAACTGTAGCGCTCAGTATTAAAGTATCACCAATATTTAATGTTAAATTTTGCTGTGTAATTGTTAAGTCAGGTGCCACATTAATTAGACCACTACCGGCGATGTATTCATTAATATTGCTGATACCATCTGTATCTACATCCGCGGTTGCATCATTAATTAATGGGTTTTGATTTAGCTGAATTTCATAACCGTCCGGCATTCCATCATTATCTGTATCCGCCGTTATTGCTGATGTGTTATAGGTATATACTTCATTACCATCAAGCACACCGTCACCATCCGTATCGGCATTTTGTGGATCGCTTCCATAAATAATTTCATCACTGTCGCGAAGATTATCAGAATCACTGTCGCGATTAACATCACCCCAACCGGATACAAAACCGCTCGAATCTATATTCGCTCGCTCAAGTGCAGCTTTTGGATTAAAGCGAAAGGGTGTAGCGCCAAAGTTAATTCTGTTCGTGAAAACACCCTGCCCTTGTGTGTTAGCATAAATCATGGGATGCAGTGGCGTAAACACATCCGGTAAAACCATGGTGTGAATAACTTCATCAAATAATAAAACATGAATAACCGGACGTGCACCACGATAGTCGACAACAAAACCATAGTAATAAGCATTAAGATCGTAATCAGCAATAAAATTTAAATTTCGCCAGATGCCAATCATAGAATTCAGCGACATTGATGGTTGCTCTGGATCAAACGGATATGGATTCAGTCGACCGAATTGCGTAGTCAGACCCTGACCCGCACCGTACGAAATATTTGTTCCTTGCACCAGAGTATCGAGTAAACGGTTCGCTTCAAAATAACGAAACTCACCAATCATACCCTGATTTGCGCGCACAGCCATTTTTTCATCTATATCATAAGCGGCAGATAAACCATCAGCACTTAATGTGATACCGGAACCACTCGTTTCATCAAGCGTTAAAGTCACTGTAGAAAACTGTTCAACATCTGGACGAGCAATGTAAGTATGCACTGCTCCCCAACCCGTTCCCATGAATTCTGCACTCGCGTACCCTGCATTAAACATAAAATAATTTGCCGGATAATGGAACGGCACATTAAGCGAATCATCACCCGCATTTATGGTAATTTGTGCAGTTGAAGTCAGTGTGCCTCTACCAAAAGCCATTACATATAAATCGCCGGTGACACTGGTTAATGCTACCGGATCGAGTAATAATTCAAAACCATCAGCTCCGGTAACAACTGGATACACAATCGGTGTTGCACCACTGTAATCAACCGCTAAACCATAATATTGATTTGTCGAAGACTGCACAAAATTTTGTTGAACAATTCCATTAAATAAAACGCGGCCATCTGTTGTCAGGCCCATACTATTATTATCGCTACCTGCAGCAAAACTAAGGTCTGCAAGATTTGATGCAACACCCATTCCGTAGTTGCCCATCGCAATATTTCTTCGCGCTTCAATATAGTACCAGCCAGAACCTGCACGAATGGCTTCAGTTGATCTTACTGAACGTGAAGTCGCTTCTGTGAAGGTGGCAGATAAGCCGGAACTATCAATACTGACAGATGAATATGCATCGGCAATATTCAACAGTGTACCCGTCGGTCCACCCGGATATGAATTTGGGTTATTTGAACTGGTATTATTAATGAATTCATCAAGGTTACTAAAGCCATCGCCATCCGAATCCTGAGAACTGTCATTGACTAATGGATTGGAAGCATGATCAACTTCATAACCATCGGTAATGCCATCCGCATCTGAATCAGTATTTAACGGATCGGTCTGATATTGATTCACTTCCAGGCCATCGCTTAAGCCGTCCACATCTGAATCGGCAACTAATGGGTCTGTACCTAATCCAATTTCAACATCATCGGTCAGACCATCAGCATCAGTATCTACTGCAGTAAAATTAACATTGGTTAGTGCTCTTACTACAAAGCCTGATTCGTTTAACACTTCAGCAGAAATATTATGACTTCCCACGGATGCTGATGTAACACTGAAGCTAGCGCCTGTACCGGTTTGATTTGTAGTTGAATCTAACCAGCTAATGGTATTTGAAATATCTAATCCCTGTTGATTTCTGGCACTCGCAGTAAGCGTTAAAGTACTACCAACATCAGCAGAATTATTTGTCGAGGTAATATCAATTGTAGTTTGTGCAATCCAGCCATTATTAATTTGTCCCGCACCTGCAATTCCCGCATTGTTTAAAATAGTTTTAACATCATAAACAAAGGGTTGAGCCACAAGATCCTGCGCAGTGTTAACTGTTTGTTGAATCAGGTTGGTTAACTGCTGACCATAAACTAGAATGTACAATGGTTCGGTAACCTGATCTAACACCTGAGTATATAAAAGCGAGCTGTTAACGATAAAATAAACCACCGGGTTTAATCCATTGTAATCAACCGCAACACCAAATGTACTGGAACCGGTAATGGCTGAATTAGAAGACCCTAGTTGATTGACATTATTATAAAACACAAAACCTAATGCATTAAGCCCGATGCTTTGATCTGAAGCTCCCCCAAAATTTGTTAACAAGGTTGATGCGGTTGCCACACCAAACCCCATATCACCGACCGGTACCTGACGAGTGCCTTCAAAATAATAAAAACCACTTGCTGGTTGTATCGCAATATTTGAACGAACTGCTCGGTGAGTACTACCGGCAGAATATGTAACACCTAAATTATCTGCGCTTAAGCTTATGCTCAGATCTTTATCCGTTGAACTTAATCGGGCCGGTGCATTAGGATAGGAAAAAGCATCAACAGGATTAGTCCCCCGTAGAAATTCTTCCTGATTCGTGTAACCATCCTGATCGGGGTCTGCTGTCACATCCAGTGCATCAAGTGGGTTTAATGAATTACTGACTTCATATAAATCCGGTAAACCATCACTATCTGAATCACTATTTAATGGATCCGTATTATATAAATTAACTTCATCTCCATCGTTAATACCATCACTGTCAGTGTCCACAAGTAATGGATTGGTGCCTAATAAATTTTCCTGCGCATCAGATAATCCATCATTATCCGTATCAACATCTACAAACTGAATGTTAACACTTGCACTTACAGGCTGGTTCAATTCATCGGCTACCTGAGCGGTCACTATATAGGTTGCAGGTTGGTTTGATGTTAAATTAAAAGTATTACCACTACCACTTAAACCGGTATCAGTACTCCAAGTTATGCCTGAAGAAATATCAGCACCTGCTGCGTTAGTTGCAGTTGCTGATAAAGTAACATTTTGACCCACCGTAACGATCTGGGTAACGCTCTGGTTACTTCCAACAATACTCACGCGGGTAACCGGTGTAGACTGTTGCCAGCCATCGCTTATTGACTGTGCTCCTGCGATACCTGCCGTTGTCAGGATCGAACGCGCATCATATGCATAGGGTATAGCTGTTAAATCAAAAGCGGTATTGACTGTTTGCTGAATGCTCGTTGTATTTTGATGCCCATAAACTAAAATATGTAATGCGTCGGTGACACCCGTCATTATTTGCGTATAGACAAGGGTGTTATTGGCAATAAAATAAACCACCGGATTTGCACTGCGATAATCAACGGCAATACCAAACGTATCTGCTGCGGTAATATCTGAATTTGGCGAACCCAGCATATTCTGCTGATTATAATAAATGTATCCTAGTGCATTTATACCGATACTTTGCGTAGAGTAACCACCGTAGTTAGCTAAACTTGCAGATGCGGTTGCCACACCAAAGCCCATATTAGCGAGCGCAATTTCGCGCGCGCCTTCATAATAATAAAAACCACTTGCCGGTTGAATAGCCTGATCGGAACGAATTGCACGATGAACAGCACCGGCACTAAAAATTGCACCAAAACGATCTGCACTGACAGAGATGCTCGCATCTTTATCAACCGCACTTAAACGCGTAGGTGAATTGGGATAGGAGAAAGCATCATCAGGATTTGTGCCAGACTGGTATTCAGATAAATTACTGTAACTATCCGCATCATTATCAAGCGCCGCATCGGTAGCATCCAGGGCATTAAGATTATTGTTAACTTCAAAGACATCGGGCAAACCATCCCCATCAGTATCAGCACTTAACGGATTTGTACCATAAACATTAACTTCTTCCCCATCGTTAAGTCCATCGCTATCACTATCCGGATTAAGTGGATCGGTACCCGCAGATAATTCCGCATTATCAGCAAGACCATCCGCATCAGAATCCTGTTCAATAAAATTAACCGTTATAGTTTGAGTTACCGGTAAGTTATTAACATCTAAAATCTGTGCAGTCACTAAGTGTGTCGATAAGGCATTATCTGACAATGAAAACATACTCCCGCTTCCAGTTTGTCCTTTATCTGTACTCCAGCTGATGCTTGATGAAATATCCAGCCCGGATTCATTTACGGCTACGGCGCTAATATCGACGCTCTGACCAACGGTTAAATTACGGTTACCGTTAATGATATTAATTTGTGTAGCGGATGACCAGCCATCAATAAGGCTCGTTACTCCACTTACACTCGCCGTATTTAAAATTGCACGGACATCATAAACAAAAGGCGATGCAACAAGATCTGCTGCAGTGTTTATGGTTTGCTGCACACCCGGGCTGTTATCGTAACCATAAATCAGAATATATAGAGGCTCGGTGACCTGGTCGAGCACCTGAGAAAAGAGAAGAGTGTTACTGGCGATGAAATAGACCACCGGATTAACACCACGGTAATCAACAGCAATACCAAAAGTATCCGTAGATGTGATATTTGAATTTACAGAACCCAACTGGTTAATCTGATTGTAATAAATATACCCCAGAGTATTTATACCAATACTCTGAGTAGAAAAACCACCGTAATTCATCAAGCTTGCTGTGCTAGTTGCGACACCAAACCCCATATTTGCAACCGCAATTTGACGGCGACCTTCATAATAGTAAAAACCACTTCCCGGAAGTATGGACTGATTTGAGCGTATGCCGCGATGCGTGTCTGGAACTGAAAATAGTGCCCCCAGATTATCTGCACTGAGCGTAATGCTGGGATCTTTATCGGTGGGGCTTAAAAGTGTTGGTGCTGCAAGAGAGAGGGCTGGAAATGAAAGAACAAACAAAAACAGAAAATTACGTACGAGCAGGCACAGCCACTCATTTTGAACTGAACCTTTCATTGCTGCTTCCCTAGTATATTATCATTTAAATGCGATACAATGCGCACATTCTACAAGACGACCGCAAAATAACAACCACCTGAACGAGTGATACATTGCAGGAGCCCATGCAGTTATTCAGGCTTATTCTGATAGATTGTTAAATCAGCTTTAGCTTATACAGAGATTCTGAAATGCTATAACAACGCATTACTTTAACGATTAAAAAGTTTACCGAAAGCTGATTTTATAACTGATTTTTTATCAGTAATATTTTCATCTCCAACGGAAGCAGCAGATGCATTCTCTGTAAATCCACATTGTTCCGCCATAACTTCCAGAGTTTCCAGAATAATCACCCGAGCATTTAATTTTACACCTGTAATATTTTTCACTTTTACAATAACCTGCATCGACAATAATGAATGTCCGCCTATCTCAAAGAAGTTATCATGAAGACCGATATTTTCTACATTAACATCTAAAACTTCAGCCCAGATTTTTGCCAATGCTTTACTCGCAAAAGTGTCAGGTAAAACCATTTCAGAATCTTCAGAATTATTTGCAAAAGCATCGGGTAATTGTTTACGATCAATTTTAGCATTTGGAGTTAATGGTAATTCATCTAGCTCTACAAAATACTGCGGCAACATATAATCCGGTAAATCATTTTTAATGGCATCTCTAATAGAAGTTGTAGACATGGTAATGCCTTCACTCATAACGAGATATGCCACCAGTCGCGGGTCACCGGGTCTAGGTTCTTTAACAACAACGACTACCTGTTTAATAGAATCCAGTTTAGATAAAACTGATTCGATTTCACCCAGTTCAATTCTAAATCCTCTAACTTTAACCTGATTGTCAATTCGTTGAAAATATTCTAAATCACCCGTTTCATGAAACTTAACCAGATCACCCGTTCTATATAAACGTTCTCCATTAAACCCAAATGGACTCGTTATATAACGCTCTTCAGTCAAATCATCACGATTTAAATAACCTTTGGTTACGCCTTCACCGCCGATATAAAGTTCACCATGAACGCCAGCTGGAACCGGATTTAAATTTTCATCGAGCACAAAAAATTGCGTATTAGCTATTGGTTTTCCGATAAGTATGGGGGCCTGCGCATCTGTTATTTGGTAGCAACTTGACCAGACAGTTGTTTCAGTAGGCCCGTACATGTTCCATACTTCACCAACTCTGGGTAATAACTGTATCAGTAAATCTTTTGGCATTGCTTCACCGCCACATAAAACTTTAAGCGATGGATTTCCATTCCATTTACTCGCAATAAGTAAACGCCAGGTAGATGGTGTTGCCTGCATTACTGACACATCATTATCTTCCATTAAATCAATTAAATCATCGCCATCTAAAGTTTCATCGGATGTAGCAATAACAACAGTTGCTCCACGACTCAGGGGTAAATACAGCTCCAGAACTGCAATATCGAAAGAAAGCGTTGTTACAGCCAGCAAGGTATCTTCTGACGTTAAGCCTGGCATTTCAGCCATACTTAATAAAAAGTTTGCTGCTGCATTATGGGGAACCATTACACCCTTAGGTTTACCAGTTGAACCTGATGTATAAATAATATAAGCAAGATCATCTGTTTTCATTTCAACCGATGGGTTATCAGTTGACTGCAAAGATATATCGGGTTCATTAACAAGAACCTGCTGTGTAATTGCAGGAAATTCAATATGCTTTGAAGTTTTCGAATCTACCACCACTATTTTTGCAGCAGAATTTTCAAGCATATAATGAATTCGATCCTGAGGATATTCAGGGTCTAGTGGTATGTAACAGGCTCCCGTTTTTAATATACCCAGAGTTGCAACCAGCATATTCACTGAACGTTCAAGGCAAACACCAACTAATGCATTATTACTCACACCCTGGGAGATAAGAAAATTAGCCAGCATATTGGCTCGTTCATTTAACTCTCGATAGGTTGTTTCTTCACCATCACAAATAGCCGCAACTTTATCCGGATTACTTTCACAACTTAATTCAAACAGTTTATGTATATAGGATGGCGCTTCAAATGTTTTAGAAGTTTGATTCCAGTCTTTAATTACCTGGTTATATTCCGAATCTGACATTATTGTTAAATCAGAAATAGGTGCATCTGGGTTATTAACTGCATTTTCTAATAATGTTTGCAGATGACAACTGAATCTTTCAAGTGTGGCACCATCAATAATGTCAGTGTTATATTCCAAGGTTCCGCGAATACCGTCTTTTGCTTCCCATAACCAGGCCAGAATATCAAACTTGGAAGACTGATTATGCAACCTCTGTGACTTTACTTTACAGGCTTCAAGCTCTATCTCCATAGGTGGTTCCTGAAAAGTAAAAGCCACCTGAAACATCGGATTATAACTCGCATCACGTTTAGGTTGCAGTGCCTCAACGATCATTTCAAAAGGCAATTCCTGATGAGCATTTGCTCCAAAAACTGATTTTCGAACTCGTTTAAGTACCTCTTTAAAACTTGGGTTACCGGATAAATCTGTACAAATAGGAACAGTGTTTATGAAGCAACCCATTACTTTTTCAAGTTCGGGCTGATGACTTCTATTTGCAAATGGAGTACCAACTGAAACGTCATTTTGTTTGGAGTATTTCCCTAATAATATTGAATAACCAGCCATTAAAGTAATATACATAGATACACTTTCCTGTCTCGAAATGGCCTTCAAATTATTAAGCAGTGAAACAGGAAACCACAAATGATATTCTTTTCCTACCATTGTCTGCCTTGACGGACGCTGGTAGTCAAGAGGAAGATCAAGGTACTCTGATTTGCCTGTAAGCTGTTCAGTCCAGTAATCTAGTTTTGACATTAATATATCGTGACTCTGATGCTCATTTTGCCATACGGCATAATCGGCATACTGTAACTCCGGTTGCTGTAACGGTGAGCTCTCATCTGCCAGAAAAGATTTATAAATAACACTCAGTTCTTCAGCAAACTGTACAATTGAAATGTGATCCAGAATAATATGATGGAAATTTAAAAATAGAATAAATGAATTTTCACTGCGTTTGATTACGCTGGCTCTAATTAATGGTCCCTTGGTTAAATCGAAAATCTTGATTGATTCTTCATTGATAAAATTTTTAATCTGATCATCAATATCTGAATCAGTAGATTTTGAAAAATCAATTACTGGCATATCAATTTTCATTTCAGGAAAAACTGCCTGCACTAAACCATCTTCAGAATCAGCAAATATGGTTCTAAACGTTTCATGTCGGCAGACAATTTCATTTAAAGCATTGTGTAATGCGATTACATTCAATTCACCATCAATATCATAGGCAAAGGGGATATTATATGCCGGGCTTTCCTGATCCAGCTGATTAAGAAACCATATTTGCTTTTGAGGGTATGTTGTTGGAAAAACATATACGTCTTCGTTTTTTGTAGTCACATCTTATCCTGTTTACTTTAATTCTATTTTAAAATTATATTGCTAATAACAGTTCTGACAACTTAACAGCGTAATCACTTCGATCCACCGACACTACTAGTGGAATAACCTCGCCCTGCAGATGCTCATTGTCTTTTATAATTTCAGCCCACTGACTGATAGTTGCTGACTCAAATAAATTACTGATAGGCAGGTCAATTGAAAAATGTTTTTTGAGCCTGGAAACCACCTGAGTGAGTAATAATGAGTGCCCCCCCAGTTCAAAAAAGTCATCATTAATTCCTACATCTGATAGACCCAATGCAGGCTTCCAAATTTTAGCAATGCTCATTTCTAAATCAGATTCAGGTGCAATAAATTCAGATGATATATTGGGTCGTTCAAGTCCTTCAAATGAATCATCATCCTGATCCTCACCAAACTCATCCGCACTCCTTAGTTTACGTGCCTCACTTAAGTAATCATCCAATACTAACGAGCTCACAATAACCTGTGATGGCTGAATATCCGTTAATAAAACATCAATTGCCCTGAGACCTTCAGCATTTGTCATACCTGCTCTTAATCCCATTTCAAAGAACAGATCACTTGATGATTTAGCCGGCTGCACAACCGCAACTCTATTGGATTTAAGCGACTGCAACACATTCGGATCAACACGTTTCATAATAAACTGGTTTACAACTACCAGCACTTCACCTTGCTCATTGGTGATGACCACATCAAATATAGATGTTTGACTGCCCTGCCCCTCATCTGCCAAATAGACAACATGTGAATACATTTTTTTACAAAGCTGTTTATAAACCGTGATATTGGAGTAGGAGATGGGTATATACAAATCTTCAACCGGATCATAATCCGGATTCAGAGATTGGGCTGTGCCAGTTGCCATATCCATTATTGCAGGGTGTAATACATAATCATTTAATTCATCGACAAACTCATCCGCTATTTCCAGTTCTACAACAGCTTCTTTTTTACCAAAATAAATTGCATTCATGCAACGCCATCTACTGCCGAAAATCAGATGATTATGTTCTGCTGTGCCACGTAGTTCCAATTTACGTTTGTTACAACGCTCAATAATATTGTCTATTAGCAAATTAGCGGGGCTGCCTGCATCAACATAGTCAATAAAACCCCGAACATTTTCTTCACCGAATTCACTTTCAATAAGAAATTCTGTGTTGTTTATATTTCGGTTTAACTGAACCTTAATAACTTTTTCTTCATCACCTTCGATAACAAAAGGCGACACAAAAAACACATCTGAAAGGCGTACCGCTTTGGCAGAATCGTTTTCGAGTACAAAAGCAGATCTTGCAAGCTCCAGATATGCAGTCCCCGGTATTAATGAAGTTCCATTTTTTGATCTGTGCTCATCAATAACCCAATGAGTTTTAGCACTGAGACTAGTAGAATACTCTACACATTCCGGTTTTATTTTAGCCTTATGGGTGTAGAAATAATGATTCGATACGTCCTCCTGGCCAGCTGCGTCTTCACCATCACCTAACTGTGAAGCCATGCCGGTTTCTGACCACACACCCCAGTTAGCTGCAATTACAGGGGTACCGTCTAAATCTTTTTTATACTGAGCATAAGCATTTAAAAATGCATTTGCAGCGGCATAGTCTACCTGTCCGCTCAAACCAAGTGCGGAACTGACTGATGAAAACAGAAAAATAAAATCTGGTTTATGTGAGTTAAGTGCTTTATCTAAATTTAAAATACCTTGTACTTTTGGAGATAAAACCTTGTGTGCATCCTCAAGTGTTTTAAATGCAATAAGATTATCGTCTAAAATACCCGCGGTATGAAAAATACCATCAAGCCCGTTCAACTCAGACATTGATGTCTGCAACGCATTATTCAGTGATTCAAAATCATTAACATCAACGTTATAAGAAAGAATTTTAGAGCGTCCAACTTCAAGACTTTTTAGTTTTTCAATTCTATCCACGAGTAACGGATCCAGATCATCTGTATTGTCCCATTTGGATTTATCGGGTAATGGCGTATGATTAAATACAACCAGATTGGCTGCATAACTTTTCACAAGATGCTGTGCAAGCTCAAAACCAATTCCACCTATACCACCGGTGATTAAATAACTTCCACCATTTTTTATTTTAGATTGAAAATTCCCAGACTCGACTGATTCCGTCAATGAATCATCTGAAATAAACGGACTGAGTTTCTTAAACGATTTTATAAAACGATTTAATCCTCTATAGCAAATTTCTTCATCATCAGTCGTGAGCATAGCATCAACACAGACTAGTTTGATCTGGTTTAATTTTTTCCACTCCTGATCCTGCTCAAATGCAATATCTATAAGTTTACAGGAAAGGTTTTTTATTTCCTGTGTCATCACTTTTATCGGCCCTAGCATGGTAGCTTTATATGGACTTTTAACAAATTCTGACGATACCTGCTGGCAGTTATTAGTGATAACCGAAACTTGTGTTTGATTTTCAGGTTCATGAGTCGCAAAGTATTTTGCTAAATTCAACAGGCTATCAAAGCTCTTTGCCAGGCCCTTTTCAGATTGATCAAAACTTAAAATATTTTTTCCATTTTCGATCGTCCATGTGTGGATAATATGGCTTATACCATTATCAGCCTGCTTTTTTATTGTCTTAAATAATGAACTGTAGTCATTTTCAGAAGTTGCGCTGATCTGATACTCGAGATCAGAAAGTTCTTTATATGAGTCACCCTCTATAACAGAGAAAACCGTTTTATAACTATCTTTTAATTTTGTTAGTATTGATTTTGATTCATCAGTATCATTAACAAAACACAGAATACTTTCATTTTTGGATACTGTATTTTGCGATGTAATTACTGGGGATGAATCCCAACCAGACTGATAAAACCAGTCTGAGAAATCCTGCTTGAAGAGATTTTTTTCAGCATTTAAATCCAGTCCACTCTGACCAGGTTTAATCCAGTAATGCTGATGCTCAAATGGATAAGTTGGCAAAGGAATTCGCCGACGCGGTAAATCGCCATGGGCAAGATCCCATTTTATATCAACACCTGCCAACCATAAACGTCCAAATGCGGTTAGCATCATTCGGCTATCGTTATCCGACTGTTTTGGATGACGAATTGTTTGAACAATACTATGGGTATTCGTTTTTGCAGAATTTTGACGTGCAAATGTCGACAGTGTATTTCCAGGCCCGCACTCAACAAACACTGCATCAGGCACCTTCATTAATGTTGACATTCCATCGGCAAAACGAACCGTTCCACGTAGATGATTAGCCCAGTAGTCCGCAGTTGACACCTCTTCTGCCTGCGCCCATGTTCCCGTGGAATTTGAAATAAATGGTGTTGTTATTTGACCAAATTTAATTCCCGAAAACAGTGATTTAAATTCATCAAGAATAGGATCCATCATTGATGAATGGAATGCATGAGATGTATGTAATCTCGTTGAATCTATATTTTTTTTCTTTAATTTATCAACCAGCGAATCGATTGCTAAATCCGTGCCTGAAACAACCGCTAGCCCGGGAGCATTAATACCCGCTATTGATAAATCATCATTTAAATAATTTTTAACATCATCCTCATCAAGTGGAACAACAAGCATAGAGCCTGTATCAAGACTTTGCATTAATCGACCACGAGCTGATACCAGCTTTAACGCATCCTGCAATGAAAACAAACCGGATACACAGGCAGCAACATATTCACCTATACTGTGACCAATCATGCCGTCAGGCTTAACGCCCCAGGAATCAAACAATTTTGTTATTGCATATTCAATCGTAAACAAAGCCGGTTGAGTAAATTTCGTTTCACTTAATTTGGCAGTTGCTGAATCAATTTCACTTTCCTGTGGGTATAATAAATCGGAAATCACAATACCCAAATATTCAGTTAATATAGCTGAACATTCGTCAACGGCATTTTTAAATACAGGCTCACTTTCATATATACCTTTACACATATTTACATATTGAGATCCCTGACCCGTAAACATGAAATAAATCGACTGTTTATTTTCACTGCTAATCTGTTTAATCATGCGGCTGGTATCATCGCCTGTTAACGCATGTTTCAAATCCTCTGCCGAATTGGCCACTAAAATGCAGCGCGATGATTGTGCCTGACGCCCTACTTTTAACGTATAGGCAGCATCCGATAAATTTAACTGAGGATGCTCACTAATATAGTCTTTAAGATCAGTTGCAACATTATCAAGTGCATCATTGGTACGTGCAGACAAACAGTATAAGTGATAGCCATCATATTTGATTGACTCTGGCATTTGTGGTGCTTCTTCTAATATCACATGAGCATTTGTTCCACCCACACCCAGAGAGTTAATTGCAGCACGCCTTTTAATTCCATCAACATTCCACTGCTGTAAATTTCCATTAACATAAAAAGGACTGTCGTCTAAATCTAAAACCGGATTGGGTTTATTGAAATGTAAACTCGCAGGTATTTTTTTGTGCTTCATTGACTGCACAATTTTTATAACACCAGCACCACCGGCAGCAGTATCAAGATGACCTATATTGGTTTTTACAGAACCAATTGCACAATAATCACTTTTATCTGTTTGTGTTCGGTAGGCCTGATTTAACGCGGTTACTTCAATGGGATCACCTACAGGTGTACCTGTTCCGTGGGTTTCCACATAGGTAATAGTGTCCGCATCAACATCGGCAATAACCATTGCTTCCGTTATAGCTGCAGCCTGTCCATCAACGCTAGGTGCTAAATAACCCACCTTGCTTGAGCCGTCATTATTAATTGCTGAACCTTTAACCACTGCATGAATAGTATCACCGTCATTAACTGCATCTTCCATGCGTTTTAAAACCAGCTGAACTGCACCGCTGCCAAAAACTGTTCCTTTGGATTTTTCATCAAATGCACGGCAATGACCATCCGGTGATAAAATCTCACCTTCTTCATACATATAACCAACACGATGTGGCATTTCAATTGTGACTCCACCGGCGAGCGCCATATCACACTCACCACTTAACAATGATTGTGAAGCCAGATGTAACGCTACAAGTGAAGTTGAACATGCTGTTTGCACGTTAACACTCGGGCCGCGCAAATTAAGGCAGTAGGAAACCCGAGTGGTTAAAAAGTCCTTATCATTAGATGTGTGTCGCGCTAAAAACAAACCCATTGATTTCATTAAATCAGGATTGGTAAATAGATTGTAAGGCATATAGGCGTTGTGGCCAGAGCCTCCAAACACACCGATTGATCCTGTATACTGTTTTGGATCGTAGCCTGCGTGCTCCAGTGCTTCCCAGGAAACTTCCAGAAAATGTCTGTGTTGTGGATCCATAATGGAAGCATCTTTCGGGCTAAACCCAAATAACGCAGCATCAAACATTTCCATATTATCAAGGGGTCGCCCAATTTTCTGATAATTGGGATCATCAATAACACGCTGCGAAATACCGCGCTCTAATAATTCTTCATCAGTATAACGGGTAAACGATTCGACACTATTTTCCAGGTTATTCCAGAACTCATCAACATTATTAGCACCGGGCAACCTGGCAGCCATGCCAACTATTGCAATATCCGTTTCTTCAAATTCAATATCCTGATTGCTCATCTTTCTTTACTCATTTTATTTTTGTCTTGCCCGACGGCGGTTCAATGTGTTTTTACGTGCATCTTTACGTGCTTTGGCCCTGTCTTCACTTTCCAATAACTGTTTGTTATCTTCTTTATCCCGGGACAGATACTCACTAAAATGCCTGATGGTTGGAAACCTGAACATATCTATCATTTTTACAGGTTTATCAATGGACTCACGCAACTTACTCAATACTTCAACTACGAGTAATGAGTGTCCACCTATATCAAAAAAGTTATCGTCAAGACCAATTTTTTCCAAATTAAGTACCGACTGCCATGTGGATACAATAACTTCTTGCAACTCATTTTCAGGTTTTACAAACACAGCCTGGCTACTCGATTCTTTTTTATGTTCAGGAATCGGCATTGAGTTACGATCAATTTTACCATTCGGAGTCAGCGGTAGTTTATCCAGCTCTACAAAAATACTGGGTATCATAAACTCAGGTAAATCAGCCGCCAGTAATTTTTTTAAAGCCACCTGATCAAGAGTACTTCCGGCTGAACACACAATATAAGCAACAAGTCGTTTATCATTGATTACATCTTCACGCAAAATAACGGCGACATCAGTAACAAGGTGACTACTTAATAAAATAGATTCAATTTCCCCCAGCTCTATTCGGTATCCACGAATTTTAATCTGCTGATCAATTCGTCCCAAACATTCAAGCACTCCCTCATCATTATACTGAACCAGATCTCCAGTACTGTACATTCGACTAGCAGTATCATTTACAAAAGGATTTTTAACAAACCGTTCCGCAGTCAGACTTTCACGTTGGTGATAACCACGTACAACACCAGCACCTGAAATATACAACTCACCGGGCGTATTAACGGGTACGGGTTTTTTAAACTTGTCGAGCACATAAACCTGCGTATTTGCAATGGGTTTACCAATATATATTTTTTCAGCCTCAGCTGTAATTGTATGAGTACTAGACCAAATTGTAGTTTCAGTTGGGCCGTACATATTAGTTACTGTATTTTGTACCCGTGATGCGAGTTCTTTTGCAAGATTCTGTGGAAACGCTTCGCCACCAACCATCATATGTCTGATAGATTTTAATTGATCCGCAGAATCACTATCAGCTACCAGCATATTTGCCATAGATGGTGTGCATTGAAAATGCGTAACATTTCGGCTTTCAATAATATCACTAATAGTTAATTCTTTTACGCTATTTGTAGCTTTCTGCTTAATTCCAAGTTTTCGTAGCGTATTTAGTTGTGGAAGATGATTTAATACATTTTCAGTATCTAAACCATAATCAATTAAGCAACCGATTTCATTAACACCAATTTCCTTAATTCGATCAACCATAGCAAGACAGCGCTCAGGGGTACCAAATAAACCACTGGTTTCATAATACCGAAGAAATGCAAACTCCAGTATTCCATCAAGGTCTTCATCTGAGATATTTTCAAAAAATTCATCCAGTGTTTGCCCTGTTTTTTCAGACAATTCTTTAAATGTCGGAAAATTCCAGGCTGCAGCTTTTACCAGGAACATTGCGCTTTTAAGATATTTTTTCATTGGCGCACGGGCAAGCTCTTTTACCGCGTCATCATCGTCACCCACAAGTGTATGCAGTAATAAAGTAACATGCCCCTCTCCTGCATGGCCTGCCTTTTGATACGCTTCGCGATAAATTTTAATATTCTTATCCACATCTTCTACTGATTGCCCTAAAAGATGGGTTAAAATATTTCCGCCAATTTCACCGGCCTGTCTAAACGTATCCGGATTACCCGCCGTTGTTACCCACACCGGTAATTCTTTTTGTATTGGGCGAGGCAATGTTCTAACTGAGACATTTTTACCATCGTGACCAGGCATATCAACCGTCTCACCACGCCAGAGCTTTTTCACTGTTTCCAGCGACTCAAACATTACAGTTTTAGCATTGGCATAATTATCGGGCATAATAACAAAATCATTTGGCTGCCAACCCGCAGCAATTGCAATACCGACTCGCCCTTTTGAAATGTTATCAATCATTGACCAGTCTTCAGCAACACGCACCGGATGATGTAAAGGAATAACACAGCTACCCGCGCGGATGTGAATATTTTCAGTTACTGCTGCTAAAGCTGCGCTGGTTACTGAAGGATTAGGATAAAGCCCGCCAAAGGAATGAAAATGACGCTCCGGTGTCCAGACCGCCTTAAAATTATTTCTATCACCAAACTTGGCACTTTCCATTAACAGGCGATATGCATCTTCATCATATTCAGATTCATCATCTGCAACATTCCAGTAAAACAAACTGAATTCAATATCCTGATTTGGATACGCTGTTATAATTTTTTTAGATGACTTACGTTCGGAATCTGAAAACAACGCGACTTCATAACCATTTGCCAGCGTCCAGAATATTTCCAGTACTGATATATCAAAAGAAATGCTTGTAACGGCTAGCCAAACCCCCTGTGAATCAGTAATCACCTGACTCATTCCGTGAAAAAAACTCACTACATTTTTATGCTCTACCATTACACCTTTTGGTTTTCCTGTAGAACCAGAAGTGTAAATCGTATATGCCAAATTTTCCGGTTTAACATTAGCGACAGGATTAGTATCAGCAAAATCAGATAAAACCGTTGCATCCGTATCAATATAAAAATGATTAACCGAAATCTTATCAATAAAATCGGCATAAATTTCCTGGGTGATAATTGATGACACATGAGCATCTTCAAGCATATATTCAATACGATCTTGCGGGTAAGTCGGGTCAAGTGGCAGATAGGCCGCACCCGCTTTAAATATACCCATCATCGCAACAATCATATCAATTGAACGATCAAGTAAAACACCAACAAGCTGATCGGGTTTAATGTTTTTTGATAGCAGGTAATGTGCAACCTGATTTGAACGCTTATTCAGTTCCTCGTAACTCAGCTCTACACCTGCATAAGATAGAGCAATTGCAGATGCAGACTGTTTAACCTGTTTTTCAAATAGTTCGTGCACACAAAGTGAATCATCATACGGGCTTTGGGTTGAATTCCATTGATTTACAAGCTTGTCATAATCTTGTGATGATAATAGCGTTGTATCCGCAAGACTTTGAGAAGGATTTGCAATGGCATTATCAATAAAAATTTTAAATAGAGTTTGTAATTGAGTGATTTTATCTGCGCTATAATCCTGCTCACAATAGTGCCAGATAACTTCCATTGACTGGGTATTAATCGCCAGTAATAGAGCGTTGTCATCGCAGCCAGCAATGTCTTCGTTGTTTTCAGTTTCGGTTATAACTAAATTTTTTGTTATAGCGCCAATATTTAATTCGGGATGACGAGCTAAAAGATCTTTACAGTATCCCCCTCGGATTTTTGACTGTTGAACAACATTTTCACTGCTCTCTAACAACTCGGAAATATTTTTAGAAAAATCTATATTAAATTCTACGGGAACGCATGTTTCAATCATTAGCTGTTTTATAGCATTTTCATTTTCATTTTCATTTTTATGAAAATGAAACAGACTAAAATCTGACTGGCAGCTTAATCGGGAAAAAAATAATGTAAGATAACTTTCAACTACATTTACCTTTGTCGTTGATAATTTAGGTAGTTGCTGTAACGATGACGAATATGTTCTTTTATTATTATCAACATCGGGTGCCGAGGGGTTAGGAACCAGTTGATTTAGTGTCTGTAACTGATTTAGCCAGGCATCTTCTGACTTACACGATTGCTCATCAAATCGAGTTAGCTCCTGAGCTGCTTCCTCGTCAATACCAGGCAACACATCTCCAACTTTAACTGAAGCGATGTCACATATTTCTTTAGCGGTAAGCTGCTTTCCTTGCGAATTAATAATATTAGTGAGTGATATAACGCCATTGGCAGTTGAAATTTCCAGACCCGAATCCACCGATATAACTTCACCGGGCTGTGTATTCTGTTTATCTAAAGTTTTGCACTCATGTACATAAAAAACCCAGTCATTTAATAGGAGTTTGGGCAGTGATAAAGGATTAGAATATGCAGCAAAATGTAATGCGCGGATTGTTGCATCAATTTTTTTCGCATCGCATGTCCAATCAAGAATAGACATTGCGGGTATTTTTTGACAGCCTCTGTAAAAAACCGATTTACCTGCATCCTGTGGCATTTTAGTCAGAGAGTCATTTACAAGCTCTGACATTAACTCACTAAAGCTGGTTAAGGCCGCTTCATAACATTTAGCGTTTAATGTAAATGCGGTTTCAGTCGCATCCAGTTGAAACTTAACCTGCTTTAGAACATGGCCTTCATCAACTGCATCAGTCATTTCATGCCAGGTGATGCCGTGTTCAGTTTCCTGATTATAAATAGCCCAGGTGGTCACATTTAAACCCGCATAACCTGGAAGCAAACCATCATGAAAATTAATAGCCATATTACTAGCTAATTTAAGAATAGATGTGGGTATTATTTTTAGATGCGTAATACTAAAAATATAGTCAACAGAACCTAGTGTTGTTAATTGCGTTTGATCATTCAGACCAAAAACTGGAATACCTAAATTGATTGCCCAGTTTTTAATTGAGGCATCATCACTTACAACAGCTTTAACGTCTATATTTTGATCATGAATAACCTTAAAACATTGCATTAAAAGGGACTTACTACCAAATAAATAACACGATTTTTTCATTTTGATTTCCTATACTACTTTATCATTCCGCAACTATCTTTTATCAAGTCAACAAACCCTATTGATCTATATAAGCACATTTATTTTAGTTATTGGGATATTGCTAATATCACAGTATCTTACTGTATTTTCGAGTTTTTTTAAACAATAGAAAGACCTGGAAACAGTAATATTATGGTGATAATTCAGACATAAAACAGGGTGCACATGAATAAGTCGAAAATATGAGTTTAATGAGCTTAGTTTAAGCGAATTTAAAACATCGTCTATCAACATCCCTGTTTTTTTGCTGCTCTGTTTGAAGTAGCCTGTTTGAGGGACCAATAAAATTTATGCTGTTTGATAAGGGCCCCATCAGACTAGATTACTGATGAATTTGACCCGGTATGCGTTTAATATTAAGCCATTTTATTCATAAATCTCAATAGCATCACAGGTACCAACAAATGGAATATCACCACTACCCTGAGCATAGGTTATCAGACCTACATAAACCTGAGAACCATACACCGGCGCATCTCCCGGCAAGCGAGCATTACCATTATAGGGCTGCCATGCATCAACTGATAATCCAGGCTGTTGCCAGTAGATATTAATACTTTCATTCGCATTACCAACAACCCGAATATCAGCTCTCCCAGTAGGTACAATATTCGCCCCCAGGTCATTAACACTAGAAACGCCTTCAATTGTATTTTTGCCTTCCAGTGTAAATGACGTTTGACCCCGGTGTCCCACAACGATATGTGAAGAATTTAGTGAATTTAAATCCTCGACATGAATTTGTACACCGGCAAATATAAAACTGTTTCCACTGGATGATTTTACTGTCTGTGAGTCTGCCTGGGTGCCGATGCCAATATTTCTTGCTACAAATTCAAATGGAAATGTGAGTAATTTTGCATCCAGTCGGCCCTGACGGTCATTAAAATGCAAAGTTACATCATTTGTATTATCGATTAAACTAGCGCGATAACGCCCCGCAGATCGAGCAACATCTGGCAGTGCATTCTCATTATTTACAACAAAACTCAGTAATGCGCCGTCACCTGCAAAGTCATCACTTTTATCCGATAATGTGTTCGATGGTGGAGATGGCGGAGGTATTTCAGTATCTACATCCGGTGAGTCACTGGATGCTCCGCATGAGATCAGTAAGAAAAAACAGCTTAACTGCACAAGCATATGATGTTTGATATTTGACATATTTGATACTCTCGTTAATTTTGTAACTCTATATAAATAGTAGGTTAATCGACTATACAATTTGAACGGCCTGTTTTATTCGACCAAAAAATGATCCCGCATCCATTTTTTAATTCTTTCCAGCATAATTAAGCGATGTTTCTTTATTACATAGAGATGATCAGCATTATCATAATACTGCTCTTCAATATTAGATAAGAATTCTTCGCCTTTAAAAGCATCAAAAAACTGCCCTTCATACAAATAATAGTCGTTTACACCACCACTATATAAATAAAGCCCCTTACTATTTCTTTTAAAAATATCCTGCATCTGCTTTCGGTATACTTCTTTATCTGGAAGTTCCCAGAAGTAATTATCTACACCTTCATCGCTTACATAATCAGAGTCATCCCCAAATACTGCTGCCAATTTTTTCCTGATAAATTTCAGTAACTTGGCAGGATTTAATGCGGCTTTTATATAGCGCACAAAATTAAGTTTATTGTATTCAGTTGTTGGGTAAGCATAGCCATCTAACCAAACCACACCCATGACACGATCATCCGCCACCGATATTTTATGTGCATTATCCGCCCCTGTACAAAGACCAATAAATACAAAATCTTTTACATTATATTTATCTTCAATTAAATCCATAGATTGAATTAAATCATTTATAACCTGTTCATTCAAAGTAGACTTGTTTTTACTTTTTTTACTATCACCCATGCCACTTAAATCAAAGCGAAACACAAGTGAGCCGTCATCTGCCAACATTTTCATTAAGTCAATATTCATATCGAATGCATTAACTTTATGTAGCACGCCTGCATTAAATAAAATAACAGCGACTTTTTTGTTTATGTTATCGGGTATAGTTGCAATACCTGTTAAGTTGTTTTCACTTCCAAATGTATGAATAACCTCCTTCATTAGCCAAGCTCCTCAACGATTTTGTTAGTTATTTTATGCACTAACAAAGCGCTGTCAATTTTCATGATATCGTCCCAGTTACCCATATCATCTATTTCATAGTACGAAAATTTGCGAAGCTCATTTTCAAGTTTATCATTTAAACGAATTACATCGTCATTAGAAAAGGTTGAGAAATGTTTTACTCTTAATTTAGCCGGAATATTCTGTGCCAATAGATTCATTTTTTTCATACTGCTTATAAAAGCTTCAGAATATTGATAGCCTAGTAATTCATTCTCAGATATTTCAGAAGCACTCAACGGTTTATTGAACCATGAGTTTTTATTGGCAAGTAACTGGCTTTGTAAATTTTCTAAATTATCAATGTAGTTTTCACCCGAAATTACTGGGTCCCATAAAATCACATTTTTAAACCCTGCCATTTCATTTGATAAGACTGCCAGACTCGCTCCTAATCTTAAGCCCACGGCTGTAATATTTTTTTGACCTGATATTGAACGAAGTTCATCCGCGGCAATTTTTATATTTTCATTCCAGGAATCCAGGGTTACATCCGGTAACTCTCCTCTTGAGTCACCCGTCGCCTGATAATCAAAACGCAATACAAAATATCCTGCACTTGACAATGCATCAGCTAACTGACGTAATGCTTTATGACTACGTATATATTCATGCCCCTGGGGGTTTAATATTAATATCGCCGAATTTTTAAAATCATTACCCGTCGGTGAATGACTTACGCCGTAAAGTGGTGAATCAACATTACCAAAAAAAAATGCATGCATCTAAAACGCCTTAAATAATATTTAAAGATCAGTAAAACTGCTCGGCAATGAAATTAAATAGGTGTCCGCATTACCCGCAGCTCCCCAACTACTGCCAAATAATATTTTTGTACCCTGCCTGTTGACAGTTGCATGTGGCTGAGAGTTATAATCAGTTGCGTTCGTGTAATGGTGCGCAAGATTTATTATTTGAGGCTCACTTGAAAGACTGATTGCAACTATTCTATTATCAAAACCATTATTTGATGTTTGACCATAAGTTGACATGATTACCCAGCCAGGTTTATTAAAGGCCTTACCTGAAAAATGCATCGCACCTTCCCAGGTGTTAGAATATGGACGGGAAATTAAATTACCGGTTTCAAGATCAAATATCTGTATTGTACCGGAAGGATCATATTCAACCGCAATATAAACATCTTTACCACTCATTCCAATAGCGGTATCACCATGCTCACCAGCCATCGTAATGCCCTTCGCCCCAGACAGAGTTTTGTTAAATGCCATAGTTCCGCAAGGGTTAGCAAAGTTTCCCAGGCTGCCTCTGCAGGTATTTTCCGGCCCCCAGATAGCAACTACATAATTTCCATTTGGTGACATGGTAACATTGTTCGGACCACCGACTCCACCACCATTTCTTGCAAAATCGTACACACCAATTATGGAATTGACCTGCATGTCATAAACGATAATGCCATATGAAGTGTTAAAGTTTTCACTCACACCTAAGAGTGCCCAGTAACGACTATCTGCTGAAGGTGAACCTTCACTTGCGGTATAAAATCTTGTGGCGCCTTCCCATACATCTCTTATATCTTTAGCGCCGGGATAACCTGCTATCGAATTTACATTGGTGAAATCAGCAGCCACTTCTACGGTTTTATCTGCGGGGTCAGACATGTCATGTGCAAGAATACTCAGTCCACCATTCATGGGCATTCGATATAAAATATCAGGATTAGTTGAGTGCCAGTTAACTTCAACATCAAAGCCGCCTAAACTAACCTGCCGAATATGGGAAAGATCTTCAGTGTTATACAAATGCCAAAAACCGTCATTAGCGACAACAATAAATTTTGAACTATCCGCATTAAAGGCCTGACTTCTGGCATAAAAAGGAATTGCAAAATTTGTTACGCTATCTTTCTGCCAGTCTGTTGCCCGAGTTACGCAGGTTTTAAATACAGGGTCCGTATAGCGAACTCCCTTCGTCGGTTTTTGATTTTGTAGCGATGCGCTTGGTACCACATTGACATCACCCGTTACTGGGGTAAAATCTGGCTTGTAAAAACCCGCACAAACACCGAGCCCAACACCCTCACCCACTCCCGGGATATCTACAATCGGTGGAACATTGTTGATACTATCAGTACTACCCGTGCAAGCCGGTAAAGAAATAGCCATTAAAACAATAATAAATATAAACTTAGTCATATGTATCTCCTTACACCTTAATTTTTTTCATTTTTTAGTACTTTCACACCCATGTATCACGTTCAAAAAGTGGAACCTTGCCACTATTCCTAGTTGCTATTTTATCAGATACTGGTGGCGCTTCAATTCCGGACTTCTGCTTATTATTAAGTATATGGTAATACTTGAATGTAATAGCTGCATAAATCCAGTATAAACCCATAACTTCGCCTGAATAAATAAGACTATTATAGGCATTCACCATAACGATAACAATTGTGGCACCCGCAATACCCAATCCGTAGGCACGCATCTCATGGCCTCTGGATAATGAGAGGCTGGTGAAGAAAAATCCCATCAGCATAAACAACAAAACAATACCGCTAATAATAGAACCTTCTGTAGTAATTAATATAAAATGATTATGTGCATCACGGGCGGTAATATCAGCAGGCATTAAAGGATCTATTCGATCCTTAAACTGATTAAACCCAACGCCCTGTGGACTTTCTGCCATTAAAATATAAGCACGATCCCAAATTTCAAAACGACTTTTCGCAGAATGCTCCAACTGTTCTTCACCAGTGTCAGAACTTGTTTCCACTGTGCTTTCAAGTCGTTTTGTAACCGTCTCAGGTGCCCATAAACTAAAATTTGCAACCATTAAAACAATAAATATGGATAAACTTTTATGTCTAAATATGGATATAAAAAAACAAGACAATGCTAAAGCACCTAACGAAGCCCTGGAATAGGTATAAAATACACTCAGCAAACCCATCGCAAAAACTGAAAAGTAGATTGCTCTGATAAAAAAAGTCTTAGCATATAAAGCCAGAGAAAATACAAATACACTGGTCCACGACATAAATAAACCAGCATAATTGGAAGCTGCTTCATCATCACCAAATGGGCCTGCGGCACGTTTCCCACTACCTAACCCGAAATCAAGTGTTTCTCGTAAAATTTCAAGTGCAACTATAAAAGTAACAAATACAAAAGCATATTCAAATAGTTTAATCTGTTTTTCATGATCAAAATAATTGGCATAAATAAAGTATAGGAGTGAATACGAAACTGCTGTTTTAAAGATTACAATATCGTCAAATAAGTGAACCGACCCATTTAACACTGCCAGTAACAATGAATAACTAAGCATGAAATAATATAAACGAATACGATTTTTTAAAGGTGACTGATAATCTGATTTAAATTTTTTCAAAGCAACAATATAAACTGCAATTTCCAGAAGTGTAAAAACGTTAATACCTGGAATTCCCAGACCACGAATTAAATGCGCAGATAATGGGATATAAACAATTAATATCAAAAACAAAATATTTACATCTTTTTGATCCTTAAAAATTTTCATTGCTAGAGGTCTTATTCTGAATTTTCAAGCCAGGCCTGAAACATTAAAATTTTCCACATAAAGAAATTATGATCATATTGATTAGATTTATGCTGATCCCATATCCGATGAATATATTCGGTATTTAAAAATCCCTGTTGATTCATTTTAGATTTATCAAGCAGATTTTCTGCCCAATCAAGTAAAGGCGACTTAATCCACTCTCCTACTGGCACAGCAAAACCCATTTTAGGTCTATCAAACATTTGCATTGGAACATATCTGGACAAAAGATTACGTAATATGTATTTTTCTTTGCCGTTATGTATTTTCATCGACATGGGAATTGACCATGCAAACTCTACAACTCTATAGTCTAAAAGCGGCACACGAGACTCAAGGCTCACACCCATACTGGCTCTGTCAACTTTTACCAGTATATCATCCACGAGGTAACCTAACTGGTCATATAACATCAAACGATTATACGGGTCGGTAATTTCTGGCCCAAAGATAGGATTAGTTAAATTGACCGGTGGAATAACAGGGTTATTTTTTAAAATTTGCAATACACTTGGATCAGTCATAAGGTAACGATAAACATCATCAACAGATCGGCATTTTGCGAGTAAACTTGCAAGGGTCTGTAATTTACCAATACCTAGTGGTTGCAACATATTTAACAGCATGGATACCACTGGTTTTACACTATTAGGAACTTTATTTATTTTATTCCATAAAGGAATTGTATCTAAATAGCGATCATATCCACAAAAAAGCTCATCACCACCATCTCCCGATAAAACAACAGTAACCTTATCTCGAGCCATTTCAGAGACTAAATACGTTGGTATTTGAGATGAATCTGAAAAAGGCTCATCATACAAAAAAGGCAATTTTGGAATTACATCCATTGCCTGTTCAGGTGTAACGTATAGTTCGGTATGATTAGTACCTAAATGCTCAGCAATTTCTTTAGCAAAATTAGCTTCGTTATATTTTTTTTCGTGGAACCCAATTGAAAAAGTTTGCACAGGTTTATCTGAAACATCCTGCATAATAGCAGTAACTAATGACGAATCTATACCACCCGATAAAAATGCACCTAATGGCACATCTGATAACATTCTATGTTTTACAGAATCTTTAAGTAAGTTTTGTAACTGATCAGTAGCAGAATTTAAATCACCTGAAAATGCAGAGTTTATATTTTCAGCTGCTTTTTCAGAAACGGACCAGTAACAGCTAATAGAATAATTAATTTCATCCGGCTTACCTAAATCCAGTTTAAGCAAATGCCCTGGTTCCAGCTTATAAACATCATTGTATATAGAGTGTTTACCCGGAATATTTCCGTTATTAAAATATAATGCGACTGACTCAGTATTAATTGATAACTCTAAAGCGGGGATTGATTTTAGCTCCTTGAGTTCAGAGGCAAATATAAAGCTATTTTTTATATTAGCAAAATAAAGTGGTTTTTTACCCAACCTGTCTCTGGCCAGGGTTAAATGTTTATTTTGTTTATCCCATACTGCAAAAGCAAACATACCATTAAATTTACAGACAGCTTTATCAATTCCCCAGTGAGATATAGCTTCAAGAATTATTTCAGTATCTGAATGGCCACGAAAAACAGTATTAAATTCAGCGCTTAATTCATCTGCTATTTCCTTAAAGTTATAAACCTCACCATTATATGTAATTGCAAATTGCTGATTAGAAGAGTGCATGGGCTGTGCGCCCTCTTCTGATAAATCTATAATTGAAAGGCGTTTATGACCTAAGCCAACACGAGCAGCTTCATCAATCCAAAGACCATCTGCATCTGGTCCACGATGATTAATAACATCAAGCATTGCCTGGATATTTTGATCCAGAGGACCAAGATTATTTTTATAATCTACAATTCCAGCTATTCCACACACTTATCAAATTCCTTTAATTAATCCTAAACAAAAAAGTTATTTTTTCATTAAGTCATTAATATACCAGTCCATCGCCAAATCCAGGCCTTCATCAATTTTAAACTTAGGGTCAAAACCAATTAATTTTTTTGCCTTGGATATATCAGCACGTGAATGACGAACATCGCCCGCTCTAAAATCCTGATATATGGGGTCCGGAATTTTCAGATCTGGTATTCGATTTTGTAAAATATTTCTAATACTATTGAATAATTCAGTTAGAGTTGTCTGATCATTAAGTGCGACATTATAAACCTGATCAACCGCTTCAGGATCATCTGCCAATGCAGACAAAATATTGGCTTCAACAGTATTTTCAATGTAGCAAAAATCACGACTTGTTTCACCATCACCATTGATATAAACCGGCTCATTATGCAACATTGCAGCAACCCATTTTGGAATAACTGCGGCATATGCACCATCTGGATCCTGACGTGCACCAAAAATATTAAAATAACGCAAGCCTATAGTTTTAAAACCATATGTACGCGCAAAAACATTTGCATATAATTCATTTACATATTTGGTCACTGCATAGGGTGATAATGGGTTGCCAATATTAGGTTCCTGTTTGGGAAGATCAGGATGATCACCATAAGTAGAGCTTGACGCAGCATACACAAAGCTTTTAACCTCGGCATCTTTAGCAGCCACAAGCATATTTAAATAACCAGACGTATTTGTATTATTAGTCCGAATTGGATCTTCAATAGAACGCGGCACTGATCCCAAAGCAGCTTGATGTAGTACATAATCAACTCCTTCACATGCTTTTTTGCAGTCATCCAATACTTTTATATCACCAGTAATTAAATTGAAATTTTTCCACTGCGTGTCTGAGACCAAAGCTTGAACTTTATCAAGATTATGTTGATGACCTGTCTCAAAATTATCCAGACCAACGACTTTTTGATTATGTTTTAAAAGTGTTTCTAATAAATTTGAACCGATAAAACCAGCTACTCCAGTTACCAGCCAGTTACTTTGATTAGTTTTTAAAAATTCTAATTTTTCATCAAATTTTGTCATCATTAATTCCTAAAATTATAAACGTCCATCAACATCAGAAACATCTAGTAAATACTTAATATCATATAATACATGATTAGATTTTCCACAAGCATGTATCTTTTCCGCACCCATTTCCGAAAATTCGTCATGGGATACTGCAATAATTATTGTGTCGTAAGTATTTTCCTGAGGCGCTTCAATTGGAGAAATATTATATTCATGTTTTGCCTCGGCTTTATCAACCCAGGGATCATATACATCAATATGTGCACCATATTCGTTTAACTCATCAATAATATCTGTGACTCGAGTGTTACGTAAATCAGGACAATTTTCCTTAAATGTTAAGCCCATAATAAGAATTTTAGACTCACTGATATGAATACGTTTTTTCAACATAAGTTTAACAATTTCAGTAACCACATAATTTCCCATATTGTCATTAAGCCTACGACCAGCCAAAATCATTTCCGGGTTATAACCTATTTCTTGAGCTTTGTGAGTTAAGTAATATGGATCGACACCAATACAATGTCCACCAACAAGACCTGGCCTAAATGGCAAAAAGTTCCATTTTGTACCTGCAGCTATTAAAACTTCTTCCGTATCAATATTAAGTCGATTAAAGATTAAAGCGAGCTCATTTATTAATGCGATATTAACGTCACGCTGGGTGTTTTCAATAACCTTAGCTGCTTCTGCTACTTTAATTGAACTTGCTTTATGAGTTCCTGCAACGATAATTTCATTGTAAAGAGCATCGACAAAATCACCTATTTGGGGGGTTGACCCAGCGGTTACTTTTTTGATTGTAGTGACACGGTGTTCTTTGTCACCAGGATTGATACGCTCTGGACTGTAACCTGCAAAAAAATCTTCATTAAATTTAAGGCCTGAGATTTCTTCAATTACGGGAATACAATCTTCTTCCGTCGCACCAGGATATACAGTTGATTCATAGATAACAACATCACCCTTTGAAACCACCTCTCCCAACATGCGACTTGCGCTAATCAGGGGAGTTAAATCAGGGTTCTTGTTTTTATCAATAGGTGTAGGCACCGTGACGATATATACATTACAAGTCTTAAGATCATCAACAGATGTCGTATAATTGAGTAATTTTGCATCAGTCAGCTCTTCATTAGTAGTTTCAAGCGTACTATCAACACCCGATAAAAGCTCGTTTATCCGCTTAATATTTATATCGAAGCCCAAAACATCCATTTTTTTGCCAAATTCTACAGCTAATGGCAAGCCTACGTAGCCTAGACCAATGATGGCCAGTTTTGTTTCAGATAATGTCATTTGATACTCCTTAAATTAAGCTTCTATACAATACAAAAATTAATGCTTAATTTTACTATAAAAACACTCATCGAGTTATTAAATTTATCAACAAAATACAATACCTGATTAAAGGTAATAACTAATCTGTCCTAATCAAATTTTCTCGATATAAAGCTGTAAACAGGTTCAAGCCTGATTATATAAGCAAACACAATAAAACAAATCAATAAAGGAATAAATGGAGTTAATTTGAGTATTAACCCACATCCAGCAACATCACAAATTTTAGACTCCATCCACGAATATAATGCGATATATAGAAGTATTGACAGAGCTGAGATAACCAGAAGTTTAAAAGGTTTAAATACAAATTCCAGTAAATAATTAATGTTATATACTTTATATAACAGCAAGGATGATAACAAACACTGCAATGTTAAAGATATTGCTGTAGCATAAGCAATGCCCTTGATGCCAAATTTAGGTGCTAATAAATAATTAAACAACACATCAAATAACACACCTGTTAAACCTATGTATATTGCATACCAAGATTTTTGTGCCGCGTGCAAAACTCTGTAGTTAAAATAAGTTACACCCTGCATCAACAAACCCAATGCAAGCGCTGATACAACTGAGCTAGTTAAAACAGAATCAGAAAAACTAAAGGCACCACGTTCAAAAATTATTTGTACCAAATTAAAATTAGCAGCAACTAAGTACAAAGTAGCCGGCAAAAGAATAAAAATAATTAACTGCAACCCCTGTTGATATACTTTGATACCTTCTACTGTGTTAGATGTAGCAAAATACTTTGAAAGTCGGGGGTAAAATGTTTGAATTACCGCATTACCAAAAACTTCCATTGGTAGAAAAGCTAACAATACAGCATAAGTTAAAATTGAAATAGCACCCGCCTCTTCATAAGATGCAAACCACTGATCGGCTATACCAATAAAAACCGCCCCCATGTAGCCAACAACTAGAGGTAACGCACCTGATAATGGCTTTATAAAATCAGGGTGAAAAAACTCAAATTTAAAACGAATATACTTAGTAATAACATTAAAATTTGAAGCGACCAGAATAGTCAGTTGAATAGAAAAACCCGCTATAATTGCGTAGACCACAATTGAAATATCGTCAAGATTTTCCACGGTTAAGCATACAAATATTATTAATGAATTAACAACTATGCTTTCAATTGCAGTTAAATAGAATTTTTCATAAGCATTTGCAATAGCAACTAGCAAACTAGAAAAACCCATTATAAGAGTGGCAAATGCCATATACCTGAATAATATTGATGCATTTTGAGAAACTTCTAATGATAATCCAGGCGCAATAATATTAACAATATTTGATGACATATAGTAAAGAACGAAAAACAACAGAATATTAAAAACAATAACTACTGTTATAAAAGTATTTATACCGTTCCAGGAGTCTTGGTTAGACCGGTCAGATTTTAAAAACTGAGGAATAAAGACAGTTGAAATTATTATAGTAAATATAGAAGGAAATATAGTCGGTAAAGAGTAAGCGACCCAAAAAGCATCTAGTACACCTGTTGCTCCAAATGTAGCCGCAATCACTAAAGTCTTAACGAAACCTAATGATTTTCCAAAAAGGTTAATTAATGTAACAAAAAATGTTTTCGTATGTATAGCGCTCATTGATATCAGTTGTATCTTGAGTACATACTCATACAGCGTTTAAGATCAGCTAAAGTAGTTTGTGGTATACCAATTCGTTCAACCTCAAAAGGATTAAATCGATAATTAACACCACTATCTGTACTAACAGCATACTTAAACCCGGCATTTTTAACTAATCGCACGATCTCATCACTCTTAAAACCTGCAGGATATGCAAAGCCATTTACATCTTTACCTAGTAGATCAGTCATAACAGATTTAGATTTTTCAATTTCATATTTAGCCTCTTTTAAAGTCAGACTAGTTAAATCTGGGTGAGTTAATGTATGGGCTGCGATATCAACACCAGCATTACTTATATCAATGACCTGTTGTTCCGATAAATGCCCTACCAGCGGTTCCTGTTTATCTCCAAGCAATCTCGAAATAATCTCTTTTATAAAACCATCGTCTTTATAACGTTGACTCTCCCATACAGAAAATAAAAATTCATTTACGGCGCTATGATGCGCGCCTTTTATATTTACTGGAGATTTGACATCATCAATGCCTAAGCCTGACAAATCTAGATTAGTATTATCACTTGCCTTTATGGCATTAATTATTGAGTCCCACCAGTAATTTGAACTATCATTGAATATTTTTGAACAGACAAATATTGTGCTTGATAGCTTATATTTATTAATAATTGGTAAAGCAACATCTAGATTATCACGATAGCCATCATCAAATGTTAAAGTCATATAATTGGTGTTGTCTAATTCAATATCCTGTCTTTTTTGGCAGTATTCAGACAGAGATATGTCCGAAAAATTTTCTTCAAAAAAATTAAGCTGCTGCTCAAATGTTTTTTCAGTAACACACATTCCAAGATTATATGGATCATCCTGCGGATTCTTAATTATACGGTGATACATAGGTACAAAATATTTATGTTTACCGTTATTTATATTTTTATCATAAATATTAAATCTGTCAAACATTCTCGGTACGGTGGATTTATAAATATCCTTCAATTTCTTTTTCATTACATTCCTTGGTTATACTTAAGCGCCCAGCGCTCAAAGCAAAGAATTTGCCAAAGCAATTCGCTGTTATCTTTAACATCATTTTCATGCTGAATAATTAACTTGTTAATATAATCATAATTAAATATTTCAGAATTTGATTTAGATGCAATAATATCCAGAAGCATAATTTTTAAATCATGTTTAAACCACTCTTTAAGCGGAATTGCAAAACCACGCTTTTTACCTTTCACAATACTTTCTGATACATAATCAGAAGCAATATCTCGTAAAATTATTTTACCCGTTTTATGGCTTGTTTTAAATTTTTCAGGTATTGTTGCCGCATATTCCAATAAATTACTGTCTAAAAACGGTGATCTGAGTTCAATTGAATTCCCCATACTCATACGATCTACTTTTACCAGAATATCATCCAGCATATAAGATTTTATATCACCATAATATATTGATTCTAGTTCTGTTTCTTGAGTAGTAAATAACTTTTTAAATGTGTCAAATGTACTATATTCACTTGAAGTACGTAGTAAATCATTTAAGGTTCTATCACTACATAATGCAACTTCTTTTAGGTAATTAACTGGGAACTCAGAATTAGCTCTTCTGAGAACACTTTCAATTTTGGCCCCATAAGAAGGTATTCTGGAGGCCATGCGATAAAGCATTTCACTATCAGGCACAATAGATTTTATTCTATTATTAATAAGATGCCTTGAATAACGTTTATAGCCACCAAAACATTCATCTCCACCATCCCCGGTTAGGACCATTTTTACATGCTCTGACGCTAATTTACTAACATAGTACGTTGGTAAGGAAGATGAATCAGCAAATGGTTCATCATAAAAATCAATAAACTCGTCATATATATCCAGGCAATTTTTATCAATTACAAATTCTGTATGCTCAGTACCTAACTTATTCGCAATATGTCTGGCATCATTTAGCTCACTAAACTCATCAACATCAAAACCAATAGAAAATGTTTTAACCGGAATATCCATCTGCTCCTGCATCATTGACACAATGATACTAGAATCTATTCCGCCACTTAAAAAAGCGCCGAAAGGAACATCACTTACAAGTCTTCGTTCAACTGACTCAAAAAGAATTTGTTTAGCATTTTTGCGATAGTTTTCATAAGTATCATTAGTTGAATTAAAATTAATATCCCAATACGATGTGATTTTAAAATGATCTTTTTTAATAATGGCGAAACTAGCGGGCGGTAATTTTTTTATATCTGTATATATAGTTCTTGGCGTAGGAATATAACCTAGAGTGAAATAATCCTTTACAGCCTTATCATCAATTTTTTTATCTGAAATATTTGAAGGATAAATTGCTTTAAGCTCTGAAGCAAAGACAATCGTATTATCTTTAGCACAATAATAGAGTGGTTTTTTTCCAGTTTTATCTCTGGCAATTACAAGCTCATCAGTATTTTTATTCCAGATAGCAAGTGCAAACATACCATTTAACTTTACAAAGCTGTCTACTCCATATTCTATAAAAGCATTTAGCAAGACTTCAGTATCAGAATGAGTTTTGAAACTGTAACCTTTAGCTTCCAATTCTATTCTAATTTCTTTAAAGTTATAAACTTCACCATTGTAAGTTAATATATAATTTTTATCTTCACTCACCATTGGCTGTTTACCACCCGATAAATCAATTATGCTTAATCGTCGGTGGCACAATACCAAATTTTCTTCATAGTGATATCCAAACTCATCGGGCCCTCTATGAGAAATTGAATCACACATAGTTTTAACAACATCTTTTGTGTGCTGAAGTTTCCCTTTAAAATTAACTATTCCTACAATACCGCACATTCAACTATCCCGATATATTTGTTTAAATTTATTTGTTACTACATTTATACTCGCATTATCTTCTATATACTCCCTAGAATGAACACCATATCCATGAAGTATTTCATTAGAAGTTTCAAAAAGTTCAAATATAATTTCATTCAATTTTGCATTGTCACCATAATCAAATAGCCAGCCATTAAAACCAGGCTTAACAAGATCTTCTGTACCGCTTACTCGTGTACCTATTACAGGTAATGATGATGCCATATATTCAAGAAGAGTATTTGATAAGCCTTCATGCATTGAAGGTAATACACCAAAATCTGCCGCTAAAGTATATCTATTAACATCTGATTGGGCGCCAAGCATAAAAACATTATTACTTAAATCATTTTCATCTATTAATTTTCTGATTATCTGCTCATGAACTCCAGAACCGATAATAATGAGTTTATGCTTAAGGCTGTTTTTATTGGCGGCACACCAGATTTTTAAAAAATTATATATGCCTTTTTCAGGAGCTAGTCGACCAACGTACAGACCAACTACATCATCAGTCGTAATCCCATTAATATCTAGCATTGACCTGTATTCTGATTTAGATGATATTGAAGTATACTTATCTGTATCTACGGCATTTGGTAAATATAGTATTTGAGAATTCTTAAAACCGAATTTTTTTAAATTATTACATATATATCTACTTGTCGCCTGGGCATGAGTTGCCAATTTAATAGAAAATCTATTAAGAATATTAAAGAAATTATACCTATGCGACTCAGACAATATACCTTTGTTAACTTCAGTCCAGCCCGTCATTTTAACAATAACTAGCTTATTAAGCATATAGCCCATTACACTTGATACGGCAGACATACTTCCCGCAATATGCGAATGTATAATCTGATAATTTTTTCGTTCGACAAAAAGATATAACGCAAGTTTAAACAATAAAATTAATTTACCTATACCTGATATCTTTGGGTATGGTATGCGAAGAATATCAACACCATTAAAATTATCATTTTTAATCTGTATACCGAAATCAACCATAGGTGACACAATAAGACAGTCAAATTCTTTATTTAGCTCATAGCACAATGTAAGGACCTGGCTCTCGGCCCCGCCTCCACCCACTACAGGCACTGCGCCCTCTATAACCATTAGTACCTTTTTTTTCATAGGTGTTTTCTTAACCAAAGTTCTAAATTAATTATTATCCAAATTTCCTGAGAGTAATCCCATGTACCTTTAATATGCTTATCAAGTAATTCTAGACAAAATTTCTGATTAAAAATATCACGCGATATAAATTCATCAGAATTAAATATGTCTTTAGCAAGCTCAATAAACTTCTTATTTGTTTTAAACCAGACGCTTAATGGAACGCCAAACCCCTGCTTCTTTTTATAAAGTATTTCCTGTGGTGTAAACTCAGCAACAGCTTTCTTAAACCCATAACGTTTTTCAGATCCGTGTATCTTAAGATTCTTTGGTATTGTTGCCATAAACTCAACAAGCTCTCTATTAAGAAATGGGTATAAAACATCAATATCATTAGTACTGCATGATGTGTTAACTTTCATTAAATCGTTTTCAGCAATAGCCATAAGCTGATCAAGCTGCATCAGCTTATTTATTTCTTCATCAGATTCACAATAATCATAGTTAGCTTTAACTACTTCCAATGACGACCATTTATTTAAATTTTTACGGAAACCACTAGAAAGCAGCTCTTCGTAATAGTCAGATGAAAAAGAATCATCTAAATAAAATCGTTCAGGATTTTGAGTATTCGAACGTTTTATAAAATTGTTAACTCTATTAATAAAACGGTTTGAAGATCCTGGAATCATTGATACTAATGTTTCTAATGGCCACTTAATAAAGCGAGGAAGATTATAGTATTTTTGGAAATATTCATCCTTAGCATATCTTTCATTTCCACCAAATACTTCATCTCCTCCATCACCTGCAATCATTACATCGTTATTATCATTTGATGACAACTTGGCACAATAGTATGTTGCAAGAACTGATGAATTACCAAATGGCTCTTCGAACTCTCCACTCAATTCAAATATAAGCTCATATACTTCATCAGCAGAGAGCTTATATTTAGTTGAATCGTGCATTAACACTTTTTGAGCAATATCAACGAACTCTAACTCACTATATTCTTCCTCATAGAATCCAATAGAGTAAGACTTCAATTGATCATCTGAGTTTTTGGATAGAACAGAAGTTATAGATGTGCTATCCGTGCCACCACTTAAAAAAGTACTGTTCTTATGTTTTGTTTTACATTGAAGAATAGCTTTTACAAGTGAATTTTTAATTTTTTCAACTAAAACGTCTTCGCCACCCTCCTGGACAGGCGTGTAATTTATATTCCAGTATCTATTTATTTCTGTCTTTTTGGTATCTCTATTTATCTCAATACATTGAGCAGCGCCCAATTTTGAAACAGCTTTATAAATAGTATATGGAGACGGTATGTAACAAAAATTTAGATAGTGATAAATTGACTCTTTTGAAATTTGATCATCATTTATTACACTCTTAATAACCGACAAAGAATCACTAACATTAAAATCCTCACCTAAAGCATAATAAATATTCACATTTTTAAATAAGTCAGTATACGCCTTAAAGACATTTGTTTTTAAATTAAAGAAAATAAAGCAGTATTTATTACTTAAAACTTTATAGTCAAAAGAATTTGATGAAAAGTGCGATTCAACCACACTTAAAACTATATCATCACTCAATAAATCAAGCGAATTAGCTTGAGAGTAATAGATACATACATCATCCCCGGATTGAACAAAATTCATAAGATCGTTAAACATAAAAACGAGTGAACCCAATTCTTTGACGGAATTATATTTAAATTCAATACTGTTACTTATTTTATCAGTAATATAAAACATACTTTTCATATTATTTCTCGTATAGTTCCTGGTATTTTTTACACATTGATTCAATAGAAAATGTATTTTTTATTGTTTCACTCGCATTGTTAATGCAATTATGATATTTGTTTTTATCATTAATAATTGCATCAATATTATTAACTAAATCAGAAAGATTACCATTTCTAAAAAGCAACCCGGTATCATTATTTTTAACCAGCTCCTTATTACCATCGGCATCAGAAACAAGCACTAGTAACTCATGAGTAAATGCCTCAAGTATTGCATTAGAAAGGCCTTCTCTTAGTGAAGGATGAACTAATAAATCAGCATTTTTCATATAAAAACTAACATTAGTCTTTTCACCTAATAACTCAATATTATTAGCCTTTATTTTTTTTATTTTTGTTTCAAGGTTTTTCCTGTCAGGACCTTCACCTATTATTAACAACTTAAGATTAGAACATTTCTTATTGAGTTCATCCATGGCATCAATTAACAAACTGTTATTTTTACCTTCAATTAGCCTGCCAACAGACAACAAATAGAAACAATCTTTATTAAAATTATAATCTTCTAACATGGGATTAATTAAATTAGTATTAATACCATTATATATAAGTTGAAAATTTTCTTTATTACACCATGTTTTTGCCCTGGCATAATCAATACCAGCTAATGAGTTACCGACAACTTTATATGAAAAACATGAGAAAATTGATTTCATAAACCAGTGTTTAAACTCATACCATTCATAAACTCCACGTACTGACGTTATAAATTTATTAGTTGGAGACAGAATATAAGCTACAAACCCCCAAAATTCAGCCGATATGGCAAACGACTGAATAACATCAAATTTATTATTACGCACAAATGAAATTAAATTCATAATAAATTTCAAATCAAATGTGCCATGTTTTGAAATTTTTGTAACCTTAATATTATTCTCACGTAATTCATCTATGAGCGGAGACTCGTTAATAAAATAAAGTAACTCAATATTAATATTTTTTTTATCAATATTCAGTAATAAATTCGTTATTTGGCGTTGCGTACCACCCAATTCCATTTCATCAGTAATTAACAGTATACGTTTCTGCACAATTATTCCTTGATAAAATCCAGTAACTTATTGGCTTCAATATTCACATTAAAATCATTTTCAATAGTCTTTCTCGCATTCTTTATAAGTTCTTGCTTTTCGTTTTCTCCCATATTTAAAACCAGATCTATTGCATTTGCTAGTTGAACCGCATTCTTTTGCTCAACAAGAAATCCATTAATTCCATTTTTAATCAACTCTGGAATACCTGACACATAAGTAGATATAACTGGGGTTCCAAGTGCCATGGATTCCATTAATACAACAGGAATACCGTCCATGTTCCCCGATGTTGTTTTTATACTTGGAAGAACAAACATATCAGACTTTTGCATAAGATTTCGTATTTCATTTTGAGGCTTTGCTGAATGAAAAATGACATTATTATTTAGGTCAAGTTGGTTTGTCTGTGCTACTAACTCATCTCGAAGCTCTCCAGAGCCAACAATATTACAGCAAATTGAAATATTTTTTGATCGTAATATCGATATTGCATCAATTAAATACTTGTACCCTTTGATCTCATCAAATCGACCAACAGCCAGGACATTAAATTCCTTATTGCAATTTTCAATAAGATATTCATTCAAATCAATAGCACAGTGCACAACTTTAATTTTTGATGAATCAATGCCTTTAAGTTTATTTAAGAGCGAGACATTAAAATTAGAAATAGTAACACTGAATTTACTTGCGTTTACTTTATCTTTTATGAAATGATTTTCTAAAAATATATCATGTGCGTGGGAAGTAAAGCTGAACGTTTTACCCGTTAATTGCGAAATCAACATTGCTGCAGTAGACGGATATGTAGCCCAATGAGCATGTATATGATCAATGTGATCAAATTCTTGAATAACACTAAGAGCCCTTAATATAGTGGATATGTTTTTTAATAGCGTTATAGGACTATGCCAGAAAGAAACAATATTTTTTATAAACCATGTAAAAATCAAAATAGGATGCAAAACAAAATACTTCAACAATGAGAAAAATTGTGACCAATTTCCCTTTGTATAAACAACAGAATTAACACTTTCTATATCATTTTCCTGAACAAACTCCTCAGTATTACCGCGTAGAGAAAGTACATCTATATTCACTCCCTGCTCTTTAAAATATTTCATTTCTCTTACAATGAAAGTTTCAGACCAGCAGGGGTATAGTGATACCACATATAGTAGATTCATTTTATTTCCATAAGTATATATTTTTGTTTCTTATATATTCAATACAACCTAACAATGCATAATAGTTAAGCTGTAAAAATGCATGATTAATATTTATAACTTTATACAAAAACTTAATTTTAAAACCTTTCACGTATGTAAGCGCAAAAACAAAAGCCACAAGCAACAATAATAATTTATAAAAAAGACCGTAATTAAATATCGCTAAATAAAACAAAGATAGTAGTGTAAAAGAAAGAAAAAATGGCGACATGAGTCTAAGTATTTTATGACTAAAATACTGAAAAAAAGTTGGGTTTAATATCGGACTTAGCAACCACTTATTCATTGATATAAGCTGGTAGTTCCCGGCAATAGTTCTAATTTTTCTCTTACGTTCTACAGCTTCATTAACCGAAGCATTGTCATAAATTATTGCTCCAGGCTCGAACAAAACCCGATAGCCATTTTTTATTACTGACATTGGTACATAAACATCATCTAGTATGGTACCTTCCTTAATTTTAGGCATTAAATCTTTTTTAATTGCATAAAGAGCACCGGTCACTCCCTGAACTGAGCCAACTTTACTCTCTGCCTTTCTAATCATTTTTTCATATTTCCAATAGAAGCCTGCATTTTCTGTGGTTTGATTAATGTCTGAAGATTCTCTGTAAACAAGTTCACCACTTACAGCACCTACAACATCATTTGATAAATTCGAAACCAACTCTTTAATTGCATTTTGTTCTACTATTTGCCGTACATCCATTAATATCAAAACATCATTATGTGCTACCGCTACAGCTCTATTTACACACTCTGCTTTTCCCAGCCTTTCTTTTGATTCAATCAATTTTACTGATGAGTTTTTTCTAATAATACTGGCTGTAGTATCATTTGAACCATCCGTAACAATAATCACTTCAATTAGATCATCTGGATAATTAAGTGAAAACAAATTATCTATCTTTTTTTGGATTAGCTTTTCTTCATTGTAGACACTAATAATAATTGTAATGGACGGTAGAAAATCATAATTTTTATCAGGATTCGATTTTATTTTAGATAACAAATATATAATACTCGGATAACCGACATATATATAAGCCATAATAAACACTGATATCCAAAAAACTATATTCATGATCTTACTTTTTTTCGTCCATCGAATCAGCTATTCTTTTTAATTGTCTGGATATTTCAACAAGTGCTCTTGTTGCAATTGGGCTATAAACCTGATGCATAAAGCCAGATGACTTCTCCTCAGAGTTTAAAATATCCATAGAACCGAAATTAAACATGTCTTCATTTTTTGACTGGTGCTCCTCCTTAACTTCTGAGTATTTTCTCCATTGAAGCTCTTCTATGGCACTATCTATTACACTTTGTGTCACTTCATAAATACCATCTGCAAATGCACATGTTAGTGATGTATCACATAAGGTATTAATCAACCTGGGTATTCCACCTGAGTATTCAAAAATTGTATGCATTATACTTTTAACAAAAATCTCTTTATCAATACCAGCGACTTTCATGCGAAAAAGTATGTATTCCGCAGTTTCTTCTTCTGTTAAAGGTCTAACATGATATCTTAAGCTCACTCGCTGTAAAAGCTGCTCCATATCTGGTGATTCTAAAATCTGATTTAACTCAGGCTGCCCCACTAAAATAACATGAAGAATTTTTTCTTTTTGTGTCTCAACACTTGAGAGCATCGTTATTTCTTCTAATACTCTCTTACTTAAATTTTGTGCATCGTCAATTATTAGTAGTATTCGCTTCCCATCTAAATAATTATTAACCAGAAACTGGTTAAGCATGTTTAATAATTCAACCTTTTTAGCACTAAAAGGATTTAAACCAAACTCTACTAAAATGGCCTGTAATAATTCAACTTCATCGAGCTGTGTTTGAAATATTTTTGCTACAAGCACATCATCATCTAACTCAGACAATAATTTTTTAATTAATGTAGTTTTACCTGAGCCAATTTCACCCGTAATTACAACAAAACCTTCACGATTAAAAATAGCATATTCCATATATGCTTTAGCTCGAGAGTGAGCTGAACTCATATAAAGATAATCAGTATCAGGCGTTAACCTGAAAGGAAAATCATTTAACTTAAAGAAATCTGTATACATATTTATCCTTTAAATAGAAACATATTCTATTGATATTCGAATTCGAAAGTCGTCATATGACTGTAAATCTACAGTACTCTCTCGTGTTTCATCTTCAAGTGAAAACCGTAAATTAATTGTTCGCCTAAGTCTCATCCTGTATGCGAGGGAATATAACAAATCATCATCTACCCTTTCTGTCGCTAGTTCAGTATATGAACTTTGTGCGAATCTTGCTCCAAACTGTAAACTTGATGTTGAATTAAGAAAAGCGTCATATTGTATGGCAATACTATCAACATCAACATTAAGCTGTTTCTGAGTATTATATCGAGTTTCAAGATAACTCAGCTGCATTACAAAAAGTGATAGTGGCGTATTTCTTCTAAAATTCACACCTGCACCAGTATCTTGATATAAATCTGACAGTGCAGATGATGAAGAAAATGAAACTCCATCCGTATTTAACTGATCCAATAAACTTGTACTTGTATCTGTAGTTCTCTGAAATGCCTCAATAGCTATTGTGGAAGTTCTAGACCGACGCCCCTGCAGTGATAAAAGATACCTTGGTTGATTTACACTTGCAATTGAGTCATCATCAAATAAAATATTAGTGACACCTGCTTCCAAATTAAAATCGTATAAGCCTCTCTGATACTGAAACCCTAAAAAGCCATCGGTTCGATCAAAATTAGAGTTTAATGTTTGATTTTTATATACAACGATAGAATGTGAACCATTTATTGATAGTTCACTCGTTGGACCAACAGAATGGATATAAGATAGATCTGTTGTTAACCGGTTGTTATCAGCTTCCTCCAACTGAACTTCTTCGTATATATAATTTTCAGCTCGAATTCTCAGGTTTAAATTATTTGTATTATTAAATCTAATATAGAAGTTTGGCCCTGTTAGAAAAGCATTTGTATTAATTAAATTATTTGATGAAGCAGCTGCTAATGGATTAAGGGTAACTCTTGCAAATACATCCGAGAAATACCATTCAAATAAAGAAGGTTTTATTATAAGTGTAGACTCACCCGTTAGTGCCCCATTAACTTCATCATTTAATTGATCTTTTTTATAGTTTAGAAATTCCACATCAACATTTAACCTACTAACGTGTTCACTTGTATCTTCAGTATATGAAAATATTCCACGAACAGAAGTTGACAGTTCATCACCTGGAGGATCCCTTACAAGGTTTACGTTATCGTACGACGTAACACTAAGTGCAGCTGCATAATCTATTTCTGCAGCATGCAAAAACACAGGCGCACAAAAAATAATGGCCAAACAAGTGCGTCTATAGCTTTTACATTTGTTAAATTGCATCTGATAATTTGCTGCTTATTAATTTTTAGTTCTTTTACGAAATGATGGAACTCTGGGAACATCAGAAAACACAATTCCGGCAAATTTATCTTCACCTATGGATTCAACTGCTTCACTTATTTTATTCTGAGATGAGCTTCCATATGGAACAACTAAAATAACAAAGTCACACAATTCACATAAGATTCTTGAATCGGCTGATTCTGATATGGGAGCCGAATTTATAAATATATAACGATCAGAATAACGTCCAATTAAATCAGACACCAATGACCTCATGCGTAACGAAGTAAAATATTCATGCGCCACTTCTCGTGGTTGACCTGCAGGGATAGCTTTTAACCTTTGTATTCCAGTAGGTTGTATAACATCTTGAGCACTTATATCATCATTTTCCAGGTAATCAGTTAAACCAAATTCATATCGATGTTCCAGACAATGTTCAAATTGTGGATTACTAATATTACTATCAATGATTAGTGATGTTTTACTTTCATCAAATGCAAAGGCTGTAGCTAAATTAACCGTAGTAAAACAACTGGAATCTCCATCGACGGTTGAAGTTAACATCGCAACAAAATTTTTACCCTGACATTTTTGTATTAATTTAGTTCTTAAATCTCTGTATGTATTCGCCACTGTATTATCATGCATTTTTGAAGAAATAATCTTCATATTTGATAATGCAGTTGTTTCTAAAAGATCTCCATGCTCCATAAGACCGATTTCAGAAGCTGATGTTTTGTGCTGTATAGTATCAATACCAGTTACATCTGCCTTAACCAGTTCCTTTGCATTCGAATCTACTTTCTCACCAATAACTGATAGTTGCTTAGATTTTGCCTTATTTAGTGCATCTTCGATCTTGCTCATCTTACAATTGTCCTGAATATTTTAGCCAGCCTACATAAGCATATATTACAAAAACCATGAAGATACCTAGCACAAGAAACACAATATTAATCTTAATACTCTTACGTTCAATATTATTTGAAATATGATTTATTTCAGCTAAAACAGGCAAATTCATTTCTTTAGTTATAATCTTTGAAAACCTAACTTTAGAATCAAAATTTAATAAAACATAGATCAATGCTAACGGTATAGTCAAACCTAAAATTAATCCTGCCATTACAAAATGTATAAATCTTATACTGGTAGGTAAAAGAGGAATTTTTGCTGGCTCCTGAATCAAAAATATTGATCCTTTTTGCTCTTCATCAAGACTTTTTGAAACACGCGCATTTTCACGTCTACGTAATAGATCCTGATATATTTCCTGATTAACTTCATAATTTCTTGTTAACTTGGACAGTGTCGCGGCTGAATTGTGTATGCGACGAGTTCGACTAAACTCTTCCTTTAACATTCTTTTCATTTCACTAACTCTTGCATTAAGAGTTGCTATTTGAGTTTCAGATGATGAAGCACGACTGCGAAGTTGTTGATACAAGGGATTTAAAACTCTCGATTCATCAATATATGTTTCACCCGAATTCTTTGCATTTAATTTTGCTCGCTCTCGCCTCTCCACTTCCTCTATTAGAGACTTTTTTAAATCTTCAATCTGATACTTAATACGAACGATTTCAGGATAAGTATCTTTATAATCCAGACGCAAGGTTTCCAGTTCTGATTGTAAATTAGAAATTTTACGCCTGTATTGTCCCTCTCTCGATTGACTTATCGTAATAGCCGCCTCACCTGATAACTGTTTTTTTAATGACTCAAGCTTTATTTGCTCTTCACGTAACTCAAGCTTTGTAGATTCAATTTCGGCTTGTAAATTATTAACTCGTGCAGAAACTTCCCTCTCAGCATCAGATCTTGAGTCTGGATTTTCAGATCTGAATTGCTTCAGTTTTTCTTCTACGTCTGTTAATTTATCAAGGTACTCATTGACCTGTTTCTCAATAAAATCATAAGCAGCCGTGCTTTCTTCAATTTTTGAGTTTTCACCTTCCTGAATAAATAACTCAGCCATAGTTTTAACAGTTATATATGCTCGCATTGGTTTTTCATCATCGTACTCAATGCGAATTAGGTTAGCTCCGTAACCAGTAATTTTTACATGCTCCAGTATATCTTTTTTGATTTTTTCGATTTCAACTTCACTTGGGTTACTTTTCAACCAGCCTGCTTTCTTTATGACCTGCAACATGATTAAATCGCCAAATATAATCTCCTGTGCATTAGACACATGATTAGTTGGGCGAGTAGTTTCGGCCGCACCACGCATTAATGGGGTAAGTATATTTTCTGAATTAACATGAATAATTACGGAAGAAAGAAACTTTTTTGGCCACACTGATCCGACTACCAGAAATGATAAGCTTATAACTACGAATAATGTAAATAATGTATTACGCCGGGCAAATGCTTCAGCAATAATAGCTTGAGATAATTCTTCAAAAGGTAATTGCATAAGAGTACTTCTGATCCTTTAATACTTTTAAAATTAACACCTTAAAATAAAATTTTAATATTAACGTTTTAAAATAGACGCTCTGGTACGGTAATAATATCACCAGGTCTTAATTCTATATTTGACTGCAAGTGCCCTTTATAAAGGATATCGCCAAGATTAATACTGATAACACGAATTTTATTATCAATTTTTCTATATAGCTTAGTACCATTTGGAGCTGCAAAATCATTCACGCTTCCTGCGGCTAAAACTGCATCCAGAACTGTGATCCCCTGTCGATAATTAATTGAACTAGGATTTGATACTGCGCCGGTTATTCGCAAGCGAGTTAGATACTCATGACTATTAAGCTGAGTAACCATCAACGTAACACTTGGATCCCTGACAAAATTACTCAGACGACTCTTAATATTCTTGGCAACAGCTTCTGGTGTTTTTCCTGCGGCTGATACATCACCAATTAAGGGCATAGAAATTCGCCCATCAGGTCTGACAGGAACAGTTACGGATAACTCTGGGTTTCGCCAGACATTTATTCGTATCACATCATCAACACCAATATGGTATTGATTTATTATTTCAGGAGAACTATTAATTTTATCGAGGTCTGATTGAACATCGATAGATTGATGTGAAGAACAGCCAGTGATTATGAAAACCAGGCTAATAAATGTATATTTATAATCTGATAAATTGACCATATTTGTCCTAGTAAATGGCAATTATTACAATTACCGCTACTTCCTCCCAACTGATTGCATCTAGAATAGATTAGTTCCGGGATTTTACGCCAATTTCACAAAAGAATCTAGAATTATTCAATATTTATCAGGCACTTATATTGAATATTTACAATTATAAACAATTCAAAACTTGAATCCAATTAAAGCCAGAAACCAGCAGTTTAGCGTTATCCAAATGACATGCAAGGATTACATATTCAGACACATAACGCATCACACGAAAGTAGCACTTTAGTAAAAATATCTACTTAAATAGCCCATTTTTGTGGGCTGCTTTATCAGAAATCTATATTTTATTAATAACATAGGTGGCAATTAAGCCTTTGTTTTATTAAAAAACAAGTTACAATCAAGTCAGTTTGAATTTTTGATACTATTTTGATGAAACAAGAATACAGCTTTACCGAGTGCTACAAAATACTTAGCGCATCTTCCACTCAATCATTTAATGAGATCAGAAAGGCATATAAACGAAAAATACAAAAATTCCACCCGGATAAGCTCGACGATGCTCAAAAAGAATCGGCTAGCAATAAAATAAAAGAGCTTAATACCGCTTTTTCACAAATTGAAAAATACTACAAGACTCATAACTCATTACCTGCGATTGAACCCACTGAAGCCTCCAAAGAAAGAATAGAGCCAAAAAAACAGCCGAATAAACACGAATCTGTATTTAATAATTCTGATCCCACTAATAAATCAACCTACCGGGCTTCTTCACCCAAAGACAAATCACATAAGAGTCGTATTGTATTTGTTATTGTTATTTGCATTACCTCACTTGTAATTTTTTATATAGAAAACTTTTATAGCAATATTCAACCAGCTGCCTCCAGTGAGTCTGATAAGACAGAAAAAGACTCTCCACTCCCAATTAAAGTGAAAAAACAGGCTGACAAAACTATAGCGAGTACACGTAAAAAAATTCCAGATTTTTTTACCATTGGCTCACCGATAGGTGAAGTTATCGATGTTCAGGGAAAGCCTGATAAAACGAATGAAAATACATGGCATTACGGAAAATCTAAAGTTTTCTTTCAGGATGGATACGTTATTGACTGGAAAAGAGAGAAAGGCCACCCGATTAAAGCCAGACTCATCATCGATGAAGATTCTGAACTTATAAAAGCAGAGACAAATATCAAGAAAAAACTACCTGGCACCCTGCCCAAACAAAACAACTTGAATAGTCTGAAATAAAATGGTCATATCAAGAAACAGACTATAATTTTTTATATAATATAAGTCATATTGTAATTTATTTTTAGTGTCTTCATCCGTTTCACCATAAGGATAGCAAATTTGCGCCCATCCAGTAATGCCCGGTTTAACCGTATGCCTTAAAGCATAATGAGAAATAGTTTGTTCATAACCTAAAACGAACTGTGGTCTTTCAGGTCTTGGCCCAATAAAGCTCATATCACCTTTAAGTACATTTAATAATTGAGGCAATTCATCAATACGGGTTTTTCGAATAAAAGAACCTATTTTTGTAACTCGTGAATCATTCTTTGACGCAAACTGAGCGCCGCTTTTTTCAGCATCCGTACGCATACTTCTAAACTTTAAAACACCAAATGGTGCATCACATAAACCAACACGTATTTGACGATAAAAGATTGGGTCTTTACCAAAACTACTTAGCCATATTGAAATTGCAGTTAAAATTATAAAGGGACTGGTTAATATCAGGATAATTATACAGGCTGTAACATCAAATATTCGCTTTGCCATACTCATAGTAACAGCATTAGTAAAACCTTCTGAAAATATAACGGCACTCGGGTGTAATGCCTCTAGTTGTATATGACCTGTTATTCGCTCCAGCGTATCAACTAAATCACGAACGATAATACCTTTCATTTTACACTCAAGCAATCCAGACATTGGAAAACTTTTTCGCCTGTCATCTAATGCCAGAACTATTTCATCTACATCATGATCATTGCATAAATCAAGTAAAGTCGATTCAATTTTTAAGTAGTATTTACTATCAACTATATTGTCATCTGTATTTATATTTACAAAGCCAACAATTTCGAACCCCTGTTTATTAGCTTTTTCCATTTGATTCTCAAGAATATTAGCTTTTGTCCCTACCCCTAACACTAGAATATTTCGTTTAAATATGCGGTGATTATCAATTTTTTGAAAAATTGTGCGGGTAATAATAACCCCCATAAAAGAAACCATTATTGTATAGGCAAAAATACCACGACTTAAAATCAAATCGGGAAAAATATAAAATGTGAGCGAAATTATCAAAAAACCAACAACAAAGCTAAGGATGATGCGTATCATTAAACCCGAAAATTCATTAACTATATTCCGGGTATGAAGCCCAAAGGCAGTCATGCAAAGCCACATTACAAATGTAAAGTATCCGGCCTTAATATGAATAGGTTCAACGGAAGCAATATCTGAAGCGATATCCTGGGAATCTATAAAACGAATAAAAACACCGAGGTATACCGAAAAAAATAGAACCACTAATTCAACTAATATTAATATTACAATTGTTGTAGGTATATAGTGACTGAAAATCCGTAACATGCTAGATATTATTCCTCAGTAAGCTCAGTTTTTTTCATTTAATTTGTTGGTGTAATTAACATGTATATTATACATCATTTCTTATGCTTTTAGCATCAATGATACCAATGATTATCTGATATTTGATAACAAAAACTTAACATTGAATACTTAGAATAATTTTGACATTCGAAATTCCGTATTAAACATTTACCATCGGCAAAAATGAGATATCCATTGAAAAATCGAGACTATAAAAGGAGTTTGTAAAAAAAAGCCCCTCCAATAGACATGGAGAGGCTTCTAATATGGTGCGCCTGGAAGGATTCGAACCTCCGACCGCTCGGTTCGTAGCCGAGTACTCTATCCAGCTGAGCTACAGGCGCATATCTTCGAGGGGGTGAATTATGGGGAATTCATCCAATTTCGTCAATCACTATTTCAACTAAATTTAACAATTTTTTAAAATATCATACAATTTTTAGACACGTCACTAAGCATCAATTATTTATGATTGTGCCGAGACCCATAGTTAGCGCTATATTGCCCACCATTTACAAACATTTATCAATAGTTTATCCTCTAAATATTATATGCCCAGTTTATCCGGCCCTGTTAAATGTGCTTTAATACCCTGTAAAGGCCAGAATTTTATCCCCCTTATCAAATTTATGAGTCACTTAATTACACTAATGTACCACTCCATCTACTCTAATGATGATGAATGGAAACAGATAAAACCGGAAGATCAGCCTTATGCACTGCATATTGATACATTTAATTTGCATATGGATTATCTGAAAAGCAATGCATTTAATATAGTTGATCCCAATGACTACCTCACATCACAAAATTTGCCTGACAATTTACCTGGAAAATCAGTATTAATCACATTTGATGATGGCCATATCGGTTTCTACAAATACGCATTCCCTTCCCTCATACAACGTCATTTATCTGCTATATTTTTTATTACCTCCGATTTAATAAACCAGCCAAAGCCTACAGAGTATTGTAGTTGGTCCCAGTTAAAAGAAATGGCTGATGCGGGGATGAGTATCCAGTCGCACGGTAAATCCCATGATTTTTTTGCTGATATGAATCATCAAACCTCTACACTTGAATTCAAGACATCATTGAAAGAAATTGAAGAAAAAACCGACTCTAAAGTATCAGCTATTTCATTTCCCGGAGGGCGTTATAGCCAGAAAAACATCCAATGCGGGCAGCTTATAGGCTATAGCCATTTTTTTACTTCTGACTTTGGCTTTAATAAAACCGGCGATCTTATAAATGGTGGAGTTTTTTTTAGACATGCAATACGTGTAAATACTGATTTACCCCGCTTTATAAACTTGCTCAATATTAGTGGCACTGAATATTACAAAAGTAAAACAATATTTTTAGTTAAAAAAATGCTTAAGTTGATTATCGGCAATAAAAATTATCATCGATTGTATAAGTTTATTTCTTAATAAAACGCACTATTTTCCGTATAAATAGCATAATTTTAAAATATATTGCAATCAAGTTATTTCTACAATTATAAATATTTTTGGCTTTAATCACTTCCGGCTGCCACGACTGATGCCATGATGCATCAGTTATTAAATTTACGTTTTTCAAGTGAGGCTGATCCAGATACGATTTTAATTTTTCTTCAAGTAACATATTTCCTGGTGACACTTTAGAATATTGTTCATCATAACCAATTTTCAAAAGAAAAACCGTATTTGCTAAAATAATGGCATATTGTACAGCTATCGGCTTTTCATCAACCGTCAATATATTAATTTCCATTTGACCTAATTCAGAAAAACCAGTCATCACCTGCTTATAAAATTCTCGTAAATCAGTGTTAAGTTTAATTGCTGAACTTTTTCCTGCAGAACCTTTCCAGCCAGATGCCTCAACGGTCAAGAACTGCTCGAAGCAAGCATCGATATTATGCTTTTCCTTACAGGTTTTATATTCGACATTATCTATTTTTAGTAATTTTTTACGTGCTTTTTTTAAGTTATTTTTAAAGTTTTTAGTCAGACGATTAGCTGTTTCTTCCTGATTTAGAATTGGCAACACATCACAATCACTACTCACTGACTGAAGCGAAAGATTTTTATCAAAAACCACACATGAAGCAGTAGATGTGCCATCTAGCGCCTGCTCAAGATATATAAGGTTCCATTTTATACTTTTTTGATTTTTTAAAGTTTTATATAAAAAATTAAACAGATACTGTGTATCTTCTTTGTCTGCAACAATAACACTATTAAGGCCGAAATGACTATGTTCTGAAAATGAAAGAGAGTTCAATCTGAGAAAAAAATAACGATGACTGGTTTGCTCAAGAGGAAAAATAGCAATTAATTTATCATTATCAAAAATACAAAAGTAAAAACAGCTATCTGAATTAGTGCACAAATGTTTTATATACGCATAATGCCAAACGGGCGATTGTGTATAAACTGGTTTTTTTAAATTCTGGAATAAACCACTCCAGTTTTCCTTTATTTTATTAAAGCCACTTTGGCCCCTGAAAACTTTCAGCTTTAATTTTGTATATTTCATTATTTAAAGTTTAGCTGCAATTTAGGTAATTGCAGTATTAAATTATTGAGCGAAGATTTAAATTAATTAAAAAAAAAGCAACCATCCCGGTTACTTTTCCAATCAGCATAAAATATTTTACTGTATTTTTTTGTGGCGTGTAATTCCTGCTAGCCCTATTAGGCCTGAAACAAACAGCCACACTGATGCTGGAACTGGCACAGTTGAAACAACATCTCCATCACGTACAAGCATAGTGTAAAACTTGTCAGTTGCTATACGCCAACCCTGGTAGCCATCCCAGCCATCATTGCCACCTAAATGAAAATGCCATACATACTCACCAAACTCATCTGCTTCCATTGCTTCGGACCAATAAGCAATTTCATCCGTGTCACGCGTGCCAAATTCATCTGTTGGCAAACCGGACATTACATTATAAAAGGGACCTGCATTGTTAAAGCCACTACCTTCATTTGTCTGCCAATACCCATCAGAATCAACATAATTGGCACCTTCATAATCCCATGGTCCAGTGCTACCCAATGTATTATAAAATAAGTTGCCCATTTCACTACCGGTACAGCTATAACCTGCACCAACAACATTACCTGAGCCAAAGAAATCATACTGATTACTGCAAGATAAGTCTGTGTCAGGAGTTGATGGTAAACGCCATCCCGTATATCCACCAAGCGTTAGTTGCGAAGCCCAGTCATTTGCCTGCTGCCAGGACATTAAGCCATCTGTGGTGTAACCAGAAGTTTGAGAGTAGTTGCCATCCGCATACCAGGTAATATCCTGAGCAGAGTCGTATATCAACCCGTTTCCCCTGTCCAGCAGAGCTGCTGAGGCACTAAATGTGACTATGTATAAAGAGGCTAAGCCAAATACCATTAAAAGCTTACTTGCAAACGTGTTAAACATTTATATTCCTTGAAGTTCTTCTTTTACATTTTGACGGAGTATACCTGTTAAATATTTCATTTAAATCACTCAAATAGGTGAATCATAGATAGTTATCTCATTAGCGCTGATTCTTATGTATTTAAGGAAGCGTTGATGGCACGACCCCATAGTTAACTTTGTATATCACTCAAGGCAACCGAGCTCGGCAGCGGCTCTAAACACTTACCCCTTCGGGGCGGGATAAAAACTATCAGCACGTTAAAAATTGCTCCTGGCGATTTTTTCGAAACAGGTTCTCTTCAAATACTCGCTCTCCGCCACTTAAAAAGCCCTACCCCTGCTTCCAGTGGGAAGCAACACGACTAAGTTAGACCTTATGTACTGAGAGCGGGATTGATGATGTACATCCATGTACATCATCCCTTCGGGGCGCGATAAAAACGTTCGCGTCAAAAAAGTGCTTTCCTGCACTTTTTTCGAAACTACTTCTTATCAAATACTCGCTCTCCGCCACAAAAAAAAGGGCCCACCTGTTTCCAGGGGGCCCCTTTTTTATGTGGCGGAGAGCGAGGGATTCGAACCCTCGATACTGTTTCCAATATACACCCTTAGCAGGG
>Ga0316206_1000262_pt1 | contig 85640 bp, 76 predicted proteins | sample 6monthpyrite_MG_FD_204942 | JGI IMG/M metagenome (GOLD analysis project Ga0316206, IMG submission 204942) | Microbial mat bacterial communities from mineral coupon in-situ incubated in ocean water Damariscotta River, Maine, United States -... | ecosystem: Environmental > Aquatic > Marine >...
ATTCAGACTTGTATAAGTTTCAGACTAAAAAATCAGTAAAAGGAGTTAAGTAAACCATCGTCGCTTAAGGTTACTTTTCGTAATTTTTTTACGAAAAAACTGCTGAATTTAACTCCGCGGTTGACACGCCGAGTGGTGATTTATATAATCCTTTGCAAAATGATAGTATTACATTAGATAAATTATTGAAAAAAGTAAAAAATATATTAAAAGAGTGTGATGAAAAAAATTCAAATACAAAATGTGTTAAATACAGTAAACTAAATAATTTCAAAGAAGTTAAATATATGTTTACTTATTTAAAAAACAAAGGTGTCAATATTATTGTATATTTAGCACCTTTTGAACCAACTTTTTATCAGCATATAGTAAAGTACAATAACTTTACAAAGTACAACAATGATATTCTTGAATTTCTTAGTAAAAATAATATTGAGGTAATAGGTAGTTATAATCCTGAGGATTTAAATTTGACCTCAAGTTATTTTCTAGATAGTGTGCATCCAAATGAAGATGCAATAAAACTTATTTTCAAGAATATAGAACTTGGTAAGTTTAGATAAAGATTTTTTCCCTAAATAGGGTCTGACCCCAATATATAATATTCAATATTTGACCCCAATATTTTGACCCCAATATTTTCAATATTACCAATATTAATATTCATATTATCTTATAAATGGACTTGTCCTAACAGAATTATCATAAGTTGTTACTCTACCATCACCACTTGTTACTGTATGTCTAACTCCTGCATATTTATCTGGGTCTGTAGTATATGCATCAGCTACAGCAACCCACCATATTCCTGCATAAGTAGCAGGGATTGTAGCACAATTCCATACAGGTTGTTGAGAAAATGTAAGTATTGCACCACCACTTATAACTTCCCAACTACTTTTGAAGTGTTGTGAATCTGCAGGATAAAGTACCATAAAATTATATGCCCAACAACCAAGACTGCTACTACCAAATATAGCAGCAGTATGAAACCATGCACTAGGCATTGGTAGTAATTCACAGGTATTGTTAGTTGCATTAAAAGTATAACCATCACCACAGCTAAGAGATAAATATTCATGAGGTAAAGTAGAGTCAGTATGTGACAGTTTAGCAATTTGTGTATCAACATCTTGACCTGTCCAAGTAATTTCAACTTTATATCCACCACAACTAGCTTTCACATATCCAGATATATCTTCTGAAAACTTTCCTTGTACATAGTAAAGTTTTTTAGATGGTGCGAATGGATATACATTTGCAATGTTTACAATACTAGTATCAAATCTATGTTTGACCGTTATACGGTACTCTTTAGTATTTTTATTTTGTTCGCTTTCTGTTTCCCATTGAGATGGTGCAGTACTATGTGCTTTAATTTTCTCTAAGATAAAATTGAAAATATCATTTTTTGTTTCTATGTTTGTTAAGTAACTATTGTAAAAGTCATGTGCATCATAAGAAGGAAAACCATGATGATGGCTATCATCTCTATTTGCAGGTAAACCCGTTAATACAACGTTAATAATATCATTATGAAATTTTACATATGGAGCTGTTGCATCATTTACAGCATACCCAGCTACATGATTTGCAGGTGTAGCAACTCCAAACATGTGAAAATAATCTTTCATCCACCCATCTAACTCTTCATAAGCTTCATTTGTGTAGTAATTACCTTGAGAGTGAGCAATAACTATAACACCATGACCATCTTTGATGCTTTGTTTATAAGCTTCTACTTGTTTAGCTAAATTTGGTCTATGTTGGTCTACTGAGTCTTGATAGCCTTTTAACTCTAAATAAGTTCTAAAATAACTTGAAAAATCTTCCCATCCCCACTCATTACTCATAACTTGCTCAAATGATTCAAAGATATCATCTAAAAAACCTTGTGAAGCATTATAAGACACTTTAATTTTTCCTAATTTATTAAAAGCTTCTTGATTATTAATAAACATATCATTTACTTTTTCATACAAATTTACTTCTGCAATATCAGCTTCAACATCTATCATAATACCATTGGCATAATACAAATCACTTTTACATTCATCTATATTTGATAATAGGGATGAAAATAATAGACTTGAAAATAAAATTATTTTAAATAAAAATCTCATTTTATATCCTTCAACATCTGTTCTACATCAAAATCACAAGCTTGTGCATTCCAATCCGCTGGACTACTTCCGTAAACACCACCACTTAAAGCAAGGTTATAATCAAGATATGCTCTTACTCTTTCTTTTGTAGTGTATGTAAAATTGTTAATACTCTTAATCGCATCTTGCATTTTTATGTTTTGTCGTCTTAAATACATCTGACAATTACTAATCTTTGTCATATTATTCTTATGTTCTGTAGCCAAACCAACAGGACTAGTTAAAATCTCCTGTGCTACTTTCGCACGAGACATCATAAGTTCAATCTTGATAGGCTCTCTATAAGTTTCAATGATTTTTCTCTCCACATCATCCCTGACACCATTATTATTAAAATCTATACCAAGCATTGTAGAGTTGTTCTGTGCTGAGTCTGGTTCAGGTGGAAGCTTATAACCATTTATCTCTATATATACTACTACTGTTACAGGAGCGGAAGTTATGTTGTTGAATTTTGCTTGTATAGTTGTAACACCTTCACTAATTCCAGTTAAAGTATTATTTGAGATAGAAGCAATTGAATTGTCTTGGATAATCCACTCAATATTATTTAAGATTTCTTTAGTTGAGTTGTCAGCATATGTTCCCACTACGGAAATGCTTGTTTGATTACCCTCTTTTAGTTCTATCTCCTGTGGACTGATTGCAATAGATTTAATATCAGGAACAGTGAAAGTATAGTTTATTTTTTCTGTTTGAGTATTATTTGTAGATGGGTCATCTAGTTTCATTTTTGAAACAAGAACTTCATATGTCCCAACTTCTAAAAGATTGTTTGGTTTAAATGATAGTTTATTGTTTATAACAGTAGAAACACCACTAAGTCTTTTATTTGTTGCAGTTTTAAGTACAACTGTATTTTTATGAACCGACTTAGGTATAACAGGCATTGTAAATTCTATATCTATAGTAGTATCACTAGTTTCAAATTCAGCTAAATTTTCTGGAGATGCAGAAACTAAATATTGTTGAGTAAGTCCACTCTGGGCATGTAAACCGACTGATATAGCACATAGTAGCGCTAATTTAATAAAAACTTTAAACATAAAAACCCTTTTTGTGTAAAAATATTATTAATTGTAGTTGATTTTCTGCTTTATGTCAATATTTTAAGTTAAATATAAGTAAATAGCATTGTTTTAGCTACATTTATAAATATTTACGCTTTTCGGATGTATTTAGATAGTGCTGATTTATTACGTCGTCTTTTTTTAATTAAGTCTATCTTATTATAAAAATATGCCATTTTATATTTAAACACTTAACTTCATATCTTTTAATTATATTGGTAGTTATATGCTAACTTTTTTCATTAAATAGTTCTCTCCAACTCTCTCTCATTTAAAATATTGATAATCTCTTTTTTAAGCTTTTTAAAGTCCATACTACCCTCTTCCAAGGCAAAGATTAGACGATCAAGCTTGCGGTTTATACCTATAAATGGCACTACTTTTTTAAAAAAAGCCTCTTTTGTTTTAATATTTTTGAGCTCTTTAACTAAACTTGATTCTTTTTTTACTGCATAAAACCTTTTAATCCATCGGTAGATTAAAGCAACCAAAACTGTCGCAACAACTCCAATTATAAAATAGAGAACTCTTTCTATCATACTTAACCCCTGTTCTTTGTCTGCTTTTTGTATATCTAAGTTACTGTTTTTATCGATATTTAAACTCTTAGTATCTCTTTGTTTTAATTGATTTTTAGCACCAATAACCTCAATAAAACAGCTTGGTGTCTGCAGTTTTTTTAACCTTTTGCTTAGAGTATCATAGTACGCTAAAGAGAGAGAAGGCAGTAAAAAATCCTCTTGTGAGACAATCTCAAAATCCTTACTGAAATAGTCCAAATTGGCTCTTTTTTCTTGTTTTATACCTTTATCATAAACCGTAGCATTTGGCACTTCAAAAGTAAATGCATCTAAATTATTAATATTGCCCTCTCCGACAATAACTAAGCTGAGCTTTAGTGCTTGACCAAGTTTTACTGTTTTATTAGGCACAATGCTTTTCATCGTATAGCTGCCTACAACCGAGATATTTTCCGGTAAAGCCTGCACATCCACTCTCAACGCATTAGAATAGACATAGACTTTCTCAATATATTTACTCCGATTGTTCCTGTTCCTGTAACCTTTCTTTAAAGTTTCAACCTCAGCCTTAGCTCCCAAGAGAGAAAAACTGCCCTCTTTAAGCGGTATCAGAGTGTATCTTGTCTCATAAACATAATCACCATTGGCTATTTTAAATGATTTTTCATCTAACTCTTCTATTGAAAAATCTGGAAATTTCGGCGTAAATATATTATAATCTTCCACATCTTTATATGTGAAAATAACTTTTAAAATAAGCCTTTCACCTATATAAACCTTTGATTTACTCATCTGCATCTGTAAATCATACTCATCAGAGATACTCTTATGAATCTTTTCAAGCTCTATCTCTTTTTCTTGTGTCCGCTCAATAACTCCGTCAATCATTAAACTAAACGATGGTATTTTTACTCTTTTTTTCATCACAAACCTGTAGCTCTTTGTTAGCTTGCTTGCTTTGAGACTATTGATAAGATAGGCTTCACTCTCACTTTTTATCTCTTCAACTGCGTAGCCTTCAATGAAATCTATCTGCGGAAAATTAATCTCAAATCCCTTTGCAACAATTTTAAAAACAACATCTTCACCCTGAGTAACACTCTTGGGAGCAGTAAGTTTAACAGAGGCATACAGAGGCAGTGCTATCAACACTAAGAGCAAAAGCTTGCTAATCCTGTAAAACATTCAGACTCCTTTTAGTCGTTGGTATCTTTTGCAAAAAAGAGGGACTCTCTCTATTTTCTAAACGTTTCATCCACATCTGCTCCTCACTATATACCAATCTATTGACTTCAATGCTGTACTTTGAATCAGTAGTCTCATAACTATCGTTGTTCTGCTCTAAACTAATTCTGCTGGAACCTTTTTGAGGTTCATGTGAAGATTTATGTCTAAGCATAGCCTTGCGTTTTAAAACCTTCATGACCTCTTGTAAATTCTCTTTGCTCTCGACACTCTCTTTTATGTCAATAGATTTCTCATAATAATATTTAGCCTGTTCAAGTTTATCAAGCCCGACATAACAGTTTGCAATATTATGCAGTATTTTAAACTCAGCAACTCTTGTTTTGTCTCCCAAAATAGTTTTATAATTTTTTATCGCTTCCCTGTAACGTCCGGATTTATACAGAGTATTGGCTAAATTATAGAGGGCTTCCTCATTATTTGCTACCTTTTTGTAGACTTCTGCCGCCTCTTGATACTTTTTATCTTGGTAAAGAGAGTGCGCCTTGTTTAAATAGTAGAAATCTAATAAACCTGCCTCTGCTGATGTTTGAAAAGGAGACAAACCAATAAGCATAGGTAAAAGAAAACTTTTTACTACTGCCTTAAACTTAAAACCCCCGTTAAAAGCAAAGAAGAGCAAGAGTAGTGCTAAAGAGAGAGGATAGATGAAGAGCTCTCTATAATGGCTTGTCTGATACTCTCTTGAGTCTTCTTTGAGAGATTCTTGCTCTATTGTACCCATTAGAGTTCTTATATCACTATATCCAAAAGAGAACTTTTCATAATACCCTCCACTCCTCTTTATCATATCCTTCAAACTGGCAGAACCTGTAGAAGAGATATCAATAGCGAATACTCTTGCCTTATACTCTTTTAAAAAAGATGCCTCTTTTTGCATGTTTGGGCTATTAGCGCCGTCACTTAGCAGCAGTATATTTTTAGATGCAGAGTTTTTCAGCATACTTACGCTCGCTTCTAAGGCACCAAATATATTTGAGCCTGCACCAAGCTTCTGCCCAAAATCCAGGTGCTTAATCATATATGATAACACCTCCATATTATCACTCATAGGGTAAACGCTGTATGCATCTTTTGTAAAGAGTATCACTCCTATATTCATATTTGTACTTTGTTCTATTATATAATTCAACTTCTCTCTTGCCAAGGTCAATCTATCTGGATAAACATCTTTTTCACGCATAGAGTTTGAGACGTCCAAGGCTATAATTAAAGGAGTTAAAGTTTGCTCTTTATTCACTCTCTCATCTTTAATTACAGGACGGCTTAAAGCAAAAACAAGCAGTAAAATAACCAATAAAAAGAGTCTATATTGAGTTACTGCACTCAATACCTGTTGTGAAACGGAGAGTTTTTCCAAGATTCTGTCTGAAAAAATGTGACTGACATCTTTATGTTTGTAGAGCAAAGATAAAAGAAAAATCATTAGAGGAACTGCTGTTAAATATAGTACATTTTCATACAAAAACATAATCAAAACTTTTCCCTGGATGTAGTTAAAAGCAGGAGTAAAAAAGAGCAGACCAGAGCCATAGCTATAAAATAAAAAGCTAAAGGCTCTACAACTCTCTGCTTTACGTTTGGAGTCTCACTTCGTTCTAAGGAATCTATTGTCTTGTACACATCATAAAGATCCTCTTTATTCCTTGCTTCAAAGCTTTTTCCGCCATTTTCTTTAGAGAGCACTTTAAGCATATTACTGTCACTCTCATCGATTGCAATGGTATAGATTTTAATTCCATATTTTTTAGCAAACTTCAGAGCCATACGCAGAGGTGTTTTACTGGAGGTATTCTCTCCATCGCTTAAAAGAACAATAACTTTCGAAGATTTTCTACTCTTCTTAAGCAGCCCTATTGCACTTGCTACCCCATCAACTAGAGCCGTGCTTTTACCTATAATACCAAGTTCAACAGAGTCAATTATATCAAGCTGGGCTTGTTTGTCACTGCTTAACGGTGAAGCGACGGCAGTAGTTGAAGCAAACAGAACTATACCGATACGATCATATTCACGTTTTTGTATAAAATCTTTTACCACTTCACGCACAACATCCCAACGGCTCTGTTCATACTTTGTTGCACTGAAACCCGTCATACTCATTGAGCCGCTTGTGTCAAGACTTAAGACAATATCAATACTCTCATGTTTGGTAGCTTTATATCCTTTTATCATAACAGGAGAAGCCAAAGATATAATCACAAGAACAACTATAAGCCATTTTAACAGAGATTTTAGATACTCTTTTTTTCTATGTTGTGGCAATGCCTCAGCAAAATGAGGCATATAATAGGAATTTATATCACTCTTTAAGTATATTCGTGCGAGTATAAAAAAGATAATAAGAAGTAAGACGTATGGGTATAAAAAGGTGAAACCGTTAAGCATATTTAGACTCGATTGTATCAATAAACATCAAAACCCGCTCTTTAAGCTCCGAACTGATTTCAGGCATATTTTTTTTATATTTATAAATCTCCAGCTCTCTTATCAACTCCTCAATTAAAGCTTTTTCTTCCCTGCTTTGTGCCAAAAGTCTTCCATAATAACTTATACAAAAAGCTGATACCCTTGCCTGTGAAAGATCACAGTTTTTTAAGATACTTAGATGTTTTTTTAATGTTTTATCTCTATTAAAACTATATTTTTTTAATATCCAACTCATACTAAGAAAGATGAGTGTCACACTAACAACAACAAGTACGATAAAAACTAATAATGAGTTATCATTAACTTCTAAAGGCGGGAAAATATCATGCAGTAATATCTGGTTCATCTGCGACTCATTATATTGAATATTTTTTGCGCCGGGTTCTCATCTGTGAAAATCTTCACATGTCTAATGCCAAGTTTTTTTAACTGCGATAAAAAATCTTCATCTTGTGACTTTACTTTTTTTATATAGGAGTTCAAACCAGCTTTACTAAAATCTACCCTTGTACTTCTATGTGTTGACGGATCTGTAATATCCACCATGCCTAATATTTCAGGGTTTTCTTCAAATCTGTCTCTCACAATAATAACAAGCAGTTCATGTTTAAGAGAGAGTGCTCTTAAATCCAACTCTTTAGTATCAAAAAAATCACCTATTAAAAATAGTAAAGACTTTTGTCCAAGTGTTTTGTATAGCTTACCGACAATCTTTTTATAATTCATCTTCTTGCCCAAAACATCGTAGTTTGAGATTTTTTCTACTAAACTTCTAACAGCAAAAAGCTGTTTAGTTTTTTTGCCGGCAAATAACAGATCATCATTAGCTATGTAAGCCTCAAAAGGATCATTTTGTTTCACACAGCTATAAGCTATCAGCGCAGATATTTCTGTTATAAGCTCCTGTTTCAAACGTTTTGTACCAAAATAAACTGAACCGCAAAGAAGTAACACTATCTTAATGTTAAGCTCTTTTTGTTGATGAAAGAGCTTAACATGAGGTTTACCTATTTTTGAACTTATCATCCAATCAATATTTTTACTATCATCCCCGCTCTCATAAGCCCTTAATTCAACAAAATCATAACCTTCACCTTTTGTGCGCGAATTATTATTGCCGACAAAGGAGCTGAAAACCTCTTTTTGAGCTCTAATGAGCATTAGGGCTAAAGGCTTGTTTGAATGGATTAGATTTTTAAACATAAGACTACGGTATAGGAGTAGCTTCTAAAACTTTTTGAATAATATCATCGCTATCCATACCCTCTGCAACAGCTTCATAACTCAAGATTATACGGTGCCTGAGCACATCTTTAATTGATAAAGCGATATCCAAAGGTGAGACAAAATCATGTCCGCGTAGATATGCTCGCGCTTTAACTGCTTTTAGCATATCAATTGTTGCTCGTGGACTGGCACCAAACTCTATATAATCCTCTATCTCTTCCAAGCCATATTTTTTTGGTTCGCGTGTAGCAAAAATCAGCTTTACAATATAGGCTTTAAGCTCATCATCTATATAGATATTTTTTACTTCTTCTTTAATTTTGTGTAAATCTTCAGCTGAGAGTACCGCATTAATAGCTTCAAAACTATCATTTGCAGCTTTTTGAGCAATTTCAAACTCCTCTGCTTCGCTGTTGTATCCCACTATAACTTTAAACATAAAACGATCAAGTTGGGCTTCGGGCAGAGTATATGCACCCTCTTGTTCAATTGGGTTTTGCGTGGCTAAAACCAAAAAAGGAGAATCAATAGCAAAACTCTCATCTCCAATAGTCACCTGTCTCTCCTGCATAACCTCTAAAAGAGCTGACTGAACTTTAGCAGGTGCACGATTAATCTCATCTGCCAGCAGTAAGTTTGTAAATATTGGACCATGTTTAATTTTGAAACTGCCTGATTTTACATCATAAATCTCTGCACCGATAATGTCCGAAGGAAGCAGATCTGGAGTAAACTGAACCCGCTTGAACTTTAAATTCAAAACCTTAGAGACTGCGTTTACAGCTGTCGTTTTAGCAAGTCCAGGTACACCTTCAAGAAGGATATGTCCATTAGTAAAAAGACCAATCAAAAGAGCATCTATCATCTCTTTATGCCCAATAACCTGCTTAGATATTTCCTGTTTTAATAATATAAGTTTTCTTTTCATGATCAGACTATAACAAAAATATATAAAAATTATATAAATTAATAAGAAATCAAAATTAGATTATAGAAGAGTAACATGATATTTAAGAACAAGCCTATTTATTTATTAAATAAAATTTAACACTTTTTTAATAAATTATGATGTAGACTACTTAAAAAACGGACAAAGGAATACTTTGAAAACTATCAACTACCTATTCTCTTCACAACAAAGATTCCAATCTTTTCTTGAAAAAAATAGTATTGATAAGGGTATGAAGCCCTTTATCCAAATCTTTAGAGGAGACAGTAGTCCTGAAAATCTGCAGAACATCCTTAATATTATCTACACACTTTTACCATTATCCTCAATCATAGCAACCTCTACTGCAGGGGAGATTGCTGAGGGAGGAATGCAAGACAATACTACTGTCATATCTTTAAGCGTATTTGAATCAACTGATGTACATGTAGAGCTCATTGAAGGTGATAATGAAAAAGAGATAGCAGACAAGATATCTGACTTAACAACTCCTCGCACTAAACTTATCATTGCATTTAACAATGTTTACGTAAATGATGGAGAGGATTTTTTAAATGCTTTAGAGGAGAGAGTTCCTCATGTAAAAATCGCAGGGGGCAATGCAGGAGACAATAGTAAGTTTGATCAAAAAACTGTTGTTGGAGTTAATAATAGTATATCAACAACAGCTGTAGCAGCAGCTATATTTGATTCTGATAAATTACAAGTTTTCAATGAGCACCTATTTAATTGGCAAACAATTGGCGAAAGCATGACTATAACTAAGGCTGATAAAAGTGTCATCTATGAGATAAACCACCAAAAAGCACAAGATATCTACAGACATTTTCTAGGAGAGGAAGTAGCTAAAGAGCTTCCTCTATCAGGAGTTGAATTCCCTCTTATATTTATAGAAGATGGCTTAAACATAGCTCGTGCTCCTGTAGCTGTAGGCAAGAGTGGTGAACTGATTATGGCAGGTCATATCAAGGAGGGAGTGACCGTAAAATTTGGATTTGGTGATGTTGCCGAAAATGACAAAAGTGTAACGAAGACTATTGAGAAATTTTCTAAGAATCCAATCGAGAGTATCTTTATTTACTCCTGTTCTGCTCGAAAATATTTTTTAAAAACGGACTTAAATAATGAATTTGAAATGCTTCAAAAAATAGCTCCAACTTCCGGGTTTGTCACTTATGGAGAATTTTTTCACAATAAAGGGTCTAATAAGATGCTAAATGTTTCATCTACATTTATAGGGCTTAGCGAGAACTCCGACACTGTTCACAATCTAAACTTTGAGACCAAAGAGATATCGGCAAATACACGTACACTAAATGCCCTAACACATTTAGTTACACAAACGGCTAAGCACCTGGAAGAGAAAAACCTCTATTTAACTCAATTCCAAAACTTAATAAGAGAGTCGACACTCTACTCTTCAACGGATGAGGAAGGTATTATTACAGATGTAAATGATATTTTTACAAAACTCTCCGGATATTCAAAAAAAGAACTCATTGGACAGCCGCACAGCATAGTTCGCCATGAAGATATGCCAAGCAGTATTTTTAAGGGGATGTGGAATAAACTTAAAAATAAAAAAAGTTGGAAAGGTATTATTAAGAACAAGACTAAGGACGGTAGTGCATATTATGTAAGAGCGCATATCTTTCCCATTTTAGATATTAATAATAAAACTCAAAAATATATAGCTCTTCGTGATGATATAACTGATGAGATTGAGAGAAAAAAGCATTTAGAAGGTACACTAAATGCCTTGGAAGAGAAGACTCAAGAGAAAGAGTACCTGCTTGACCAGTATGAAAATATAATCAATCTTAGCAGCTCATTTTTTCGTATAGATTCAGACTATAATCTTTTATATGTAAATGATGTATTTTGCAATATTTACCACTGCTCGACAGAGCATATATTAGAAAAAAATCTCATAGATATTTTAGAACCAGACTTCTTTAAAACTCATTTTAAATCCATAAATAAAGTTTTATTAGATAAAACAAGCTGGTCCGGTATTGTTCCTTTTCAACGTGAAGATAATACTATTATATATATGGACGCCTCGGTAAATACTATTTTTGACAAAGACAACACTATTGTGGAATTTATGGTTGTTATGAATGATATTACAGAAATCATAACAGCACAAGAGGAGATTAAAGAGACGCAAAAAGATGTTGTCTATACTATGGGGGCTATCGGTGAGACTCGAAGTCGTGAGACCGGAAATCATGTCAAGCGCGTGGCAGAGTACTCTAAAATTTTAGCTATCCATTATGGTCTAGATTCCGAGTCCGCAGAACTGCTAAAAATGGCAAGTCCTATGCATGATATCGGTAAGGTTGGAATTCCTGATGCCATTTTAAATAAACCGGGAAAACTAACGGATGATGAGTGGAAAATAATGAAAACACATTCAGCACTTGGTTATCAAATGCTGAAAAATTCCAAAAGAGAGATCTTACAAGCTGCTGCCATTGTTGCACATACACACCACGAGCAGTGGGATGGGAATGGGTACCCAAGAGGTCTAAAGAGTAAAGACATTCATATATATGGTCGTATCACTGCTCTTGCCGACGTATTTGATGCACTTGGAAGTGACCGTTGTTATAAAAAAGCCTGGGAAGATGATAAAATTTTTGAGCTAATTAAAAATGGCAGTGACAAACATTTTGATCCTGATCTAGTTAAGATTTTTTTTGAACATTTAGATACTTTTTTAGATATACGCTCAAAATTTAAGGACTGACAAACAGTAACTTCGTGTAATATTGTAACAAAATTATCACAATCTTTCAGAATATACTATGGGATTATAAAAAGTTATACTATAATGTCTACATTATAAATATCACAAAATAATTATATTTAAATATTTGGGCTTATCATGGAAAAACACACTATTGTTATTGTAGAAGATGACGAAATTACAGCACTTAATCTAAAACTCTCTCTACAAAAACATGGCTATAAAATTATAGCCATCTGTGATAATGCAACTCAAGCAAGAGAGAAGATAGATACATATAAGCCCAATATCATTATCATAGACATCTCTCTGCAGGAGAGTAACGACGGCATAGAGTTGGCTAAAACAGTAAGAGAAAACTATAGTATTCCATTTATATATTTAACTTCGCACAGCGATGATGACATAATCGCTCAAGCAATAAAAACAGAACCCTATGGCTATATAGTAAAGCCTTTTGACCCATCTTCCCTTCACGCTACAATACAGATGGCTATTTTCAAATTTGATGTTGAGAATCAAAGGTCTGAGAAGATAGATGCTTCCAAGATTGATGATCAAAACATAGAAAAACTGCTCTATTCTAAAAGAGAAGCAGATAAACCGATTATATCTTTTGGTGATTCATATCATATTGATATCTCTAAAGATGAAATATTTTATAAGAATGAGAGAGTTAAACTTACAAAAAAAGAGAATGCCATTTTAAGACTTCTTATCGCAAAAATTGGTAATGTGATTAGCTTTGATCAGGCTATTAACTATGTTTGGAAAGACAGAGGAGCAACAGAAAACAGCATTAGAACTCTAGTTTGGAGACTTAGAAGCAAACTCCCCACTGATATAATTAAAAATGCTTCCGGCATCGGTTACTATATTGAAGAATAATTAAGACAATTTTATTTTATTAATAACACTCTTGATTTTTTCTAATCTAGACTCATAATTATATTTACTATCTTCATCTCTAGCCATTTTTTCCATTTTTGCACTATCTTGTTGTACTGTTTCAAGTCTAAAGTTACCGCTTGAGCCCTTTATACTATGAGAGATAAGTGCTATTTGTTTATAATCTTTTAATTTTATTGCATTTTCAAGTTCAGGAAGCTGATTTGACATCTTTGTAATAAAAAGCTCTAAAAGCATTATTAATTCATCATCATTTAACATTAATTCCTGACTCAATTTTTTATAGTCAATACCCTCTATACGATCATTAAAACTATCTATTATGTCTGTCTCACTTATATTTGTAACTTTCAAATAATTAAAAAAGACTCTCTCTAACTCTTTAATAACGATAGGCTTTCCTAAAAATGAGTCATAGCCGCTTATTAAACCTCTCTCTTTTGCACCTTTTATTACATTTGCTGTCAGAGCAGAGACAGGGGTATGTCTAAGTTCTTTTTCTATCTCATATTTAAGTATGTTTTGGACTGCCTCATTACCATCCATAATTGGCATCTGCTCATCCATTAAAATAAGGTCATAATTATTAGATTTAAAAAGGTTTACAGCCTCCAAACCATTTACCGCCAAATCATAAGTAAGCCCAAATTTAGTTAATAATATTTTAATCAACTCCTGATTTGCCTCATTATCTTCTGCAACCAAAATGTGACCTTCAAACCTCATACTATTCTCATGTTTGTGAGGAGAATATGAGTCCGGATGAAGCAGTTCATCAAACGTAGTTTTAATTTTTGAACAGTAAAGAGGAAAACATATACATGCGATATTAGGATACTTCTCATATTTATCACTAGGTTTACTAATAAGGGCAATATGTTTTTTATCTGAATTTAAAACACTCTGCTTAAACTCCTCGTCAACAAATTCATCTAAAAATATAGCTACATCATAATCTTCATCAAGGGTATCGACAACCTCTATATTCATATTAAATATTTCAGAGTATTTTAAAAAAGAGTCTGACTTATAGCTTCTTATCATGTCCTTTAAATAAAAGACTGTTTTAAGCTCTTTAATTTCATCTAAATCACTAAAAATCTGACACTCACTGTTGTGAATCTCAATAGGAAGTTCAACCCAGAATGTACTACCGGTTCCTATTTCTGAATCTGCATGTACACTTCCACCCATATGTGTTGATAGTTGATGACAGATAGAGAGTCCTAACCCTGTTCCATCTAAATTTTCTATCTCACCTCTTCCAGCTTGTGTAAATGCAGTAAATATATTATTCATATCATCTTTATTTATGCCGATTCCATCATCATTAACACTAACTTTTAATACCTTATCTTTACATGTAGCTTCAACATTTATATGTCCGCCAACTTTTGTAAACTTTATTGCATTGCTTAAAAAGTTAGATAAAATCTGCTTAATCCTTAAAGAGTCTGCATATAACTCTTTTGGTATAGTGGGATCAAGAAAAGATGTTATTGTAATATCTTTAGAGTTTGCAGAAGCAACAAAAAGCTCTAGTGAATGACTAATCTCATCATGAATAGAGAAGAGTTTTGGCTCAATTGTAAACTCACCGCTTCTAAGTTTGGAGAAATCTAGAATATCATTAATTATACTTAGTAAGTTTTCTCCGCTGTTTAAAATAATATCTAAATATTTCCTATGCTGCTTTGAGACATCTTGTTCAATAAGAAGATTAACGAATCCCAAAATTGCATTTAAGGGAGTTCTAATTTCATGTGACATATTAGAAAGGAAATACTCTTTTGCCTGAGAGGCTTTTAGAGCTTCAAGCCTTGCATCGATAAGTGTTGTGACATCATTAGCAATAGACATATACTCAATAGAGTTATCATATGGATCCATAATTTTAACAATTGTTACGTCTATGTAAAAATAGTTTCCGTTTTTTTTATGGTTTTTGATTGTTCCTCTAAAAATACCGGCATTTTCAAGTTGAAACCATAAGTCTTCAAAATACTCTTGCGGCATATCTTCATGTCTTACAATACTATGTTTACTGCCGATAAGTTCCTGCTCACTAAACCCGCTTAATTGTATATACTTGTCATTAACATAGGTTATGTTCCCGTTCATATCACTCTTAGAGATAATAGCACTTTCATCAAGCGCCTTTTGATACTCGCTAAGCAGTTTAACATGTCTATTAATCTCCTGCTCTTTTTGAAAAATCGTATCTGTGTAGTATTTTAAAATACCTTGGAAATTTTTATCAAAGATATATGATATTTCATCAAAAAGCTCTTTTGAATTAGAGTTAACATCGAAAGTAAAATCAATCATAGAACGTCTAAAGTGACTGCATATCTCAAAAAGCTCATCAGCTCTAATATTTCTATACTTTAAATATGTTAAAAGACTCTCCATGACGGGACAGTCTCCTATTTCAACCTCACCGGCTATAACACCCATAAAGTAGTCAAAAACTCCGCCGGCATAATCATTTAAAAAGTGTTCAATATCTATATCATGAAGTTTCAGTATTTTCTGTGGTGATTCATAAGACAACCATTGTAAGAGTATAGACTCTTTAGATGCTATAAAGACATCTTGTGCCTTTACAAGGTTAGGGACTCTCTTTTGCATATATCTATAATTTTATTACATTATAAAGTATGAAAGCAGCATAAGTACGGATGTCTTGACTAAAGATATCAGCGTAGTTCCTATGATATTTCCAATTTGGCAACTTGTACAAGATGTAAACTGTTTGCCCTCATATTGAGCATAGAAAAAATAGATAATATTTAATCCGACAGAGCCAAAGAATAAGTATGTTTGATACTCCCAAAGTCTTGGTGCCAACTCTTCACCGGTGAAAAAGGAGCCTATAAGTAAGAGAAGCATAGCTATCATTAATAAATTTATAACTTTGATTATATAGTCTCTTTTAAAAGTTGTAGGACAACTCTCTGAAATTGCTATATCACTTCCAAATTCTAACTTTTTTTCAAATAGTTTTTTTTCCTCTTTCTCTAGTTTATTAATAAAACTAGACCCAAATGTATAATCAATTTTTCTTTGAATTAAAATACTCAAAGCACCATCCGCTTTTAATGATTTTTGATTGCCATTTCTATCTTGGTAAACTATACCAACAGTCTCATATCTAGTGACTTTTGCACTTAATCCCGGAAAGTATGCTGTCTTTTCCACAGTCGTGACTTTGCCGCTATTACTTATTAATCTTGGATTTATTAACTCTAAAAAACTTCCATCCTCTTGTTTAACAACTACAATATTATAATAACTTCCTATCTGAAATGCTGCCAAACCATCCATAGAATTAGCTTCAATTGTATCCTTCATATCTTCTATCAAAGAGTATATCTCTTCGTTAAAGAGTCTTACATCTGTTGCATATTGGACGCTAGGAGGGGTAGGATATTTGATTATATCTCTAATCATTAATGTACCTTGTTAAAAAATAGGATGATGTTTTTGTATCTAAACAGAGACCTTAGAAATTCTAAGGTCTTTATAGATGTAGAACTAGTGACTCTTGTTTACTACTATCATCATTTTAATGTTTATAACAATAAATCTGATTAATTGCCAAATCTTACATGTTCTCATAAAGACAGCAAATGGACCAGGTGTCATTGTTGTAAAGTTATTACCATACGCTTTGATATGTGATTCTACTTTTTTACTCATAATATTTCCTTTTCATTATTTAAAACGCCAATCGGGACAAATCCCGCTTGACTATGCTTGCCGCTATGGCAAGAACAAGGAAACTGCGGTTTCCTTGAAAAACTTGACACATCCGTGTCAGAATATTTCTATTCTGGGATTAATGTCCAGCCAAATTTCAATTTAGCTTTCCAAATAAATAGGTGATGAAGAACATGTTTAATCCAGTGACCTGCAAGACCAATCTCACCAAAAGTATAATCTGTATCACGACCTGTTCCCGGGAACTTCTCAAAGTCTGGAACAACAGGGTAAATAGTCATTGCTGCAGCAGTACCGTCAAATAGACCTTTACCGGCAGAAGCAACACAAGCAGCACCCATGTCAGCCATAGAAGCTTTATGTAGTGGAGCAGTATCACCCTTTGTTATACGGTCACAAATACTGTGAGCAACCGCTTTACCAATAATACCTGAAGGCATACCAGTACGAGGAGGAGTAGGGTTAATTGGTGTTCCGTTTGGAGAACTCATCGGCTTTGAAATTGGATGTGGTGGTGCAAAAGCGATACCACAAGCAAAGATATTTCCATAAGTCGGGTTTTGGTAAGTCTCCGGCCAGTCACTAGCTTTCCAGTTCTCATAAGCACCTGCACCATAGTTAGCGTCAACTTTTAAGAAACCGTTTGGAGCAAAAATAGTATCAGTAATATCTGAACCGTCTTTACCATAAGCCTTAAGTCCAACACCCGCGAATGGAGGAATAAGCATTGAGAAATCGAACTCCTCTTCACCCATTTCACCACTCAGTAGTTCATAGTGTACTTTACCTGCTTCAACTTTATTTACGTGAGCACCGATTATCCAGTCAACATTTCTTTCCGTAAACAGAGATTCAGCGAAGATTTTTGAACTAACAGCAAAGCCCATGCTTTTCATGTGTAGTCCACCAACTCCAAAGTCACCTAGGAAAGATTCGTTTGAAATCCATTTTATATCAGCCATGTCACGAACACCAGCTTTATTTAACTCATGCTCAATGTTGAAGATGTACTCAAATGCAGCACCTTGACATGTACACATACCATGACCAGTACCAATTAAGTATTTTTGGCGTTCGCCGTTTTTCATCTTCTCAATTGTTTTTTGAAACTCATCATTAGCGTGCATTGCATGGTCTGCTGTACAAACTGAAACAGTATGCTCGCCAAGCTCACTACCCTCACCTAAACCTGGAGTTGCACCAAAGTTAAGTTTTGGACCTGTAGCGTTAATTAAATAATCATACTCTACATTTTCACTCTCACCCTCACGGCCGCTAAGTGTATACTCTATAGTAACAAAAGGCTTATCGCTTGACTCACCACCTTCTGGATTAATTGAAACAGCTTTCGCTTGTTTATAATTAATACCCGCTTTCGCATAAACAGGAGCTAAATCAAAAGTAACATCCTCTTTACTCATCTCTCCAACACCAACCCAAATATTTGATGGAATCCAGTTCCATTTTGAATTTGGAGTTACTACAACTACCTCATGAGCTGAGCCTAACCATTTTGCAGCAAAGGTAGCAGCAGTGTGACCTGAAACTCCTCCACCAAGAACAACTAATCTTGCCATATATATATCCTCTTTCTTGTAAGTCTAAAAAAAACTTTGCATTATCATATCTAAAAAATGCTACAAATAATCATAACTTTAAAAATAATTATTATATAAAATAGTTATATTAAAATTAAGTAACCCTATTCTACGCTGTTTTAAGTTTGATAATACGTAATAATAACTAAATTTTTATTATTTTACTTATTATTTCGTAAACGTTTTTTGAGATTGACTGTGTAGAAACTACACGGTCTAACTCGCTCTTCATCGCTTTTTTATTCTCATTGTTTAACTTTTCATATATTTTGAATGCTCCGGCAAGTCCTGAAGCCATCTGCGGATTTATCTTATCTATATCTATTATCTTATCTGCCACAAACTTATAGCCATATCCATCTTTTGCATGAAAATGTTTGTAGTTTCTAGCAAACACACCAATTAATGAACGAACAAGATTTGGTACCAATTCATTATATGCTTCATCATTTTGCAGTGCCTTAACACGCTCTAATGTCCCGTCTCTATCTGATGCTGCAAGAATTGAGAAATATTTGTTCATAACCAGAGTATCATCCTTATATTTTTCATAAAAGTGAACCTCAGCAGGCTCGGCAACCTCTGGGGAAATATTTTCTAATATATCAAGAGCAACTACTCTATCTGTCATTGTTATAGAGTTTTTATACTGCTCATTTACAATCTTAATAATCTCATCACTCTCTAAAGCACAGAGAAGCTTTAAACAACGATTTTTTATGCTTCTTTCTCCCATACTCCTTGCAACAATATCTTTACATGAAGGATTATGGTAAGCCTTATAAATCTTTATGAGTTTATCTTTGAAAGTAACAGCTAGATGCTTTGATAGTTTTTCTTTGGCTTCATAAATAGGTTCAAAATCAACCACATCTTGTCTCTGCATAAGAGTAGATACACTTGGTATTTCTAGAAGCAAAGATTTATATGAGAGGTCTAAGTCAGCATCTAGAATGTGTCCGAAAGATTTAACAAACTCTTCATCTATCGGTTCGCCGTTCATTATGGCTTCCATGGTTACAACCCCAAAGGATTGAGCAGATTCATACCTTACAAAACTATTATTGTCATGTTTCATTAAAAAGGCATAATTATTCTCTTGTGACTCTATAATTACAGGTGCTGAAAAATCTCTATTTATTGAAAGAATCGGCTTTTTATCTATCTTGAAAGTAAACTCTTCGTACTCCTTTGAAACAATAAGCGTTTTAACAATGACGTCATCTCCGTTCTCATTTAAAAGAGCAATCTTCAAAGGGAAATAATATGGCTTTTGTTCACTTCCATCTACAGCATTGGGCACTATTTGAGTCAAGGTTAATTTATACTCACCCTTTTCAAAACCCTCATCTACATGTAACTTTGGCGTACCAGACTGATGATACCAAAGCTCAAAAGCTTTTAAATCAATTGAACTCGCCGTACTCATAGCCCATAAAAAATCATCTGTTCTAACGGCCTGTCCATCAAATCTCTCAAAGTACAAATCTGTAGCTTTTCTATAATTATCTTCACCTAATAGAGTGTGAATCATACGAATTATCTCAGCGCCTTTTTCATATACGGTTGCCGTGTAAAAATTATTTATAGCCATATAAGAGTTTGGCTGAATCGGGTGAGCTGTTGGAGAAGCATCTTCTACAAACTGCCTCTCTCGAAGAGCTTTTACATCTTCTATGCGCTGCACCTCTTTTGAGTTTAAATCGGCAGAAAAGCACTGGTCACGAAAAACTGTAAGACCCTCTTTTAGGGTTAGTTGAAACCAATCTCTACATGTTATTCTATTACCAGTCCAGTTATGAAAATATTCATGGGCTATAACACTCTGTATGCCCATAAAATTTGTGTCTGTTGCAGTATCTTCGTTGGCTAGAACATAGGCGGAGTTAAAGATGTTTAGTCCCTTATTCTCCATGGCTCCCATATTAAAACTATCTACTGCAACTATATTATATAGATCTAAGTCATATTCTCTGCCATACTTTTCTTCATCCCAAATCATTGCCTCTTTGAGTGATTGCATTGCATGTTTACATTTAGATTCGTTACCTTTGTCTGTATATATGTTCATTCTTACATACTTACCGCCGGCCGTTACAAACTTACTTTTGACAACTCCTAAATCACCTGCCACCAAAGCAAAAAGATATGAGGGCTTTGGATGCGGATCTAACCATGTAATGCCATGCCTTCCATCATCTAGCTTAAAATTTGACTCTGTATTTCCATTGCTTAGTAGCACCGGGTATCTCTCTCTATCTGCAACTAATGTTGTTTTAAAAACCGCCATAACATCCGGACGATCCAAATATGGGGTTATTCTTCTAAAACCTTCGGGCTCATTTTGCGTACAGAAGATATTGCCTGATTTATAGAGACCGTCTAATTCACTGTTTAATTGTGGATATATTTTGTTAATGACTATAAGTTTGAACTCATCCGGGACATCTACAACTCTTAGAGTCTCATTCTCTATAATATAGCCGGATTCTTGAATTTTTGAATCATTTAAATATAGCTCTATTAACTCCAAATCAACACTGTTTAAAACTATATCTTTAGAGTTTTTATCTACCTTTACTATGTTCATCATATTTGTAACTTGAGTATACTCTTCAAATAGTTCAAAAACCAAATCACAACTCTTTATCTGAAATTCTGGTGCTTTATAATCTTTTAAATAAATAGTTTGTACTTTACCCATAAATAATATCTCTCGTTTTTTTTTCTAATGATAGCATATTATATATTACTCATTGGAAGTTATACTTAAAACTTAATTGAGAGATAAAAACTTATATCAAATTCATTGTCATCTGATAAATAGTTATTCTTTTTATATATGGCATAAGATGGTTTTGTTGTGGTCTCATACTCACTTTTGGGCAGCCACTCATGATAGACCCAGTGTACAAATTTTAACAAATCTCCATGTTTTCCCTGCAAGTCAAACTTAGCATAAATCCCATCTGAAATTTTAAACTTTGGCAGTCTGTCGCTTTTGACTTCCTGAGTCTTATCTGTAACAATACATGCCACATATTGACACTCATCTAAGGGTGTAATAGTAGGGTTGTCATGAAAAAGTGCTATCTGTTTGAAGTTTGTCAAGTTATTATTAAAAATCCATGTTTGCAATTTTTGCCAAGTCTGTTTTATACCTGAATTGTAACCGCGATGTCGAATATAATAGCTTTCATAAATCGGCATTTTAACAATAGTAGGTTCTATATGATCAAACTCCGCCTTTGACTGCATAGCTTTTGGAGACTGTTCTAAAATTTGTTGTGAATACTCCTTATAACCACCTTTTTTCCACTGTTTTGGTGTCATATTAAAACGCTCTTTAAATACGCGAAGAAAAGATGTTTGAGAGCTGTAACCGCACATATTAGCTACCTCTGTAATTGTTGAAAACTTATTTGTCAACAGTAAGTTGGATGCTTTTTGGAGTCTTATGGACTTAATACTCTCATATATGTTTTTTCCAAATATCTCTTTAAATATTCTGTGCATGTGAAACTTACTGACTTTTAAATCTCTGCTAAGCTCCTCCATATCTATATTTGTGTCTATATGTGTATAAGTATAGTACATAATATTATTTGCTATCTGCACTCTTTTTTGTAGTGTTTCTCTTTTCATAAAGACATTTTAGCAAAAATAAACTATATTATAAGCAATATTAGATAGTTTTATTAGCAAATATAGTGAAGAAAAAAGATTTTAAAAGTTATAGAATTATGCAGATTTATTAATCAGGAGAGATTATGAAAAAAATATCAAAAGTATTAGTTGCAAACAGAGGAGAGATAGCTCTTAGAATTGTTAGAGCCTGTAAAGAGCTAGAAATCAAAAGTGTGGTTATATTTTCTGAAGTAGATGTTGATGGAGTATGGGTTAGAAAAGCTGATGAGTGTTACCCGATAATGGGTGACCCTCTTCAAGCTTATCTTGACTATGAAAGAATAATATCTCTAGCAATAAAAGCGAACTGCGATGCTATTCACCCAGGATATGGTTTTTTATCTGAGAATGCAGACTTTGCAAAAGCGTGTGAAGATAAAGGTGTAATTTTTATTGGACCAAAACCAGAGCATATTGCTCTGTTTGGAGATAAAATGGCATCAAAAGTTGCTATGAAAGCGATAGGTGTACCAGTATTGGAAGGAACTGACGAGCCGATTGTAGACAAAAAAGAGGGTGCCAAAATTGCTGCTGAGATAGGTTTTCCCGTTATCATAAAAGCTGCTTTTGGTGGTGGCGGTAGAGGAATGAGAATTGTAAAGAGTGCAAAACTTTTCAATGAGATGTTTGACTCTGCTACTAATGAAGCAAAAAAATATTTTGGAAACGGTGATGTCTTTATTGAAAAATATGTAGAAAACCCAAGACATATTGAGGTACAGATTATAGCTGACAAATATGGTAATGTACTGCATTTGGGTGATAGAGACTGCTCTATCCAAAGACGTCATCAAAAGGTAATCGAAATTGCTCCATCACCCAGGTTAAGCGAAGATGCAAGAAAAGAACTTTACAGAATCTCAACAAAGGCAATGTTTAAACTTGGGTATGAGAGTGTCGGCACAGTTGAGTTTTTAGTAGATGAGAAAGACAACATCTATTTTATAGAGATGAACACAAGGGTTCAGGTTGAGCATCCGGTAACAGAGATAATATCGGGTATTGATATTATTCAAAGAATGATAGAGATTGCTGAGGGTGACAAACTAAAGTTTTTACAAGAGGAGATAAAGTTCAGAGGCTATGCCATTGAATTTAGAATTAATGCTGAAAATCCTCAAAATAACTTTATGCCCTCAGCAGGGAGAATTACAAAATACATAACTGCCGGTGGACCGGGAGTTCGAATTGATTCAAGTGCATACACCGGATACACAATACCTTCAAACTATGATTCTATGGTCGGAAAACTTATTGTTTGGGCACTTGATTGGGATGGTGCCGTAAAAAAAGCAAAAAGAGCCTTAGACGAGTTCTATATTGATGGTATTCCAACAAACATACCACTACATAGAGAGATAGTTAGAGACAGTGATTTTATTAGTGGAAACTTAACTACAAGCTATCTTGATAAAAAAATGGAACTTTTCAACTTAAAGGCTGTAGATTCATTGGCTCAAGAGGACAAAAAGGTTTCATATCTGACGTCTATGATAAATAAAATCAAAGAATACAAAATAAACATAAGAAATTAAACTTAATTTATTAATTTACAGTTTATTTTAGATAACATTAGGAAATTGTATTGATACCTTTAAGTCAGCTTTTTTGGAATATTATGAGAAAACATATCGTAGAACAGACTGTTTTGTTGGCTAGCGTTGCAAAGTGGCTTTTTTTATCATCTATTATCGGTGCTTTAATTGGCGCTTTGGTAGCTCTCTTTTTGAATATCTTGTCATATTCTCAGGAGTCTAGGGATTTACTTCCACTGCCATACTATTTTACCTTACCTTTTGCATTCGCATTAACTGTCTTTATTGTCAAGAAATTTGCTCCGGATGCAGAGGGGCATGGGACAGAAAAGGTCATAGAAGCAATACATAAACATAGCGGCAGAATCAAAGTTATTACTATTCCTATTAAACTTGCTGCTACAGTTTTAACTATATTTGCAGGAGGTTCTGTAGGAAAAGAGGGGCCTGCCGCACAGATTGGTGCGGCAGCTTCATCTCTATTTGCCTCAATTTTCAGCTTTAGTGACAGAGATAGAAAAAAACTTGTTATCTGTGGAATAGGAGCAGGATTCGCAGCAGTTTTTGGGACTCCGATAGCAGGAGCTATCTTTGGCGTTGAAGTTTTAGTAATAGGCGTGATTATGTATGACGTACTATTGCCATCCATCATAGCCGGATTTTCTTCCTTTATGGTAGCAAGAGCTCTTGGAGTTGATTACAGCTACTTTGAGGTAGTCAACTACACATATATCGGTCTTGACTGGGAGATAATACTCGACGTTGTTTTAGCAGGTCTCTTTTTTGGAGCCATATCAGTTATTTTTATCCTGATTTTGCAACAGGTTCATGAATATATCAAGTCAATAAAATTAAATTCCGTTCTCAAAGCATTTCTTGGCGGGGTTGTTATCGTAATCCTCACTCTAATCTTTTCAGACGCCTATCTTGGTCTAGGTTTTGAGACGATAAAAAATAGTTTAAGCACTGATAAATTAATATTTGACACAATTACTTGGTATGACTTTATTCTTAAAATGATATTTACAGCTCTCTCTTTAGGAAGTGGCGGAAGTGGTGGAATTATAACCCCTATTTTTTACATAGGCGCTACAAGCGGGAACTTCTTTGGATATATTATAGATGGTAATATACCATTTTTTGCAGCACTCGGGTTTATAAGCCTCTTGTCAGGTACAACAAACGCACCTATTGCTTCTATCATCATGGCGATGGAACTTTTTGGTATAGAGCTTGCACAATATGCAGCTTTAACAAGTATAATCTCATATTTAATCGCAGGACACAGAAGTGTCTTCTCTTCACAAATACTCTTTTTGAAAAAGTCTGATCATTTGGACATTAAACTTGGGCAGGAGATAGATAAAACAGAAGTCAATTTTACACATGATTTTAAATTCGAAAACATGGAAAAAATGAAAGATATATTAGAGAATAAGAAAAAAAGATTTAGAGATAGAAACAGAAGAGATAAAGATAATAAAGAGTAATAAATTAGAATAAGGCATTGTATAGTGAATATTTACAGGAAGTTTAATTTCCTCCTCTGATAAATGCAATATTGTTGCCTTACAAGTCCTAACATTCGCAGTCTCTTTAAAAACTATCTCTTTTTCCGTTTTTGGGATAGTTACAAAATTCACTGGGGAGGTTAGAGCAGCACCTACCATACAGTAATCTCCTGGGATATTCATTAATCTTTTTAATTGCACTTTCTACCCTTATTATAAATTTGGATATATTTCTTCAAATGCCCATATCGGATATTCACAAACTCTAACATTCGCAGTCTCTTTAAAAACTATCTCTTTTTCTGTTTTTTCAATAACTATAAAAGTTGCTGGAGCAAGCAATACTGCAGGTATTGCGCAATAATCACCCGTTATATCTCTCTCAATCTCTACTTCAATATAGTTGTTATACTCCTTAACTGAATTTACCTGTATATCGTAAAAACCACTATTACCAAGAAACAAAGTTACTAATGTCTCATTAGCAAAGTCTACATAAGGTAACTCTTTATTAGTACCTATTGGATTTATATGATTGTAATAAAGATCTTCATAAACGTTTAAATCTTGTACTACTTGGAAAGTTGAATCCATATCATGAGCTACTTGGCCAGAGTTACTGATTAACAAATCTCTAAATGATAGTGTTGTTGGTATGTCAGTTGCATTTACTTCATCACATTTTAGAACTTTAACACTTTCTTTAAAAAGAGTCTCTTTGTATGAACTAAAAGGAAAGGACACAACCTCAAAAGGTAAAACTGACTCTTCCCCTTTAGGACAATTTTCATTTAAAACAGTTGTCTCTACAAAGATAGTTCTATAATTATTTGCCTCTTCAATTTTAGTTACTTTGACAGAGTAATCTTTTGATGACTTATCTTCTAAGCTTAAAACTGCTACATAATTTTTTATAAAATCAATTTCTGAAGTAGTATTGCTGTCAAATATTTTATAGGCTTCATTAAACTTCTCTTGGCTATATAGCACTTGAAACTTTTTTTCCATACTCGTGTTTACATCAATATATCCACTTTTCAATACTGTAAACTCTTTATCTGTTGTAAGCTCATATTTAGAAAGCTCAAAAAGTTGAAGAGCAGAATCAACAGAATCATTGTTATCAGTAACATTAGCCATAATAACTTTTGCATAATGAAAATGATTTGTATTAGCATTTGAAAAAGACAATCCTACAATCATCTTGTTATATAAGATATCAGCATCATTTGATGTATCAGTATTCTGAGCACCGTTTATAACAGCTTGAATAAATCTATTTTTAGAAAGTCTATTGGCATCTAATTCTGCTTCCCAATAATTAAGCCCAGCAGTATCAGGTGTTCTGTTAAATAAATTTTGGTAGACAGATGTAATAAAGTCTGAATTCGAAGTAGACTCTGGATACAGGGTTATTGTTTCTGATTGATCAAAGAAAGACTGAGCTATTTGACTTAGTTTTAAGCCTGAATCACTTACCCAATAATCTAATCCAGCTTTATCTGGTGCTCTGTTAAAAGTAGCAACATATAATTTAGTTACATCTTCTTTTGTTGGTATCTCTTCACTTGCATATATAGGAGTTAATAAAAGAACTCCAATGATAATTACTTTTATAATTCTCAATGTTTACTCTCTTGCATTACAAAATTATTAATCTTCATTATATCACAATTATCAACATGAGAACAATAAATAAACTAGTCACAGATCAATTTTTGTGTTATTTAAGCAAATGCATAATGTAAATAGATTTGTAAAAGAGACCTTGCGACCTTATAGCGGTTCTTTTATTTAATGTTTTTAACTGTATCATTTCAGTTACTTTGTAAAAAAAAATTAATTTTCAAGTCCGACGAATATGAAAAAATTTGACAAAGCCCGAGGATAACCGGACTTATATTGTATAACGAAAAAACATAACAAAGCCCTTGATTACGAGATTAAACAAGGTTTGAGGAGATTTAATTGAGCATCTATAGAGAATACGACATTAGAGGAATATTTCAAGAGGAGTTGAATGAGCAGAGTGTAGTTCGTATAGGGTATGCGTTAGCTTCAAAGATAGCCGGAGAGTATGTAGCAGTCGGTTATGATGCCAGAAGTCACTCCCCTATTCTTTTTGAATACCTTGTTCATGGTCTAAATACCGGCGGTAAAAAAGTTTTGGATATGGGACTTGTCCCTACTCCTGTAAACTACTTTACAAACTATCAGGAGTGGGATGGAATAACTCCCTCAGCTTCGGTGATGATTACGGGTTCTCACAATCCAAGTGAATATAACGGTTTTAAAATCACTGTTGATAAAGCACCATTTTTCAGTGAAGAGATCTATGCACTTGGGCGTGAGTGTGATAATATGGAGTTTCCAGCTAAAGTTAAACGTAATGTTACAAAAATAGATGCAGTTACAAGATATGTAAACTTCATAGTAAATGAGTTTACTCATCTAAAAGGTATGGATACAAACATAGTTTATGACTGTGGAAATGGCGTAGCCGGTGTAGTTACTGAAGATATTTTCTCTCGTCTTGAGCTTAAAACTAGAGGTCTTTACGTTGACCCTGACGGAACTTTCCCAAATCACCACCCAGACCCTTCAGAAGAGCATAACCTAGAAGATGTTAAAAAACTTTTAGCAGATGGCGGTGATATAGCCTTTGCTTACGATGGTGATGCTGACAGGATTGCTGTTTTAACTCATAAGAACAATATAAAGGGCGATATGATGGCTCTTTTATACTCGATGAAGATGGACAAACCGACTGTTATCGGTGAGGTAAAATGTTCTCAGTTAATGTATGACGAGTTAGAAAAACGCGGGGCTACTGCTATCATGTACAAAACAGGTCACTCCAATTTAAAAGTAAAGATGAAAGAGACAGATGCTGATTTGGCCTGTGAAGTCAGTGGGCATATTTTCTTTAAAAATCGCTATTTTGGTTATGATGATGCGATTTATGCAACTCTCAGGATGCTGGAATTAGTTAATGATGGTATAGACTTAGACGCAGAGTTAGCAAAACTTCCCACAGTCTTTTCAACTGAGGAGATAAAGGTGAAGACTACAGAGTCTGAGAAGTTTAAAATCATTGACAGAGTAAAAGAGATGCTTAAAAATCCAAAAGCAAATTTTCCAAGAATAAAAAATATAATAGACGTAGATGGTGTACGTATCAACTTTGAAAATGGATGGGGACTGGTTAGAGCAAGCAATACAACCCCTGTTTTAGTGACTCGTTTTGAGTCAACTTCTCAAGAAGAGAGTAAAGTTTATGAAAATGCTATAAACAACTTAATCTTAGAGGCAAAAAACTCTTTATAGTTTTAGGTATAATTTTACAGATAAAAAACTTAAATCTTTCAAGGAAAAAAATGAAAACTCATACTCTTTTAATGCCGTTGGATATGCATCTTCACCTTCGTGATGGAGTTATGCTTGAAAATGTTGCTCCACTTACCGCTTACAGCTTCAGCGGTGCAATTGTCATGCCAAACCTAGTTCCTCCAGTAACTACTCTAGAAGATGTCAAAGCGTATAAAGAGCGCATAATGGCAGCAGTTCCAAATGACTTTTTCGAGCCGTATATGACACTCTTTTATAAGAACTATGATAAAAAATTCTTAGCGAGTGTTGCAGATGAAATAACTGCTATTAAACTCTACCCCGCAGGTATCACTACAAACTCAGAAGATGGTCTTTCATCTTTTAACATAGAAGAGATGCGCGAGACATTAGAAGCCATGAGTGCCTTAGAGATTCCCCTTTGTGTTCATGGAGAGAGTGACGGTTTTGTTATGGACAGAGAAGCGGAGTTTATGAGTGTTTATGAACTGCTGGCTACTTCGTTTCCAAATCTAAAGATTATTATGGAGCATATAACAACAAAAGCTGCTGTTGACATGCTAGACAAACATGAAAACCTCTATGCAACTATAACAGTTCATCATCTGCTTTTAACTCTAGATGATGTTGTAGGCGGAATGATGCAACCCCACCTGTTTTGTAAACCAATTGCAAAGAGACCGGAAGATTTAGATGCACTCTTGAGTGTTGCTCTTGAAGCGCACCCTAAAGTTATGTTTGGTTCAGACTCGGCACCTCATCCTAAAGATAAAAAAGAGAGTTGTGGGTGTGCAGCAGGAGTTTTTACAGCACCAATTGCTCTGCAGCTTCTTTGTGAAATTTTTGAGCAGTATGACAAACTTGACAATCTTCAAGATTTTATCAGTGACAATGCACAACGTATTTATGGTTTGTGCCCTGAATTCAAAGAAGTTACTTTAGAGAAACGACCTTTTATAGTACCTGAGAACTATAACGGTGTTGTTCCAATGTACGCAGGCAAAGCTATTAACTGGGCAATTGAGAGCATTGACTAAAGTTTTACTATTAGAAGACGACCTGCTCTTTGCAGAGACTATTATCGATTTATTACAAGAGAACAATTTTGACATCACTCACGTTCCAAATGGGCAAAGTGCACTAGATTCCACTTTTTCACAAAAGTTCGATCTATATCTTCTTGATATAAATGTGCCGCTCATAGATGGAACAACCCTCCTCAAAGAGTTAAGAGAGGCAAACGACAACACTCCTGCTATTTTTTTGACATCACACACAGATAAAGAGGTTCTCAAAAAAAGTTTTATAAGTGGCGGAGATGACTTTATAAGCAAACCTTTTGATACAGATGAACTTTTTCTTCGTATAAACGCACTCCTAAAAAGAGTCAAGAAGAGTAATATAGAGTGTGTAGGTCTACTGTGCAATGATGCTGTCCATAAACGTATTTTATATAACAAAGAGGAGTTAGACCTCTCAAAAAAAGAGTATGAACTTCTTTTACTGCTGATGAAACATGTAAACAGCACTGTGCCAAAAGAGTTGATTCTTAGTGAACTATGGAGCAGTAGTGAGGGAGGAAGCGATGGAGCTATAAGGGTTTATATAAACCGCATAAAGCAACTAATACCTCAAATGGGTATTGAAAATATTCGTGGTATTGGATACAAGCTTGTTTCGTAACCTCAGAATAAATATTTTTATATACTACATACTGACTGTTGTCTCTATTATGGGTGTTCTGTACTACTTTCTAGAGATTGTCAAAATAGAGAATCTCTCTGTCCTTCTATTAATACTGCTGAGTTTAATAACATTTGCCGGAGTAATTATTTCTAAACTATCTGTTGATCCACTATTTGAATATGTAAACAACCTCCAAAATCTCTCAAAAGAGACTCTGCATGAACTGAATCTTCCTATTAGTACAATAATGACAAATATGCACATGCTGAGAAAAAATATAGAGAGTGAGAAAGATTTAAAAAGAGCGTTTAGAATTGAGAGTGCCTGTGACATGTTGCAACAACGCTATAATGAACTAGACTACATGATTAAACTGCAAAGTTCAAACATAAAATATGAGAATATCCAACTGGACAAACTATTAAAAAATAGAGTTGAGTTTTTAAAAGCAATATATCCACATGTAGAATTTAAACTAATACTTACATCTACACAAATAAATAATGATAAAGTAGGCTTATCAAAAGTTATTGACAATCTTATAGACAATGCTGTAAAATACTCGCCAAATAATCCAATTTTAAATATAAGCTTGCATGATTATGAACTACATATTCAAGATTACGGCTGTGGTATGGATGAAGTTGAACTTTTGCGTATATTTGACAACTATTATCAAAGCAATGATAAAATGCAGGGCTTTGGAATAGGTTTGAGTATGGTGAAGCGGTTCTGTGATACAAATGGGATTTTATTGAATTTTAAATCAAAGCCTGATATTGGTACAACAGTTATACTAAAGTTTAAGGAAGAGTAGTGGAAAAGAGTATTTTAGCTTATGCAGAAATGGCATTAGACTATGGAGTCATAGGACTTCTTGTGATTATGAGTATCGTGACTTTATGGTTATTTATAGAGAGAATGATGTTTTACAGCAGTGTTCGCATTGAAGATTATGATAACAGAGATCATCTTGAGATGGATTTAACCGATAATATCAGTGTCATCAGTGTCATAGGTTCAAATGCTCCTTACGTTGGACTTTTAGGAACAGTTATAGGTATTATGCTCGCCTTTTATACGATGGGCGATACCGGAGCTGTTGATGCAAAGAAGATTATGCTTGGTTTGGCTCTAGCACTAAAAGCTACCGCTATGGGTCTTATTGTTGCAATGCCTGCCATAGTCACATATACAATTTTACTTCGCAAAGTTGAAAAAATATTAACTATTTTTGATATAGCTCAAGTTAAGAAAAGTCAGTAAATCGATATGTCAAAATGTAAAAAACAGCGCAAAAGATTTGATGATATAAATGTAATTCCATTTATAGACATTATGCTGGTTCTTCTGGTAATGGTTTTAACAACAGCTACTTTTATAAAACAGGGGGTAATCCCTGTTGACCTGCCGACTGCAAAAACCACTACCGAAAAAGATATTCAAAAAGAGATAACCATCTATGTTAATGCCAAGGGAGAACTCTTTATTGACAAAGAGAAAGTGAATTTAAAAACACTTGAAGAGAGATTGTCTCAGATTTCCAAGAATCAAACAGTAGTTCTTAGAAGTGACAAAGAGTCAAAATTTCAAGACTTTGTAAGTGTAATGGATATATTAAAAAGATTAAAACATGAACAGCTTTACATAGTTACAAAAGAGTAACAGTTATATACTACATAAAGCTGCTTCATGATGATAAAGTCAGACCTGTAACTGATCACTAATCGCCATACCTCCGAACATAGGGTCGCTGATACTCGCTTCACCAGTTTCTATATGACCAGCAAATCGTCGCAAATATCCAGGTGTATCCTTGAGTGTTACAGAAAAATCATACCAATGGCCGCTTGAGTGTAAAGACCATTGTTGATTAATCTCGCTTTTAGCTCCCACTGCTCCAGTCCATGGAGAATCACCCAAGTAAGCATTGGCAGTGATGGTGTAATTGACTGCTACGTTAGCCTTGTTTGATAGCTTGAGAGAGAGATTACCGTGGACTGCATCGTAAGATATTTTCACTTCAGGGGATGGAGTAACTTTAGAGCTTACTGTGTTGCCGGTAAAATGGCGGTGAAAACCATTCGGACCAAGTACCCAGAGATCATAGCTATTATCGTCTGTTAGCTCCCAGCTACCATTCAATTGCTTGTTTTCTTCAACGGTATAGCGGCGCGGTATTTGGTCTAAATGTTTACGATCATACACATGAAATACTGCTGCAGCTGAGCCTGTATTGCCAAATATTAATTGAATCGCGCTCTTCGATAAGATTTTAGCTGAAGTGTGCAGTTCATAAGGGAGTGCGCGTGCTGGCCTTGTACCTGTAGCTTGAATGGGCATCGTTATTTCCATAGGTGTCGGTGGTGTTGTTGTTTTAGGTAATACACGTGCACGGTTAGCTAACGCTACAGTATCTGGAAATTGCTTAAAAAACTCGGTGTTGTCTGGGTCTTTGAAATTAAAAGTACTTGTCAAGTCTCCACAAACAGCTCGTCGCCACGCACTAATATTTGGTTCTATGACACCAAAGCGCTGCTCTATAAAGCGAATTATCGATGTATGGTCAAATACTTGGGAGTCGACCCAACCTCCTTTGCTCCAAGGTGAAACCACATACATTGGAACCCTCGGACCCAGACCATATGCACGGTGAAGAGCCAATGGCTCAAGAGGATTTTTGTGGTAGGGAAGGATTGTTTCGTGGTATTCTCCAGTGGTATCAACAGTGGATGCACCTGCAAATACAGCCTTTTTCGGATTAGCATCATATGTTGTATAACTTGGGACTGCAGGAGGTGGAACATGGTCAAAGAAACCGTCATTTTCATCAAAGTTGACAATTAGTACAGTTTTACTCCAAACATCTGGATTAGCAGTTAAAGCTTCAATTACCTTAGCTGTGTAATCTGCTCCTTGAGCTGGACTAGATGGCTTTGGATGTTCAGAACCTTCAGCTGTTGCAACAATCCAGGAAACTTGAGGTAGCCTGTCGGCAAGAACATCTTCTTTGAGTTTATCAAGGTCACGTGTGCTAATCCCACGATCTCTAAGTGGTTGGGAATAGCCAGGATTCTTGAACCATGCGTCACGGAAAGTGCGAAAACCTGCCAGGGCATTATCTGTATAGTTGTCTTCCATATTTTCGTAGACTTGCCAAGTAATACCAGCTTTCTCTAAGCGCTCAGGGTAAGTAGTCCAGGTGTAACCACCATCATTGCCAGGATTAGTATCAAACCAATCATAGTCGTTGTACGTAGCTGGGCCATTGCCTTTGCCGAGTGGATCGTTGGTTCCACTCCAAAGAAATAGACGGTTAGTATTAGTACCACCCTGGAATGAGCAGTGGTAAGAATCGCAGATTGTAAATGCATTGGCCATAGCATACTGGAATGGTATATCTTCAGCAGTAAAATAACCCATCGAGTGATTATTTTTGTATTTTGGCCAAGTGTTCATTAAGCCATTATTCCAAGCACCTTGAGCATCTAGCCAAGAATGTGGCGTTCCTGTCGCTCGCATGTATTCAAATCTTTGTGCTGTATTAAACCGGAACGGAGGAATAATCTGCGGGTTGCTAATATCGGTATTATTAATCTGATGCAACACATTCTTTCCTTTGTAGCCAAAGGCGTCGGCAACTGGTATTGCCAAGCGATCACTAAACCCCCGTACACCGTTCATAGTGCCAAAATAATGGTCGAATGAACGATTTTCCTGTGTCAATATTACGATGTGCTCGACATCTTCAATGGTACCAGTTTTGTTGTTAGCCTGGATGGAAAGAGCTTTTAGAATCGAAGGAGGCAATATCGCCAAGGTTGCTGCAGCTCCAACTGTACCGGCTGCAACACGTAGAAAGTCTCGTCTATTATTGATAATCATGATTTCATCCTGTTCTATTTGTAATACCATAGTATATACATCGGATATTACATACTCATTACAACTAATCTTTTACTGTTACTTTACACAGTTACAAAGAAGTAATTAGTAAGCTTTATTCATAAGTTTAAACCTGCTTGTTGATTTATTATGTTCTACTTTTTTCTCTATTTTTTCTAGCTGTACAGCTTCTTTTACTTCTGTGTTAAAGACTTTTTTTTCAACATCTTTTACATCATAAAAAAGTGTGCTCGCAATAAAAAACAAAATAACTATCACTACAACACTGGCATATAGTATCAGATAGTTTTTTATGTGGCCCGATTCAAAAGGATTTTGCATTTAAGCTCTCTATAGTATTTTAATTAAAACTATTATATAGGAAAACCCCTAATAAAAGATAAATTAAACAATTTTTATGATAGTATTTTTAAAAATTATTTAAGGGTAATCAATGCAAACTACGACACTTAAAGGAACTACTGTAAATTTATCAGGAACTCAGATTAACGTGGGAGATAAGGCACCAATAGTCACTGCAATTGGAACTGACCTTAGTGATGTTGAGATTGGCGGAGCTAAAGACAATATTCAATTAATAATCACTGTTCCTTCACTTGACACTGATACATGTGCCGCTGAGACTAGAAGGTTTAATGAAGATGTAAACAACCTTGATATATGTGAGACAACAGTAATATCTATGGATCTGCCTTTTGCATCTGAGCGTTTTTGTACAACTGAAGGAATTGCGAACCTATCTGTCGCATCTGACTATATTGATAAAGAAGTCAGCAAAACTTATGGTGTTCTTATGGATGATGGAAAACTAAAAGGTCTTAGTGCAAGAGCTGTCTTTGTAATAGACAGAAGTGGTGAAGTTGTCTACAAGGAGATAGTTAAAGATGTCACGTCTGAACCTGATTACAATGCGGCACTAGAGGCAATAAAAGAAGCAAGATAACTCTCTTTAGCCTATTCACCGTCATAAAGTCCAAGCATTTTCATATTTTCTATAAAAAGGTTTTTAATAAATGTCGGCTTTAGCCCCTTGTACTCGTCAAGAGTATATGTAAAGTCTATTTTATTTTTAATTTTTTCCATACAAAGAAGAGAGGCTTCATGATTAGTGTGAGTTAAAAAGACGACTATCAGGTCTGCACTTAGTTGCTGAATAATATCTGTCTGCCTGATGTTCTCCTCTATGATATTAAAAATATCTTTATCACTGGAGTTTATTAGTACAACAACTAAAGGTATCTGGTATCTAGCCGTTCTATAGAACTCATCATCTCCAACATTTGACACAACATCTATCAACAACTCCATAGACTCCCCTTAAATCTCTAAATAATACAATATCGACTCTTTGAGTATAATATTAATTTAAACTATAACAAAAGAATTTAACTTTTCATTTACATTAAACAAACTTATTATAATATACTAAACTTATGAACCAAACGAAAGCATAATATGAAAATAAGCTTATACTTCTTAATATCTGTTTTTATTACATTATCACATGCCTCAAGTACCAAAACTGCCCTTGATTTATCTTTTGACCACAGGAATATTGGAAAGAGTATTGTTTCTTATGAAGATAAAAGTGCTAAGATGAATTTTACTCAGATTAAAAACTTGCCAGATAATAAATTCATACAATTAAAGAAATCAGTTGATAGTCAGCTCTTTACAAAATCCGCCTTTTGGTATAAATTTAATGTCAACAATAATAAAAAAACTCCTTTAAAACGATTAATAGTCATTTCTGTTCCATGGATTGACACGATTAACATCTATGTAGAACATAAAAACACTCAACTATCTGCCTATGAAGGCGGAGACACTATCCCTTTCGAGAATAGAACAATAAAACATACCTTTGTAAACTTTGAACATCAATTTCCACCCGGCAGTTCTAAAGTTTATATACAGGTTAAAACAAAAGACCCTTTCGTTGTGCCAATATCTATTGTAAAGAATTTAACATTTTTGGAAGAGGAGGTCGTTCACTCTAATTATACAGGTTTTATATATGGGATAATTATAGCAATGCTGCTCTATAATCTGGTTCTTTTTTTCAGTATAAAAGCTCGTTTTTATGCCTTTTATGTGCTCTATCTTAGTATGTTTTTAGCAATGCATGCATCATATAACTGCTATACATTCAAGTGGCTCTTTTTTGACAACCCTGAACTTCAGAACTGGGCTGAATCAACAACTATTTTTCTATTTAGTATCGCCGGTTTTCTCTTTGCGCAATCTTTTTTAAATTTAAAAAAGCATTTTCCTGCTCTAAATTTAACTACAAACTATCTTATTCTATTTTATATTAGCACTATGCTCATAACATCTATGCTAGGCTATCACTACCATGTGATGTTTGCAATAGGATTAACCGTACCGTTTAGTCTATATGTTTTTTCAATTGCGTTTTATTCGCTTATCAATGGGAACAGTTATGCAAGATTTTTTCTATTTGGAACATCGGCAGGACTGATTGGAACTTCTATTACAGCACTAACCGTCATGGCAGTACTTCCTTACAGTAATGCAGGCTTTCACGCTGTTGATTTTGGTATGGTTGTTGACACTGTAATGCTATCTCTAGCTCTTGCTGATAAGATGAAGATAACTCAGAATGAAAAGCTAATAGCTGAAAATGAAACTAAAAAAGCTATAGAAGCTAAAAAAGCCAAAGAGGAGTTTCTCTCAAATATGAGTCATGAGATAAGAACGCCTATGAATGCTATTTTAGGCTTTATTAAAATACTTAGAAAAAACATACGTGATGAAGAAAATCTCTCTTACCTCAACATTATTTATACTAGTTCTCAAACTTTACTACATGTTATAAATGATATTCTAGATTTATCAAAAGTAGAAAGCGGTAAACTTAAAATCAATAAATACTCATTTAATCCCTATTCTGAACTAAGCTACATAAGTAAACTCTTTGCACTAAATGCGCAAGAGAAATCTATAGAACTTGTTTCAAAGATAGAAAAAAATATTCCTGTTTCACTAGATGGTGATCTTACAAGAATAAGACAGATTGTCTTTAATTTTATAAGCAATGCCTTTAAGTTTACTCCAGATAATAAAAAAATATATATCGATGTCAGATATGAATACGAGACTCTCTTAATCTCTGTAATTGACGAAGGTATTGGAATCTCAGCTGAGGATCAGAAAAAAATCTTTAACGCATTTGAGCAAGCGGACAACTCAGCAACAAGAAAGTATGGCGGTACAGGCTTAGGACTCTCTATATCACACAAACTTGCCAAGTTAATGAATGGAGAGATTACGTTAAAGAGTAAAGAGGGTGAGGGGAGTACATTTACTCTGTCTCTGCCTGTTGTTGAATCTAAGTCAGACAAGACTACTGTTTCAACTGAGCAGAAGAGTCAATCAAAAACAGATGATAAAATTATGCAACTTTCAGGACATATTTTAATTGCTGAAGATAATAAGACAAACCAACTACTTGTAAAACTTTTGCTCGATGACTATGGCTTAAAATATACGGTTGCCAATGATGGTCTTGAGAGTGTTGATATCTATAAATCTTCATCTTTTGACTTAATCTTAATGGATGACCACATGCCAAATATGAGTGGAGTTGAAGCCTTTAAAGAGATACGTGACTATGAAAAGAAAAATGGACTGAGCCCTACACCAGTAGTAGCTCTAACTGCAAATGTAATGGAAGATGATATCAAACGGTTCTCAGAGACAGGAATGGATGACTTTTTAGCCAAACCTCTAGGTAACAACGAATTATACAGAGTCTTAAAACGCTTTTGTAAAAGTTAAGACTTAAGCACAATAAAGTGCTTAAGTCTTAACAATAGGATTATTATCCTACATCATTCCCGGCATGCCCATTTGCGGAGGCATTCCACCAGCCATGTCAGCCGCTGGATTCTCTTCTTGAATTTCATATATTGCTGCTTCGGTAGTAAGAAGTAGACTTGAGACAGAGGTTGCATTAATAAGAGCAACACGAGCAACTTTTAACGGGTCAATAATTCCTTTTTCAAACATATCTACATACTCACCGGTTGCAGCATTAAAACCTATGTTGTGATTTTCAGCTATTTCAACAGCATTAACAACAACACCGGTATCATACCCGGCATTTTCAGCAATTTGTTTCATAGGTGCTTTTACAGCACGAAGAATAATTTCGCAACCAATTTTCTGATCGCCATCAAGGTCTAGGTTGACTTTTGCAGCTGCACGTACTAAAGCAGCTCCTCCGCCAATAATAATCCCCTCTTCTACAGCAGCTTTTGTAGCAGAGAGTGCATCATCAACACGGTCTTTTTTCTCTTTCATCTCCGTTTCAGTAGCTGCACCTACTTTTATGACTGCAACCCCGCCTGAAAGTTTTGCTAAACGCTCTTGAAGTTTCTCTTTGTCATACTCGCTAGTAGTAGCATCAATTTGAACTTTAATCTCAGAGATTCTTTGCTTTACGGCTGCTTCATCACCTGCACCTGCTACGATAACAGTATTGTCTTTGTCAATTACTACACGAGAAGCTTGTCCAAGCATATCAATTGTTGTGCCCTCAAGCGTATGTCCTGTCTCCTCTGAAATAACACTACCCGCAGTAAGTGTAGCAATATCTTGAAGCATTGCTTTACGACGATCACCAAAACCTGGAGCTTTTACAGCAGAAATATTTAAGACACCGCGAAGCTTATTTACAACTAAGGTTGAAAGTGCTTCTCCATCTACATCTTCTGCAATCACAAGAAGCGGACGAGAAGTCTTTTGAACCTGCTCTAATACTGGAAGTAAATCTTTAAGTGAAGATATTTTACTATCAACTAATAAAATCCAAGGATTTTCTATTTCAGCTATCATTTTTTCAGTGTTTGTAATGAAATACGGGCTTAAATAACCACGGTCAAACTGCATACCTTCAACTACAGTAAGCTCATCAGAGATACCTTTAGCCTCTTCGACTGTAATAACACCGTCTTGTCCAACTTTATCCATAGCTTCTGCAATCATATCGCCAATCGAAGTATCTGAGTTAGCTGAGATAGTAGCAACCTGTGCTATATCCTGTTTACCGTTAACACTCTTGCTCGCTGCTTTTAAGTGTACTAAAATCTCTTCACAAGCCTTGTCCATACCACGTTTAACCTCAACAGGATTTGCTCCAGCAGTGATGTTTCTAAGTCCTTCAGAAAAAATAGCATTTGCTAAAACAGTAGCTGTAGTAGTACCATCCCCTGCTTCATCCGCAGTGTTTGAAGCAACCTGTTTTACAAGCTGAGCTCCCATATCTTCTAATTTATCTTTAAGCTCAATCTCACGAGCAACAGATACACCATCTTTTGTAATTACGGGACTGCCATAGCTTTTTTGAATCAAAACATTACGACCGCGAGGCCCCATTGTTACTTTTACTGCGTCTGTCAACTTTGCAACACCTACAGCTAATGCATTACGCGCACTGTCTGAAAAAATTATCTCTTTTGCCATTTCTTAAATTCCTTAATTTTATTTTATAAATTGTATAGAGTTATTTTACAATTCCAAAAATATCTTCTGTGTTTAAAACCAAATACTTATCTGTACCAAGTGAAACTTCATTACCTGAATATTTCCCAAATAGAACTACGTTTCCATTTTCTAATTCACTAACCTCTTTACTAACAGCAACAACTTCACCACGAGATGGTTTTTCTTGTGCATTATCAGGAATAATAATACCGCTGCTTGTAGTATTGGCTTCTTCTACTCTTTTGACTAATACTCTTTTACCTAAAGGTTGAAAATTCATACAAATCCTTATTATATTTTCTATTTATTTTATAAATGGAATTCTACTAAATTTTTAGTAAATTTAAGGTAAATTATTTGACATAACTGCCACCTCTTCTTTTTACCTGCCAAAGCTTATAGACATCATCTATATTCAGTCTATTTACCCGTTTTGAAGAGCTTGTCCTTGTTGAACTCTTTTTCTCATATTTCTCGCCTGAAGCTTCAAGTCTACTATTATTTATTTTAGCATGTTCAAAATTTTTACTTTTGCTATTATATTTCAAGATTTCACCATCCATTGTCTCAATCCAGTTTAAATAACTGTCTCCTTTTGCTTTTGCTACAAAGCTTGTACCATCTGCCTGTCTAAACTCTCTTGTTTTATTAAAGGCCGGTGCTGAAAACAGGTATGTACTCAAGAGTACAAATAGTAATAAATATTTCATCTTTTCCTCACTTAATATTTAGAGTCATGGTTGAACCGCGATCTGAAATATTTGATATTTTTGTCTCAAAACTGTTTACGTTTGTGGAGTAAAAAAGCGCTTTCTCATCACCTATAGATGAAGAGACGGTATCAATCTCGGCATTCGCAGCTTCAACTAAATCAACACCCTTGTCGTTCGTTAAATTATTTACACTGTTATCACCGAAATATGTGCTTGTTAACTTCTTTTTATCTATGTGCCAAAGAGCCATACCGCCATTAAAAACACCATCTAACGTAAAAAGTCCTTTATCATAACCGCTGTTGTTTCTATTTTCAAGCAGATAGTACTCATCACTATTTATAGAAATTTTTATCACATTAAAATTTGGTGATGAACTCTCATGCAGAGATTCACTGCCGCTTCCCTCTATTGGAGTTATCCAGCCAAGATACAGCTTGCTCCATGCACTAAAGTGAACAGGGGTGTTTCCGGCATACTCATGAAAACTTTGAGTACCCCATGTTCCTCCTCCCATTAAGCCAAAGTTACCTATACCACCCTTTGAGCCTGATGTATTATATAGATCGGGGAGTAAAAATGCCGAATGTGCTAACTCATGCGCTATTATACCGATTGTAGCATCATGCGGACTACTTACATCATGTCTCTCCCCGATTATTACAAAGTTTCCTCTCTTTAAGCATTTCATCAAAGTAACTCCATCAAGAGTTGGAGACTGACTTATTAAAGCACATGACTTATGTCCCCAGGTTCCATTGTTTACATGCATGCCTTCATAAGAGTCTTCGTACCCTGCCATAATAAAAGTTAACAGAAGCTCATCTGGAGTGATGAAACCGTTTGCATCACTGTCATAATTTGAAAAATCAATATATGAGTCTAAAGTTTGCATGGCATTTTTAAGGTCTTGGTAAACAATCTCTGAATACAAAGGATCATCTATGGCAAGGTTTGGATGGTTCTTATTGAGTTTAACAGATATTATTCCATCATTTATAATACCGCTATTCTCAACTGCTTTCTCTATATGGAACTTTGAGTTGCTTACTTCTGTGTAATAGTTATTTAATTCGTGTTCATTATTGCCAAACAACTTTGAACTCCATACAGTATCACTCGAATGAAAGGAGACATTATTATAACTAACCAAGATACCTAGCATTGGGATGGAAGATTTATTATGTGGAACTTTTGCAACATTACTGTTTACATCTGTCTCAACAATAGAGCCAATTGTATCTATATAGCTTAGTGCTGCAGTCACTGTAGAGTTATTCTCTGTTACATCAGCGATAACAAAACTTGCCTCGGAAAGGTCCGAGTTTCCTTTATTAATAAAATATAATCCAACTTCTGTTTTATTATTCATAATTTCTGCATCACTATTTAGAGCACCGTTAATAACTGCTTGAATAAATACAGACCGGATTATGATGCCATTATCTAGTTCACTTAGCCAGTAATTAAATCCTTCTATATCCGGAGAACGGTTAAACAAATTAGAGTATACAGAGGTAATAAACGATGATGTAGAGACAGAACTCGGGTACAACTCCTGTGTCTCTGATTGGTCAAAAAAACTTTGTGCTATGTCTTCAAGATTTAATCCTGATTCATTAACCCAGTAGTTGAGACCTGTTGCATCTGGAGCCCTTTTAAATGTTGCAATATACAACTTTGTTACATTTTCACTTGTTGGAGTCACTGCACTTAAGGTAACTGCAAAGAACATAGTAATAAGAAGCACTCTTGTCAACATCTCTTTTATTATCCTAATCTTATTTTAGTATGATTATAATCTTTGTAAGTTAATAATAAGACCATTATTTAAAACTAATCATTCAATATAAATTTCAATGCAGTACAGCCCAAAAGCTAAATAAAAGGTTTTGATGGGTATAATTCCACCCTCTTAAAAGATGTCACGGTAGCTCAGCTGGTTAGAGCACTGGTCTCATAAGCCGGGGGTCGGGGGTTCAAGTCCCCCTCTTGACACCATTACTTTAAGAGAACTTTTCATATTCCGGATTAGCTCAGCGGTAGAGTAGGTGACTGTTAATCACTTGGTCACTGGTTCGAATCCAGTATCCGGAGCCATACTTTAAAACCCCTTATACACGAACTTTCAAATGAATTATTTAACTATTGTGACAATTTTGTTATACTATGATAATAAGCTTATATAAAGATTTGTTCCCTAAATAGGGTCTGACCCCTATATTATATATTTAGACCCCTATATTTATATTCTGACCCCTATATTCTATATTTTATATATTTTATATTTCCTATATTTTATTTATCAAATAATTCATTGAATAATAAAATTTCAATAGTTTTATTTTTAGCTTCATCGCTATGTTCCACAAATATATACTTGTCATTCAAATATAATATTTGACTTTGATTATAATCTTTAACATCTAAAAATCTTTGTATGTTTTCTAGGTTTTTTAAATTTTTTGGTAAAAAATAATTTTCATGAAATAATGAAAACAAATAAATTGGTATAAATGTTATAGAAATAAATAGTACTATGTTTAAGAACTTTATTGGTATTAAAACCAAATCTTTAACTGCGGGTTTATTAGAGAGGTATTTATATGTTATTGTCCATATTTTACTTTCTTTAATATGGATACATAAAACAATTACACTTTCTAATATCATTTTTCCAAATACCATTATAAATATAATTGCCATAGCTACTGATAAAAAATCAAGATCTTTACTTGTATTAAATAAGTAATATGAAAGTGCAAACCATAAAAAAGCAGTTCCTATTAAAATAATTGCTATGTGAAACCAAATAATATTCTTGTCAAAAACTGGATTCTTAGAATAAATAAGTTTATTTGAAATATTTGTTTTAATGTAATAATGTAAAAATAGATCAGGCTTCTTTTTATGAATTATCATTATTTTTTTATCAAAATTTATTTTATATTTGTTTAAACTTCCAAAGTAATAAACAATATACAAACTAATTAGTATAAATAACATCAAAAGACCATCAGGAAGTAGTTGAGTTACTGAAAAAAAACGAATAAAAGAAACTGACATTTTAGATAGTTCAACAATTTGCCATAGTCCACCAAGAATCGTTGGTATTAATATTATTAATGCTAAATTGTTTTTTATTTTTTCAATAAAAGCTTTTATATTCATTATTTATATTCCCTTAATAATGTACTTTATATGTTTGTCTAAGTATAAACTTTGGAATGTCCCCTATAAACTAGACAGTTACTAATCCAGTAAAAACCTAACTTTCCGAAGACTCCAAATTATATCTTTTTTCAAACTCATTTGGTGAAATATAATCTAAATAACTATGTCTTCTTTTTAGATTGTATAACATTTTTATATATTCAAATATTTTAGAAGATGCTATCTTTCTAGTTAAAAATATATGTTTTCTGATAAGCTCTTTTTTTCCTAAATAGGGTCTGACCCCTTAAAGATGTATATATTTCACAATCTTGAACACCATATTTCAAAAGCTCTGTCTGGAATAAACCATTTATCATCCTCTCTGTCAACAAATTCTTTTTTAAATAACTGCTTTAAGGCTGATGATAGACTTTCTTTTTGAATATTATATTCATCTAATGTACTTTTAGTATAAATATTATGAGGGTTTTGAGATATTACTTTAAGAGCTTTTTTTTGATTTAGACTCATTTCGCCATATATTACTCTGTAACTAGCATCTTTGGCATTTATGACTTCATCAACAGCACTCATTATATCTTCCCTATTTATACTTGTGTTTTTAATTCTATCATATAAAATATGAAACACATGTTGCATCATTTTAGTCTCTTCGTCACATATTTTCATTATTTCGTCAATAAGGTCATCACTTATATCAATATAATCTTTAACATATTCTCTAACATCTTTACTCTCTAGACTTCCTAGATGAATAGGTGTTGCCATTTCATATAAAGGAGACTTATACTTAAAAAGTTCAATTAGCAAGTGTCTCTTAGAACCTAAAAAGATATATGATATATTATTTGGCTCTTGCATGTACTTTCTCATCAAAGCATCTATTTTCGCATCTTTGATTAGCGCTACTTGCTGAAACTCATCTATTGCTATAGCCACTTTTTGCTTTTCACTAAGCTTAAACACTAGAGTAAAGAAGTCAGTTATCATTTCATCAAAATCTAAAGACTTTGTACCTGGCTTAATATGAGGTGTACCACTACTATCTATTGAAAAGTCGGGAATTACCCTTTTAAATATAGAGCGAAGCTGTATTGCTACATCTTGTATACTGCCTTTTATTGAATTAGAAGCTTCTTTTAATAAAATATTAGCGAAGTCTTCTTTTGAAGTGATATCAAATACATCAGCATATATACAAATATGGGTGTCTCTTATTTCTCTAAAAACCTCTTTTACTAATGAACTTTTCCCCATTCTTCTTTTTGAGATTACAGAAAGATTAGTAGACTTTAAAATATGTGATTTTATAAGTGCTTTTTCATTTTCTCTGCCAATAAATGTTTTGTCAGTAGCAAATGTTTCATAAGGAAATGGATTAGTGTTCATAATACCCCTTTAGTGCCTAAATTTAAATACTATCAGTATGATACTACACATATTTTAAAAAGTCAACTTTTAGTATTCAAAATTAAACACTATATTGATATCTATTATTCTCTTCTAAGTCTTTATCATTTTTTTGCTAAAGCTTCCTAAAAACTCTTAAGTGAGGGGCAGTTAAATGTATCGTTACTTATTGATTCTAAATTTTTGTCTATTGTTTCAAGTGTTGTAAATGTAGTATTAAGCGCTTGCAAGTCTATTCCTTGAGTTAATCGTTCATCAATAAAAACACTTAAATTTGACAGCTCTTTTATAATAAGATTAGCTTTTTGACTTGCTTCAATTAGGTATGCTCTTGGATCATTTGGATGGTCTATCCTTGTAATATAATCTTTATGAAGTAAGCGTTTAAGTGTTGTTGAAAGATTTGACGGTTCAGTTGACATGTGATTACAAATTTGAGCTTGGCTCATCGGACCCTTTGCGCTTAGTGTAAGCAAAATTGCTCGTTGTTCAGGAGTAAGCTCATAAGGTTTTAGCAAATCGCTCATTCTTTTATGCATTTTTTTCTTAACTCGTCCGATAAGTAACCCAAGTTTTGCTGTAGAATCTAGTAAAGAATCACTGTTCATTTTTGCCCTTTGAAGCAATTTTCATAGCTAACATACGCATTGGAGGTAGTATCAACATAAGTGTTGGATATGCAATTAAAAAAGCAGCAACCCAAGCATGTAACCAAATAGCTAAAAATCCAGAAATAAACCCAAGATTGATAGCAGAAATGGCAAATGACATGATAAAAGTCATAACAATTGCAACTAAAAACGATTGAACAAAGAAAAGATATTTTACTGAAATCATGAATCTCCTTTTTGAGCTTATTTTAAAAGTATACAAGTAGATTCCTTAATGTTATATAAATAACCATTATGCACATAACTGTAATTAAAATTATCTTATAATTAATATATTTACGTTTAATATCTACTGGGAAAATTCTGGTTTTTATCTCTATTTTTCTTTTTCATATTTATAGTTTTATATACTAAAGATATATTGTGCTACTATAAAAAATACAAATTGAAAAATAAAGTTTTATGTATTGCTATACAAACTGCTGCCAAAAAACAACTCTATTCTTTAGAATATGCAGTAGTATATGTTCTTGAAGGTTAGAGTAATGTTTAAAAAATCAGAACTTGGTTTAAAAGAGTTGATTGCCATAGGTGTTGGTGGTATGATCGGTGGTGGAATATTTTCTGTTATGGGTCTGGCTGTTGGCATAACCGGAAACGCAACACCAATAGCATTTTTGTTAGGAGGTCTGCTTGCACTTGTAATGGGCTATTCATATGTCAAACTTGCCGTGACTTTTCATAGTGACGGAGCTAGTTTCACCTACCTCGAACATGCTTTTCCAAAACATAAGTTTATTGGTTCGATAACAGGATGGATTGTAATCATTGGCTATATCGGTACATTAGCTCTTTATTCATATACCTTTGGTGCCTATGGCACCGAACTCTTGGGTCAACCAGATGGTATAGTTCGACAACTACTATCTGTAGGCATTATTCTATTTTTTATGATGATTAACCTTATTGGTACTAAGACTTTAGGAAATACAGAAGACATCATCGTATATGGAAAAATTATTTTGTTAGGTTTGCTTGCTTTTGCAGGCATGCAGAGTATTGAAGCCGAGAAGATTACTCCCCTGTTTAATCATGGGTTTATATCTGTCTTTATGGCTGCTGCCCTAATCTTTGTTGCTTATGAGGGCTTTCAACTTATCACAAATGGCGTGAGTGAGACAAAAGAGCCACAAAAGAACATTGCACGAGGAATTTACGGGTCCATTGCAATTGTGACTCTTATATATGTACTGCTCTCTATAATCGCTGTAAGTTCCCTTAGCGAAGCAGAATTGTTGACAGCAAAAGAGTATGCTATGGCAGTTGCAGTTGAACCTTCACTGGGAAATGCAGGTCGCGTTTTAGTTAGCATTGCAGCTCTTTTAGCCACGGCCTCTGCCATTAATGCTACAATGTTTGGTGCATCACGAATGATGGCAGATATGGCAACTGAACATGAAATGCCCCCTGCCTTCTCTTTTCGTAATAAACAGACCGTTCCTTGGATGGCTGTTGTCACATTGAGTATTTTGACTGTTATATTTACCTATTTTGGAAATCTAGAGCTTATCGCTTCCTTCTCCAGTCTCACCTTTTTACTTGTCTCCCTTAGTGTGAACTTGGCTAACTTTAAACTACGACACAAAACCAAAGCTAATCCATATTATGTGGTACTTGGCAGTGGCTTACTGCTATTTACCATCGGTGTACTTGTATTATATTTGATAAAACACTCTATGCAAAATCTTCTTTGGATTATTACTATTTATATAGTTCTTGTACTCTTTGAACTTCTAGATAAATATTTTATTGATAAGTATCGAATGAAACGTAAGTAGAGCTACAGAAGAAATAATAAAGAAGTTAAAAAAATTCTCTCTTCTCAAGTTCCGCTATGGAACGAGAAGAGAGGGAGATAAATCATTTTAGCCGTTTGGACCGTTATGACAGCTATAACAGCTTACTTGGTCACCTTTATTAAATGTTTTTGTTTGATTCTCTATCTTAAATGTTCTTGCATTGAATGTTTTTGATAGAACTGAACCTCTGTAATCACTTCCATGACATGTTTTACAGTTAGTTGAATTACGCTCCGCTACATCCTGATGTGCTTCAACCCAAGCTTCTCCAACTGTATGCATTCCATGAGGACCGCCAGTTATTGTTGAGGGAACAGTTTTGTGACATGAAGTACACTCAGCTACAGTGCCGCTATGACCCTGTATCTGTTGGCTATATATATTGTCTTGAGCATGGCTTGTTGGAAATATTGCGTGTGTTGAGCCATGGCAAGAAGAACATTTAAGATCACCGTGACCTTTACTGTATCTATATAAGCTAACACCGCTTGCCGGTGTATTTGGATTTGTTGCAAATGTAGTATCTAAAACAGTTCTTAGACTTCCGTTAACCAAAGCTGACTGATGTCTCTCTCCACCTTGATGACAGACTTGACAATTTGGCTGATCTAGCCACCCTATACGACTTGAATTTCCTACATCGCTCATAGTTCCATGACAGCTTTGACACTGCATCATCTGATTGCCGTTACTATCTTTTGCACTACCCATAGCACCTCTTAAACACTGTGTACTAGAGCCTGGGTGACAACTGTAACAAGCTGTTCTGTTTGAAGAGCTGTTTAAAGTCAAACCGTTACTTGGGTCTATGGCACTAGCATGTTTTGAATGCAGGGACGCAGTTAACGGTTGAGCATTACCTATGCTTGTAGTTCCCAATGCATTTGAGCTATGACAAGTTGCACAAAGAATTGGCGTACCAGATTTTGCAGTCTCATACAGACTTGCCTTATAGTTTGTGTATCCTTTAGCTTGAACTGCACTCAAATCAGCTGAGTTAATAGGGTACTTTTCATCATGGAGTCTTAAAATATTAAACTTATAATCTTTTAAAGGATCTGCACTGTTTTCCCATCCGGATATAGGCTTTGCATCTGTTGATGTGACTGTACTTGCATGACACTTTGCACAATTCATCTCATCACTGACAGGAAGCACAACATCAGCCGTAGCTAAAACAACTCCGGCAGTATCCTTTGCGACAACTCTAACCATTGGGTAATAGTTTGTCATGTTGTTGTCATCACGATTAATCAAGGGTATTCCATCGGCTTCCCACCAGTTATTAGTTGCATTATAACTCATATTTTGAGGTGTTGTTGATGGTGCTCTGTTTCCTGTTAAACCAACATCATTTGTGCTTGTAGCTCCTGGAAAAAGAGATACTAAATAATCCCAAAAGTTAGTTTTAGTGCTACTTATTGTATTTGTATGCCCATTATTTGTTAATGCTTCATAAGTGATTGTAACACCTGTAGTTATGTGTTTATTTGAAGTTCCTGTCTTAGTTATTAATTGAGCATTCAGATTATTATATGGCGGGAGTATAGAAAAAACAGAAAAATCACTACCATCAAAACAGTGCATGCCCAAGTCGTTCCAAGCTAGTAGTGTGTATCCAGCTGCAGCTCCTACAGTTGTGCCTGTAGTACCTGTTGTATTATTCTCAGCAGGTACCGGAGTATCAGTGGAAGTACCTTGATGCGAATCATCTTCATCTGCATCAGCCACTTCAACTGCACTATCTTCATCACTATCAGGCACTGAAATCTCACTATGTGCCTCTTTATCCAAGTCATCCACTGCTACATTAGCATCACCAACTGTTGTAGCATCTTCTGTTACAGCGCTTATAATAGTTCTAGCCTCAGTTGTATCATCTAAGCCCGCTTCAGCATAATAAAGAGCAACTGAACTTTTATTACTTAATGTTTCTGCATCGCTGGAGTTTTTATTATCTTCTGCCCCATGTATTACAGCCTCAATAAACCTATTTTTAGAAATAGCTCCTTTGTCTAGCTCGCTCTTCCAATAATCCATACCCTCACTGTCTGCTAGACGGTTGAAAAGATTTTCATATACTGAGTTAATAAAATCCTTGTTTGATGTATCCGCCGGGTACACAGTTTGTGCTTCTGGTTGTTCAAAGAAACTTTGCGCAATTTGTGAAAGCGTTAATTTAGAACTATTTGTCCAATAGTCTAATCCTGCACTGTCCGGTGCCCGGTTGAATGTAGCAACATAAAGTTTTGTCACTTCTTCTTTAGTTGGAGTCTCCTCACTGGCATATAAAAATGAAACCGTTAATATAATGGCAAATAGTAATTTCACACTCTCTCCTTTTGTATCAAATGATTTATTTCAACATAATATCATACATATAATTAACAAATAATTACAATATAATTACAATATAAGTAAAAATTATTAATTAAATAGTATGGCTTTTACTTAATATTACTCTACTTTAGTATTAATATGGAGGAAATATATTAAGAGTTGGTGTTTAAATCCAAGCTTGAGAGCAGAGTCCTGTTTTTCTTGATTAGGTCATGTATCTCTACAGCAGGCATAGGCTTACCCAATAGATATCCCTGTGCATAATCACACCCCATTTCTCGCAACAAAGAGAACTGTTCTTTAGTCTCGACTCCCTCTGCGACAACTTTTAAACCAAGTGCCTTAGACATTGAGATTGCTGCTCCGACTAATTCACGATCCTTCCTATCTTCCATCATATCCATAACAAAACTCTTATCGATTTTAAGAATATCGAACGGATAGCTTCTTAGATAACTTAGTGATGAATAGCCCGTTCCAAAATCATCCATAGCTACAGTAATGCCAATCTTGTGAAACTCAGCTAATGATTTTATGATTAGTTCTTCTTCCTGAATCAAGGCATTCTCAGTAATCTCAAACTCAAGACCAGTGGCAGCAATATTATGTTTTATCATTTGCTCTTGAATTGTAGAATGCAGGTTTTTATCATTAAACTGCAGAGGAGAAAGATTGATTGCCATACGAAACTCTGGACAAATATCATTTTTCCATATTGATAACTCTCTCATTGCTTCAGATATGACAAAGTTTCCAAGTCTTATAATAAAAGTATTTTTTTCCGCAACCGGGATAAACTGCTCCGGAGAGACACTTCCTATATCTTTACTATACCATCGAAGGAGTGCTTCCGCTCCTACTATCTTACCGCTGACAATCTCTATTTTTGGTTGAAAATGGACTTCAAATTCATTATCTTCTAATGCTGAATACATCTTCTCTTCAAGTAGAAGCTGATACATAATGATTTTATTCATATCCTCTGCAAAGAAAGAAAAAGTATTGCGTCCCTGCTTTTTGGCATGGTACATTGCGGTATCAGAATTTCTAAGCAACTCTTTTATATTTTCACCATCATTTGGAAAAATTGCTATACCGATACTTGTGGTCAATTTTACTTCCCTGCCATTTATATCATAAAAACCCTCAAAGCTGCGAAGTATATTTTCAGCAATTCTGTGTACATCCAAAATATCTGCTATATTACCAAGCCCTACTACAAATTCATCTCCTCCAAGTCGTCCTATGATATCATTATTTCGCATTACCCCACGAAGTCGATTTGCTGTTGCTACAAGAATTTCATCTCCTATTTCATGCCCTAGACTATCATTGTACTTTTTAAAATTATCCAAATCTAAGAATAGGACTGCAACCAAGGTATTATTTCTTTTTGCATCATTTATGAATTGTGACAAACGATCAATACTTAAAAAGCGGTTAGGAAGACCCGTCAACGCATCATAATGAGCTTGGTATGCTATTTTTACTTCTGCATTTTTACGTTCACTTATGTCAACACCCTCCATAATGACTTGACTAATGCTCCCTGACTCCTCAAAAACAGGGTGGGCACTGAGGTTAATCCATTTAATTCCCTCGAGTGTCATTATTTGAATATCTTTTGATTCGCTTTGACTTCTTAATACAACTCTTTCAAATATTTCCAAAACTATAGATTCAACACTAAAATCATAAGCAATTGCCTGATATTTCCAAAACTTTTTCCCGATGATATCATGTTTGGCAATACCTGTAATCTCCATATGAGTGTTATTAGCAAAGACAACCGTTCCGTCAAGTTCTAATACTGAAAAAAGTGTTGTAATATTTTCAAAAATTCGTTCCAGTTGTTCAAGTGAACTTTTTGCCTGTTCACGTAACTTATACTCTTGAGTCACATCATGGAACACTATAACGACTCCGGATATCTCATCATCACTATTTCTTATAGGTGCGGCAGAGTCGGCAATCTGATACTCACTGCCATCTTTTGCTATTAATGTCGTGTGATTGCTAAGATAGATGATTTTTCCATCTGCGATAACTTTTTCCGCCGGGTTCTGCATCTCCTCTTTTGTGTTGGCGTCAATGATTGGGAAAACACTCCTCATCGGTTTTCCCTCTGCCATGTCAAAAGTCCATCCGGTCAAAGACTCAGCTACAGGATTCATTTTTACTACCCGTCCTTGTGCGTCTGTAGAGATAACCGCATCCCCTATACTGTTAAGTGTTATTAGAAGATCCTGCTCTCGCTCTTTTAGAGATTTAAACGACCTGTCTCTCTCCTCAAAAACTATTTTGAGCACTAGAACAAGTTGGCTAACTTCCGAAATTTTTGTATCTACTGTATCAAACTGAAGAACCTCCCCCTCTTTGTACTCTGCAATGAGGCTGGAGAGACGTTTAAGCGGATTGATTGTCTTAATAGTGCTCCTAAACATAATTATAAGCAAAAGAGTGGTTATAACTACACTGCCAAGTATAATCTGCATAATATTTTCTTTGAGTATCTTCTTTGATTTGTTTTGATTGATTCCGATGTGAATACCGGCATCCATACCAAAAATCAACTCTGTTGCATACTCATGAATAAAAGCATTTGGTGTTTGATAGCTGTGAATGAGACTTACTCTCTCCACTTTGTGAGCATGATCTATATTTTTAAAAAGGTACCTCGGGAATCCATTGTCAAAAGAGTGGGCAAAAACAGAGTGCTGCTGGTCTAAAATATAGATAAACTCTATATCATCGTAATTTCTTGTTATCTCCCTTAACAGGTCTGTTACACGTAACTTGTTCTGGTCAATAAAATCCCTAACTATTGCATCACCTAATGATTGCACCAAGGTGTTAACTAAAGATGTTTCCGCTTTATTCTGCAGCAATTTTTGCTGGTTTATCGACAATATAATAATAAAAGCACTATTTAACAAGAGACCAATAAAAATAAGGAGTAGAACTCTCTGTGTTAAGGCCATTACTTCCCTTTAATCTTTTGCTGAGAGCAAACCAAGCTTAATCGCCCAAAATTCAAGATCATAATAATCTTCTGCTTTTACATTACTAAACCCTAAAGGCATTTCAGTATTTTCCCAGTCATACAAGCCTTTCTTGTTTTTTCCTTGCGGGTCAAAATCAAGAAGAGCCTTCTTCACCTTATCTACAACATCTTTTGAAACCGAGCTACCGGCAACCACACCGCTTGATGGATACCAAGATGATTTATATATGATTTTAACAAGACCTTCTTTGGAGAGTTTTTGAGCTAGCTGATCTTGCATACTGCAAATCTCATAAATGTGTGATATAACCGCTTCAGCACACTCTTGATGGGAACCTGTATAACCAAAACCATGAAGTGATTTCAATTTAATTCCCTTTTTTTTCAACTCTATCTTGGGAATAAGATTGCCCTGCGTAGAGTCTATATTGCCAAAAGCAAAGCTGTGCCCTTTTATATCACTAATCTTACTATCAACACTAGTAACAAAGAATGATCGGTATTTTGACTCTCCCTCTTTATTAAGTCCACGGACAATAATTTTTGCACCAAAGAGCCGTTGAGCCTTTAAAAAGCCCATGGCTCCCATCAATGCAAACTGTGTAGTGTCTTTACCAATATCCTCAACTGTAGAGCTGGTTTTTGATGTAAAATGAAGTTTAAACTTAAGTCCAGTCTGTTTTTCAAGATAGCTCATCAACGGAATATATTGAGCTATATCTTTTTGAGGAGAGTTTCTGGGATCAAAGCCAAAATAGTAAGTATTTTGCTCTCTTTGATAATTTTTTTGCTCTAGCTCTGAACTGCTTACTACCTCAGTGTTGGACACCTTCTCTACGGCTGCACTATCAGATGAGTCACAACCGAAAAAGGAGAGAATTATGAGTGGCATCAGCCACATTAGTGTTCTAATCATAGAGAGAGCCCCCAACCTATAATATTATATTTTATTATCATAATACTTAAAAACAAATTTAACTCAAATTGTTGCTTTATTGATAATGTAAGTCTGTTTTTTGAAGTAGCCTAAGAGACAAACATCATTTTTGCAAGAACAACTATAAAAAAGCCTAAAACTAGAACAAGTTTATGAAAATGATTCTCCATGAAAGCAGCTTTTTTTCTTCCTGCAAACTTTGTAAAAAGGTTATAGACTACACCAAAAACTATTATGGATGCTAAAGCTATTTTAATAAGAAGCAACTTTTGTAAATCTGTCTCAAAAAAACCTGCGTTAGAGTTTATATATTTTGACATCATCATTCCGCCTGTTAAGACAATGATTAAAAGTGAAATAGGAAAGATTTTAAAGCTTTTTGATCCTAAAGTCTGATTTATCTTTTTATCTGTATCATTGCCAAATCTGTTTTTAAGTGCGGATATGATTACAACATCAGTAAAAACGTAGCCTAAAAAAATTATTGCAAGAATAAGATGTATAATATTTGCATATGGATATATAGCTTCCATGACAACTCCTGTGTAAAATTAGTGTGATTATACATTAATAGTATAAAGTCTATCTAAGTGTTTCGCTCCATCCAAATGAGCTAAATAAGAATTTAAAAGTTTCGTCCAATGGTGCTTGTATTATCAACATCTCATCTGTGTATGGGTGTTTAATGGAGAGTTCACTAGCATGTAAAAGCAGTCTGTGACAATCGTAAGTTTCTCGTATAAACCTGTTATGCTCACCTCTTCCATATTTAGTATCCCCTAAGATATGATGAGAAATATGTTTCATATGACGGCGCAGTTGATGTTTTCTACCTGTTTTGGGGGAGAGTTTTACAAGTGAATAACGAGTTTTATCATATTTTCCGACTGCAAAGTCTAGTTCAACAGTAGCCAATCTTTCATACTCTGTTGTAGCCTCTTGAGGCTCTTTATCTTTTTTTGCTTTTTTATCTGCGATTTTATCAAGTTTTTCTGCCAAAGCATGATCAATCACTCCGCAATCTTTGGTATATCCTCGCACAACTGCTAAATAACTCTTTTTTGTCTCTCTTGCTCTAAACTGCTCAGACATAAACTTTGCACTCTCTTTATCAAGTGTGAAAAGAAGAACTCCCGAGGTAGGTTTGTCTAATCTGTGAACTGGATAGACAAATGCTCCTATCTGGTCTCTTAAGATTTGAACGGCAAATTCTGTTTCATGCCTGTCTATGGGGGAACGATGTACTAAGAGTCCTGATGGCTTATTTATAGCTACTAAAAATTCATCTCTATACAAAATCTCTAACAAAACTTATTAATCGCGCTTTGTTGTTTTTCGCTTCTTTTTAGTAACTTTGAGACTTTTGGCAGTAACTATTTTAACAACTTTTTTTGGTGCGCGTTTTTTCTCTTGTTTTTTATGCTCACTCTTGAGCTTTATCTCATCTTCATCTTTTCTGCGTATAGTCGGGTCAGGTTCAAAACCTTCAACGCTCTCTTGGGGAATCTTAATCCCTATAAGTCTCTCAACCTCTTTTATATCATGCTTCTCATAGATGTCAATAAGAGATATCGCCTCCCCGTCTCGCCCTGCTCTGCCTGTTCTTCCAACTCTATGAATATAATCTTCAGGAATTGACGGAAGCTCGTAGTTTATAACGTAAGGAAGGTGTTCAATGTCCAAACCTCGTGAAGCGATATCTGTTGCCACAAGCACTCTAGTTTTACCCTCTTTAAAATCGTTAAGTGTTTTCAGACGGTTTGCCTGAGTCTTATCACCATGAATAACTCCACACTTAAGACCATCTTTTTTAAGTTCCAAAACAAGTTCATCTGCACTTGCTTTAGTTCTGGTAAAGACTAAAACCTGTCTAAAGTTTCTTGAGCCTATGATGTAAGCCAGAAGTTCCGCTTTTCTCTCACGATCAACAAGATAAACTTTTTGATTAATAGTATCAACAGTTGAGTTCTTTTTTGAAGCTTCTATAAATGCCGGTTTAGTCAAAATAAGTTTTGAGAGTTTTCTTACCTTCTCACTGTATGTTGCTGAAAAAAGAAGGGTTTGATGTCTTTTTGGAAGCATAGGATGAATCTTTCTTATCTCTTTTACAAAACCCATATCAAGCATTCTATCGGCTTCATCAAGTACAAATATCTCTACACTTTTCAGACTAAGCCCATTTTCTGCATGTTCTAACATTCTGCCCGGAGTTGCAATAACTATGTCAACACCCTTTTTAAGAACTTTCTGCTGAGACTCTATATCTTTACCGCCGACCAATAGAGCAATAGTTAAATTCATATATTTTGAGAAGTTTTGCAGATCTTCGTATATTTGTATTGAGAGTTCACGTGTCGGTGAAAGAATAACCCCCCTAATAGCTCTATTTTCATCTTCAGAGTTGGCACGAAGACGCTGAATCATCGGAAGTCCAAAAGCGGCAGTCTTGCCAGTTCCGGTTTGAGCTGTTGCAAAGATATCACTTTTAGCTAATACCAAAGGTATAGCTCTTGTTTGTACTGTAGTAGGATTTGTATAGCCCAAATCGTTTATTGCGCCAAGAAGTTGTTTCATAACTCCTAATTTCTCAAATGACATTATTTACCTGCTTTCTCTTTACTACTACTTTATTAATAGAATTTTAGCATATTATTAAAGATATAAGTTCTTTGTAGTATAATCTTCTCACTTTACAAAGCGAAATGAAGAATGATAAGAAAAACATTTAAAAAAATAAGTACAAGTGAAAAACTAAAACAATTTATAAAAAAGTATAAAATTCCGTTTGAGTATCTCTCAACAAACAGAAAAATGGTATCAAAAGCTGTTTTTATTGGTCTTTTTATAGCTTTTATTCCTATGCCTATGCAGATGTTAGCAGTCTTAGCCGTTATGCCCTTTACAAAGTTCAATGTGCCTATCGCTCTGGCAATGTGCTGGTTAAGCAACCCCTTTACAATGCCGCCGATGTACTATCTGGAGTATTTGACCGGAAGTTTTTTACTCGGAATGGAGACAACACCCGTATCGATGACCCTTGAGTGGTTTAGCAATAATATTGAAAATATCTTTATTCCTTTGTACGCAGGAACACTTTTTTACTCAATTACTGTCTCTTCTGCGGCTTACTATCTTGTAAACCATCTGTGGAGATCTTCTGTTAAAAAGAATAAAAAACTTCACCGAAAAAATAGAAAATAGATATACCTATAAACTCTTTAGCTTCTTACTCTTTGCCTTAAAATAAAACCAGGCAATTAAAGCTACTGCACTCATACCAAGACTTAAAACTTGTCCAAGTGTTATTGCATTACAGCAGATATAACCTATCTGAACGTCAGGTGCTCTGTAAATCTCTGCAATAGCTCTGAAAATCCCATAACTCATAGCATAGACCAAGACTAGCTCTCCGCTAAACTTTTGATATTTTTTGTACATGTAAACAACAATAAAAACACCAAAACCCTCCAACACCGCTTCATATAGCTGTGATGGATGGCGCAAAACACCATCTACGAAGATACCCCAGGCAACATCCGTTTCTCTACCGACCAACTCTTGATTTAAAAAGTTGCCAATACGCCCAAAAACAAAAGCCAAAGGTACACTAACGGCTACAAGATCCATTATCTCGCCAAAAGCGATTTTATGTTTTTTAGAGTACATATATGTACTTATTAAAAAACCTAAAACTGCGCCATGGTAACTCATTCCCCTTATACCGACAAATTCACCGTTTTGGATTGGGTTAAATATCTGCCAAGGGTGTGCAAGGTAATAGAGCGTTTGAGTGTCATAAAAGAGTATAAAACCGAGTCTGGCGCCTAAAATAACTCCAATCTCAACATAGATAAAGTAGTTATCAATACCTTTAAAATTTAAAGTATCTTTTTTAATAAAATATTTTCCAATATATAGAGCAGTTAAAAGAGCTAAGACATACATAATCCCATACCAATGCACCGGTATGGAAAATAGGTTAAAAGCCACAGGGTCAAAAGTGTTATATATGTTGTTCCATGCCGATCCGACAAGAGTATTTATCTCTTCATTAGCAATGGTATTCAACTAGTTTCTCAGTGCTTGGGCAATAAGTTCTATCGGGTTTTTAAACACTGTTTTAGTCTCTGTATATCCCATAGAAGAGTTTATCTGCATTCTGCAGGCGCTACACTCAGCACTTACAACATCAGCACCTGTTTTTTCAATCATAGCTGCTTTTGGAATACCGGCTGCTTTTGCAAAATGGTACTTCTCACTCTGCATTGTAATACCGCCAAATCCACAGCAGGCATTAGGGTCACTCATCTCAACAATCTTATAATTTTTAGATACTAGATTTCTAGGTTCCATGTGGATACCCTGCATCTTTTTAGCATGACAAGGGTCATGATAGGTGACTATTTTTGTATCTTTTTTCTTTGAAGCCAAAAGCTGTTCCAAGTGTGTATGATGCTGCAGCCACTCAGTCGCCATAAAGATTTTATCTTTAAGTCTCTTTGCTCTTGCTTTCCACTCGGGCTGGTCATGAAAATAGTGTTCATAATCTATTTTAAGCATTGCAGAGCATGTAGCCTCTGGAATAATAATAGCCTCTACATCATCAATGAACTTCTCAAAATACTCTATATTAAACTTAGCGTTATAATCAACGGTATCAAAGTCACCCGTAAAATATGCAGGAGCTGAACAGCATTTTTGATCTTTCGCCAAAAATGCATCAATGCCCAAATGCTCCAAAATCTCTAAAAGAGAGTTCCCAACATCTACATAGTTATAGTTACCCAAACAGCCGATAAACACTGCAACTTTTCTTTTTCCGCCATTATCTATATTCTCTACATGTGAGTTTAAGAATGATTTTTTCCTAAGACTCGGAAGCACTCTGTCTGCCTTTAACATTGGCAGATTAAATCTAGAGTTCATGGAATCAATATCAGCTTTTATCTTAAACCCGCAAGTCTGAAATACCCAGCCAAGTTTAAAGGCTAAGTCATTCATCCATCGATGTCGAAGAAGTAAAAAGAAGGCTCTTTTGTACCAAGCTATACCAAATTTTTGCGCAATATCTGCCCTTGCCTGTTCTATAACCATATCTGTCGGAAGTGATTTTGGACACACTTCAACACAGTTAGTACATAAGAAGCAGCTCTCAAAGATATCTTTTGCATTTTTATCTAACTCTAAGTTTCCTCTCTGATAAGCCCCTAAAAGATCTAAAAAACCACGAGGAGAAGTAACTTCATCAGCATTTACATTGTGGATAGTACAAACCGGGATACACTTACCGCACTTTATACACTCATCGGTAGTAACACCATAGTTAAAGATTTCCTGCGGTTTTTTACTCATTACTACACCGTTTTAGAGAAGGCTTTAGAACTTGCAGCATGTTTTTTCATATAGGCATCAAAAGGCATCGCTATATTTCTAATAAGCAGAGTTCCTGTTTCACTGCACTCAATAAAATCATCACTTATAGTTAGAAGTTCATCTTCTTCAAATGGCTTAAGCGCTTCTATGGCATCTGCAAAATATGATTTAAACTCAAGATTAAAAAGTTTTTCAAATCTTTTTATGTCCAGTTTAAAATTACTCATAAGCTCCATAATAACAAATTGACGAATCATATCATCTTCATTAAGGGCAACACCTCGTTCAAACGGAAGTTTTCCAGATTCTATTGCTGCTTCATACTCTTTCATATCTTTAAAGTTCTGAGCATAGTGTGCTACTCCCTCACCAATAGAAGTAAGCCCTACTCCAATTAAATCAGCGCCGCCTTTTGTTGTGTAGCCTTGAAAATTTCTATGAAGCTCACCCTTCTCTATAGCTTTAAACAGCTCATCTTCAGGTTTGGCGAAATGATCCATACCAATCATTTTGTAACCGTTTGAAGTCAAAAAATCGATTGTGTACTGCATAATCTGAAGTTTCTCATCAGGAAGAGGAAGAGTAGTCTCATCTATCTTCCTCATAGTCTTTTTAAGCCAAGGTACATGAGCATAATTAAATACGGCAAACCTGTCTGGGTTTAGTGTTAGGGAGAGGGATAGTGTCTCTTTAAAGGTCTCTAGTGTTTGAAAAGGGAGCCCGTAGATAAGGTCAACATTTACTGAGACCATATTATATTTTCTTGCTAAATCCATTGCATCTTTTGAAATGTTATATGGCTGAATTCTATGAACTGCCTGTTGAACTTTTTCATTAAAATCTTGCAAACCAAAGCTCACACGATTAAAGCCCTCTTCGCTCATGATTCTCATCTGATCTTCATCAATATGACGAGGGTCAATCTCACAGCTAATCTCAGCTCCATCAACAAAGTTTGGAAAAAATGACTTAATCTCCTCAATAACCTCTTTTAGCTGAGGTGCAGAAAAAAATGTCGGTGTACCGCCTCCAAAATGCATCTGAATAACTTCACGATTACAATCTACATGTGAAGAGAGTATCTTTAGTTCTCTCTTTAAATACTCTATATAACGAAGCATTTTATCCTCTTTAGAAGTAAAAACAACGTTACATCCGCAGAAGTAACACGCATTTTTACAAAAAGGAAGATGAAAATATAGGCTCAAAGGACGAGAAGAGTCTTGTTCTTCAAGTTTTTTTATATATTCATCATATCCAAATGAGTCACTAAACTCTAGTGCCGTCGGATAACTTGTGTAACGAGGTCCTGGTTTTGAATACTTTGTAAATTTTGCAAAATCTAGCATTTTAATCCTTAATTGCCTTCTCAACTACCTTTAATACCGCTATAGGTATCACTCTAATCTAAAACAGTGATGCTGAAAAACACTAGGTGATTTTCAGTGAAAGCTTGCCTTTACAAGGCATATTTTTTTTGTATTGTAATTATTACCGCGATTATCTCTAAAAAGTGTTGAAATACTCATAAAGTTATATTGTTATATAACTACAATTACAAACTTTTTACTAATATTGTCACTAAATTTTTATTGCTTCTAAACCTGTTTCATTAAATATTTTATAAATATTTATCAACGGCTTATGATTACTGCTGATTTTAGGAATAGGAATAAAACTAATCTTACACTCTTTGTAAATTGTATTTAACGTTATTAATGCTGTAGAATAATAGGATATGATATGTGATGGGTATATCTTGTTTTTTAAAAAATAGAGTTCGACAGGCATATTAATATCGTTTACATTAAATAGCGGATTGTCTATAGAAGATATAATCTCTTTCATCTCTTGCTTTTCCCCACGATGTGGAATATAGATGATTTTTTTATCAAATTTTTCTATTAGACTCAATAAACTATTAAAATAAGAATCATCATCAATATATTTACTTGAGGGATGCCCTAAGAAATATATCGCATCACTATTTTTTGTTGCCCCTTCCAAGTAGGTCGATTTTAAAAAGTTTAACTCATTTTTTACCACTTCTACACCATTTACAGATTCTAAATCAAAATATGTAAAGAGATTAATCTTATCTTTTATTTTAATCTTCAACCCAAAAATCAAAAATCTTATCTCTTTAAAATTGTATTGATTTATTTTATTTGTTTTAATACTGTTTTCATAAATAAAGATAGTCAGAACACCATCATCCAAAAGAAAGACTTTCTCTTTCACAACATTGGATATAACTATTTTTGGAACTACTTCCAGTTTAGAGATAAATATATATTTATAAGTGTACTTTTTTAAATATTTAACTAAATCAACGTATCTTAAAATACTTGAGTGGCGGCTGTACTCTATATCTATTATCTCTTCCCACTCATACAGGTTTTTCAACTCATCTATCTGAACTCTGTTTGCATGCAGTGACCTGTGCACGATAATAAGTATATTATTCTCCAATTTAAACTGATTAACTGCTTCAATTGCGTTAATAAGTTGAAGCGGAGTACCTACTATAAATAAATTTTTCAAACCTCTTGACTCACTCTACTCACCTGCTATTTTCATTTTAAACCTATCACCAAACTCATAATCTTCTTCAGATATTTTACCTAAAATATCTTTTAAATATTTTGGATGCATCCCGTAACCTGGTCTGACACTTCTAATATTTTCTTCGCAAAAAATTTCACCTCTTTTAATATCTTTACTTACATAAAGACTTCTTGAAAATCTTCTGCTGTTTTTTTTCTTTTCATTCATTTCGTAATCAACTGTTCCAAGAAGTTTTTCGGTATCTCTTACCGCCTTAACCATATCAGAAAACTCTTGTTTATCCATTGAAAAACCAGCATCGGCTCCACCGATTGACTTGTCTAATATAAAGTGTTTTTCAATGACTTTAGCTCCAAGAGTAGTGGCTACTACCGGGGCAATACTTCCAAGGGTATGATCAGAAAATCCAGATATCACACCAAATTTTTCTGCCAAATCCGGAATCATATTCAAGTTTGCATCTTCCAATGGCGCAGGATATGAAGATGTACACTTTAATAAAATAATCTCTTCATTACCTTCAGCTCTACATATATTCACAGCATCCTGAATCTCTTCAAGAGTAGCGATGCCTGTAGAGATAATAATCGGCTTCATTTTCGAAGCCGTGTATCTTATAAGCTCATAATCTGTTATCTCAAATGAAGCTATTTTGTATGCAGATGGGTTTAGCGTTTGTAAAAAATCGACTGCACTTTTATCAAACGGTGAAGAGAATATATCTATTCCTATCTCTCTTGCATATTTAAACAACTCTTCATGCCACTCCCAGGGAAGGTATGCTTCTGTATACAGATCATATAATTTTTTATCATCCCAGAGTGTTCCTCCTTTAATGACAAAATCTTCTTTATCTGAGTCAAGAGTTATTGTGTCTGCGGTGTAAGTTTGTAGTTTAATAGCGTTTGCTCCTATCTCCTTAGCTGCTTTAATAGTCTCTTTTGCAATAGATACTTTGCCGCCATGGTTTGCACTGAGTTCCGCAATAATATATGTGCCGTCTTTTTCTAAATCAAAATCACCTATCTTCATATTTAAGCTCCATACAAACTACTTCTTTACTGTTTAGTATCTTTTTCATATTATATTTAAAATTGAATCTTTTGTATAAACTTATTGCTTTTTTATTCTCTGTAAAAGCTTCTGCGACTAGTTTATTCATGTGTAAACTCTTAAATCCATACTCACAGATAGCATCAAGAAGCAGTGTTCCTACCCCTTTTAGTTCAACATTTGCATATAAACCGATTTCACAACTTGCACTCTCTCTATTAATATTGGTAAAATCAATCACACCAAGATAATCACTCTCTCGTTTTAGTAAAAAATACAATTTATCTGTAGAATTTTTCAACCCTTCAATAAAGCTCAGATGATTATCTAGTGATATATCATCACCATTATACATCCACTCTTTAATGTTTGGATGGTTTCTCCATGATAATATCATCTTTTTTTCCTCTAAAGTCAATTCTGTAAAGTTAATTAAACTTATATTATTTAACACTCTTATCACTTTAATAAAGCCTCAAGATATTTTCTAAGCTTTTCATCTCCAAATTCATTTAGAACTAAAAAATTTTTTCGCTTAAGATACTTATACATCTCATCTTGGTTCTGTGCAGTTTTTATTGCTATAAACGGAGTACCCATAAAATACACCTCATTTGCCGTCACACTTGGAGTTATAATAGCAATATCACTTTTTCTCATAAGCTTTGCTATCTTATCTGAGTTGATATGCAGCTCTATCCACTCTCTGTTTTTAACATATTTTTTTAACTCTTTCAGATTCTGATTGGCTGTTGTAGTCACTAAGTTTACTTTTAAATTATCAAACATTTGCAATATCTTTAAAATCTCTATATTAATATTACTGTGGTCTGCTCCGCCCATAGCTAAGAATATGGTTTTACCTTTATTATCTGATATTTTATGCTTTTTCTTTTTTTCTTTTATGAACTCATCTCTTAAGAGTGTATATTTAGCACCGCACCTTACTTCACAACTCTTTGGAAGTAAATCTTTATATCTTTTTTTATCTGCACTTATGTTGTGATTTAAAAGTATGTCGCAATAGTGTCTTTCGTAGGTATCATCAAATGATAATATTTTAACACCTGTCTCATCTTTTAATCTCTTCTCATCCCTATAATCAATACCGTAATGGTCTATTACTACTAAATCAATACTGTTTTTCTTAACAAGTTTTATAATATAATCTATCTTATTTGATTTTAGTAATTCAACCTTGTAACCTGCTTCTTCTACTCTTTTATTTATATTTCCACTCAAATCTTGGGTGGCAAATATTATATTAGACTCTTTATATTGAGATGCCAAGACTAAATCTCTCATTATATGTCCAGTACCGATAATCGATGATGAATCGGCTCTGAAAAGAATGTTTCTCACTCTACTTCTCTTGCTCTTGTATAACTCTATACATCATCTCAGCCCTTTGCCAATCCTCTAAAGTATCAATATCTTGCACTAGGTGTCTGGGAAGCACAATCGCAATACTATCTTTGCCAAACATAATCTCATTGGATACTCTGTTTAGTTTTGTCCAGTAAAACTGTCCGGCATCCTGATACGCCTCTTCCAAATCTTGGCTTCTTGTCATATAGTATTGTGGAGTGAACATCTCACATCTGTCGTTTTCATTGATTTTAAAAGTTCTTTGAATTGGAAAAGGCATTGAAGTTGAACTAAAAGCATTTACTGCATCGCTGTTTTGCAGCTTTTTTAATCCTTCAATAAGGTACTTTGACTGAAGTAGCGGTGCAGTTGCATAAATTGTACAAACATAGTCAAACTCTTCACCATTCTCTTTTAAATAATCAAGGGCATGTTTAACTACATCACCGGTACCTGTAAAGTCATCAGATAGTTCTTCTGGGCGTATAAAAGGAGTATCTGCTCCATACTCTTTAGCTATATTTGCAATATCTTCATCATCTGTAGTAACTATAATTTTATCAAAAAGATTTGATTCTAATGCAGTTTGTATAGAGTATGCAATAAGCGGTTTACCGAAGAACTCTTTTATATTTTTTCTTGGTATTCTCTTACTTCCGCCTCTTGCAGGAATGATGGCTACTGATTTAGCCATTTAAAATCTCAAAAAGAGTCTTTATGACGTAACTCTGTTCTTCATCACTCAAAAGAGGATACATCGGCAGTGAAAAGCACTCTTCATAATATTTGTACATATTTGGCAATACCTCATCCCCATACCCTAATCTTTGGTAGTATGGCTGCTTATTAATCGGCATATAATGGAGTTGAATACCTATACTCTTCTCTCTTAAACGATTAAACAGATCTACTTTTGTAGTGCTTAATTTAGAGAAATCAACCCGCACGACATAAAGATGGTATGATGAGCTACCATCAAATCTATAGAGTGGCTTTACTATTGTATCTTCAAATGCTTCATCATATCTTTGTGCTATTTTAAACCTTCTTTCTATGAAAGATGGAAGTTTTTTAAGTTGAGATATCCCCAAAGCACACTGAATATCTGTAATACGATAATTAAAACCCAACTCTCTCATTTCATACTCCCACGGCTTCATATCAGGAGTTTTAATAATGCCGTGAGCTCTTAGAGAGAGTAGTTTTTCATATATCTCCTTAGAGTTGGTAGTGATTGCTCCACCCTCACCGGTAGTTATATGTTTAACAGGGTGAAAAGAGAAGATAGAGATATGACTATTAGCACAACCTCCAGCTTTTACACCATTATATACAGCACCAAGTGCATGAGCATTATCTTCTAAGATTAGAATATCATAACTCTCTCTTAGATATTTAAGTTTATCTTGATTTAGCATATTTCCAGAAAAAGAAACAGCATAAATTGCTTTAATAGTAGGATCTTTTTTAATTACTTCTTCACATAAGTCTAAGTCAATATTTCCATCTTCGAGTATATCAACAAATATTGGTTTTGCTCCGGCATATAAAATCCCGTTAGAGGTGGCTAAGAATGAATTTGGGGTAGTTAATACTTTATCATCTCTGTTTAACAGTGCTAATGAGGCTAAATGCAGTGCAGCTGTTCCATTGGAGAGTGCTACACAATATTTTGCATCGCAAAAGTCTGTAATAGCATCTTCAAACTCTTTTATTTTCGGACCTGTTGTTAAATAATCAGACTTTAAAGTCTCTACAACAATATCTATATCATCTTGCTCTATTAACTGTTTGCCGTAAGGAATGAAGTTCAAAGATTACCCTTTTTCTAACATTTCTAAGAACTCGTCATTTGTAAGCCACTCACTGTTATTCCCTGAGTTATACTCAAACCCCTGCTCTACGGGAACACCTTTTTCACCTAGTCTATTAATCGTAAAATCAGCTATATGAGAAAATTGAATTGTCGGTTTAATAACAAAGTGGTTATCAAATTCAAGAGTAAGGTGACTGTCATCAGCCGGGCACATAATCTCATGCAGTTTCTCACCGGGACGAATACCTATAGTTTTATGCGGCAGATTTGGAGCTATTGCCTTTGCCAAGTCTGTCATCTTCATGGAAGGAATCTTAGGTATAAATATCTCTCCGCCATACATTCTTTCAAAGTTTTTAAGTACAAAGTTCACACCATCTTCAAGTGTTATTAAAAATCTTGTCATCTTCTCATCTGTAATAGGCAACTCTGTAGCGCCTTCGTCAATTAATTTTTTAAAAAATGGTATCACAGACCCGCGGCTTCCAGTGACATTTCCATATCTTACGACTGAAAATCTTGTCCTTCTCTCTCCAACCATATTATTTGCAGCAACGAAAAGTTTATCAGAAGCCAGTTTAGTGGCACCATAAAGATTTATGGGGTTTGCAGCTTTATCTGTTGAGAGTGCTATTACTTTCTCTACTTCATTATCTATCGCTGCCTGAATTACATTTTGAGCACCATCTATATTTGTTTTAATACATTCCATAGGGTTATACTCAGCCACAGGCACATGCTTAAGGGCTGCTGCATGAATTACATAGTCTACATTGTGCATAGCTTCGTTCAAACGTTGAGAATCTCTTACATCACCGATAAAATACCTCATACACTTTTCATTAAATGTTTGAGCCATTTCATATTGTTTAAGTTCATCTCTACTAAATATTATTATCTTGTTCGGTCTGTATTTAGATAAGATTATTTTTGTATATTTCTTACCGAAACTTCCTGTTCCGCCCGTAATCAATATATTTTTGTTGTTGAACATTATTACCCTTTATTATTGTTAAGTGTATTATTACGAAAGCTTGATGAGAGCTCCATTAATCTATAAACTCTCCTGAGAGCCTTTGATAAACTTCAGAATTTTCTAAAAGCTCACTATGAGTTCCGCTTGCTACTATTTTACCCTTTTGCATCACTAAAATTTTATCTGCATGTTTAATCGTACTCAGTCTATGAGCAATTGTGATGGTAATCTTATCTTGTGTGTACTCATATAGAGCTTTTTGTATTCTCTTTTCACTCTCATTATCAAGTGCTGAAGTTGCTTCATCAAAAAGAATTACTGAGGAGTGTTTATAGATTGCTCTTGCGATTGCGATTCGCTGTCTCTGCCCACCAGACAAGTTTGAACCAAACTCCTTCATTTTAGTCTCAATTCCATCTTCAAGTGAGCTTACAAAGCTTGAGGCATCTGCCAAAACTAGTGCATTATTAACCCTTTGCTCATCAATTTCCTGACCATAGGCAACATTTGCAGCCAGGGTATCTTGAAATATATAAATTCTTTGCGTGACCAAAGATATATGTTTTTTAAGTGAATTTTGCGTAAACTCTTTAATATTGCTTGAATTTACCAATACCTCTCCGCTATCTGGATCATAAAAACGAAGAATCATATTTATAAAAGTGCTTTTTCCGCCTCCGCTATCTCCTACAAGTGCAATATTCTCACCCTGTTTTATCTCTACATTGACATTGTCCAATGCATAGGAGTCTTCATACCTTAGTGTTACACTTTTAAACTGAATCTCTATAATATCATCTTCTATAGGTTCTTGTCCATCTACGATTGTACTTTCTATATCCAATACTTCAAAAACCCTCTCACTAGCAGCAAATGCATCCTGAATATTTGAGTATATTGAACCAATGCGGCGAATAGGCTGAAAAACCAAGCCCACAGCAGTTAAAAACGCTGTAAACTCTCCAACACTCATATTGTTATTATAGACCTCTCTCCCACCTACAAATATTACTGCTGCAAGTCCTACTGCTCCTACAATCTCCATCATAGGAGAGACTATACTTCCAATATAAACTGACTTCATATTTATTTTAAAAAACTGCCAATTTTGAATACTAAAACGCTCAAGCTCAAACTTTTCAGTCGCATTTGCTTTTATAATCTCACTATTGTTAAAGACTTCAGTAAGTCTGGTAACCACATCTGCATTTTTTTCCTGTGAACGTTTAGAGTATTTTTTAAGCTTTCTTGCTATCAAGATAATAGGGTAAACAATCACCGGAAGAACAACTAAAGAGTAAAAAGCTAATACAGGGTTTAAGTATATAATATACGCAATAAGCGCTACAACAGTCAAGCCCTCTCTAAAAAGTTCCGGTAACATATTTGATACAAAATAACGAATTCGCTCTATATCATTTGTAACTCTTGAGATAAGCTCACCGCTTCTGTTTCGGTACAAAAATGCCATATCAAGATTTATCATCTTATCAAGAAGCATCTCACGAAACCTTGTAATCACATGCTGACCGATGTAATTCATAAAGATAGTCTGAATATATCTGCCGGCAGATTTAAAAATATATATTCCAATGAGGCCAAGAGGGATTAAATAAAGCATCTCCTCTTTTCTGGCAATAAACATCTCATCCATAAGAGGTTTCATAATATGTGCAGTTGCAGCTGTCGCACTTACTGTAAAGAGTATTCCGATAAATACTAAAAAATATTGTAGTTTATAATCTTTTATATATGGCAAATAGCGTTTAAAAATTTTTCTCAATAACTGTTCCAAAACCCTTATTTTTAATGTATTTTATCTAAAAAATGAAAACATCTTAGAAATTATCTGATTTTCATCAATAGTTATGTAGAATTCGTTTATGAAAATATGTATAGTAAAACTATCAGCAATGGGAGACATCATACATGCTATGGTGGCTCTTGAGTTTATTAAAAAAGAGATTCCTAATGTCCAAGTAGACTGGGTGGTTGAGAGCGCATTCGCAGAACTGCTTGAAAACAATCCTAATATAGATAATATTTTACCTATAAACTTAAAATCTATAAAGAAGAGAAAGAGTGAGATTTTCAATCAATATAGGATATTAAAAAACTACTCAAAAAACAGCTATGACATCGTGATAGATGCTCAAGGCTTATTAAAATCTGCGATAGTATCGAGGATTATCGGTGCAAAAATCATTGCAGGTTTTGACAAAGATTCAATTCGAGAAGGTATAGCCTCTATTTTTTACAACAAAAAAGTCAATATAGCTTATAATGAGAACACAATTGAGAGGAATGCAACGGTTATCTGTGAACCGCTTGGTATAGAAGTAACAAAAGAGAAAATTCTAAATAAAGAGAAGTTTCTATTCTCTCCCTCACATATAGAGAATCTTCCAAATATTTTCAATCTTTTTGTTATCGGCTCTACATGGGAGAGTAGAAACTACCCTAAAGAGAAGTTTGTAGAAATAGCCCAAGAGTTGAAAACAGAGACCTATATAGTTTGGGGAAGTACAAATGAGTATAAAAAAGCGCTCTGGATGAAAGAGCAATCAAAATATCTCCACATACTCCCAAAAGGCTCACTAAATGAGCTTAAATATGTTATCTCAAAATCTAGTCTGCTTATAGGCAATGACACAGGTCCGACACATATGGCATGGGGGCTGAATGTTCCTTCTATTACAATTTTTGGACCAACTCCTGTAAATCGTGTTTATGTCACTCTAATCAATAAAGTTGTAAAATCACATACAGAGATAAACCACTACAAACTTGATAAAAATGATTTTTCTATTTTCGACATCGATTCTAAGGAAATTGTAAAAATCGCAAAGGAAATAAAAGCGTGAAAATACTAATTACGGGAACGGCGGGTTTTATAGGAAGTCATTTAGCTATAAAACTGTATGAGCGGGGTGATGAGGTAGTTGGACTTGATAATATAAATGATTATTATGACCAGAGCGTTAAATATGGAAGACTGCAAAGAAGCGGTATTATAGAGAGCCTTGAGGATGGGGAAAATATAGAGTACAACAGACTCTTAACCTCATCTAAACACAAGAACTATAGATTTATAAAGTTAAACCTCGAAGATAAAGAGAATATTGACAAACTCTTCAAAGAGGAGAAGTTTGACACAGTAATCAATCTTGCAGCCCAAGCAGGAGTTAGATATAGCCTGACAAATCCGACAGCTTATGTACAGAGTAATATAGTAGGTTTTGTAAATATTCTTGAGGCTTGTAGACATAACAAGATAAAAAATCTCTCTTATGCAAGCAGCTCATCTGTATATGGACTAAACGAAGCTCAGCCCTTTAGTACCGGCTCAAACGTAGATCATCCGATGAGCCTTTATGCAGCGAGCAAGAAGTCAAATGAACTTATGGCTCATACATATTCGCATCTTTATAATATTCCTACAACCGGTCTTAGGTTTTTTACGGTCTACGGACCATGGGGAAGACCTGATATGGCACTCTACCTCTTCACAAAGGCTATCATAGAAGATAAGCCTATAGATGTCTTTAACTTTGGTGAGATGCAGAGAGACTTCACATATATAGATGATATAGTAGAGGGTATAATCAGAGTAAATGACAACCCTGCAAAAGCTAACCCAAACTGGAGCGGTAAAAACCCTGACCCTTCTAGCTCTCCTGCACCATATAAGGTTTACAATATTGGAAACAATAACCCGGTTAAACTTATGGACTTTATAGAAGCCCTAGAGAAGAAGATTGGCAAAACCGCTAAAAAGAACATGCTGCCTATTCAAGCAGGGGATGTACCAAGCACCTACGCAGATGTAAGTGACCTGATTGCAGATTTAGATTACAAACCTGAGACTACAATCCAAGAGGGTATAAACAACTTTGTTGATTGGTATGTTGACTTTTTTAAAGTAAATCTGGAGAAGATTAATGCAAGATAGAAGAGGTCAAGCTCATGATAAATTGTGCATAATCGGTCTGGGCTATGTAGGTTTACCGCTTGCTCATGCCTTTAGCAGTGAATATGAGGTAGTAGGTTTAGATATCTATCAATCAAGAGTAGATGAACTCAAAAGAGCATACGATAGAACACTCGAACTCAATCAGGAGCAACTTCAAGAAGCACTGGATAATAATATAAAGTTTACCTGCGATATTGAAGATATAAAAGATTGTAATATCTATATAGTAACAGTACCGACTCCAATAGATAAGAATAAAAGACCGGATTTAACACCTCTGCTAAAAGCCAGTGAGACTATAGGCAGAGTGCTGAAAAAAGATGATATAGTTATCTATGAGTCTACAGTCTATCCGGGAGCGACAGAGGAGGAGTGTGTACCTCTCCTTGAGAAGTTTTCAAACCTGAAGTTCAACAGAGACTTTTTTTGCGGATACTCTCCAGAGAGAATTAACCCGGGAGATAAAGAGCATACTGTAACCAAGATACTAAAAGTAACCTCAGGAAGCACTCCTCAGATTGGTAAGAGAGTAGATGAGCTTTATGCCAGTATCATTACAGCAGGAACATTCTTGGCACCTACAATAAAAGTGGCAGAAGCTGCAAAAGTAATAGAGAACTCTCAAAGAGATATCAATATAGCATTTGTAAATGAATTAGCAATAATATTTAATAAACTCGGTATCAATACAAATGATGTACTAGAGGCTGCCGGAACCAAATGGAACTTCCTGCCGTTTAAGCCGGGTTTAGTAGGCGGACACTGTATAGGTGTAGACCCATACTATTTAACCCATAAAGCACAGCAGGTTGGTTACAATCCTGAGATTATACTCTCAGGCAGAAGACTTAATGATAATATGGGGATTTATGTAGCTAATCAAGTCATAAAACTTATGATAAAAAAAGCTCATAAGATAGAGGGCTCAAATGTATTGATACTCGGTATCACATTTAAAGAAAATTGCCCTGATATAAGAAACTCCAGAGTCATAGACGTCATACAGGAGTTAAAAGAGTTTGGATGCAATATTGATGTATATGATCCATGGGCAGATGCAGATGAAGTAAAGCATGAATATAATCTTCAACTTCAAGATAAGATAGATACTTCAAAGTACGAGGCAGTAGTATTAGCAGTAGCTCATAATGAGTTTAAGAGTTTAGATATATCAAACTTAAAGAACTCAGCAGTATTCGATATTAAATCTATATTAGAACACAGCGATGGAAGGTTGTAGTGAACATACTTGTATTGACATCCACAAATGGTTCTTACAACAGTGTAAGACCAGAAGCGGAAATATATATATCTCTTGCAAAGCATGGATACAATATAACAATAATGACACAAGAAAAGAGCGAATACACAAATAGGTTCATAGAGCATGGCATAAAGATTATTGACGCATCATACAAAAAAAAGTTTTCATTTAAACTAATACAAAAAATACGAAAAACTATTAAACAAGAGAGTATAGATATTGTATATGCGACAAACTCCAAATCGATTTCAAATGCTGTTTTTGCCTCTATTGGCACTAAGGTAAAACTTATAACTTACCGTGGTACGACCGGCGGACTATACCGTTATGACCCTGCATCATATCTAAATGCTTTAAACCCTAGAGTTGACGGAACTATTTGTGTCTCTAAGGCTGTTGAAAAACATGTTCTTAAACAGCTTCTGTTCCCAAGAAATAAAAATACGCTAACAATATATAAAGGACATGACCTTACGTGGTACAATCAAAAAACTCTTGATTTAAAAGAGTTTGGCACAAACAGAGACAATTTCAATATCGCTTTTGTCGCAAATGTCAGACCTCATAAAGGCCTGATTTATGTTTTACAAGCCACACATGCATTAGCAGATATCAAGAACATCCATCTTCTTCTTATCGGAAATGAAATTTCTAAAGAACCATATATATCCGAGATTGAAAATAGTGCCATGAAAGAGCGTATACATGTAACAGGTTTTAGAAATGATGCTCCAGATATCATTTCAGCATGTGATGTTTTAATACAGGCATCAACCAGAAAAGAGGGGCTTCCACGTGTTATTTTAGAGTCTATTGCAGAGGGAACTCCTGTTATTGCATCAGCGAATGAAGGAAGTATGGAGATAGTTGAAAATGATTTTAACGGTTATGTAGTCCCAATTAAAAACTCTATAGAAATAGCCCAGAGAGTAAAAGAACTTTATAAAGCACCACAAACACTGAAAAGACTATCTGAGAATTGTAAAAATATAATTGAGAATAAGATGGCACATAAAACTACAGTAAAAAAATATATTGATTATTTTGAATCACTGCTACAGAGATAAAATGACAAAATTAAAAAACATTACACTAAATAACTACATAAACTATCTGTTTGTCTTATATGCTTTTTTAGTACCAATGTCTAGAGCCGGAATATCAATTCTAACAGCCCTGCTATTTGTACTTTGGTTATTTACCGATAACTTTAAAGATAAAATAGAGTTTTTAAAATCAAACAGAGTAATCATGTACCTGCTAGCCTTTGTAGCTTTTAGCATATTATCACTACTCTGGTCAGATAATGTAAGCAGTGGAATCTACTATATTAGAAAATATTGGTACTATTTAACTATCCCTGTAATAGCAACAACTATAGAAAAAAGATTTTTAGCCTATAGTGTCTCTGCTTTTTTGACTGGCATGCTTATAAGTGAAATTATCTCCTATGGTATAATTTTTGGATTTTGGACATTTATGCATGGAACACCAGATTTTCCTACTCCTTTTATGAGTCATATCCAATATTCAATGTTTTTAGCCTTCACTTCCCTATTACTCTTAAACAGGTTTTTTTATGAAAGTAGAATAAAGTATAAAATATTCTATCTTTTATACTTTTTAACTGTTACGGCAAACTTGTTCTTAAATGCCGGAAGAACCGGTCAAATTGCCTTTTTAATATCTATATTTATTGTTGCTTTTTTAAATATAAAAAATAAACTATTGGCTTTTACGACTATACTGATCTTTGTTGTCTCTGTATTTTATATGGCATACAACACAAGCACTGTTTTTAAAGCAAGAATCGATGTCGGCATAAATGATATAACCAATATCATAGAGCAGGGAGAATATTGCAACTCTATCGGTTTGAGAATTGGAGTATGGAGTGTTGGCAGTGAAATATTTTTGGACAACCCTATTTTGGGCACGGGTGCTACAGACAAGATGAATAAACTAGCAGAGTACATTACAAAAAATCACACAGATATGGAGTGCGTAAAAAATATGCCAAGCTACCATAACTACTACGTGCAGACAGCCGTTAGACAAGGAGTAATCGGTCTTTTCCTCTACATGATGATATTTTACACTCTCTTAAGATTAAACACTAACAACAGAGAATATTTTAACATGGTTATTATTTTTGTAAGTATCTATTCAATATCGAGCCTGTTTGAAAATATGTTTCACGAGCAGTTCTCCGAAGCGATTTTAGCTCTGTTTGTTGGTATATTTATAGCTGAAAAAAGGACAGAAGATGAAGCTTGATTTAGTTGATAATATGTATAAAACTCTACTTGAAAATATAAAAGAGTATTTTAAAGACTCTAAAAACTCTATTCATATAGCAAGAAACGAGATAAAGAGAATTGATTTTAAAAGTGAAGATTTAGTAGTGAAATCTTTTAAGGTTCCAAATATAATCAATAAAATAGTATATACCTTCTTCAAATTTTCCAAGGCAGAGAAATCATATCTAAACAGTATAAGAATCATTGACTTCGTACCTAAACCAATCGGATTTATAGAGTTTAGACAATTTGGTTTAATAAGTGAGAGCTATTTTGTAAGTGAGAATTTCCACTATGACTTTACTATCCGTGAACCTCTTATAGATGAAAACTTTGCAGATAAAGAAGCTATATTTAAAGCATTTGCAAAATTTACCCTTGCTCTTCATGAAAAGAATATTTTCCACTTAGACTACTCTCCCGGTAATATTTTAATAAAAAAAGAGGATGATAATTATATATTTAAAGTGGTAGATATAAACAGAATGGAGTTTAAAACTCTTAATTTAGATGACAGACTAAAGAACTTCTCCAAACTTTGGGCAAAAGATGGTGATTTAAAGATTATAATTAAAGAGTATTCAAAACTTATAAACAGTAATGAAGATGAGTGCATAGAAGCAGCTTTAAAATATTCTCAAGCTCATAAAAATAGAAAAAATGCTAAAAAAAGGTTAAAAGGTAAAAAAGTTGTTGACTAGCCCTAATAAATATATTGTTATAATTTTACAAAGCAATAGTACAAGAACAGACAATCATATGAGAGCGGTTCAATGAATTTAAAAATCAAAAACATCACTCCGGTTATCATTGCAAAAGATGCCCAGACAACTATTAAAGAGACCCTGGAGAGTTTAACAATATTTTCAGAAGTTATTTTGTACCTCAACAACTCAAACGATAAGACATATGAAATAGCTAAAACATACACTAATGTTAATGTAGTAGAAGGTGAGTTTATCGGCTTTGGTCCAACAAAAAACATAGCAAGTGAATTTTCATCAAACAGTTGGGTTTTATCTCTTGACAGTGATGAAGTTATACCAAAAGAGTTACTTACTGAGCTTACACAACTGCAACTAAGCGATAATAAAGAGGTTTTCCTCCTTAAAAGAGATAACTATTTTTTCGATAAAAAAGTGAAACATAGCGGATGGGGAGATGACTACTTAATTAGAATATATAATAGATTATCTCATAAATTTTGTGATAACCTAGTTCACGAGTTTATTGAGTTAAAAGCAGATTCAAAAAAAACCTCTCTAATAAATAGTTTTAAACATAATGCAGTTGATAATATAAACCAGTTTTTAACTAAGTCGATAAAATACTCTGATTTAGCTTCTAAAGATAAGTCAATTTGCAGTTATGCTCTAGTTATTTTTAAAGCTATTTTTACATTTGTAAAAATCTACTTCTTAAAACTTGGCATCTTAGATGGTTGGCGAGGAGTCTTTATAGCGTCTTCAGCTTCATACAGTAAATTTTTCAGATATACAAAAATGTATCTTAATTGTAAGAACAATGCCAAAGGATAAAAAAATCATAACACATACTAATTTTGCAAAAGGCTTTCGCGGTGGTGAGAGACAAACACTTCTTCTTATTAAAGAGTTGTCTTCCAAAGGGCACTTGCAGAAAATTTTCACAAGAAAAAACTCACCTCTTGCAGATAGATTAAAGGGAGTCAAAAACTTAACAATAGTTCAGATTAGTAAACCATACATATTTAGCTTATTACAAGCAAAAGGTTCACGTGTAATCCACGCTCACGAAGCAAAGGGTGCACAATTTGCCTACTTTGCAAACTTAATTTATAAGATTCCATATATTATTACAAGAAGAGTCTCTTTTAGCATAAAAAATAATTTTTTTAACAGAGCTATCTACTCTAACTCTAGTTATATTATCACTGTTGTAGACTCTATTCAAGATGAAGTTATGAAAATAAACAGAGATTTAAAGTTCAAAACAATAAACAGTGCGTATAGTGACTTAGATGTAAATGATAAGGAAGTACAAAATATCAAGGGTCGTTTTAAGTCAAAATTTCTTGTCGGGACTATCGGGGAGTTAGAACATTTAAAAGGTCAGTATTACCTAATCGAGGCTATGAAGATGCTTCAAAAAGAGTTTGAAGACATCCATCTTATTTTATTGGGTAAAGGAAGTGAAGAAACTCTTTTTAAAGAGCAGGCCAAAGAGTTGGAGAATGTAACATTTACAGGTTTTGTCAACAATGTTGGTGACTATATACAATGTTTTGATCTATTTGCTTTTCCAAGTCTGAGTGAAGGGATAGCCTCTATTTTATTTGATATTATGCAGTCAAGTGTGCCAATTGTTACTACGAATGTCGGTGGCATACCGGAATATATAAAAAATAACAAGAACGGTCTTTTAATTGAGTCTAAAAATACACAAGCCCTTTATGAAGCTATAAAAAAACTATATTTGGACAAAAACCTTAGAGAGAGATTAGCTGCAAATGCTCTTGAAACAGTAGAGGATTATAGTATTACGGCAATGGCACATAAATACGAAGAAGTCTACAAAGAGTTAATATGAAACAGCCGTATATATGGGATAACTATTCAGATCAGCCCTATCCGCTAAAAGATAAAATCTATAAAAATAGAATGAGAAGAAGAGAGATTCCATCACTTTTAAAGACATTTATGATTTCTATACTGATACTTCCTTTTTCTCTTATTATGATGCCATTTGTCAAAAGAAAAGAGATAGCCTCAAATGAGTTTTTCTCTCTTGGCATAGATTATCAAAGAGAACCTGAACTTACTATAGAACTAATTGAAGAGTTAGAAGTCAACAGAGTATTGCTGCGTATAAAACTTTGGGAGATGGAGAGACTTGATGAGCTTAAAGCTTTTATTTTGAAATGTAATGGAAAAAAAATAACTCTCAAAATACTTCAAGATAGAGAACATATTGAGAACCTAAAGCTTTTAAAAAAAGATTTAGAAACTATTTTTAAAACTCTTGGTGAACATGTAGACATCTTCGAAATCGGCTCTACAATCAACAGAGCTAAATGGGGCTTTTTTAGCGTAGATGAATATAACAGATTTTACAAAACCGCTTACGATTTAAAAACTGAAAGCTTCCCTCATGTAAAACTTCTTGGTAGTGGAGTCATAGACTTTGAGTATCACTATACAGCCCACACTCTTTTCAACTTTTTCAAATACCGATATGATGGAGTTGCCGCACTGCTTTATGTAGACAGAAGAGGCGCACCTGAAAACACCCAAATGGGCTTTACTCTTTCTGATAAGATAGCGCTGTTGAGTACGATGATATGGTTAAGTCCCAAAGTAGAGCAAGAGTTGCATATAACAGAAACAAACTGGCCAATAAGCAATACGGCACCTTATGCTCCAACAAGTGAGCATGAGTGTATTGATGAAGAGTTATATGCTGACTTTATGCTTAGGTATTATCTTTTGGCATTTGCTTCTCAACAGGTAGATTCAGTCTCATGGCATCAACTGATTGCTCCTGGATATGGGCTAATAGATAATCGTGATAATATAAAAAAACGCTCTGCATATCATACATATAAAATAATGGTTCAGAATTTAAAGAGTGCACAATTTTTAAGACTGGACATAAAACGAGGTTACTATATTCTTCAGTGTCTAGTAGACAACACTCTTTTACAAATTCACTGGTCACTAAAACCGACAACTCTGCAAAATGAGGATTTTTTCACAATATACTCTCGTGATGGAGAAATTATGAAAGATAAGACATTAAAAGTAGGTTCATCACCCTTATATATTTATGTTAAAGATGCGGTATAATTGCGCTATGAAAATCTTAATTATTATGCCAAACTGGCTTGGTGATGCTGTCATGGCTACTCCTGCCATTGAACTTCTATCCAAACACTATCCAAATGCCAAATTTACATTTGTCGGAAGCTATGTCTCAATAGAAGCTGTAAAATATCATCCCAAATGTGAAAAAGCAGTAGTTGATGAGACAAAAAAGTCAAAAAGCAGATTACTCGCTACTTATAAACTCGCCCGTGAACTCGGTAAATTTGATTTAGCAATCACATTCAGAAATCAAATCTACTCCACCCTACTTTTAAAATTTACAGGTTCAGTAATCTGCATTTCTAGAAAATCATGGCACTCGATACTTCTGCTATCACACACACCGAAAATATCTAAAACAGGACAACATTTAGCAAGACAATATGCTCAACTTGCAATGATTAATGTTGATGGATGGGACAAACAAACTCCCTCCCAAAAACTTCATATAGCGGCAGAAAAGTTTGATAAACCAACTTTAGGCATCAATGGAGGAGCTGCATATGGAAGCGCGAAACAATGGTATCCGGAACGATTTGCAGAAGTGGCCGCAAACTACAGTGATAAATATAACATCATAATATTGGGTGCTCCAAATGAGATTGATATTGCCAATGAGATTGAGTCAAGTTTGAAATCATCAGGTGTAAGAAACTATATAAACTTAGCCGGTAAAACCAATATTAAAGAGCTTTGTGCATATATCGGTGGATGTTCATTGATGCTTACCAATGACAGTGGACCTATGCATATAGCAGCAGCTTATCAGACTCCTACTATTGCCATAATAGGACCTACCGAGTATAAGCAGACATATCCTTGGATGAACGAAAAAGGTAAAATAGTGCGACATGAAATGGAGTGTTCTCCATGTGCTAAAAGAGAGTGCCCGCTTGGACATCATGAGTGTATGAAGAGCATAACTGTCTCTGAAGTCATAGAGGCGGTTAAAGAACTTGCTCTTTAGCTCTCTTTGATTTTTTGGATTGTTTTTGTCGTACTTTTTCCATCTACAAAGTCAACAAGCCTCAGCTCATCTGCAAACTCAGTCCCAACAACACTCTTTCCTTTATAGTCCCCACCCTTTACGAGAGTATTCGGTTTTATCATCTTGATTAATTCATGAGGAGTATCATCTTCAAACGGAACAACAAAGTCAACTGCTTCTAGCGCTGCTAGCAGATATGCACGGTCTTGGGCAATATTAACAGGACGAGTAGGTCCCTTCAGTCTTGTCACAGATTTGTCAGAGTTTAACCCAACTATCAAAACATCCCCGAAACTTTTTGCTAGTTGTAAATATTTGACATGTCCTACATGCAAAATATCAAAGCAGCCATTTGTAAAAACGATTTTTTTACCATTGGCACGCGAGCGTTTTACAATAATCTCTATATCTTTAAAACTCTTTATATGTGCATCAGACGTGCTTTTATGCAGACTGGCTTCATACTCTTCAATCTCATCAAGAGTAACAGTTGCAGAACCTATTTTGCCTACAACTACACCGGCTGCCAAGTTAGAAAATGCAGCTGCCTCTTCTATATTTTTTCCGGCACTTAATGCAAAAGCTATAGATGCTATTACGGTATCACCAGCTCCGGTTACATCAAAAACCTCTTTTGCAACTGTTGGAAATATTTTTAATTCATCATCATATGTAGAAATTCCATCTTCAGAGAGAGTAATAAGAGATATATCCAGATCACAATCTTTTTTTAGTTTCAGATGCGTCTCTTTTAAACTAAACTCATCTTTTATCTCAATGTTTGTAGCTAAGATTGCCTCTTTTTTATTAGGAGTTAAAAGATATGCTCCTTTATATTTACTAAAGTCACTCCCCTTTGGATCAACTAGGACTTTAACACTATGTGCATTACATAATTCAATGATTTCATGACATAACTCATGTGTCAAAACACCCTTCCCGTAATCTGATAAAATCACTGTGTCATAATCAGTAATGTTAGTGGATATTGAATTTAAAATATCATTTACTGAAGAGTTATTTATCTCCTCTTTACTATCTTTATCATATCTCAATATCTGCTGCGAAACAGCAATAACACGACTTTTTTTAGATGTATGTCTGCCCTCTTGTATTATTATATTTTTAATATCTACACTAATCTCTTTTAACATGTCAATAAGCTCAACACCGTTATCATCGCTGCCAATTACACTGCTTACACTGACTCTAGCACCAAGGACTTTAAGGTTGTTTATAACGTTTCCTGCACCGCCAAGAACTGTTGTCTCCTTAGCAATATCTACCACTTGCACAGGTGCTTCCGGTGAAATTCTTTCACAGCTTCCCCATAGATAATGATCTATCATCAAGTCGCCAATTACAAGTATGTTTGGAGTACAATCTTTAAGTATTTTCATTATTTAACTTTGCCTTTTAAATTAGTTACACTGAGAATTATGAATTTTTTATATCAACATATTGCAAATTGTCACCATTTTGTCACCTATGATGTTCAAATAGTATTATTTTATAAATATAATAATAACAGATTAACCATTAACATATATTTAAGAGTAATACCACTATAATTTGTATGAAATTAAAATCAAAGGTATAAAATGAAGAAAATCGTTATGTCAATTGTTGCTTTAACTGCAACTACAGCTTTAATGGCTGGTGTAAATGCTGGTGCTTGTCAAGGGTGTCACGGTTCAGACTGGAGCAAAAAAGCTTTAGGTAAATCTCTAGTTGTTTCTGAAATGAGTCATGCAGATATCGCTACTGCACTTAAAGGTTACAAAGCTGGTACTTTTGGTGGACCAATGAAAGGTCTTATGAAGGGTCAAGTTGCAAAATACTCTGACGCTGACTTAGAAGCATTCGCACAAACAATCGGTAAATAATCTACCTTTGAATTGCCTTTAAAGGCAATTCAAAACTTCATAAAATAATTTTTTAACTATTCAGGTCTGTAATCTTTTTTCAATGCCTCTTTTTTTTGCTCTTGTTTAATAGCATCATTAAGTTCATCTTCACCGTCAAATTTAGTAGCATTTAGAAATTTCTCTTCATCATCAAACTGACCATTTTTTATACCCCAAAGAAAAGCAAAAAGAGCAACTGCTCCCAAAAATATAGATGCTCCGAGCATCATGGCTATTACCCAGCTATCCATAGTTTACTCCTTTTTCCATTTATAACGAATTCTCATAGAGTTACCTACAACCAAAAGTGAACTAACAGACATTGAGATAGCTGCAACTAAAGGTATTACATAACCGGCCATAGCTAGAGGAATAGTTATAGCGTTGTACGCTAATGATATCAAAAGGTTCTGTTTAATCAATCCAAAAGTGGTACGACTAATTTTAAAAGCATCTTCAAGTGATTTTAATGAATCATCCAAAAGAACTACATCACCAATTTCAACAGCAATATCACTTCCACTTCCCATTACAATACCAATATCTGCACGAGCAAGTGCCAATATATCATTAACACCATCTCCTACCATCACTACAGTTTTGTTTTTGGCGTGAAGTTCACTTATATACTCAGCTTTACTAATAGGAGTCTGTTCATAAATGAAATTTTTGATTCCGATTTCAACAGCAACTTTTTTTGCAACAGTTGCATTATCTCCTGTTAGCATAATTATATCTATCGCTCTTTTATTCAAATTAACAACTAGCTCTTTTGCCCTATCTTTGATTTTATCTGCAAGTTCATACATGGCTACAACTTTTTTATCAATTACAAAATAAAAGAGTGTCTCTTCACTCAGATAATCTACAACTATACTATTTTCATCCAGCAGTTTTTTATTACCGCCTAATAGCTCTTTCTCTCCATATTTGGCTTTAATACCTTGTGCTGGAACCTGAGAGAATTCATCAAAAATTATATCAACTATATTTTCATCCTGACTTTTAATATATTCAAAAATACCATGCGCCACTGGATGGTTAGAAGATTTAACTAGTGAATAAAGCAGTTTTTTGTCATATTCTTCATAAATATTCTCTTTTATGACTTCTGGTTTTCCAATAGTAATAGTTCCTGTCTTATCTAGGACTAGGGTATCAGCCTTAGCCATAGTTTCAAGTTGAGCAGCTTCTTTAAACAGTATGCCTCTAGAGGCTCCTAAAGCAAGTCCAACCAAAGTAGCAACCGGAGTGGCTAGAGCCAAAGCACATGGACAAGCTATAATTATTACCGAAATACCTATCATAAAAGAGGTCTCAAAACTATGTGACCAAAACCACCATACTAAAAATGTAATCAAAGAGAGTGCTAAAATAGCAGATGAAAAGTATTCGGACAATCTGTTTGCAATCTGCTGAATTTTTGGTTTTTTACTTATGGCAGATTCTAACAGAGAGACAATATTTGAGAGTGTAGAGTGTTTAAAATCTTTTGTGGCTCTGTAATGGATATCAGCATCAATGCTAACTGTACCGCTGACTACGTTTGCTCCAATACTCTTATAGACAGGCTCACTCTCACCTGTAAGTGTAGATTCATCAAAAGAACCATCACCTTTAATTATCTCACCGTCTAGTAAAATTTTTTCTCCAGAAGAGACAATAATACTATCTCCAACTTTTACATCATCAAGCTTGCATGTGAGAATTGTGTCATCTTTGAGAATTTTTACTTCAGTTGGAATATTCTTTGTAATTACATCAAGTGTATCAGCAACACTCTTCTTGCTTAATACCTCTAAAAATTTACCAATAAGCACAAATGTAATTATCATACTTACTGAGTCGAAATATGCTTCTCCATACTCTGACACCGTTATATATATAGAGTAAAAGTAAGTAAGAGATGCCCCGGTTGCAACCAGTAAGTCCATATTCACGACTTTTGTTTTTAAACCGTAATATGCACCTCTAAAAAATATCCAGCCACTGTAAAAAAGTACCGGAGTGGCTAATATTCCCTCTGCAATATTTAATATTGTTTTTACGTCCTGGGTAATACCGCTAAAATATCCTGCGTATTGTGCAACTGCTATCCACATAATGTTCATTGATGCAAAGATGGCAACTGCCATTTTTAGATAATATGATTTTCTCTCTCTGTTTGCATGTGTCTCTTGCGCTAAAGCATCATAAGCAAAAGCGTTGTAACCAATAGAACGAATCATCTCTATAATTGAAGATAATTTTACAATATCATCTGACCAGACAATTGTTGCTTTATTATTTGTAAAATTAATATTAGCTTCTACAACTCCATCCATTTTGTGCAGAGCTTTTTCATTTAACCATACACATGCCGAACAGTGAATACCTTCTATAATTAAAGAAACTTCACTAAACCCATCACTGTCTGTTTTTACAAATCTATCATAAAAAGATTCACTATCAAAATTTAATGCGTCTTCAAAATTTTCTAAAGGAGGAGTTAATTCAATATTTCCTGCTTTTTCATAAAAGCTTTCTAGTCCCTCTTCATTTAAAAGATGAAAAACACCCTGACAACCCTTGCAACAAAAGTAGTGAGTAAGTCTCTTCGGAGCAGAACTTTCTTTAAGTAGGCAATTGTTGAACTCTTTTATCATTACTGATTCATCAAACTTCAGATGACAGTGAGAACATAAAACCTTATTCGGCAATTTCAAACGTCCCAAATTTACTATTTTTTTCTAATCTTCTCCACGGCTCTACATAGCCACTCATACATATATAAACTCCATACTCTTGTACAGCTTTTGCAAACCCTATTGCCATGCCTAAATTTAAACTGGCTTCCACCTTGTCTATCTCAAATGGTCTCATCGACCCAACAAGTATAATTTTTCTATCTTCAAATATTTCAGATAAAAATTCAGCACTAAGATGCATGGTGTCTGTACCGTGAATTATTATAAATGTGTCATCCTTTGACTCCATAATTATGCTGGCAAGCATCTTTCTGTCATCCATAGTCATATCTAAACTATCTTTATACATAACACCTGCTAAGTCATATTCTGAATCAACGCTTTTTAAAATTTTCTTTATCGCAGCATTATCATACGGCACTTCCATTTTTCCGTTTAATTTATTATATTTTTTATTAAATGTACCGCCACTATTAAGTATTAACATTATATATATCCTCTAGTTTTGAAATAATTTTTGAAGCCTTTGATATTTTATGGATTTTACTCTCATCAAATAGATATGTATTAGTGACTCCAGCATTAAGAGCAGCTTCAATATCTCTCTCTTTATCACCAATTAAAATTGAGTTTTTTAGATCGATATCAAACTCTTTAGCCGCATCTAGCAACATTCCAGGATGTGGTTTTCTACAAGAACAATCACCGGTAATATCTGGATGATGAGGGCAAAAATAGACTTTTTTTATTTCTACTCCATTATTTGCAAACTCCTCTATCATCCATGTAGTTAATAGATTAAAATCACTCTCACTGTAATAGCTTCGTGCTATGCCTGATTGATTTGTAACTACTATTATTATGTAACCTAAGTCTTGATAATGTCTGCAGAGCTTAAATATACCATCTATAAACTCAAAATCTTTAATTCTATGCAGATAGTTTATTTCACTGTTGATAACACCGTCACGATCTAAAAAAAGAGCTCTTCTCATATATTATCAACTAACACCATTGCCAAAAATCTCTTTTTCAATTATGTCACATAAAATATGCCCAATAAGTATATGAGACTCCTGTATTCTCGGTGTAGAATCAGATGGTACTATCAAAGAATAATCGGCAAGTCTAGCCATCTCTCCACCATCTTTGCCAACTAATGCAATAGTAGTTATTCTCTTTTCTTTTGCACTGTTAAACGCATTAATAATATTTTGAGAATTTCCAGAAGTTGATATACCAATAAAAATATCTCCACTCTGTCCCATTCCCTCTAACTGCCTGGAAAATACTTTATCATACCCATAATCATTCCCGATAGCCGTAAGATTAGATGTGTCGGTGGTCAGAGCAAGAGATGGTATAGATGGTCTATCAAATCCATATCTGCCAACAAGTTCTGCTGCAATATGCTGAGCATCTGCTGCACTGCCACCATTACCTGCTAAAATAGTTTTGTTTGTGCCTTTATATAGTTCTACGCACAGTTTAGATACTTCCTCAATTTTATTTAATAGGTCTTCGTTTTCATAAATAGCTTGTTTAGTTTCATATGATTTTTTAATTTGATCTTTAATATATTTTTTCATATAACATCCTGGAATAATATATAAAATAATAGCACATAATCAATTGTTAAAAAGTAAAAGGCGAAGTAAATTATTGTAATAGAAATAGATAAAGTAAATTGATTGTTATGTTGAA
>Ga0316206_1000263_pt1 | contig 85142 bp, 74 predicted proteins | sample 6monthpyrite_MG_FD_204942 | JGI IMG/M metagenome (GOLD analysis project Ga0316206, IMG submission 204942) | Microbial mat bacterial communities from mineral coupon in-situ incubated in ocean water Damariscotta River, Maine, United States -... | ecosystem: Environmental > Aquatic > Marine >...
TTGGGTAGAAATAATGGAAACAGAGCGGGTAATAGGCAGATGAACGGGATAACCAGGAGCTGTTGATAATTAAAATTATCAGAAATTTAATAACTTAGAGTAATCCAACCGTTGTTTGCGCTCATAGCTTTTGGGCGCAGTTAACGGTGCGTTGTCAATAATCTATTGAGACATGCAATTATGACATAAGTGGATTACTGAAGTAGAATAGCAGAGATGTGAAATTAGTTTAATAATATCAAAAGTAGTATATGATACTGCCAGTATTGTTGACGTAGTTTTTAAAAGTTTGACTTATAATCGTTTTGTGGCTTTATTTACGGCACTAACTAAAAATTTTACTTCATATTTTTAAAGTCTTAGGGTTTAGAGCTGAAGGATTAGAATTTAGGAATAGAACCAACATTGGGCAGCCTGTCATTTGATCTCGCTTGATCCTTGATCCCACAAAAATTTTTCTTCAGTCGGCAATACAACAAGTATTACCTCCTTCAGGAAAACCCTTGTGAAATCAATTTTCTTCGCGATTTTCAAACACTAGGCTGCCCAATGTTAAATATTTGGAGTGTAGGAGTCATATGAACGTAGGTACGAAGATGTTTGTTAGAGAGATAACGCCACCGTTTATTTTTCGTGGAATGAGGCATCTATTTCATGTTTTGAGTTCCCGAAATAGACAAGAAACTTGGGGTGAAAAACCAGCGGAGTGGTACGACGCTCTGTACGAGGTCAGTGCTGAATACCGCAAACATTACTCTCAAAGCGAATACTACTTTCTTTGGACGGTGTTGGTTGATCGCATAATGCGCTATGGTTTGAGCAATATATTGGATATTGGGTGCGGGCCTGGCCAGTTTGCCACTTTGCTTTACGAAAAAGGATTTAAACAGTATTGTGGAATTGATCTTAGTCCTAAATGTATAGAGCTTGCAAAGGGTAAATGTGCATCTTTTGAGTTTATAGTTGCTGATATTTTTAACACAAATGTATTGAAGGTTAGGGATTATGACTGCCTAGTAGCGTTAGAGTTTTTGGAGCATGTTGAAGATGATTTGGCTGTACTACATAAAGTCAGGTCAGGTACTCGATTCTTTGGTTCTGTACCGAATTTTCCATATGACTCTCATGTAAGACATTTCACAAGCCTTAATCAAGTTAGAGATAGATATGAGCCTCATTTTTCCTCTTTCCAAGTGGATAAATTTCTTGGAGACCCAAAAGGCAAGATTTTTTATGTGATGGAAGGTATCAAGCGATAAATAATGAATGGGCACGTGATAACTTCTCTGTTTGGCGCTCAGATTTGGTTTGTATTGGTTCGTTCTGAATGAATAAAAGCGCAGGAATAGTTGCTCTATTTTGAGTTTTTTTGATGGAAGAACGGATCAAGATTAGGTTGAAAATGATGATGACCCGGATTATACGAGTATAGATTCTGGTTCACCTGGTATAGCATTCTAACGGTTTGTCAGAGTTTTCCCCGCTGGTCGATCATGGAAAAGCCCATGAGGTTCATGTCCATATTTTTGCCTAAGGCGATACATTTAAATAATTCACCCATTTCGTTGGGCATGGTCAGTTTTTTAATTTGCTGGCTGTATTGAAGATAAGTTTTAGTGTCGTTGCTGTCAATATTCAATAAGTATTGTTCGATGCCACAGCCTAATAAAAAATAAGCTTGATTGGTGTAACCCATGACAGAAAATCCTGCGTTGACAGCGCTTTCTGCCACTGAGGTGAAGTCGACGTGGGCAGTAATGTCTTGCACTCCGGGCAAGACCAAAGGATTGCCGTGGGCGTGATGTTGGAAGTGACACATTAAGGTGCCTTGACTGCGGTCCGGGTGGTAGTATTCATGCCGAGGAAAGCCGTAATCGACAAGCAAAGCGATTCCCTGCTGTAATATATCAGATAGGCTGTTGATCCAGCCTGTCAGCTGTAAATTGATTTCTGTTTGATAATCAGCTGATAATGGTTCTGTCATGTGGTGAGTTATTTTTTTTATTGCATTGATGAGTTTGGGATCGCTGAGTTCACCCAACTGCCAATCGAGTTGGTTATTCTCTTCGCTGACATAGTATTCTTGATGATTCTCTGAATCATGGAGTTGTACAATATGTACCGGCATGGCGTCCAATACTTCGTTGGCTAAAATAACGCCGTCAAAAGCTTGATTTGGGAGGGCGTCTAGCCAGGTTACGTAATGTAATAAATGTGGGGCTTTGTTTGCTAAGGTTTGTTGTTGGCGTTGCCTTAATTCTGGGCTTAGTTCTAAAATCCAGTATTTTTTGGGTAACTGATTGAGTTTTTCCAGCTCGATTAATATATCTGCTGCCATGATGCCGGTGCCGGCGCCGAATTCAAGAATGTTGCCTTCTGGAATGACAGCTAATACTTGGCTGATTTGTTTTGCCAGACATTTTGAGTACAGTGCGGAGATCTGCGGGGCGGTGACAAAGTCGCCCGATTCGCCGAATTTTTGTGCGCCTGAGACATAGTATCCTTCACCTGGGGCATAAAGCGCCAATTGCATATAGTCTGCAAAATTTAATCGACCGCCAGCACGTTTTATTTTATTGATGATTGTTGTTTTGACTTGCTCGCTGTTCGCCTGAATTTCTGGGGTGATTGGCGGAAAACTTTTATCATGTTGATTTTTCATTACTTTTCATGTCTTTTGGTCGCGGTTAGCAATGCTTTGTCAGGAAGTTATCGAGGTATGTAATTATGACATAAGTGGGTTGCTGAAGTAGAATAGTAAAGAGAGAGATTGCTTGTTAATTCATCGTTATCAATTTTAAAACTTTTATTATGTGTGTTGAGCGAAAAACTACCTTATTGATGCCACGAATCCTTTTTTTTGTCAGTCTGTGTTTTGCAAGTTTTGAGGTCTTGGCTTTTGATATCGGTAGTCATATTTTTAACGAGCCTGATAAAAAGTTCTATATGGAGGTAATGTTAGAAGAATATACCCGAGAAATGGCCATATCTTTAGCTCATCACAATAATGAGGCTTTGCAAAATACCGACTCGGAAGTGATTACAGAGAGCAATGTGATAAATATTTTGGCGATTAGGCCGACGCTGGTTTTGTCTGATAAATTTTCTATGTATACGGATTTTGGGTTATATAACGATCTGGAAACGCCGGCGGGTACTCCCTTGTTTGTGGGCGGCGGCGCGCGGTTTATTTTGGCAGAAATTGGCAAGGTACAACTGATTCCTTTTGGTGCTCTTCATGTGACGCAGTCTTATCTCTCTGAATTTGATAATCCGACACCTGATCCGGATACTCGATGTAATGTGAAGTTAGCGTATAAGATTCGTATGTCAGGGCGTGTTTATCATGGGGCGGTCGGTGCTTTATTGGCGAGTGAAATTGCTGTCAATGAGGATTTAAAGGTGCATCCCTATATGGGGATGGAATACTCAGTTCAGCGCAGTAATGTGAATTATCAAGCGAGTTTTCGTTGTGTTGATGGGTCTGGTGTATTTACCTTGGAGGGTGACAAAGCACAGCAGGTCCGCTCGGTGGAAAACTGGTTGGCGGTTTTCGGTGTGTCTCTTTTGCGAAAAAAATCATCGACTATTCGCATGGAGAGCCGGGTGAGAAAGGGTAATTTCGGGATATCCGTGAATTTTGGTTTCTTTTTTTGATGTCTAAATCGTGAACGCTAGAAATTTGCGCTATCAGCCGTATTGCAATTGGCATTATCGCGTACACGCGAGTTAAATGCGGATGTTGGTGCGGTGAGCTTAGCGGGTGATCCACAAGGTTTGGCTTCTGCTTTGCAGAAACTTGAATTACGCGACGTCGGATTATTCGAGCGTATTTTTATGCAAGGTCATTATCAATCAGAGCCTTCTCTATTGCGTTCGCATCCAGCGATTCAAGAGCGAATTAAGCGGTTATCGGAGTTAATGGAGTTATCCCCGGAAGTGGTGAACCAAGCCATTGTCGCTGCTCCCGCTGAAGATATTTATATTGTTAGCCATATTCCGATCGTGAACAGACGTCCAAGACGACATTATTTGAAAGGATTGTGGCATTAGGAGATTTAGCATGCAACATAATATTGACTCATTGATTGATCACGTTGTTTTAATTACCGGAGCGGCACACCGTGTGGGTGCGTCTATGGTAAAAATGCTGCATGCTTGCGGAGCGAATATTGTATTGCATTACCGTCATTCTCGGCAGCCTGCTGAACAGCTGGCCGCCGAATTAAATGGTTGCCGTGCTAACTCAGTCAAGTTATTGCAGGCTGATTTGCATAACACGGCAGAGTTAGTCGATTTGGTGGCACAGGCACAGGCTTGTTGGGGGCGGTTGGATGTGTTGATTAATAATGCATCGAGCTATTATGAAACGCCTATCGGACAGGTGACAGAAGCACATTGGGAGGATTTGCTTGGCAGCAATTTGAAAGCGCCGTTTTTTTTAGCGCAAGCGGCGACGCCCTATTTACAGAAAAACAACGGATGTATTGTGAATATTGTGGATATCCACGCTGATCGACCATTAAAAGCTTATCCAGTGTATTGTATTGCCAAGGCCGGTTTGGTGATGTTAACAAAGGCCTTAGCTAAGGAGTTGGCGGCTTATAGCATTCGGGTGAATGCGGTGGCGCCCGGTGCCATTTTGTGGCCGGAGGCCATTGGCGAGCAGGAGAAGAAAGATATCATTTCCCGAACGGCACTTAAAAGAGCCGGTGAGCCTAAAGATATTGCTAAGGCGGTTTTGTATTTGATCAGGGATGCAACGTATACCACTGGGCAAGTGCTTGCGGTGGATGGTGGGCGCACCTTGACGAGTTGAGAGGTCTATAAGTTTAAGGTGTATCAAAGTCGAATGGTATTTGCCAGAGTGGTTGGTTGGTGGTATCAAGTTTTTCCCATAATTCTTGATAGGTTTTTTTAAGCACTGGATCGATTCGTTGCGAGGCAATATCTGTCAGTGGTCGTAAAACAAAAGCGTATTTTGCGATTTCTTTACGGGGCAGTTGTAATTGATCGTTGTTGATAATCAAGTCATCGTATAGTAATAAGTCGATATCTAAGGTGCGAGGGCCGAAGCGTGGACCGTTGCGTTCACGATCATTGGCATTTTCAATAGCGGTGAGTTGTTGAGTGACGTCTGTTATGGTTTGTATGGTGTTAAATTGGGCGACCAAATTATAAAAATTGTCACCGGCAAAACCCATGGCGATGCTTTCATAAACAGGTGAGAGTGTGACTGAACCATATTGGTTGCGCAGTGCTTTGACAGCGGCTTTAATGTAATGACGCTGATTAATATTGCTGCCTAGGCTAACGTATATTTCGGCCATATCTGAAGAGGTTAAGGTGTTTTGCTACGTTCGATGATAATGCCAACATCTTTAGCGCCTCGAATGGCACCGGGTTTGCTGAGTTTTAACTTCACCCAAGGCACATTAAATTCAGTCAGGACGATTTCTGTGATTTTTTCTGCTAAGGTTTCTACCAATTGATAATTGCTTTTCTCAACAAAGTCGATGAGGCGTTTGGCAACCGCTTTATAGTTCAGTGTATCATCAATGGCGTCAGTTTCCGCTGATTTACGGATGTCGGTGGCCATCTGTAATTCGAGGCTGACGGTTTGTTTAACTTTTCGCTCCCATTCATAGATGCCGATGATGGTTTCTATCTTTAAGTCAGAAAGGTAAATAATATCCATTGTTCCAATGTTCAAGGTTTTGGCTACTTATATTTATCATGCGCGGTAATAAAGCAGCTAGGATTAAAATTTAATTGAAGGATTATACACAATTAAATGCCGTATTGATGGTTAATAATTCCACATGAGTGAAAAAAGCAGTATATAATTCTGCTCGGGTTTGTGGAATGTTTTTTTATCCCCTTTTTATAGAGGGCGTTTTAAATGGGTCTTGGCAGGCGGTCATCATTGTTGAGAAGGTCTCCTAGTGGGTTTACTTTAGGTTAATTGTGTGGATAGCAAGGGTTAGATGTTATGATGTGGACAGAGGTTATTCTCATTGGAGTTGCTTATTTAGTCGGCTCTGTTTCCTCGGCAGTACTTATATCAAAAGCAATGGGATTACCTGATCCTCGCACTGAAGGATCCAAAAATCCGGGGGCAACAAATGTGCTGCGCGTCGGAGGGAAAAAGGCGGCGATATTAACCTTGCTGGGGGATGTATTGAAGGGTTGGTTGCCGGTGGTGATTGGTAAAGCACTTGGTATATCAACAGGTTTTTTGGCTTTGATTGGCTTGGCTGTATTTTTGGGGCATCTTTATCCGGTATTTTTTAAATTTCGAGGTGGCAAAGGGGTGGCGACAGCGCTGGGTGTATTATTAGGTATTGCCTGGCCGGTAGGCTTATTGGTATTGATGACCTGGTTGTTAGTGGTTTTGGTTTCTAAAATTTCTTCACTGGCGGCATTAGTTGCTGCGGTGATGTCGCCGCTGTATATGCTTTATTTAGTGGATACGCGTGTTTTCGTTTTGATGAATATATTCATGTCGTTGCTACTTTTTTATCGTCACCGTTCTAATATTAAAAATCTGATTTCTGGCACTGAAGGGCGTCTCGGTGGTCATTGAATGTTGCCTCGGTAGAAGGTATATTTGGCGAGTTAAGCCTGCTGAATGTTTTACCAATGTATTGCGAACAGTGTCGTGCTAGAGATGGCTGGATCGCTGGTTTTATGTACTATTTTTTGATTTTTAGTACATAAACTTAAAAAGTGTGTATTTGGTTAACGCCGGAGAGATATCTGATTATGGCAAAGGACTATAAAAATACAAAATCTGCAGAGCATCAAGCATCTCAGCAGATTCCAGGCTGGTTATGGTTGTTCACCGGGTTATTAATTGGCTTATTTATGGCGCTTTTGATTTATCTGCAAGGCTATGGGAAAAGCGATGCCAAGGTGATGACTGGGCAGGACGAAAAATCAACAGGCCCGCTGGGCGCAGTAACAGCGGTTGAAAAAAAATCCATGGCGACAGGTGTTAATGAGCATTCTAATTTTGAATTTTATCAAGTGCTAAAACACGATAGAGTGGTTGTCTCAGGTGAAGACTCAAGTGGGCGATTACCGTCGCAGAAAATAACCAGTCCTTCACCACCACCGGTGATTGAACAATCGACGAAACAGCAAGTTTTTATTTTGCAAGCGGGATCATTTAGGCGGTATGCTGATGCAGATCAGCGTAAAGCTAACTTGGCTTTGTTGGGAATTCAATCACGCATTCAAAAAGTTGTGATTAAAGATAACCAGGTCTGGCATCGGGTTCACGTGGGACCCTATGGTGATGTGGCTCAAATAAATGAAATGCGTGCACTTTTACACAGTAAAAAAATTGATACCTTATTAATGCGTATCTAGAGGAGATATAATGAAGTATGTTTGGTTTATGCTATGTGGGGCGTGTCTTATTTCGTTGAGTGGGTGTGACTCTCAAAAAGTCGCCACAGATGAAGAAGCGCAGGCTTTGGCAACCAGTTATCTGAGTGCTGTTCACAATGGCGAATATGATAAAGCTTTTCAGTTTTGTTCTGATGATTTTTTCAATGTGCGTTCACAGGACGGTTGGAAACGATTTTATACTAGCATCGATGCTAAATTGGGGAAAATCGTGCGGATGGATATGAAGGATAAAGTGGCTGATGATCGCTTGACCGCACGTTTTTATATGTATCAGTTCAATTCAAAATATGAAAATGGTTTGGCTAAAGAAACTGTGACTATGTTGCAAAAATTTAATTCACAAGAGCCATTTATGATTTATGCACATAAAATCGAATCAAGCAAGTTGCCTGGGATCGGTGATTTGCAGTAAAACTTACAACGCATTGAGTGCTTGATTCAGTCGATCTTCAATGCGTTTTTTATATCTTAAAAAATATATCGAAGGGACAAAGGTATTTGGCTCAGTTTGGGTTAATGATGGGTGTAAATTAAGATCGGTAATGTAAATGGGGTATTTTTCCTTATTTGATCGTTGTTCTAAAATGTGTTGGCAAACTTTGGTAAAGAGTGCATCGCCATATTGTTCTGAGCTAAACTCTTTTTCATTGCAATAGAGGGTAAACACGGCTTTTTTATTGTTGACGTTGCCGATGACTTGAACATTATAATAATGCTTGGTGCGCTGAATGTCTGTGTTGTTTAATTCGTTGAGCGCATACGATAGATTTTGCTTTTGAGTTTGATAAATTTTCAGTTCAATGTTGGCGTTTGATTTTTGTTTTTCAGACAGTTTTACGTTTTGAGCTTGCCGTGCCATAATTGCGTTAAAGAATATAATGTAGTGATCTAATAAACTCGTGATGTCTTTCTTGGTACTTTGTATATGAGAAAGTGATCCATACTCATCCAAAATATACAAATCAGATAATGGTTCATTATTATGAACGAAAATTTGTACGGTATTGGGTTGGTGGTGGCTAAAAATAAATGGGATGACCGTCTGAGTTAATGTTTTTTGTTCTATTTTGGTGTCGCAAGCCGTGGTTGTCGGTTTTTCTAAAAAAGCTAATAGGCTTTTAATGTTATTACATTGCTTCCAGTCGATATTTTTGTTTTCTAAAGATATGACGTAAAATTGGCCTGCTGCCTCTAGGATATAACGTCTATTGGTGTGTGCATCGGCAGGAAAAAAATGCTCATAGATATCTTCAAGCACGTCTTTAATGCGATTGGCGAGGGTTTTGCCAAAATGTGATGAAAAGCTATAAAACTCAGGAAGTGACGGTATGGTTTTTCGGTGTTCTTCCAGGTTAAGCCGAATCGAATGACAATACCATTCGATTAACCCTTGTATATTATTATACTTGTATACGAATACTTCATGCCAGGTGGTAAAAAAGATATGTTCAATAGAAATGATAAAACTATTGTTGGAGTCGCCGGTTTTGAGCATATCTGTTTGCCCAGAAGCAATGGTTTTATCGGATACGGTTTTGGTGACGGTTGGTATCTGTCCGACATTAATAAAAACCGCAGAGCCTATTATTTTGGGTGTGCTGAGTAATTCTTCGGCACTGGCATAAGGCAGTTTGGCATTCGGCGATAATTTTGCAATGTGATCATTGATTGAGTTGAGCTCGATGTTTGTTAGCATCGAGCCGGGCGCATGCATTAGAATACCGGTTCTTGTTTCACTGACCTGATTGAAGTAAGACCAGGCCAGCACTTCGACCAAACTATGCGACCGTTTAATCGGGGAGTATTGTTTTGCTTGAGCGCCGCTTACTTTTCCTTGATATAATAACCACTGTTCTGATTTGTCTTTTCCCTGGGCGCGGATGATGGATAATATGTCTTCATGGGTATTGTCTGCAATACCTCGATTAATGATATCAATTTTTCCCGGTTTACGGTCAAATGCTGCGTATAATTTACGTCCTAAAACGGCAATGTCTTGTTCTTTTACCATCAGTGACTCTGCGTTGTTACGGGCAAAGTCAGATAAAAACAAATAACTCTTGGTTAAGTGATCAACGAGTAACTTACGTTCTTCGGTGACATGGTTTATTTTCCAGTCTGTGCGTGAATCGAGCAATGCAATTTGCGCATCGTCCCAGTGCCATTCGGCAACCAGTTGTTTGACGGCTTTGGTGCGCCAATTATCACTAAGATTGCTTGAACTCAATGGCAAATCGAGTTTGATGTAAAAACAACGCCGAATGATTTCAATACGTAATGTTTCTTTCGCCTTGCCTAAATAGCGCTCCAGTCGGCGCAGCATCATGGTGTATGGATCTAATAGCTCTAAATCAAAAATGTTGTCGTGTACCATTTGCTTAAATTCTTGACAAAGTGGTATTCCTCTTTGGTAATCATTGGCATAGGCCTCAATGGCAGTAATTTTTAATATGGACTTATAGGGTGAACTAATGCCTTTGTAGATATGCCAAATGGCGGCGCCAAAAAGTTCTGTGGTAGGGATTTCAGGAATGGGGCCAAAATCGATATATTCTTCCGCAGAAAGTATTTGGTTGTCTTCAATATTTTTTTTGATTGCTTCATAATTGTGTTCTTCTTCGGGAGGAATTAACCACCACAAGGGGGTGCGGCCAGCCACCCAAATACTGGTGCGATAAAATTCGTCAAGCAAGAGCTTGAATTGAGTGCTGCCGCTGCTTTCGCTAGAGAGATCTAATATTTCACCCTTGCGAAAGGTCTCTGCATTCATTAAGAAAAAATGGGCTTCGAGACCTAAGCTTTCGGCCCATTTTTCGATGGCCGTGGCTTTTCGTTGTAAAAGTTCTAGGGGCTCAGCTTTTAATCCTGGACGATGACATAGCCAAATGTCGAAGTCACTTTTGCTAGAAAAAGCCAGCGTGCCGCTGCTCCCCATTAAAAAAATCGATTGAATGTCAAAATACCATTCGGATCTTTTTTCCATGGCAAAAGTGCCAAATAATTTTTTGGTGCTGGCAATGACCTCGGCGGAGGGGCTATACGCGGTGACGCCGAAGGGCACTTCTTTTTTATTAATGAAGCCCGGAAGTGATGCGTGATTGAGGTGAAACAGCAAAGGTAATACGTCCAGGAAATCTCTTTGGCGTTTTCGCATGATTTCTTGGGTTTTATGGAGCTTACGTTGATTAAGCTCCATAAAGCGTGTGCGAATTTGGTCGAATAATACAGTATCAACTAGCATAATATCACTTGAAGTGGTGGTAGGTCATTGTTTCGAAAAATATAAATTTCATTCGCTGTCGGTACAGATTTCGCTTAACGAAGTTTTGTCATCACTATTTTTAGTTTTTAGTATGGTTAAACGGCAATAGATAACTGCATAATTCGCGCCGGAGAGCTGTCGGCTAGGCTTGATGTGCAGTTTATAACAAATTATTTTGTGTGAGATGGTTGTTTTACTTATGAATCAACAATTAAATCAAGATGTTGCAACGTTTTTATTGGATCATATGCCAGTGGGTGTTTTGTTGGTGGACCAGCATAACCAGGTGTATTGGGTCAATCAGGTGTTGCAAGAGTATGTTGGGGTGGCTGCGCAACGCTTAGTCGGTTGTCCAGTGGATGGGTTAAATATGCAGTGCGTGGAGCATTCTGAAACGTTATATACCATTCAAAACCATAAAGATAATTCGCTGCGTTGGGTGTCGAATGTGGAGACGCTGCCGTTAACTAGCCAGGGTCAAACATTGACAGCGCGTTATTTTATTGACGTTTCCGAGAATATGCAGCGACAGCAGGTGTTACAGGATCAGCTTAAAGAGCAGGCGACGGAAGATGCGCTTACTGGCTTTTTCAATAAAAAAGCGATTTTGTCGATTTTTGAGTCTCAAGTATCAAGAAGTCGTCGTTATCAGAACCCATTGTCGATGTTGTTGTTAGAGTTGCGTTCTGCGGCGACACTGAAGGGTGATTCCATACCGGTTGATGATCCATTGATTAAATCGCTAAGTTGGTACTTGAAAGATCAACTGCGCTGGGTCGATCTCATTGGACGATTAGATGAGCGGTCTTTCGTGATGATATTGCCTGAAACGTCTAAAGTTTCAGCGCTGCGCTTGCTGGATAAATTAACCAAAGCATTTTTAGAATTACCGATGCTTGGTGATCCCGAAAATTTGATTCGTGTGGATTGTTGGTTTGGGGCGGCTGAGTGGCAGAAAGGTGACGATGCTAATTTGTTAATGGACAAAGCACAACGTCACCTATTAGAAAATTAATCCAATTGATTACGTGCCGTGTTGATCGCCGCTAGGACCTGTTCGGGGGCGGTGCCACCGATGTGATTTCGGGCGGCACAAGATCCTTCCAAGGTTAACACGCTGAATATATCCTGTTCAATTTGGCTGGCGAACTGCTTGAGTTCGATGAGGGATAAATCAGCCAAATCTTTCTGTTGAGCAATGCAATATTTCACTGCCTTGCCGACCACTTCGTGTGCGTCACGAAAGGGTAATCCTTTTCTTACGAGATAATCTGCCAAATCGGTGGCGGTAGAGAATCCCTGGGCGGCGGCATGTAACATGTTTTGCCGGTTGACTTGGATACTTGGTATCATGTCTGCAAAGACGCGTAAGCAGGCTTTTACGGTATCAATACTGTCAAATAATGGCTCTTTATCTTCTTGATTATCTTTATTATAGGCAAGCGGTTGGCTTTTCATTAAGGTGAGTAAAGCGAGCAAGTTTCCGTGGCAGCGCCCGGTTTTGCCGCGAACCAGTTCGGGGACATCGGGATTCTTTTTTTGTGGCATAATCGATGATCCGGTGCAAAAGCTGTCACCAATTTCGATAAAACTAAATTGTTGTGAACACCATAAAACCAGTTCTTCGGAAAAGCGTGATAAGTGAGTGAGGGTTAATGAGCTCGCAAAACAAAACTCAATGGCGAAGTCTCGGTCGCTGACGGCGTCCAGTGAATTTTTGCATATCCCATCAAAACCTAGCAGATCCGCACAAAACTGTCGATCGATCGGGTAGCTGGTACCCGCCAGTGCCGCTGCGCCAAGTGGCATAATATTGACACGTTGGCGACCATCGAAGAAACGCTGTTTATCACGTTCTAGCATTTCAAACCAGGCCAGTAAGTGATGACCAAAAGTCACCGGTTGTGCCACTTGTAAATGGGTAAAGCCTGGCATGATGGTGTCTGCTTCTTGCTCAGCAAGTTGCAGTAGTGCGGCTTGCAAGCGGTGAATTTCTGCTAGGATGATGTCAATCTCATCACGTAGATAGAGTCGGATATCGGTGGCAACTTGATCGTTTCGCGATCTGCCGGTATGCAATTTTTTACCGGTATCGCCGATCAATGCGGTCAGCCGGGTTTCCAGATTCATATGGACGTCTTCTAATGCGATTGACCATGTAAATTGTCCGGCTTCAATTTCTTGTCGAATTTGCTGTAGACCATTGAGAATTTCTGATAATTCGTTTGCAGTGAGTACGCCGATATGTGCTAGCATTTTAGCGTGTGCTTCAGAGCCGATGATGTCGTGATGATACAGCCGTTTATCGAATGTGACGGAGGCAGTGAAGGCTTCAACAAACGCATTGGTGGATTGTGTAAAGCGTCCTCCCCAGGGCTTAGAGTTGGCTTTGGATTCGTGCTCCATGATAATACCTTGCGCTATTTGAGTGAGAGGGAGGGCAGTATAGTGGATTTATAGTGATTCTGGCAGTCAGTAAGACAAAAAAACTAAATGGGCAGACAGTATAAGCAAATGAGCATTCTTGTTTGAATATTCATCGAATTGTGGTAAAAATACACGATGATTTTTAAGCAAACAGTTTCTAAAATATTGATTGATCTTTGTGGTGTGGTATTTTGCTGGTTTATTGTCGAAACAAATCATATAGAATAACCTCATTGCCTTGGTTTGCCCCTTTGCAACCAAATATGTAGAACAAGGCAGTGATAGCCATATACCAACGTATGCAGGGTATATGAAATAAAATCTACGATTATTCGCACATTGGGGATACCAGCGTGCTACGTGGCCTTTGCGGATTTTCTTTGTAATAAAGTGGGTGATTCATGTCTGAAGGCACAATACGAATAGCGACCCGAAAAAGCCCGCTAGCGCTTTGGCAAGCTGAGTATGTCAAAAAATGTTTGCTTGAGTTGTATCCTGCTCTCAAGGTTGAGTTGGTTAAGATGACAACAAAAGGGGATCAAATTTTAGATTCACCTTTGGCTAAGGTGGGTGGCAAAGGGTTGTTTGTCAAAGAACTGGAGACAGGTATGTTGGAGGGGCAGGCAGATATCGCTGTCCATTCGATGAAAGACGTGCCAGTGGAATTTCCTGAAGGCTTGCATTTAGCGGTTGTTTGTGAGAGAGAGGATCCACGCGATGCCTTTGTTTCGAACAAATATACATCGTTTGATGCGCTGCCAAACGGTGCAATCGTTGGTACGTCCAGTTTGCGGCGCGAGTGCCAGCTGCGTGTGGTACGGCCTGATTTGAGTATTGTCAGCTTACGCGGTAATGTCAATACACGATTGAAAAAATTGGATAATAATGAATATGACGCTATTATTTTAGCGGCGGCGGGTTTAAAGCGGCTGGGTTATGAGCACCGGATTCAAGAGCATTTGGAGATCGGACTCAGCTTACCAGCCATGGGCCAGGGGGCGGTTGGTATTGAAACTCGAATCGCAGATAAACGAGTTAACGATCTTATTGCTCCCTTGAATCATGAACCCACCGCGATTAGGATAACAGCAGAGCGTGCCATGAATGCCCGCTTGGAGGGGGGTTGCCAAGTACCGATTGGGGGCTATGCTGAGTTAGATCATGGTGTTATTCTTTTGCGTGGTCTGGTTGGACGGCCTGATGGTAGTGAAATCGTTCGAGGTGATATTAGCGGACGTCCGGAAGATGCCGCAGAACTCGGCTATGTTTTAGCCGATGATTTATTATCAAGAGGGGCGAAAGAAATCTTAAAGGATGTGTATGGCGGCGGATCTTCAAGCAGCTAAACCATTAACGGGGGTTGGTGTTTTAGTGACTCGCCCAGCGCATCAAGCACAGGCATTGTGCCAGGCGATTGCGGAAAAAGGTGGACAGGCTATTTGTTTTCCGGTATTGGAAATTGTTGATCCGGAAAATTCAGCATCGTTGAGTGGTGTCATTGATCGATTAGACAGTTATGACATTGCTGTGTTTATTAGCCCGAATGCGGTTAATCGGGCATTGAATATTATTTTTTCGCAGCGGCGTTTGCCTGAGTCATTGAAGATTGCAGCGGTGGGTAAAGGGAGCGCCAAGGCTTTGCAAGCATTGGGGGTAACGGCTGATATTTTTCCAGCAAGCCGATTTAACAGTGAAAGTTTGTTGGCTTTGGATGACTTGCAGCAGGTAAGTACAAAGAGAATTATTGTTTTTCGAGGAGAGGGTGGCCGTGAGCTTTTGGCTGAAACGCTGAGGGCACGCGGGGCAATAGTAGAGTACGCGGAGTGTTACCGCCGCGTTAAACCAAAAGCCGACATTGCTGCGTTAATGCGGCATTGGGCTAGAGGGGAAATCGATATCATACCGGTAACGAGTAATGAGGGGCTGCGAAACTTATTTGATATGGTAGGTCAGCTAGGTAGGAAGTGGTTACAAAAAACGCCCTTAGTGGTGGTAAGCCAGAGGGCGGTAGATTTGGCTCAAGAGCTGGGTTTTGTGAAAGATCCGATTGTTTGCGAGGCTAATGATAACGCAATTGTGAAGGCCATCATCGGGTGGCGTGTCGCTCAAGTAGCATGAAGACGGGAGCTTGGTAAATGACTGATACAGATAATGCTAACAATAAAGGCGCGGCAAGTGCTGTGCCGCCAAAAAATCAAAATAAAGGGGCAGTTGGGGTATCGGCCGCAACGAATGCGCCACCTCAACGATCCGATTCGGGAGGATTTGTTGGGTTTTTGGCGTTTATCGCGTTTTTAATGGCAGGGGGTGCCGGAGGAGGTGTTTATTATCTTTGGGAGCAACAGCAAACCGCCCAGCAAAATTTGTCGGTGGCGACGCAGCAGCTGACTAAAGCGAATGACATGATTTCTGCTTTGCAAGGTGGCGTGAGTGAAGAGTTTAAAAATAAATTCAAAGACGAATTTAAGTCTGAATTTAAAGATGAATTCAAAGTTGCTTTCAAAGATGAATTCAAACCTGAGTTTAAGGAAAGCTTCAAAGGCGAATTCAAAGATGAATTTAAAGCCGCCTTTAAAGATGAGTTCAAAAATGAGTTTACTCCGGAGTTTACCCAAGAGTTTTCCCCAATTTTTAAAGAAAGTTTCAAAGGCGAATTTAAAGACGAATTTAAAGCGGCTTTTAAAGACGAGTTCAAAAGCGAATTTAAAGATGAGTTTAAACCTGAATTCAAAGACGAGTTCAAAAAAGAATTCAGTGCTGAATTTAATGCGGAGTTAGATAAAAAGCTTGAAAGCAGTAAGGCGGATTTGCAAAGTGAAACGACCCGCTTAGCTGAGGAAGGCCAAAAATTAGATAATTTGGCGAAAAGTCGCTTTAAGGATGTTGAGCAGCGCCAAACCTTATTGAAAGCAAACTTGGATGGTTTATATTCTCGAATCAGTAATATTTCAAAAGACTGGTTGATTGCAGAAGCGGATTATTTGATAAAAGTGGCGAACCATCGATTAACTTTAGAGAAGGATATTGGTACTGCGATCATGGCGTTGGCGTTAGCTGATAAGAAGCTCAAAGCGGTGGGTGAGCCGGCCTTAGTGGAAGTTCGAGAATCTATTGCGCGACAACTGGCGGACTTGGAAGCGACCCCGAAAATCGATATCGCAGGTTATTCGGATAAGTTAGTGGCCATCACTTCGAATATAGATGGTTTGCCATTGATGGGGCGCGTCGCCGAAGGGAGCAAAATTTCTGAGTCAGAGCGTAATGTGGAGTTGGATGGTGAAAATTGGTCGCAGATTATGTCTTCAGCTGGAGAGGCGATGATGAAATTGGTCACCGTTCGGCATAATGAACGACCGATTGACGCACTTATCCAGCCAGAACAAATCAAATTTTTGGAAGAAAACTTAAGATTGAAGATCGAGCAGGCTCGCTTGGCCTTGTTGCAAAAAGATCAGGCTTTATTTCAAAGCAACTTAAAGCTAGTCGATAATTGGATAAAATTATATTACAACACGGATGATAGTAAAACTCAGAGTGTGTTGACGGAACTGGCTTCGTTAAAAGAAGTGAATTTAGCACCTGCATTGCCTGATGTTTCTTTGGCTTCAAAAGCCTTGCACACAGTGATTGCACGTATGGGGTTTGCTCGTGAAACAACGTTAGCAAATGATCCGGGTGCTTCAGCAGCACCATTGAATGCGACTGAAGCATTTGTTGATGCGAATTAATAGGGGTGGCTTGTTATGAAACTACTTTTAGCAGCAATAGGTTTAGCTGTAGGTGTAGGCTTAACGTTTCTTATCCGTGATGATCCTGGTTATGTATTGATTAGCCATGGGACGACGAGTATTGAAATGTCTTTAGCTTTATTCATTGTGCTGGTGATTGCGTTAACTGCATTAGTGATATTAACATTTAAAATTGTTTTCGGTTTGATAAAGTCCCCTTTTACTATTATGAAGTGGACAGATCGACGCAAAGAGCGATCCGCGAATCGTGCCATGTCTAAGGCCATGCTTGCTCAAATACAGGGTGAATGGCGTAATGCGGAAAAAACGCTGGTGTCGCAAGCTAAGAAAAGCGTTAGCCCAATGTTGAACTATGTCGGGGCGGCTAAAGCTGCACAAGCACAGGGCGCTAAGGATCGCCGTGAGAAATATCTGAAACTCGCTCAAGAGCATTCTACGGCGAAAGATGTGGCGGTTGATGTGGCGCGAGCGGAGATATTTTTCGAAAATGGCCAAATTGAACAAGCGCTAGCCATGTTGTTAAGGGCCAAGCAAAAAAATCCAAAAAATGGCTATGTTTTATTGCTGTTGGCGAAGGTGTATTTGCAGCTAAAAGATTGGGATCAGTTGTCTTGTTTGATTCCTGATTTAAAAAGAAGAAAGCTGCTGGTGGGCAGCGAGTTTGATGGCTTGGAAAAAACCATGTATCAGGAACTGATGAAAAGCTCAGAAAATTCTTTAGCTTTGAAAAATACTTGGGTGCGGATTCCTAAATTGATGCAAGTTGATCAAGATATTGTCTTAACCTTTGTGGAGCAAGCCAGTGAGAAGGGAGTGAGCCGTCTTGCTGAGCCGTTAGTGCAAGAATCCTTGAAGCGACGATGGAATGATGATTTGGCTTATGCTTACGGCATGTTGGAAAGCGCTGAGCCTGAGAATCAGTTGGCTTATGCTGAGAGTCTTTATAAGTCGCATAGTGATAAACCTGCGCTATTATTGACGCTGGGTCGCTTGTCATTAAAAGAAAAGCAGCTGGATAAAGCACGTAAGTATTTGGATGATAGTTTGCGTGAAGGTGCGGGTCCTGAGGCTTATCGAATGCTTGCTCATTTATCAGAACAAATGGGTGAGCCTGATGCAGCGGCTGCCTATTATAGAAAAGGCCTGGAGATGCTATCTCAGCAACAAGCGCAAGATAGTGGTGATGAAATGCGTGAACCCATTGTGATTGATTCTGATTTTCGCCATTTGACTCAATTGCATGACAAAGAGGAGGCAGCTAAGAAAGAGGAGGTTGATATGGAAATGACACTGCATCGCTCGCCTTCGAGTCCAACCCCTAATCCAGTGTAATTAACCCTCACATTTTTTTGAAACGTTAGGGTTAACACACCCATAAAAAAAACCGGAGTGATATTCACTCCGGTTTTTTTTATGAGTTAAAGTCAAAGGCATCGAAGTAAAATTGTTCGGATTGCAAGCCATGTGCTGAAAAATCGCTTGTGATGGCTTGAATCAAAGCGGGTGGACCGCTGGCGTAGATATCATAGTTTGCTAAATCATGAAATTGGCTTAATACCTGTTGATGCACTAAGCCAGTGGCTCCTTGCCATTGATCACTGTCAGCTGGTTCGGACAAAACGGGCGTATAGTGAAAATTGGCATATTTTTTTTGCCAAGCGGCCGGGATGGTATCAAGATACAATAATTCACGGTGTTTAACTCCCCAGAATAAATGCATTTGCCGCGTACATGAACTTTGAAAAGCGTCTTCAAGAATACTCTTAATGGGTGCAAACCCAGTACTTCCTGCAATGAAAATAATCGGGCGTTGACTGTCTTCCCTGAGGAAGAAGTTACCAAACGGGCCTTCAAATCGTAATAAAGCTTTCTCTTGCATTTCGTTAAAAACCTGCTGGGTAAAAAAACCGTTTTCTATTAAACGAATATGGAGTTCGAGCTGATTGTTTGGCTGGGGTGCATTGGCAATGGAAAAGCTGCGTTTTTTCCCCTCTTTGAGCAGGATATCAATGTATTGTCCCGGTAAAAAATTGAAAATTTCCGCTGACGGTAATCGCAGCATTAACCGCATAACATCAGATGCTAACTTATCCATTTTTTGCACACGACAAGGCAATGTTTTTATTGTGATGTCTTTTGTCGCACCGATTTCGGCGACTTCGATGGCAATGGCTGAAGTGGGACACGCCTGGCAAAATGCTTGAATATTGGCAGCAAGATCTTCAGGTCGCAGACAGACGGGAGTCGCTGCAGGGTATTTTACGTGACCGGATAATAGCTTACCTTTGCAAGAACCACAGGCACCATTGCGGCAACCGTGTGGTAGTGCAAAACCATGACGCAGGGCAGCATCGAGAATCGACTCATTGTCGTTGGCTTGAAATGTTTGTCCACTCGGGCGTATCGTAATTTCATAAGTCATGAGATGTACCATTTTAGTTAATAGGTGCTGGAACTGTCTAAAAAATAGCCATTTTTAATCCATTCCCAATTCACATCTTGTCAGGAATCTGTGACGAGAAGCAAATATTTAATCATTGGATATGGTGATATCGGTATTCGGGTCGCTAAGGATGGGCTGCGCAATAATGTCTCGATTTGGCATCTCAGCTTTATTTCGTGCTCATTCCTTGGCGTTAATTTACCCACTTGGCACCTCGTCTAGCATCTGTTTTTTTATTTTTAAAGCCGCCTCGCTTTTACATCGAATTAATGGCCTGAAAAAATTTAAAGATAGCCATCATAATGTCCGTTAAACCAGTATTGTTATTTATTGTGTGACCGATAAGTAGCTAATCAGAAACATAACGTAGACGCCGTTTATTAGACGTCTGTCTCATTTTTTTATATGTATATTTAGAATCAACTCAAGAGAAAAAATGAGGAGGCTTTATGGGTGAGGATAATACCTGCCGCTGTATTGAGGCTTCGGTTCAAGCCGTATATTTCGGCAACAACTGTATATATGCATAGTTATACTAGCATCAATGAAAATATGGCATTAATGCAGGCCTGGCTCTAACTCTCTAATTTTTAAGAAGTTAGAATTCTATTTCATGCGAATAGCTATTATTATGCCTGAGGGTAAAGTAGAGATGACTAATATTGATTCAAAATCCTTAGAAGAACAACATGCTGCTCTTTCATCACCCAAGCCGTTATCTTTGCTTCACTCCATAAAAAATCATAAAAAGAAAGTTATCGCTTTGCTTGGCACCGCCGTCATTTTAATTGGTGTGACGGTTAACCATCTTGACGTCCTCAATCTACGACTCGATATTAAGATCACAAAAATACAGCAGCCGACAGAAAAACAGCAGCCCGCCGAAAAAACCTCTAGCCATATCAGGGATCTGAAATTTTTGGCTGGGACATTGTTAGACACCAAGAATTGGGCAGCTCAGCCCGTCCACAGTTTCAATGAGCAATGGAATATACTTAAACTCGACGAAAAAAATTCAACTAAGCAGTTTGCCTGGTTTCAAAAGTTTTCCACAGGTTTGAAAAATCAAATCACCCATCAAGGAGTACTCATCGACTCTGGTGATCAACAAGCTATCCGAAGAAAGACCGAATTGATAGTCCTTGCTGGTTCACTAGGGCTATCAATTGTCTCTACGGAATCAATTAACCAGGACGACAAGACACCGTCACCGGTGGCACAGATGACCCCGAAAGAGCCACAGCCCCCGTTGGCGCAGGCAACCCCGAAAGAGCCACAGCCCCCGTTGGCGCAGGCAACCCCGAAAGAGCCACAGCCCCCGTTGGCGCAGGCAACTCCTAAAGAGCCTCAGCCTCCGTTGGTGCAGGCAACTCCTCAAGAGCCACAGCCCCCGTTGGCGCAGGCAACTCCTAAAGAGCCTCAGCCTCCGTTGGTGCAGGCAACTCCTCAAGAGCCACAGCCTCCGCTGGTGCAGGCAACCCCGAAAGACCAAGATATTATTAAACGAACGGCAGCAAAGACATTGAATACCTCCCCACGTGATGTTATAAAAAAATCCAACCATCAATTGAATGCCGCAAACGCTAAATTGGCTTATCCCTCTCGCGCAGAATTACAAAATTTGGTGAGTCGCTATGTGAAAACCTATCAAGAAGGTGACGTAAAGGGTCTGGTATCACTATTCACGAAAAAGAAATCGTCTACGTCTAAACAGGTCTCACAACAAGAATTAATGGAATATAACTATAGTGAATTATTTGAATCCACCGCTGAGCGGCGTATTTCTATTACTAACCTAAAGTGGTCCTACAAGGATAACAAGGCCATTGGTAAAGGGAATTTGACGTTGCAATACGATGATGAGGTTGATGTGAATATTGCACAAAAAGGGAAAGTTCTTATCGTTGCTGAGCGAAACCAAGCGCGTGTCGGATTGAAAAATCTATTTCACATTATCGATCAGAACTAAATTCTTGTAAAATCTGCAATCTAACTTGATGCGGCAATTTGTTGATAGGCTCAGTTTAATGGTTCGCAGTTAACAATCTGTTTGCCCATTCCTAAGGAATGAAAATTAAATAACTTGCACATCTTATCTCATATCTCAGCTTTGGCTTCTCTTCAGCGCCTACTTTTGGTGGGCGTTATGCTTGACGACGGGATGGGTGGGGGGCATAGAATGGCGTCTGGAGCAGCCATCGAGAACACCACCAACAGGCAATGCAGGGGTATTGCCTAATAATTGGCTGTTGTTAATCCATCCCAAATTCATATCTCGTCAGGAATCTACGATGATAAGTAAATATTTAACTATTGGGTGTGGCGATATCGGTATTCAGGTCGCTAAAAAATGTCGCATGCACAACTGGCAGGTGACGGCCTTGAGCCGGTCCGATCGTTATGCCAGTGAATTTTTAAGTCATTCGATGACGCATCTTAAAGGTGATTTAGATTTAGCTAATTTTGAATTACCACAAGATATTTCTGAATATGGTATTTTTTATTTTGCGCCACCGCCAAATCAAGGCAATACGGATCCGCGCATTGTGAAACTGCTAACTTTGTTGCCGGATAAAACTTCTCCAAAGCGCATAGTTTATATGAGTACAACAGGGGTATATGGTGATTGTAACGGTCAATGGATAACCGAAATGACACCAACAAACCCGACGGTGGATCGCTCTAAAAGACGCTTAGATGCTGAACGCCGGGTGACTGAATTTTGTGAACAATCGAAGATTGGGTTAGTGATTTTACGGGTGGCCGGTATTTATGGGCCAGGGCGCTTGCCAGTGGAACGAATAAAAAGTGGCACGCCCGTATTAAGCCAGCAAGAGGCGTTACCAAGTAATCGGATTCACGCAGAAGATTTGGCAGAAATTTGCCTCAAGGCAATGACTGCCGAGCACCTCAATCCAGTGGAAATTTTTAATGTTGCTGATGGTAATCCTTCGACGATGAGCGATTATTTTTTTAAAGTGGCTGAATTGTTGAAGTTGCCTAAGCCGCCTGAGGTGGATTGGCAAGAAGCTCAAAAAATATTCACTCCCGCGATGTTATCTTATTTATGCGAAGCCAGAAAAATTGATAATACCAAATTAATAAAAAAGCTGCAGGTGAAACTGCAGTACCCTGACTTAGTGGCCGGCTTGCAGCATATCAGCGTAACAAATCATGTTTAGGTATTTACATGAGTGCATTCGATTGTTTTTCAGTCAAATTATGCTGGGATTGTGATTGCCAAGTGTATGGTTATCTGGTTCGATATGTTAAGTTTAACGGGTGCTAAAAATTATAAAAATGTTTTTATATATATAAAAGCCTAATGATGACAATTCTCGGGAGGATTTAATGTTATTGTATGGAAAAGCAGCGGTTTTGGCGGTGATTATAAGCCTTACAGTGACCGTATTTGGTATGGCAACTCAAGTGGTTGCAGAAGAGCAGCAAGTAGCTGATGGCGCTTTGATCAAAGCAATCGCTGATGTTGAGCAAAGCAGCGCAGAGGCCGTTGAGAAAACGACCTTGGTTGAGGCAGGTGAGACCAATGAGGGGGATGCGAAAGTTGAGCTGACGCCACAGCAAATTGATGAGATAGGAACTGAAACCGCAGCGGCGGCTGAAGCAGCGAGTCCTGTTGAGGCGGAGGATGCGGCGGCAATAACCGACGCAGTAACTGAGGCGGCTGCCCCTGTGGAGGCAGAAGCGGCCACTGCTGAAGTTGCTGCGGTAGTACCAGCAGAAGCGGTTGAAGTTGCAGCAGAAGTACAAGAGGTGACTGCTGAAGCTGCTGCGGCAGCACCAGCAGTGCCAACGGAAGCGGTCAGCGAAGCGGTTGAAGTTGCAGCAGAAGCACAAGAGATGGCTGCTGAAACTGCTGCGGTAGCACCGGTGGTGGTGCCAGCGGAAGCGGCTGAAGTCGCAGCAGAAGCACAAGAGGCGACTGCTGAAGCTGCTGTGGTGGCAGTACCAACGGAAGCGGTCAGCGAAGCGGCTGAGGTAGCGGTGGAAATAGCGCCTGCTGAAACCGTCACAATAACGCCGGTGGAGTCCGCTTCAGCCGAAACGACAACTTCTGTTGATGTTGCGAAACAGGATAATGCTTTTTTGACCTTTGAAGCAGATCGACGACATGCCTGTGCGATTAAAACGGATAATACATTATGGTGTTGGGGGGCGAATAATTTTGGTCAATTAGGAAACGGTAGCATGGAAGATTCAGTGATACCGACCCAGGTTGGTCAAGACGCAGACTGGCGTTTTATTAAGCGAGGTGAAGATCATACTTGTGGCATAAAAATGGATACAAGTCTTTGGTGTTGGGGAGCAAATCATGTCGGTCAGCTAGGTGACGGCAGCACCAAACCGAGTAGTACTCCCATTAATGTTGGCGGCACTGACTGGATTGCCGTGGATGGTAATGGCAATGCAACTTGTGGTACCAAGAAAAACGGTGCTTTGTCTTGTTGGGGAGCTGGGGTTGAGTTATCTACAACTGAACAAGTGGCGCCCGTCGTTGATGATAGTGATAATTGTGGTGTAAATAAAGATGGTAGCGTTTGGTGTTGGCAGGTAAGCCAAATGTAACGGTGATGAATTTAGCTTGAATATAAAAAAGCCGCCTCATGAGGCGGCTTTTTTAGTTGGATAGTGAGATCGTTTTTTAATCCATTTCTGACAGGAAATTATCAATGTTCAAGCTTGAAAAGTGTTCTGGTACGATTTTTATGGTTTTATGGTTTTCCGTCTGAACTACAGTTAGGTTAGGCTCTGGGAAATCATAATAGTTTGCATTACTTTCTGAGGCCATATGAGTATCTATTTGCTTTTTTACAGTACTTTCAGTCACTTCACCGGTGTTCATATTAATTGTGATCACCATAAGTTTGTCTCCTGCTGTTTTAGCGAACGGATATTACCGTGCCATTGAGTAATCTATTCGGTTCTTTCAGTTATGACCTTGAGCCACTCTCTTAATTAGAGTGAGGGTGTTACCCGATAAGTTCAAGAGCAACTGCCAAATTGTGGCATAAATAAATTATGCGCTTTTTAATATTTAACTTTAGTAAGGCGGCTTATTTACTTTTTATTGGTTGCTATACAATAGCAAGCATTAATCGCACCGTAACTGGTTTTTGTTTTGATAAAAGGTACTTAGCCGATTGAATTATAGTGATTAATCTATTTGCTGAGCAGGTGTCACCTTAACTTGGAGATGTTTTCGACGGAACCAGAGAGCTATGCAGAGCAATCCGATACTCACAATTACAATCGGCATATTGGTAAAAATTGCATAGAACGTCATGCCCGACATGGGTTGGACTTTTTCTGTCAAAACATGGGTTTCAAATTGGGGAGAAGTCGAAATAATGTCACCTTTATCGTCAATAAAAGCCGAAATGCCAGTATTGGTCGATCTAACCAAATAACGACCTGTTTCCAAGGCTCTCATGCGGGCAATTTCTAAATGTTGGTGGGGAGCGATAGAGTCGCCAAACCAGGCATCGTTACTTGTATTAATTAAAAGCTTGGCATCCGGCAGTGAATAGGCGATTTCTTCTCCAAAGGCATCTTCATAACAAATGGAAATGCCGACTTTAATGCCTGCCACTTTGACAACAGATGCTTCGGGATCACCCGGTGAAAAATCAGACATGGGTATATCAAAGAATGTGATGAGAGAACCAAGAATGTCAGGCAGCGGTAAATATTCACCAAAAGGTACCAGATGTCTCTTTTCGTAAAAGCTTTCGTCTCGGCCCAGACTAATCATGCTGTTGTAATAGGTTTTTAAGCGATCATTGTAGATCGGTAAGCCCACCAGTAATTCTGAGCCATTCAATCGGGCTTCTTGTGCCAGACTTTTAAGAAAAGGCTTGGCAATATGGTAAAAAGCGGGTACGGCCGTTTCTGGCCAGATAACCACATCACTTGACCAGTTTTCTCGGCTGAGTTTGGCGTATAAGTTCAAGGTGGGAAGGCGTTGTTCAGGCAGCCATTTTTTGTCCTGGGTGACGTTACCTTGTACAAGACTAAGCGTGATCGGATCACCCTCGGGTTGGGTCCAGGAGACAAGACTGAGCAGTCCTGGAATGACCCAAATAGCGGCGATTGCCCACAGCGGTTTTCGGTAGTTTTGTGGATGAGTGGTGTAAGCATATATCAATAAGCCGCTGGTGAGTACCAGCAAATAAGAGAGGCCAAAGACACCTAAAATGGGGGCAGCACCGCCCAATGGCATATCAATTTGACTGTAACCTAAACTTAGCCAAGGAAAGCCGGTGAAAATCATGCCACGAATCCACTCTACCACTGTCCACAACGCGGGAATTGCGAGTAAGAAGAAAATACCGGTGTGTTTTGGCTGGCCAGCAAAAAAGCGTTTGGCAAGATAACCCGTCAGTGCTGGAAATAAGGCTAAAAATGCAACAAATAAAACGGTGAGAAAAATTGACAAAGGCTCTGATACCCCACCAAAGCGATGCATACTGATATGTATCCAGGATACGCCAAAACCGAACATGGCAAGTCCAAAAAGCCAGCCGCGGAAAAACGTACGTTTATTTGAGCACTCATGCCATGCCAATAATAATGCGCACATGGATAAAATAACGATGGGAGCCATTTTATAAGGCGCAAAAGCGAATGGAACGAGCAAACCTCCAGCGAGTGCAAGTATATCGCCACGCCAGCTTAGGGTGGGTATTATTTTAATTTTCACGTTGGGTATCTGTGGTTGTGTTTAGGCTATTTTCTGATGAATCTTGTAAGGTGAGTTGCAAGAGATGAATTCGCCTTTTATCGGCACGCACGATGCTAAAGTCAAAATTGTCGACCGTGACATTTTCTCCACGCTTGGGTAAATGTCCGAGTTCATGCAAGACCAGTCCGCCAATGGTGTCGTACTCATTATCTTCAAGGTTTGAAGAAAAATACTCATTGAAGTCTTCAATGGGGGTAATGGCTTTAACGGCAAATTGTTGGTTGCCGTGCTTCATAATATAGGATTCTTCACTGATGTCATGCTCGTCTTCGATTTCGCCGACAATTTGCTCAATGACATCTTCAATAGTGACGAGTCCTGCAACACCACCATATTCGTTAATGACGATGGCCATGTGGTTGCGATTGCTCCTGAACTCTTTGAGCAGCACATTTAAGCGCTTGCTTTCCGGTACAAAAACAGCTGGCCGGAGAATGTCCCGCACGTCAAAGTTGTTGTCGTTGGGGTTGGCAAAATAAGCGAGCGTATCTTTGGCTAATAAAATACCAAGAATTTCATCGCGGTTCTCGCCGATGACGGGAAAACGTGAATGAGCAGAATCGAGGATGGTGGGTAAAAATTGCTCTGGCTGAGCTTCTCTTTCGACCACAACCATTTGTGATCGCGGTATCATAATATCTCTGACTTGCATTTCAGAGACATGCATGACACCTTCTATCATCGCCAGCGAGTCGGCATCAAGCAAATTTCGGCTTTCTGCGTGTCTTAAAATTTCTACCAATTGATTACGGTCTTTCGGTTCTGATAAAAACGCTTCAGTTATTTTTTCAAACCATGTTCTTGAATCAGCACCATTGTTACTCAGTCGTTCTTCTTTCATTCATTGTCCGTTGGAATATAGGGGTTAGCATAGCCTAAACCCGAAAGTATTTCGGTTTCAAGTGTTTCCATTTGTTTGGCCTCGGTGTCTGTGATGTGGTCAAATCCTAATAAATGTAAAATGCCGTGTATGACCATATGTGCCCAGTGTGCGGGGGCGGTTTTATTTTGATTTTCTGCTTCAAAATTAATTACTTCTGCACATAGGATAATATCGCCGAGCAGCGGCAAGTCCACGATATCAGGTAAGTCAGCGGGAAAGGACAATACATTAGTTGGACTTGGTTTGTGCCGGTAATTTTCATTTAGTAATGTGATTTCTTCCGTGGTCACGATTCGCACGGTGACTTCTCCGTTCACATTTTGTGAATTCAGCACGGTATTGGCCCAACATAAAATCTGGTTGGCATCTGGCAGATAGTCACTATGCTGATCGAGAGCATATTGAATGTCAATGTGCATGAACTATACCCGTAATGGATATTTTTTTAGGATTGAGAATGGCTGGATTTTTATTCGTGATGAGAAAAACAATGCTTGCATCGCGAGAACTATGAAATATTTTTGCAGCGTAGTCAAGCATGCAATAATAAATGCTATCACCTGAAAAAAAACCGTTGTTTCTAAGGCTCATTCGCGAGGCATCAGTTTCGCTTTTTTTTCAAAGGCTTCATATGCACCGACAACCCGTTGTACAAGCGGATGTCTAACCACATCTTTATGGCTAAAAAAGGTAAAACTAATGCCCTCAACATTGTCGAGTACGTCAATGGCATGTTGTAATCCCGATTGTTTATTTTGTGGCAAATCTGTTTGGGTGATGTCACCGGTGACAACCACGGTGGAGCCAAAACCAATGCGGGTCAGAAACATTTTCATTTGCTCGATGGTGGTATTTTGTGCTTCATCGAGGATAATAAATGCTTCGTTGAGCGTTCTGCCTCGCATGAACGCCAGTGGCGCAATTTCAATCACATTTCTGTCGATGAGTTTGCTCACGTGGTCAAATCCTAACATCTCATAGAGTGCATCGTATAACGGACGTAAATAAGGGTCAATTTTTTGAGTCAAATCACCGGGCAAAAACCCTAGTCGTTCGCCTGCTTCTACCGCTGGACGCGCTAAAATCAATCGTCTGACACTATCCTGCTCAAGTGCCTGGACGGCTTTAGCTACGGCTAAATAGGTTTTACCTGTGCCTGCCGGACCAATACCAAAGTTAATATCGAATTGAGCCATTTGTTGTAGGTATTGTTGTTGATTGGGGCCGCGTGCCTGAATGATTTTGTTGCCCAGTTTGAGGGCGGTGGCTGTCTCATTATTCGATGGATTACTCAATAAATTCTCAACTCCAGATTGTTGAAGGTATAATTGTACACGTTTTGGGGTCAAAGCAACTTTGGTAGCGTCTTGATAGAGTTTACTGATGATTGCTTTAGCTGAGCGGGCGGCTTGCCGGTCGCCAATAATACGAAATAGATTGCCTCGATGGTTTATTTCGACATCAAAGCATCGCTCTATTTGGTGCAAATGCTCATCGAATTGGCCGCACAGATTGGCGAGCTGATTATTGTCGAGGGGTTCAAGGCGATAATCTAGGTTGATTTTGTTTGGATCGACTAGCGTAACGGTCACTTTATCATTATGCCCAATTGAATGACGGATTTATGTGTGGTTGCTCATCCGGCTGTTGAATCATTACACCGCGCAGTGAATTTGGCAGTGCTTCGGTGATTTGTACTTTCACAAATTGTCCAATTAAGTCGCTTTGGCCATGAAAATTTACCACGCGATTGTTTTCTGTTCGACCTGCCAGTGTGTTAGGTGTTTTGCGCGATGGTTTTTCCACCAGTATAGTTTGTGTAGAAGCTACCATATTATGACTAATTGCTGATGCCATTAGATTAATTTTTTGTTGCAATTGTGTGAGTCTTTGTTTCTTTATTTGGACAGTGATATCGTCAGGTAAGTTGCTTGCCGGTGTGCCAGGGCGAGGACTATAAATAAAACTGAATGAATGATCAAAGCCAATATCATCGATTAACTGCATGGTGGCTTGAAAATCTGCATCGGTTTCACCGGGAAATCCAATAATAAAATCCGACGATAAACTTAAATTGGGTCGCGCTTGACGTAACTGTTTGATTTTTGATTTATATTCTAAGGCGGTATGACCGCGTTTCATTAAATTTAAAATGCGGTCTGAACCACTTTGCACCGGCAGGTGTAAATGGCTAACTAATTCAGGGAGTTCCGCAAAAGCGCTTATGATTGAGTCAGTCATTTCTACGGGGTGAGAGGTGGTGAATCGAATCCGGTCGATGCCGTTTATGGCCGCGACATAGTGCATTAATACCGCTAAATCCACCGAATCACCATCCTCGGCTGCTCCCCGGTAGGCATTCACATTTTGTCCCAATAGATTGACTTCCCTGACGCCTTGTTGGGCAAGTTGGCTAATTTCAGTGAGAATATCATTCACCGGGCGGCTGACTTCTTCACCACGGGTGTAGGGAACCACACAAAATGTACAATATTTGCTACATCCCTCCATAATAGAGACAAAGGCACTGGGTCCTTCTGCCCGAGGTTTTGGCAAGTTGTCGAATTTTTCGATTTCTGGAAAGGATATGTCCATGACAGGCGCACGGTGGACATCCACTTGCTTGATTAACTGAGGCAGGCGGTGCAGGGTCTGCGGGCCGAATACTACATCCACATAAGGTGCTCTTTGCCGAATGGCTGCTCCTTCCTGGCTCGCCACACAGCCTCCAACACCAATGATAAGGTGAGGTTTTTTTTCTTTTATTTCTCTCCAACGACCCAACTCGGAGAAGACTTTTTCCTGGGCTTTCTCGCGGATAGAGCAGGTATTGAGCAATACGATATCTGCTTGGTCAGGAGTGTCGGTGCGCTCGATGTCATAAGCCGCTTTAAGTACATCTGCCATTTTCGATGAGTCATACTCATTCATTTGGCAACCGTATGTTTTTATAAATAATTTCTTAACCATATCAATCTTTAATAGTAACTAAAGGATCCATGCCGAGTGATCGTATAATTTGTAGTGTAATTCGACTTAGTATTTGATGTTATTGAATTTTATATATTAGAGCAATGTCGATCATAACTAGCGTTCTCATGGCATTGCACTGAATCACGCTAGCATACCTGTTTACTCTATAAAAAACCAATTCAACGGACGCGATAGCAGGCTGATGGATGTTAAAGAACTACCGTATTCTGTCGAATAAGTATAAAGAACTAATGCATGGGGGGTTTTCGGTAAGCCATTTGTGTGGTGTTTTACACTTTTATTGAAACCCTGATATTTATAGCAAAAATCAATTTGTGTCATGGGTAATTCCACTAGTCAGTCTATTATCAGGCAGTCTCCTAGGTTACCCAGCTATTAATAGGAAGAAGATTGTGATCGCTGATTCATCCATTGAGTTAGGCTCATTTCAGGCGAATGAGAACCCCGTTATTCTTATTGTCGATGACTCTCGTGTTATGCGTGTCTCGATGAAAAAAGCCCTCAGTAAAGAATATACTGTCATTGAGGCGGTAGATGGAGAGGATGCATGGAATAAATTACAAGAGGAAAGCGCGATTCAAGTTGTGTTTTCGGATTTATCCATGCCAAATTTAGATGGCTACGGATTTTTAGAGCGTATTCGTCAATCGGATGTGCAGCATATTCGTGATATTCCATTCATTGTCATTACAGGTAATGATGATAGCGAAGGAATGCATCAAAAAGTGCTGTCGTTAGGGGCGACGGATTTAATTGGCAAACCCTTTAAATCCTCAGCACTTCGAGCACTGGCGGAGGCCCATGTGGTGCGACAGGATCAATTGAGTGATGTGCCGGTGCCTACGGATTTACCTGCTGTCAGTGCTGTTGATGAGCAATCACTGGAGGCAAGTCGAGCGGTAGCGGCCGAACTAGAAACTATGCGTGATCGAGTGGCGCAGTTAACAAATAAACTGGCTGAGCTTGAAGTTGCGAGGAGTACCGCGATTGAGGCAAATAAAACCCTGCAAGCTGAGATGGACGCTTTGCAGCAGCGCGTGCATGTTGCGGAACAGGCGCAGCAGACTGCTCAAACCGAAGCACAACAAGATGCGGCAGATCAACAGGCTTATGAGCAGCTTCAGCAAGAAAATAATCGATTGCAAACCAGCTTGGATGAGACCAATAAACGTGCTGAGCTAGCGGAAAGCAATCAGCAACAAGCCAGCCAAGCCCTTGCCGATCATGATGCAAGTCTGGAACAGATAAAGGCGAAATTTGAGCAGCAATTAGCGGCCGCTGAGCAAGCGCAATTAGCAGCGGAAAGAAATCAGCAGCAAGCCAGTCAAGCCCTTGCCGATTACGATGCGAGCCTGGAACAGATAAAAGCGAAATTTGAGCAGCAATTAACGGCCGCTGAGCAAGCGCAATCACAAGCGGAAACGGCACTTGAGCAAATCAAAGCACAGCACCAACAGGAATTGGAATTGGCTGAAGCGGTTGCTAGTGCATCGACACCCGCGCCAAGTCGTACATGGTTGTATGTATTGATGCTGATTGTGGGGGCTGCTGCAGGTGGTGCCGCCGGTTTGTATTTTTCTGGTACTTTATTTTAGTCTATAAAAGTCGTGATACCGGCAATGCCTTGGGCGCCATGGCTATGTGCAGTGGTGAGTTGATGGGTTTGCAAACCACCCAGGGCATAGGTGGGTAGGCTTGTATTCTTAACGAGAGAAGTAAATTGTTCCCAACCTAACGGAACCGCTGTCGGATGACTAGCGGTTTTGAGTACCGGGGATAACACCGCGAAATCAACTCCAATTTGATAAGCACGCGCCAGATCTTCTTCACTATGACAGGAGGCCGCTACCCACTGATGATTGGGCAGCGGTCGATTGGTGAGTGCCCACAAGGATTGATGACTTAAATGCACTCCAGAAAATAATATACTGTCAAGCTGAACCGGGTTATCACTATTGGTAAGTACCTTGGCTTGATAGGTATGTGCGAGTTCTAATACTTGATTGGCCAGCACCCTATACTTTTCACTCGATATCGTTTTCATGCGTAATTGCACCAGTTGAATACCTTTACGGAAATTATTTTCTAAGGTATCTAATAGCATGAATATATCATCTGTTTCTGGGGTAATCATATAGTAATCCGGTAAACGAATTGCCTTAATAATCGGTAAGTTCGCTTGTGGAAATTTTTCAGGTGTGAGTGCTTCAATAGGCCGCCAAGCAATGGCTTGACCTTCACGCCCTTCGGCTTGGCCACTAAACTCGGTGACCAGCCAGACATCTAATAACACCGAACGATCTTCATAATGGTGTTTAATCTGGATGAATGGACGGGCCGTTTGCAGCTCAATGGCAACTTCTTCTTGAAGTTCTCTGGTCAGCGCCTCAAGCGTTGTTTCGCCGACTTCGACTTTACCCCCCGGAAATTCCCATAACCCCCCTTGATGAACATGCTTTAGGCGCTTGGCGATGAGGTATTGATTTTGTTTGTTTTTAATCACCGCCACGGCAACATGTATAACAGGCTTCATTTACTGGGTTCTTCTTCTTTTTTGATAAAGCCGACAAAAATTAAAATACCCGCACCGACGGTAATTGCTGAATCTGCAATATTAAACGCAGGCCAGTGAGCGCTTTTATAATAAACGTCGATGAAGTCAACGACATATCCTATACGAATGCGGTCAATGACGTTGCCCAATGCGCCACCTAAAATAAGCGCTAGGGAAACTGCATGCCAGCGCTCATAGGGTTGTAGTTTTCGTATCCAGAAAATAATAAATACGCTGACAGATAATGCGAGTGCGCTAAGAAACCATCGTTGCCAGCCACCGGCATCACTGAGAAAGCTAAACGCAGCCCCTTCATTATGCATCAAGGTAAAGTTTAAAAAAGGCATGATAGGCACTGGTTGATGCAACTCCAGTGAGGCGCTTGCAAAATATTTGCTAATTTGATCTAAAACAATGATGATGCCCGATAATACTAACCAACGTAACATAGATGTTTGCTCTCTCTACAATTAGAAATTTATTTGGTATTCGTGATTAAGCATATTTTCTTGATTCACCCTCTCCGATGACATTTTCCACACACCGGGCACAAATTTCAGGATGCTCGGCATGGGTGCCGACATCTTCTCGGTGATGCCAGCAGCGTATGCATTTAGCTGCCGAGGCGGGGGCAACACTTATCCACAATTCATCACCTGACTGCAATGTGATATGGATTGATTCGCTTGGTACTTCGGCGGTATCTTTAATATTGACGTGAGATGTGATCAACACAAAGCGTAATTCATTCTCTAATAAGGCCAAGCGATCATGTATTTCTCGGCCACAGAATAAGATGACATCGGCGTCCAAGGAGGAGCCGATACCACCAGCGACACGCAATTTTTCCAATTCTTTACTGACCGCCTGGCGAACTTCAATGACTTGCAGCCAAAAATCATTGTTTAGTTTGCTGTGCTCGTTCATGGCAGGAAACTGATACCAGGTCGTGACAAAAACCGAAGGGTCTCTTGCGCCAGGAATATGCTGCCAGATTTCTTCTGCAGTAAAACTGAGTATCGGGGCGATCCAACGGCAAAAGGCTTCAGCAATATGATAAAGTGCGGTTTGGGCTGAGCGTCGGGCAACACTATTGGCTTGAGTGGTATATTGTCTATCTTTGATAATATCTAGATAAAATCCACCCAGATCCACTGTGCAAAAATTATGTAGTTTTTGATAGATATAGTGAAATTCATAATTCTCGTAATGGGTGATTAATTCACTTTGCAGTTGCGCGGCGCGCTGTATGATCCATTGATCTAAAGCTAACAGCTCATTGCTGGCTAATTGATGTTGCTCGGGATCGAAACCATTAAGATTCGCGAGTAAAAATCGACTGGTATTGCGCAGTCGGCGATAGGCTTCCGATGTTCGTTTGAAGTTTTCGTCGGAGACAGTCATTTCCCCGCTGTAGTCAGTAGCGCTAACCCAAAGTCGTAACACATCGGCCCCGAGGGCGTTGACAATTTTTTGTGGTGTGATGGCATTGCCTATGGATTTAGACATTTTTTTGCCTTTGGCATCCACCGTAAAACCGTGAGTTAATGCACTCTTGTAGGGGGCTTGCTGGTCGATGGCTAAGGACGTTAATAGTGAGGATTGAAACCAGCCACGATGTTGGTCAGAACCTTCTAGGTATAAGTCGGCGGAAGCTAATTCGGGGCGTGTTTTTAATACGCTGAAATGGGTCACGCCAGAGTCAAACCAAACGTCTAAGGTATCTTCAAGTTTGCTGTATGAATCGCTCTCATCCCCCAGAAACTCGGCTGGATCGGCATCAAACCAAGCATTAATGCCGAGTTGTTCCACTTTCAAAGCGACCTGTTCGATCAGCATCAGGGTATTGGGGTGCCATTCATTAGTATCTTTATGAATGAATAATGGAATAGGAACTCCCCAAGTGCGTTGTCTTGAGATACACCAGTCCGGCCGATTTCTAATCATGCCGTCGATACGTGCCTTACCCCAGTCTGGCATCCAATTGATCGCATTGATGCTTGCCAGTGCGCTTTGGCGCAGCCCGTTTTGTTCCATACTAATAAACCACTGCGGTGTGGCGCGGAAAATGATAGGTGTTTTATGCCGCCAGCAATGGGGATAGCTGTGTTGTAGTGCCTCGACATGGACTAATTTACCATTGGCTTTCAGTACTTCGATGACATGCTCGTTAGCACTAAAAACATGCTGCCCTTCAAAAAATTGAGTGCCAGGTACAAAGGTACCATTGGGGCCGACTGGGTTATCGATGGGTAAATGATAGCGGCTGCCAACCACATAGTCATCTTGACCATGACCGGGTGCGGTGTGCACAGCGCCGGTACCCGCTTCGGTTGTGACATGATGACCTAGGATAATGGGGACTTCTCGATCATAAAATGGATGTTGTAATCTGAGCCCTTCAAGCTGTTGTCCTTGGCAGTAAGCAACCACGCGGTGTTTGTCAATGTTGAATCTGACCATGCAATCTTTGATGAGCGACTCGGCGATAACTAAGCGTTCCCGGCCCTGTTCGCCGTCCACTTCGACGACGGCATAATCGAGTTCGGGATTTAATGCGACGGCTTGATTGGCGGGTAAGGTCCATGGGGTTGTGGTCCAAATAACGACCGAGATTGGGCCGGTGCCATGTTGCTTTTCATCATGTTGACAGCGGGTTAATAAGGCTGCGTCGTCAAGTACGCTAAATCTGACATCAATGGCTAACGAGCGTTTGTTTTCATATTCAACTTCTGCTTCGGCTAATGCTGAACCGCAATCGGTACACCAGTGCACGGGTTTGAAACCTTTATGTATATGTCCGTTTTCAATGATTTTGCCCAGTGCACGTATGGTATCGGCCTCGGTTTTGTAGTCCATGGTCAAATACGGGTGTTGCCAGTCACCGAAAACACCTAAACGAATAAAATCTTTCTTTTGTTTGTCGACTTGTTGATTGGCGTAATCACGACAGGTTTTTCGAAAGGTGCTGGCATCGACTTTGACATTGGCTTTGCCGATTTTTTTCTCAACTTGTAATTCAATGGGCAGTCCATGACAATCCCAGCCCGGCACATAGGGGGCATTGAAGCCATTTAATGTCTTGGATTTAACAATGATGTCTTTGAGTATTTTGTTTAAGGCATGGCCGATATGGATATCACCATTGGCGTAGGGTGGGCCATCATGCAGGATGAACTTTGGCCGGTCAGCGCATGTTTCCCGGATAAGCTGATATAACTGGATATCATCCCATTTTTTTAGCAATTGAGGTTCGCGGTTGGCTAAATTTGCTTTCATTGGAAAGCCAGTGTGGGGGAGGTTTAAGGTCTCTTTATAACTTTTCACTAGTCCTAAATTCCTTGCAAGTGTATAGATAGATCATGGGCGGAAGCTACCCATGATGATTATTTTTTAATGTCGATTTCAAAAAAGTGTTTGGCAATGTCAATATCATGAGATATTTGTGTTTGAAGTTGTTCAAGTGATGCAAATTGTTTTTCCTGGCGAATTTGTTTGAGAAAATTTACCTGGATCGATTGACCATAAATTTCACGATTAAAGTTAAACAAATGGACTTCAAGGATAGGCTGTTGCCTATCACCGATGGTCGGTCGTTTGCCAATATTGGCGACACCTTGATAGACTTGATGATCAATGCCGGTGATGGTTACTGCAAAAACGCCATGGATTGCACATGTTTTTCGAGATAATGGTATGTTCGCGGTGGGAAAGCCTAGCAAACGGCCTCGTTTGTCTCCGTGCACAATTCGGCCTATGATGAAATACGGATTGCCTAACAGTGTGGCGGTGAGTGTGAGATCACTTTGTTCTAAAGCATAACGCACTCGGGTACTGCTGACGCGTTCATTGCTGAGAGTCAGTGTTGGGGTATCTTCTACACTAAAGTGGTATTTAATTCCCGCCTGGCTGAGCATGTGAAAGTCACCCTGACGTTTTTTTCCAAAGCGAAAGTCATCACCCACCACAAGCAACTTGACGCCAAGTTTTTTTACCAGGATTTGTTCGATAAATAATTCTGCGGTCAAGTTGGCAAATGCCGCATTAAAAGGGATGCAAAGTACCTGGTGAATCCCTTGTTTAGCAAATAATGTCATTTTTTCTCGAAAACAGGTTAACCGAGAGGGGGCAGCGTTGGGTTGAAAAAACTCAAATGGGTGAGGTTCAAAGGTGATGACAAGGCTAGGCAAGGCGAGTTGAGTGGCTTGTTTTTTCAAATGCGCGAATATTTGTTGATGGCCTAAATGAACGCCATCGAAATTACCGATGGTTGCCACGCAGCCATGATGCGCGGAGGTTAAATTGTGAACGCCCCGAATAATTTTCATTGTTGTTTTCATGTTGGCAATAAAATCTTATTTTGCTGCGGTGTTGACGAGTAAACCACGTAGCTTAAGTCCTAAAATAGTTAAGCAGATGAAATAGCTTACAGCACCGATGGCAATCCATTTCAGTAGATGCAGTGCCCGGAGCCAGGTTTCCCATTGGGTCCATACGCTCAAGGGTTCGGCGCCAAACCAAAGAATTAAGCCCATTATAGTATTTGCAATGAAAACGCGCAGTAACAGTTTTGCCCAGCCTGGCGCTGGCCGGTAAATGTACTTTTTCTTTAATGCTGCCAACAGCAAGGCGGCATTAATGAAGGCGGAGCAGGCGGTGGCTAAAGCCAGTCCCATATGCGGGCCTGGAAAATCAAACATGACTAAAGGAGCAACAAATAGCAGGTTTAACACCATATTGCTGACCATGGCGATAATACCGATACGCACTGGGGTTTTGGTGTCTTGACGGGCATAAAAGCCTGGGGCAAGGATTTTCACTAAGATAAACCCCATTAGTCCGGTGGAGTAAGCCATTAAGCTTAAGCTGGCCATTTCAATGTCATGCACAGTAAATTCTCCCCCATAGAATAACGTGGTTAACATGGGTTTTGCCAATATAAATAAGCCAAGGGTGGCCGGGATGCCCACGACAACAGTTAACCGTAATGCCCAGTCCAGCGTGGCTGAAAATTTTTCTGGAGACGCTTGTGCATGGTTTTTGGATAAATGAGGTAAAATCACCGTGGCTAATGCGATGCCGAAAATACCTAACGGAAACTCGACCAGTCGGTCAGCGTAGTAGAGCCAGCTGATGCTGCCAGTGACCAAAAAAGAAGCGATTACGGTATCGAGCAATAAATTAATTTGTGCCACCGATGAGCCAAAGATGGCGGGTAACATTAATTGAATGATACGTTGTACCCCCGCAAATCGCCATCCCCATTTAGGCCGTGGTAATAAATTTATACGGTATAAGAAAGGCAGTTGAAACAGTAACTGAATGAGTCCGGCAAGAAAAACACCCCAAGCTAATGCCATGATCGGGGTGTCGAGCAAGGGGGCGACCCACAGTGCCATCCCAATCAGGCTGAGATTTAATAACACCGGGGTAAACGCAGGCACGGCAAATTTATTAAAGCTGTTTAAAATACTGCCAGCGAATGCCGTCATGGCAATAAACAGCAGGTAGGGGAAGGTAAAGCGCAACATGTCGCTGGCAAGTTGGTGCTTTTCCGGGTCACTGGCAAAGCCGGGTCCAAAAACCATGATCAGTATTGGGGCGGCGATCACCCCAATGAGTGTGACAACGAATAGAATAACACCTAAGGTACCGGCCACTCGATCAACCAGTTCGGTTAAATCTTCAGCGGATTTTTTTTCTTTGTATTCGGATAAAACGGGTACAAAAGCTTGAGAAAAAGCCCCTTCGGCAAATAAGCGCCGTAGAAAATTAGGGATTTTAAAGGCTAAAAAAAACGCATCGGTGGTGCCATCAACGCCAAAAATTCGAGCAAAAACCATGTCTCGAACGAAGCCTAATATTCTGGATAGCATGGTCATGGAGCTTACCACTGCTGTCGATTTTAATAGATTTTTACTCAGAAAAATGTCCTCATGCGCATTAACTTAATGGCCCTAATCGTATCAGCGGGGTGCAAGCTTATGGGGTTTTGCCCGTTAGCTCCTCATTAATTAGTGATTATAAAATAAATACGCTTGTATCATAAGTTGGAGTTTATTGGTTGTTTTTGTGTCTTTATTGATGGCTTTGCTCACAGCCAATTCAGTCTATTCATGGAGAGTAGCGATTTATTGGTATCGGCGAATTTTTCAAGTTGACATTTTATGCGATTTCTAGCAGAATTCGGCGTCCGAAATACCCACTGGAGTAAATACTTAACATGGCGAATTCTCCTCAAGCACGTAAAAGAGCAAGACAAAGCGAAAATAGACGACAGCAGGGCGCCAGTCAGCGCTCAATGTTGCGCACTTATCTGAAGCGAGTGCAGGCAGCGATTTCTGCTGGTGAAAAAGATGATGCAGTGGTTGCCTATAAGGCAGCGGTACCTGTGATTGACCGTATGGCAAATCGTGGCTTACTCCACAAAAATGCAGCGGCTCGACATAAGTCACGTATGAATGGCCACATTAAAGCATTGTAAGTGATTTGCCCGAGCGAGTCGCTGATGTATTTTTGAGGCAGCTTCAGAGCTCGGGTAGGCGTTTTTTTAGCCGCAATATGTATTAATTTTTGAATTACATGATGACTAGGTTATCCCGGTGAATCAGTTCTGGTTCGTCGATATAGCCTAAAATATCTTCGATTTCTGCGCTGGGTTTGCCAATAATCTGTGCGGCTTCTTCCCAATGATAATTGATGAGGCCACGCGCTATTTCCTTATTGCCCGCATCAATACAGCTCACTACTTCACCGCGGTGAAATTGGCCGGTAACTTTTTTGACGCCAATGGCGAGCAAACTTTTGCCTGAATGACGTAATGCGTTGACGGCACCACTGTCGATAACCAGGCTGCCTTTGACTTGCAAGTGACCGGCTAACCACTGTTTGCGTGCCGCGATGGGTTCCTGGGTTGGATAAATTCTTGTGCCCAGTTCACTGTTGTTGGCGATATCAATCAGCACATTGTCTTTTCTTCCAGGGGCGATAATGGTCATTGCCCCAGAATTTGCCGCCCGATTGGCAGCCCGTACTTTGGTGACCATGCCACCCCGTCCCAGTTTGCCTGGCGCTCCCAAACCTGCCATTTTTTCTAATTCAGGATCACCGGCTTGTGCTGTGCCGATTAATATTGCATCGCTATGTTGGCGAGGATCTTTGGTATACATGCCGGGTTGATCGGTGAGAATAATTAACTGGTCGGCTTCAATTAAATTGGTGACTAAGGCGGCCAGCGTGTCATTGTCACCGAATTTGATTTCATCAAACGCGACCGTATCATTTTCATTGACGATAGGGATCACTTTGTGACTCAACAGGGTTTTTAGGGTACTGCGTGCGTTGAGGTAACGTTGTCGGTTACTGAGGTCGTCATGAGTGAGTAAAATTTGTGCGCTTTTGATACCATGTTGCTGAAAGCGTGTTTCATAGGCTTGTATGAGACCCATTTGACCAATGGCTGCGGCGGCTTGGAGCTCGTGCAGCTGGCGTGGGCGGCTTTGCCAGCCGAGGCGGTTCAGTCCTTCTGCAACAGCCCCGGAGGATACGATGACGCATTCAAAGTTGTCCTGCTGGAATAGTTGGGCGATCTGCGTAACCCATTGGTCAAGGCCATGTAGGTTCAGTCCTTGCCCTTCATTGGTAACTAATGAACTGCCGATTTTGATCACCCAGCGTGTTGGTTTTTTGAGTGGGTTCATGGTAAGTGATCAGGGGTGGCTGTGGTTTGTTCGAGATACTCCATGATCGCGAAACAGGCCTGTTGAGTTCCGGTGTGGGCGAGACCCGAAATAGCAAAAACTGGCGCTTGCCAATTCAACTGTTTAACAATGGCTTGGATCAATGTTTGTTGTTGCTCTGCAGGAATGAGATCGATTTTATTTAGAATAAGCCAGCGTTGTTTATTGGCTAAAAAATCGCTATATTTACTGAGCTCTGCTTCGATTTTTCTAATGTCGGTGATAATTTGACTGGTATCTTCAGGATCCCCGTTGCCAACAATATCCACAATGTGCAGTAATAGTCGGGTGCGTGACAGGTGTTTTAAAAATTGAATGCCGAGCCCAGCGCCTTCGGCTGCACCTTCAATGAGTCCGGGAATATCGGCAATGACAAAACTCTTATAGTCGGCAACGCGGACCACACCTAAGTTAGGATAGAGTGTGGTGAACGGATAGTCAGCGACTTTGGGGCGGGCGGCAGATACTGATCGAATAAAGGTTGATTTCCCGGCGTTGGGTAATCCGAGTAAACCTACATCGGCAAGCACTTTGAGTTCTAATTGAAGTTTACGTTTTTCGCCGGGTTTACCAGGAGTGAATTGGCGAGGCGCCCGATTTATCGAGCTTTTAAAGCGAGCATTGCCGATGCCATGGACGCCCCCTTTGGCGACCAGTAAGGTTTGTTGGTCGCGAGTAAGATCGCCAATGATTTCATCAGTGTCTGCATCTTTGACGATGGTGCCTACCGGAACCTGGATGATAAGATCTTTACCGTTTTTTCCTTTACAGTTTTTCCCCATACCTTTTTCACCATTTTCGGCACGGTAAAGGCGGCTATATCGAAAGTCAACTAACGTGTTTAAGCTATCGTTGGCTTGAAAATAAACGCTACCAGCATCGCCGCCATCGCCACCGTCAGGGCCGCCAAAAGGAATATATTTTTCACGTCGAAAGCCGACGCAGCCGTTACCGCCGTTTCCCGCTTCAACTTTAATTATGGCTTCGTCTACAAATTTCATAGGGTTAATGCTGCTATGTGATGGTAAAGTGATTGATGCTGTTTTTTTGTTCTTATCTTGAATTGAAGCGCAAAAAAACGATACATTGACCTTGGTGGGTTGTCTTGGAGCGGTTAACGGTTGGGATTGGTCTGATTTATTATGCGAGCGCTGTGATTGCTTGAGTGCTCCACAGCACTTTAGTTTCCGCTGTGACTAGGGGTTAGCTAGCGGCTGCAATGCTAATGTATTTGCGTTTATGCGGGCCTTTGATAATAAATTGAACAATTCCTTCCGCTTTTGCGTACAATGTGTCATCTTTTCCTCGACCAACATTTTCACCGGGATGGAAACGTGTACCCCGTTGTCGAACCAGAATGTTGCCTGCTTGTACTTTTTCGCCGCCATATTTTTTGACGCCGAGTCGTTTGGCGTTAGAGTCGCGGCCGTTTCGGCTGCTGCCGCCTGCTTTTTTGTGAGCCATAGTCTTGCCTCGTTATCTTTCGGTTTTATCCTGCTGAAATCCCAGTAATTTTCAGAGATGTATAAGCTTGGCGGTGTCCCATTTGTTTCAGGTGATGCTTACGGCGTCGAAATTTTACGATGCGCACTTTTTTGTCACGACCGTGGTTTTCGATCGTTGCGGATACTTTTCCACCATCAACAAATGGTTTGCCAATGCTCAGATTGCCATTCTCATTAACCATGAGTACCTTGTCAATTTCAACTGAGCTACCTTCATCCGCTGAAATCTTTTCAACTTTGATGGTTTGTCCTTCGCTAACGCGGTATTGTTTACCGCCTGATTCAATTACCGCATACATGGCCATTCTCCAAATTTTAATCATTGGCGCAATAAAGGCCGGAAATTCTACTCAGCTAACGACTTTTTGTCAATCGATGGATATCGCTATATCTTTAAAGAATTGGTATATATTTACAATTGGGTATGAGTCGTTTAGTTTTTTGGACGAAAAAACAGTGGAAATCGTGAAGGGTGGTTGTTATGTTGTTTATGTGTGACGCTGAGTATAATAGTAAGTCATATTAGGAATTTTTCTTGCGTTATGATATGAATGAAGGATATTTGATAAATTTTGTGATGCTGAGCATGGCAGGGTAATGGGGTTAGGCGTACCACAAGCTGTTCGCTTAGCCATTAATTATAAAACTTATAAAACTGATAAATGTGTGATTTGGCCTATGCACCTCGAATCTATAAATGCTCAAACCTCGGTGAGTTATGAAGCTGGTTATAAGTCTGGCCTTGATTTGACAATGGGGATTGATACGGTAAATGAATTGATTGCTTCCGAAAGAAAGGCAGTTGATACATTGATCAGGCACCGCCTGCAATCGGATGTGGTGCTTATTAACCAATTAGCAAACTACATTATAAATAGCGGGGGTAAGCGGTTACGGCCCATCCTCGTTATTTTGGCGGCGAAAGCTTATGATTACCAGGGGAGTTATCATTGCCAATTGGCAGCGGTGATTGAATTTATTCATACGGCGACGTTATTGCATGATGACGTGGTTGATGCATCGGCATTGCGCCGGGGGAAAGAGACAGCCAATGCCATTTGGGGTAATGAGGCGAGTGTGCTGGTTGGTGATTTCCTTTATTCTCGTTCTTTCCAGATGATGGTTGAAGTGGGTGATGGACGCATTATGGAAATATTGGCTAATGCGACCAATGTTATTGCCGAAGGCGAGGTGATGCAGCTGCTTAACTGTCATGAGCCCGATACTCCTGAGTCACTGTATCTGGAAGTGATTCGTTACAAAACCGCAAAATTATTCGAAGCGGCTATGCAGATCGGGGCGGTGTTGGCTGGCAGGTCGGATCATGAAATCGAGCAACTAGGTCTATACGGCATGCATTTGGGGACGGCATTTCAGCTGATTGATGATGTGTTAGATTATAGTGCGAGCAGCGATGTGATCGGGAAGAATATTGGAGATGATTTAGCTGAAGGTAAACCCACGTTGCCATTGATTCATACCATGCGAGCCGGTTCAATCGCTCAGGCGAATGTGGTGCGAGATGCCATTCAACATGGCGGCAGAGATAAAATTCAAGAGGTTATTCAGGCCATTAATGATACTGGGGCGTTGAACTATACAACCCAGATTGCAGAGAAAGAAATAGAAAAAGCAATCGCTGCCTTGCATGTATTACCGCGTTCTCCTTATAAAGAGGCGTTAAATGTCTTAGCTGAGTTTTCGGTAAGCAGGAAGTATTGACGCTCAATGTTGGATAAATGGTTCGCTTCGCCTATATACATTTTAAGGATGGTACAGCGGGGTGTAGCTCAGCTTGGTAGAGCGCTGTCTTCGGGAGGCAGAAGTCGCTGGTTCAAATCCAGTCATCCCGACCAAAACGGTATTTTAAAATATGTCTATCGTTCGACTTGTTATTTTTGGTTTATTAGCATGGGTTGCCTATGTTGTCATCAAAAGCTTTATTCGGCGGATAAAAATGACCAATACGCCACCGTCACCCACTAAGAAAACGGTGGCTGCTAAGATCGTCCGCTGCGCAGAATGTGGTGTGCATGTGCCAGAACAAGATGCGGTACTTGGCGAGCAGGGACGTTATCTTTGTCGTGAACACGAGGTCAAGTCTTAGACGCTGGTTGGCGCGGGGAAAACTTATTTACCCTTCAGAAATAAACCGTGCATTGCGGTATATTTTTGTCCTTCTTGCTGGGCTTATCCGTCAATTAACTGACGGCTAAGCTCTCGCTTATATTTATACATTTTTAATTCTCCTTGTTTGCATTGATATTTCTGCAAAGTATTCAGCGGTGTGTCATTATTATATCCGTAGTGAATTATTTTTAGGTGTTGAGAGTGAAGCTAAGGAATGAATGGCTGCAGGTTGGTTTATGCTCAGATTGATGACGTTACGCGTATTTAGCGTTTTGCTTGGTATTGGGCTCAGGATATGTGATGGCATGGAGTCGTGAGGTGTCGTTAGTGCATGCAGGGGTTGCCGTTGATTCCATACTCGCTAATTGGCGTGCGCTTCGTTTGCTTAATCTCTATCGAATTATTGTGTCGTTTGTTTGTATTGTTGTTTTCCTGTTTGTTAAACACCCATCCCCGCTGGGCGACGCCAGCCCGGATTTATTTTTTGGTGCCGTTAGTTTTTATTTGTTCTGTAGCCTGTTTTCGTTAATTTTTATATATAAAGAGACACCGCAATTAGACGTGCAGGTGTATTTTCAAACATTCATTGATATCGTGGTGATCATAGCTATGATGCATGCCAGTGGTGGCATCATGAGTGGCTTAGGTATTTTATTGGTCGTTCCAGTGGCGGGTGCTGGTATTTTATTGGCCGGCAAGGTGTCTGTTGCCATTGCTGCAGCTGCGTCGATTGCTTTAATGCTGGAACAGATCTATGGCGATCTTGTCTTGAACACCGGTAAAGCTTTTTATGCACAGCATGGGATGCTTGGCGCGACTTTTTTTGCCACGGCAATACTTGCTAATGTATTGGCACGTCGTATTCGAGTGAGCGAGGCATTAGCGAACCAGCGTGGTATTGATATCGCCAATCTTGCTCAATTAAATGAGTATATTATTCAGCGGATGGGATCGGGGGTTATCGTTGTTGATAAAACCCATCGAGTGCGATTAATTAATGAGACGGCATGGTATTTATTGGGCATGTTGCCTTGTCAGCAAAAACAACATATTGAAGAGCTGTCTAGCGAATTGTTTTCACAATTTCGCCATTGGAGCAAAAATCCGAATGAAGAAAGAAAAATGATTCCAATGCCTGGGGCTGTTGATGTGATGCCGCGTTTTATCCGCTTGGGTACCACGGTGGATGCTGGAGCCCTGATTATATTAGAGGATAGTTCAGAAATGAATCAGAAGGCCCAGCACTTGAAATTAGCGGCGCTGGGCCGTTTGACCGCAAGTATTGCACACGAAATTCGTAATCCCTTAGGCGCGATCAGCCATGCCGCGCAATTACTGGAGGAGTCCCCGAAAATAAGTAGCGCGGATCGTCGTTTGTCGCAGATTATTAGTGAGCAATCCGTGCGTATGAATCGCATCATCGAAAATGTGATGCAGTTAAGCCAGCGTGATAATGTCAAACCGCAAACGTTTGTGTTGAATTCATGGATTTCGGATTTTATGGATGAGTTTGTCGATCATCAAAAAATTGATAAAGCGCATATTGCGGTAGATATCACACCGAAAGAGACTTCTGTCGTTTTTGATCCAAGCCATTTCCATCAAGTGCTTACCAATTTATGCCAAAATGCCATCGCCCATGGAGTGAATAATCGAGGACGACCTTGGTTGACCTTGCGCGGTGGAGAGACGCGAGAATCTCGCGGGCCTTTCCTGGATGTGATTGATTATGGGGCAGGGATCGATCCGGAGACGGCGCAGCATATTTTTGAACCTTTTTTTACCACAAAAGTGAAAGGTACTGGATTGGGATTATATATAGGAGGGGAGCTTTGTGAAAGTAACCAAGCTAAATTAGAGTATATACCCATTCCCACGGGCGGCAGTTGTTTTCGAATTACTTTTAATAGTCCAAAAAAAACGAAATCGATAAACCATGAGTAAGCATTTAGCATTGATTGTTGATGATGAGCCGGATATTTGTGAATTGCTGGATATGACATTGAGCCGTATGGAAATCGATAGCCATGCCGCAGAAACTGTTGCTGGAGCGATGGCGTTATTGGCTCGCAATAAGTACGATATCTGTTTGACAGATATGCGGTTACCTGATGGTAATGGCCTTGAGTTGGTGAAAGTGATACAAAATGAATATCCGGATATGCCGGTCGCCGTTATCACGGCTCATGGCAATGTGGAATCTGCGGTGCAAGCGCTAAAAAACGGAGCGTTTGATTTTGTTTCTAAACCTGTCGAGTTGCAAAGCCTTAGAAAAATGGTAGCGACGGCAATCAAACTGAAAACCCCTGAACCACAAAAGGATCGTCGCACGCGTTTGACCTTACTGGGTGAATCAGCAGTGATGCGTAATACCCGAGCAACCATCTCGAAACTGTCCCGCAGTCAGGCGCCAGTGTATATCGCTGGGGAATCGGGTAGCGGTAAAGAACTAGTGGCGCGTATGATTCATGAAAAAGGGCCGCGTGCTGATTTTTCCTTTGTACCGGTTAACTGTGGAGCGATTCCTGAGCATTTGATGGAAAGTGAGTTTTTCGGTTATAAAAAAGGAAGTTTTACGGGGGCGATTGCCGATAAAGAAGGTTTGTTTCAGGTAGCTAATGGTGGCACTTTATTTTTGGATGAAGTGGCGGATCTGCCGATGCATATGCAAGTGAAGTTGTTGCGTGCGATTCAGGAAAAAGCGGTGCGACCGGTGGGTGCGGCGAAAGAAATTGATATCGATGTCAGAGTATTAAGTGCGACCCATAAAGATTTGGCCGCATTAGTCCAAAGTGGCGATTTTCGGCAAGATTTATTTTACCGAATTAATGTGATCGAGTTATATGTGCCGAGCTTAAGAGAGCATCCCGAAGATGTGCCGATGCTGGCCAATCATTTATTAGATCGATTGGTGAAAGAAGCCGGGCGATCAAAAATTGCTTTAAGCCAAGGAGCATTAGAGACCTTAATGAATTATTCGTTTCCAGGCAATGTGCGGGAACTGGAAAATATTCTTGAGCGTGCGATGACCTTGTGTGAAGGGGATATGATTCAGCAGGATGATTTGCAATTACCGGACAATGTGGCTTTAACCTCACCAGCAAAAATGGATCGAGCATTAGACCCTTATTTAGATACCATGCAAAAAGAGGCGATTAAACAGGCATTGGAAAAAACCAAATACAATAAAACGGCGGCGGCAAAATTGTTAGGCATTAGTTTTCGTCAATTAAGGTATCGCCTGAAAAAACTGGATATTGATTGAGCAGATGCTGTTTTGATGATCTTGGTATGAAATGGGTTATAGATCTGGTCATTGATATCCAGACATCAACTTGTGATTGCACTGCGAGTGCGAAGGCTCAGGGGTTGAGTTTTGTTTCAAACACCTTCATTTTCATGGATGAAAATGCAGAGCGCATAGGGACATATTCACAGCGTGTTTTGAAACAAAACTCAACCCCTGAGCTGGGGGGCGCCCTAAAAAGTCGACTGGATATCAATGGCCAGATCTATATATGTGATTCCAGCGGCTAGTGCTGCACCCTTTAAATTCGACCATCTTCTTGATGACAAGCTCGTCGCCAGGATGCCGGGTAGCCTAATCTGGGAAGAGTAAAGCCTTATCGCGAGGTTTCATTCGATTCCATTTCATCCAGGTTACTCTCCTAAAGCTTAGAATTTGATCTGATGCACGAAAATTAGACTCCCCTAATTTAAAGGGGAGCGCTCCTCGCTTGCTCCATCATTCGATTGGTTTTGCAATATTGCTTGAGGTTAAATTTTGCTTAGAGGGATGAATTGATGGTTTTTTATTCGATTTGACTGAAGACCATTAATAAGGGTTTACATCGGATCATTTGAAAGTGACAATAATGAGTGACCATATATGTCATTAATTGACAGTAATCGACAGTAACGATAGATAGGCTGATGGATGAAATGTCGAATAAGTGAGCAATTGACTTGCAGCAATAAAAATTTTTGAGAACTTTGTCACAAAAAAGAATTTAAGTTTTTGGAGAATTTGCCGACGACTTGCTCATTTTTCATTCTTTCGAGCTGATAATGACTGTGATTTTATGGTGGAATATTCACCAATGGGGTGGTATCGGGAAGGAGCTTAAAATGAATAAAGTTCAATCAGGTTTTACATTAATCGAGTTAATGATTGTAGTGGCGATTGTGGGTATTTTGGCGGCGGTAGCCGTGCCAGCTTATCAGGATTATACGGTGCGGGCTAAAGTGACTGAGGGGTTGAGTTTAGCTTCTGGGGCACAGACAGCAGTCGTTGAGCAATATATATCATCAGGGACTTGGCCGGAAAATAATCTAACCGCAGGTCTGCCTGCAACGATGGCTGCAGATAATGTAACTTCGGTTAACGTTGCGAATACTGGCTGTGGTACGAATGCTGTTGGCTGTATTATTGTGGTTTACAGTATTCCGCAAATGGTTAACGGTACCGGTGCAACTTTAAATCTGGATGCCATCGATACCAATGGGGTGATCACATGGGCATGTAACAGTGGTACGATAGAACCAAATTTTTTGCCATCAATTTGTCGTAAGTAGTACCTTTTATTGTTTAACAGAGAATAGGATTCAAAGCCGTGCTTTATTGTGCGGCTTTTTTATTGGACATCCAGAAAGATGTTTTTGGTGGCTTTTGCGTTCCTGTGTGGGAGCGAGTAAATACGATCATTTTTCATGCGATACGATATTGACTCTAAATCTTGGCACGCAAAATGTATATACATTATTGTAGGTAACAACATTATGCGCCAGTATAATGATCCACTGGCTGATGTGCCTTAGGAAGGAGCGCGTCAGGTCCCCAGTTTGTTACTGATCACCCCGTCCTTCCCTCCCCACATTTTTAAACCCCTCCTTGAGGGGTTTTTTTATTCCCGTAAGATTTTGTTGGCATGAAATATGTATTTGTATTTATTGTAGGTAACAGTTTATGCGCAAGCATAATGAGTAGCTGGTTGGTGTATCTTAGGAAGGAGTGCGCCATGTTACCCAGTTTGTTACTGATCACCCCGTCCTTCCCTCCCCACATTTATTGAGCCCCTCCTTGAGGGGCTTTTTTTATTCCCTTTATCTTTACAATGTCGAATATTGACGTAATCAGCCATGGCTAACAATCGTTCTTTGTCGTAATAAGTGAACGATTTGTCGAGTCGGTATCCAGTCAAAGTTTTAGGCTAAACTCTGTAAGATCGATTGACGATACATTGAATGCGTGATGTTTTTATCACTTTTTGATAGATCGGCGGTCTTTAATAACCTAAAGAGTGGGCGTTATTGTTTTGTCTGTTTAAAAAAATACACTAAATTTGCGCCAATGAAATAATATCTAACATATTAAAAGGTTTTTAGAAAATTAGTGGAAATGACATTATCTGGATTACCCAAGCGTCTTATCGATGAAGGTTTGTTGTTATCGAGTAAAGTGGATATGGCTTGGCGTCAGGCAGAGCAAGAGGGGATTTCCTTCATGAGCTTCTTGATTCGCCATCAATTGGTGGATAATAAAGCGCTATTGCGCGTCGCTTCTGCTGAATTTGGTATTCCCGCGTTTGATATCTCAGCATTGGATATTGCTGAGGAGGTGACTAAGCTGGTCAGCGATAAACTGGTTCGTCAGTTTAACGCGTTACCCATTTTTAAACGTGGCAAAAAACTGTATGTGGCCATCTCAGATCCTGCCAATTTGCAAGCGTTAGATCAATTTAAGTTCCATTCGGGTTTGAACACGGAAGCTATCTTGGTGGAAAGTTATTTATTAGAAAAAGTGATTGTCAGTGCATTGGAAGATGGGGAAGCATCGAATATCGCTGAATTCAGTGAGGAGGATCTCGATCAACTGGAGTTTTCCGATACCGACGAAGATAACAATGTTGCCCCTACTGATTCGGATGTGGATGATGCGCCACTCGTTCGTTTTGTGAATAAGGTGTTATTAGATGCCATTAATATGGGGGCATCGGATATTCATTTTGAACCGTACGAGAAGCGATATCGGGTACGATGTCGAGCTGATGGTATGTTGCAAGAAGTAGCGACCCCGTCTGCTAATTTGGCGTCACGTATTGCTGCGCGATTGAAAGTCATGGCGCGCTTAAATATTGCGGAACGACGTGTTCCCCAGGATGGACGTATCAAACTGCAGTTGTCCAGGCATCGGGCCATTGATTTTCGTGTGAATACCTGTCCCACCTTGTTTGGAGAAAAAGTGGTATTACGTATTCTGGATGCCAGTGATGTGCATCTAGGCGTTGATTCATTAGGTTATGATGAAGAACAAAAAAAAGCATTTTTGGAAGCGATTCATCGACCCCATGGTATGGTATTGGTGACTGGGCCAACGGGCAGTGGTAAGACGGTTTCATTGTATACTGCATTGAGTATTTTAAATACCGCAGATCGGAATATTTGTGCGGCGGAAGATCCTTCGGAAATATATTTGCCAGGTGTCAATCAGCTCAATATCAATGACAAAGTAGGATTAACGTTCGCTGCAGCGTTACGTTCATTTTTACGGCAAGATCCTGATATCATCATGGTTGGGGAAATTCGTGATCAGGAAACCGCAGAAATCGCCATTAAAGCTGCACAGACGGGTCATATGGTGTTATCAACGTTGCACACCAATGATGCGCCCCAGACCCTGTCGCGCTTACTCAACATGGGGGTTGAACCATATAACATCGTTTCAGCCGTCAGCTTGATTGTTGCGCAGCGTTTAGCGAGACGATTATGCGATAAATGTAAACAAATTGTTGAACTGCCGGAAGAGATTTTGTTATCTCAAGGTTTTACTAAAAATGATATTGGTCGATTTACTTTGTATGGACCTGATGGTTGTCCCCAGTGTAACAATGGTTATCGTGGTCGTGTTGGTATTTTTCAAGTTATGCCGGTATCAGACGAAATGGGAGATATTATCATTAATGGGGGCAGTTCGTCAGCGTTAGCGCAACAAGCAGAAAAAGAAGGCATTGACGATTTGCGGCGATCGGGTTTGAAAAAAGTGATGGCCGGGGTAACGAGTTTGGATGAGATTAATCGGGTGACAACGGAGTAACAACATGGCGACAAGTACAGTAAAACAGGCAACATATGTGTGGGAAGGCGCGGATAAGCGGGCTAACCGGGTGAATGGCGAGATGCGTGCGAGCAGCATTGCGTTGGTAAAGGCCGATTTGCGTCGTCGAGGTATTTCTCCTTTAAAGGTAAGGAAAAAACCGGGGTCTTTATTTGCTGGTGGGACGAAGCCGGTAAAAGCCAAAGATATTGCGCTGTTCAGTCGTCAATTGGCCACCATGATGTCATCGGGGGTGCCGCTGGTTCAGTCATTTGACATTATTGGTAAAGGCAGCGACCACTCGGGTATGCAAGCCTTGGTTGCCAACGTTAAACTAGATATTGAAGGGGGTAGTTCATTAGCGCAAGCGTTAAGCAAACATCCCAGGCAATTTGATGAGTTATTTTGTAATTTGGTAGCGGCGGGTGAACAAGCTGGAATTTTAGAAAACCTGTTAAATAAAATCGCAGTCTATAAAGAAAAAACTGAGGCGATCAAAAGTAAAATTAAAAAAGCCATGTTTTATCCAACTGCTGTGTTGGTGGTGGCATTTATTATTACCGCCATCTTGATGTTGTTTGTTGTGCCGCAGTTTGAAGCGATGTTTTCCAGTTTTGGTGGTGAGCTTCCTGCTGCCACTCAGTTTGTTGTTAGTCTTTCCGAGATTTTTCAAGCCTGGTGGTGGGCAATTTTTGGTGGCGTGGGGGCAGGTATTTTTGTTCTCATCAAATTAAAACAAACCTCAAAGGCATTTAACTTGGTATTTGATCGGCTTTTATTACAAGCCCCGGTGATTGGTAACATTGTTCGTAAAGCTACCATTGCTCGCTACGCACGTACTTTATCAACCATGTTTGCGGCGGGGGTGCCGTTAGTGGAAGCCATGGTATCAGTGGCTGGTGCAGCAGGTAACTCGGTGTATTCCACGGCGATCTTAAAAATGCGAGATGAAGTGGCCACCGGTCAGCAGTTACAAAACGCCATGCAGCAGGCCAATGTATTTCCAAGTATGGCTGTGCAAATGGTGGCGATTGGTGAGGAGTCTGGTTCGCTGGATAGTATGTTAGCTAAAGTGGCCGATTTCTATGAGCAAGAAGTGGATGATGCGGTGGATGGATTAAGCAGTTTAATGGAACCGATCATTATGGTGGTACTTGGGGTATTAATTGGTGGTATGGTGATCGCCATGTATTTACCTATATTCAAGATGGGGCAAGTGATTTAGTTGCCATCGATTATTTCACCCAATTTTTGGATTAACTCATGTCTGTGGTTGAATTTTTAGCGTCTAGCCTGATTTCTTATCTGACTGTGGCTGCTGTGTTGGGTTTGCTTGTTGGTAGCTTTCTTAATGTGGTTATTTATCGATTGCCGGTGATGTTAGAACGCCAATGGGAAGCGGGGTGTCGAGAGGCATTAGACTTGGAGCCTGTTGACAGACGAGCTGCACCGCGATTTGATTTGGTTAAACCGGATTCTCGATGTCCTAAGTGTGAGCGACCTATTAAGGCTTATGAGAATATCCCCGTCATTAGTTTTTTATTGTTACGGGGTAAATGCCCAGGGTGTCACAGTCAAATCTCATGGCGTTATCCTGCAATCGAAGTGTTAACGGCGATATTATCTGTGGTGGTTGCCTATCAGTTTGGCGTTAGCTGGCTGGCATTTTGGGGGCTGATATTAACTTGGGCATTAATTGCTTTGAGTTTTATTGACTTTGATCATCAAATACTTCCCGATGTGATTACTCTACCTTTGCTTTGGTTAGGTTTGCTGTTGAGCGTGAGCAGTGTTTATGTCGGGGCGAGTGAAAGTATTATTGGTGCAGCGGTTGGTTATATGTCGCTATGGACGGTCTATCATGTTTTTCGTTTGTTAACGGGCAAGGAAGGCATGGGTTTTGGTGATTTTAAGCTGCTAGCTGTATTAGGGGCTTGGTTGGGATGGCAATCGTTGCCAGTGATTGTATTGTTTTCTTCGTTTGCCGGTGCGCTCATTGGGATCAGTTTGATTGTTATGCTTGGGCGAGATAAAAATGTTCCGATTCCATTTGGACCCTATCTAGCGATTGCTGGTTGGTGTGCTTTACTTTGGGGGCAAGATATCACGGATGCATATCTTTCCTTTTCGGGATTATAAAACTTCAGATTTTCAATAGAATAATTTTGTAGCTTTGTTGAGGATAGGTTATGGAAGAAGTGCTTGTAAATACCGAAAAAAAATTAAATCATTTAATGCCAAAAAAACTTAAAGCAAGTGGTATTCACCTTGCTATTAGCAGCGTTGTTTTCTTGATTATTCTGTATTTCATTTTATTTCAATGGTATCCATTTCCTTTTTTTGATACCGACGGTGGTTGGCAAGGGATTCGTCTCATCATTGCTGTGGATTTGGTGTTAGGGCCACTCTTAACACTTGTGATTTTTAATCCAAGCAAAAAAATGAGAGAAAAAATATTTGATTTGAGTTGTATTGCTTTAGTGCAATGTCTTGCCCTTAGTTGGGGAGTTTATACCGTTTATGAGCAACGGCCGATAGTGATTTCTCACTGGCAAGGAACGTTTTATTCGGTGGGGCATGAATCTCTTTCTGTGCAAGAGGCTGAGTTGTCTAAACTCAGTTCTTTAAGTCATGAAACACCAGCGATGGTTAATGCGACATCAGATAAAGAAGCAAAAGACATTGCTACTTCCTTATTACTTAGTCTTAATCACTCATTACCTGATTCCGCTCATTTTCATCTATTTCGTCCATTAAAAGACTCGATGGATGAATTATCTAAATATGCCATGGATATTTTAGCTATTGCTAAAAAAGATATTATTGTTGATGGTGAGCTTCAACGCTTACAGAAAGTCGATGGAATGCAGATAGAAAATAGCATTTTTATGCCCTTTGGAGGAAGGTACGGAAAAGCGATATTGATTTTTGATAAAAACGGTGATTATTTGGGTTATATGGATTGGTCAGATTGAGCACCTAACTATTGGTGCTCCCGACAATTGCTTCTATATTGCCTACTGTTGGTATCTGCTTCCCTGTAGGCAATCTGAACGCGCTAAATTTAATTCACAGACAACCGCCCCCCTATGCGCAAACCCGACATTGAACAGCCTATCATTTGATCTGTCTTGATCTTTATCCTCGCAAGGTTTTTTCTCCTGAACAAAAACTAACGCAATTACGATACGGTAATAAGGTGGTCTATTTTTAGGCTTTATGTCATATTTTGGTTACATAATTATCATAATACCTGGCATAAGGTGGTGAAACGTGTTTTTTCCCTTGGTTTGTGTTAAAACCGATACTGGGTGGTTTATTATTTGAATTTGCTTGATTTTTGATCGCGCACTGATTTTCCTTCAGTTGATTATACAATCTGTATGCGCTTGTTTTAGAAAGATTACTGTAAAATCAAATTTTTCTTGATTTTGAAATGCGTAGGTTGCTTTGCGTGAGGATTGAGTATAATTATCAACAGGTACATTTTCACATCTTGTGATGTTTATGAGACAAATGATGCACATTGAGGGTAACTCAAGGTAACGATTATGTTAAGAGTTGGGCTAACCGGTGGTATAGGTTGCGGAAAAAGCATTACAGCGGAGTATTTCATTTCATTAGGTGTCCCGGCGATTGATGCCGATGAAATTTCGCGCTATTTAGTGGAGCCAGATAAACCGGCTTATGGCCAGGTCGTGAAACTATTTGGTCGTGAAATTTTGCGAGACAATAATGAAATTGATCGAACCAAACTACGAACGATTATTTTTGATGATGCCAGACAACGTGTCAAATTGGAATCCATACTACACCCTTTAATTCGTGAAGAAATGGAGCGGCGCATCATTGAGCTTGATTACCCTTATGTCATCTTGATGATTCCCCTACTGGTTGAGACGGGTCAAATTGATATGGTTGATAAAATTATTGTTGTCGATTTGCCGGAGCATTTACAGATACAGAGAACTGCCGGTCGTGATGAGATGACGGTGGCAGAGGTGGAGTCGGTATTGCGCGCTCAGGCGGATAGTCAAACAAGAAAAGCAACGGCGGATTATATCATTGATAATAGCCAGGACTTGGAATATTTATATAAACAAATTGAAGCGTTACATGAAAGTTTATTTGATCTAGGGATAAACCAGCAGACAGATACTTTGACGGCAGTTGCTAGAGAATTGCCGAAACCTCCAGCTAGGCCACCGTCAAATGAGTCGGCCAGTTTGCCACCAAAAAAACCAGTTCCCAGAAGTGAAGTTGTTATGCCTGCGAGTGCCACCAAAAAAAATGTTGTGATGAATGCAAATAACACCAATGAGCGCGAGCCAAAAGCGGCTACTGGGGAAGTTATTTATGAATTGCCATTGAATGAAAGGATTCGATCTTTTATTCGTTTGGAGAATCTTTTTAAAGAAATCGAGCATTCTTTGAAAGGGGATAATGTGTGGGATAGTCGATCCGCAGTGCATGGTGTGATCACGTTATTAAATGTGTTTGCACGGCCAGATTTAAAAAATGATCTATTAAAGGAAGTTGAGCGTATTAATGTCAAACTCAATGCATTTACTGAAGTCAGTGGGGTTGATGAGGGCTATTTGCAAAATGTGCAAAATGAGCTTGCACAGTTAACGAAAGGATTTTATGGCATTGATGGGCAATTAGGGGGGCGACTAAAACACAATGAGTTTTTGGCCTCGATTAAACAACGAGAAACGATTCCAGGTGGTACATTTTCTGTTGATTTACCCTATTACGGATACTGGTTGTCGAAAGATGCTGAAGAGCGTAAAGAAAATATTTTGCAATGGTTGAGTGAATTTGACTTAGTTAAGCGCGCGGTGAATTTAATCATGGAATTGATCCGAGAGAGTGCAACACCCATCTCGGAAATTGCTTATGCGGGTTATTATCAGAAAACATTAGATACCAATCAGTCTTACCAGTTGGTACGTGTGATTTTGCCAAATGGGTACCATTATTATCCTGAAATTAGTGGCGGAAGGCATCGTTTTACGGCTCGTTTTTTACATGCGATAGATTTTGGGAAACCGACTCAGTTGGACCAAACCATAAATTTTAGATTGGCGTGTTGCTCACTATGACGATGATAGTAAAAAAAGTATTATGTCCCCATTGTGGGCAGCCTGTTGAATGGACAAACGCCGCAAAGTGGCGGCCGTTTTGTAGTGAGCGATGTTACCTGATCGATTTAGGTGCCTGGGCCAATGAGCAATATACAATACCGGATAATAGGGATGATAACGCTGACGATAAGCTATTAGATTAGGAATGAGGGGATTACCACGTAGCCGATTGCTAAGTGTAACCACTGAGAGCACTATAAATTCTGTATTCTCAGTGGTAAGGGTAAGTTATTGTGTAGCCCATTTCTAAATTTAAAATTTAGCTTTGTCTTTAGCGGGTGAGGTGCTGCGCTTGGATTGGAAGTGGGCGGCGGCAATGGCTCCGAGTATGGCGCCGACTGAAAATGCAATGAGAACGGCTTCAGTAACTGTATGAATCATTTCCATCTGAACTCTCCTGTGATATCTGATTTGTCCTACAAAATGCCTGTGATAAGGTGTGTTTGATTAGTACTATTCTTTTTAAGAATCTAATGTGTAAGTGCCTATATCGCTGCTATTTTGATAAGAAATAGCATCAGTTATGCCAATAAAGTAAGAGAGTCTCTAGGTGATAATGGAATTTTTATTTTCTCTTTTTTTCTAATGGGTTAGATGGCATTGTGTGACAGGACTGATATTTGAAAACCGTTATTATATTTCGTTAAATTGCTAATTCGTCATATTGTGCCTGTATTTTGGCGTTGCCTAGCGACAGTCTTGGATTTTTACGTGAGTTGATAGGCTTGAATTCGTTGCGTTGTAAAAGATGATGTATATGCCGCAATTGAGTATTGTGATTCCAACGTTTAATGAAGCTGATAGACTTCTCAGCGTATTAAATAGTCTATCTATACAGCAAGGGTTACTCTTGGAGGTTATTGTTGTTGATGCTGGCAGCATGGATAATACTCTGAATGTTGCACAAGAGTATTTGCATAAATCAGGGTTGGTTTTTCAATGTCTTTGTTGTGAAGCGGCAGGCCGAGGTCAGCAGATGAATCTCGGAGCAAGCGTGGCGCAAGCCAGTGATTTGTTGTTTTTACATGCAGATACCCAAATTGATAATTCTTTTTTATTAAAAAATGCAAAAACGTATTTAGATAATATTAGGCAGAAGGTCGCTTCATGTTATGTGGCTGGGCACTTTAGTCTACGCTTTCAACGAGGTCACGCTGAGCCCAGTTTGGCTTATTTTTACTACGAAGCGAAAACCACCCTCAATCGTCCATATTGTATTAATGGTGACCAAGGTTTTTGGATGTCAAAAAATTTTTTCCATAATTTGGGGCAATTTGATCAATCATTGCCGTATATGGAAGACGCACGTTTGTCTCAGCAAATATTTAAAAAGGGGCGTTGGGTTACTTTACCTGGACTTGTTTATAGTTCAGCAAGGCGATTTGAAACGGAAGGTTTATCTTCTCGGCAGACTTTGAATGCTTTGTTATGTAATTTTGATTACATTGGGTTTAACCGGTTTTTTTCGGAAGCAACCGATGCTTATAAGCAACAAGATGAAACAAAACCGCTGAATTTACTTCCTTTTTTTACAAGTATTCGCCGTATTAATAAACAAGAAGGATGGCGCAAAGCCATGGTTTATTGGTTTCGAACTGGGCGTTTTGTCGCATCAAATGCTTGGCAAATTGCATTTTTCATGGATTGTTATTGTTACTATAAGAAAAATTATGTGATTTATGAGGATACTGAGCATGTTGTGTTGAAGTTTTATGATCGTTGGTTGACGTTTATTCTTTGCTCAACTCCAAGTGCTGTGATGACAGCTTGGCTAGCTTTTCTTTGGTTTTATAGTTTGTTTTTCATTCTAAAATTAAAAGCAAAATAATTAGCCTTTCCCCCAAGACTCACCACTCATCTCATGTAATCGACTCACGGTCCTTGTGAAAGGAAATTTAAGTCGATTTCCTATATAAAGCTCTCCAGGTGCAGCAAAGGCACTCATCATAAGCTTTACTCGGTTATCGTATAATGCATCAATGAGTTGAATGAATCGCTGTGCTACATCATTTTTTCCGTCATGCATTTGAGGGACATTGCTTAATAGGATGGTGTTAAAGCTTTTGCTTAATTCAATATAGTCGGATGAAGCGCGTGGGGTATTGCATAATTCGTTAAACTCAAACCAAGCCATATGCGGCGTATGTTTGATGGGGTGAATGCTTCGGTGATTTAATTTGATTGGATGCGTTTGGCTGATCTGTTGATCTATCAATTGGCTAAATTGGTTTGCAATATCGTTAGTGGATAGCTCGTCGATGATCAGGTAACTCTGTTTGTCTGTGGTTAATTGCATGCGGTAGTCGGAATCACCATCGAGATGAAAAACCTGGGTATGTTTGTTTAGTAATGTGATGGCGGGTAAAAATCGTTGTCTTTGTTGACCATTTAAATAGAGCTTGTCAGGGGCTATGTTTGATGTGGTGACTAATGATATACCGTTTTTGAAAATTGCGTTGAGCAGACCCGCTAAAATCATGGCGTCAGTGACATCGGTGACATGAAATTCATCCAAACATAAAATGCGAATTTTTTTGGCCAGAGAGTGTGCGATGACTTCCAGAGGGTCGGGTGATTTTGGTAGTTTGCTGAGTTGGACATGGATTTCTTTGATGAAGCGGTGAAAGTGGACTCGGCGTTTTTCTGCAAAAGGCAAACTCTCGTAGAAATTATCCATAACGTAGGTTTTGCCTCGGCCCACTCCCCCCCAGAAATAAAGCCCTTTGATTGGCGTGATGGTTTTTGTTTTGAAGATTTGCCCCCAAATTGAGTGAGTCACAGGTGGAGCAGCGAGAAAGTTTTCATACAGTTGCTGGGTATGATGAACGGCGTGTTGCTGAATGGTTTCCTTTCGGTAGCCATTATTTAAATCATTATGATAGCGTTCTATAGGACTCACAGCTTATACAATCAGTAAATCAAAATGTTGTTCCGCTCAAGCGGGGGAAATTATCACGTAGCCCATTCCTTAGTCGGTATTCTCAGGGATAAGTTTAGTGTTTGTCTTTTTAGTCATCAGTTCTTGCTTTAAATCCATAATTCAAGTGGTGCATGATTGATTAAGGTTCTCAGTATGTCGCTGCGAGTTATTATGCCAATTAAATGCCCGTTATGCGTGACGATGGGCATGACTCCTATGTGTTGCTCAAATAATACTCGAGCGATTAAGCGTATTTCGGTGTCTGGTGTGGCGGTGATCACTTTGGTTTTTACCAAGGGTGTGGCTGTGTTGTCGGTGATTAAGGTTTTAGCTTCTGGTGAATCATCCCCGTAGGGAGGGGTCCGGCCTGTCACTGCTGCATAACGCAGCAGGCTGCGATCTGAGATAATCCCGTATATGCTATTTTTTTCTGTTAAAACAGGAATATGGCGAAATCGGCGTTCTCTGAACAATTTCCAGGCTTGAGTGATTGTGGCATTCGGGGTCAAGGTGATGATCGGGTTGACCATGATTTGTTCGGCGAGAATCGCTGGTACTCGCTGCGGGTTTGGTGTGGTTAATGTTTGTTGATAAGCTGCACTGGCTTGTTTACCAATAGCAGATTGCTTTTGTTTGGTCGGTGATTGTTTGTTTTTTTGGGTTTCGTTGTCTGTTTCTTGGATAGCTGACGTTTGTTTGACTATTGTGCTCGGGCTTTGTTTAGTAACGGTCACAATATCGCGGGTACCAGGGCCGTATATGGTAAATGCCATTGTCATTATCCTTAAGCAATAAGCTGGTAACAATTTGATTTTACTAACAGCCTGATATTCAAGCCAAATAAGACGATAATATAGTTTGATTCGCGATGCATTCGCTATCTGTCGATTGGTCGGTAGTATCGCTGCTACCAGGGATTCATCAGTCAATACATTATATTTCTTTGGCACTTATCCATTGAGTTTAAGTACGGGTAAATTTATTGGGAATTTAATGAGTAATTGCACTCCAATAATAGAATGTATCCGTAGTAAAGTGCGTATCATGTTGCTATGGTCATATAATGTTCAATGATAATAATTAAAGCAGTGATTAATCTAATAATTATAAACAACACTCACCAAAAGCAAAGAAACTCCGTTAACTGAAATTTTCGCAATTGGCAATTTTGCTGCTGATTTATGGTTGGTGACAGCTGGCCAAACGCAACTATTGTGAAAATGATGGGAATTTAACAGTTAACTTAATCCGTGGCTGTGCCATCCATGCTGATGGACAAATAATTACCTAAATTTTAAGAGAATGGCTATGCATATCATCCATTTCAATTCACGAATATGTTTTATCGTATTTAGTTTCCTCATTTTTATGGCTTCTGCTGAAGCTCAGTGGCAATGGTCTAATCCTTTACCTCAGGGTAATACTCTGAGTGATGCAGCATGGTCGTCAACGCTTAATCAGGTGGTGGCTGTTGGTATCGGCGGCGTGATTTTGCATCGCACAGGTGACAATGACTGGGAAGAATTAGTCACAGAAATGGATAAAACACTCACTCGAATCATTTGGACCGGTACTCAATATGTGGCGGTTGGTGCAGCAGGCACCATTATTACCAGCAGTGATGGAATATCTTGGGTTAAACAAGAGACGGGTACCGGTGTGGATCTCAATGGGCTTGTGTTTGGTAATGATATGATCGTTGCAGTAGGTAATGGCGGGGTATTATTGACCAGCGATGATGCTATCACCTGGAGCAGCCAGGTGCTTGATGAGGGCATTCGTTCTTTAACCGGTGTGACATGGGGCAATGCACAGTTTGTTGCGGTGGGTTTAAGTGGTTTGCTTGCTTACAGTGCTGATGGTATTACTTGGCAAACGGGGGAACTAAGCGGTTTGGCGCCATCAATGCTTGATGTGACATGGGGTGGTAGCGAATATGTCGCAGTGGGTCTTGAGGGGCAAATAATGTCGAGTAGCGATGGCTTGGCCTGGAATGAGGTGGTGACTGACGTTACTAAAGATTACGACTTAACAAGCGTGCATTGGACAGGGGATATCTATGTCAGTGTGGGTGGTTTTGGTGGAGTTTTCACGAGTAGTGATGGGACTAGCTGGGCGATACAAGTCTCTGGCGTGAGTGAGCGCATTTATGGCATTACCAGTATGACAGATTCATTGGTTGCTGTTGGGCGTTTTGGCATCATTCGTTCCAGCGTAGATGGGAGTTCATGGGCAACCCAAACCAAGGGTCCACGAGTTACCTTAGAGGGCATTGCCTGGTCTGGCAGTCAATATGTGGCTGTTGGGCGTTCAGGTCTTGTGCTGACCAGTGAGCAGGCGCAAGATTGGAAGGAGCAAACCAATGGGATTGGCAATGATTTACATGCAGTAATTTGGGTCGAAGATCATTTTGTTGCCGTAGGCGCGGCTGGCATTATTGTCTCCAGTGTTGATGCCGTCAATTGGAGTGATCAGAGTGGGGGGATTATTCGAGATTTGCAAGACATTGCTTGGTCGGGTGACAAGTTTGTTGTGGTGGGCGTTTTAGGCTCAATATTGAGCAGTGACAATGGTAAAATATGGTTGCAACGATTTCCCAATAATACCCTAGATGAACAATTGAATGCTGTGATTTGGGTGCAAAATAAGTTTTTAGTGGTTGGGGGGAACGGTGTCATATTAACAAGTGATGATGGTATTACGTGGAGTCAACCGCAGACTAACGTGAGTACATTATTGCAGGATCAAGAAAATTTACTGGATGTGGCTTGGTCTGGTGAATGGATCGTGGCAGTTGGTTCGCTAGGTTCCATTATTAGCAGCGCGGATGGCACCACATGGGAAGCCCAGCAATCGACTTTGCAAGAACCGTTAAACGCAATCACTTGGCATAACAATCAGTTTTTGATTGTGACATGGAGTGGCCATGTGATATCCAGTCCAGATGGTATTGCTTGGACTGTTGAAAAAACTTTAACTAATAATTTTTTAAACGATGTGATCGTTTCTGACAACCAGCAAGTTGTGGTTGGTTTTGGCGGTACCATATTAAGGCAAGCGTTATCCGATACCCAAAATGTAGCACCGACAGTTACTGCCGGTGAAGATCAGAAAGTGGAGCAAGGGGTAACTGTTGATTTACAAGCCGCTGCCAGTGATCAAGATGGCAATATTATGAGTTATACCTGGAAACAAACCGCAGGGTCGGATGTGGTTTTGTCGGATATTGATAAAGCACAGGCAAAATTTGAAGCACCCACCGTACAGCAAGATACCAGTTTTACCTTTCGCGTGATTGTTATCGATGATAAAGGTGCGTCGGCTGAAGATAGTGTTATTGTAACGGTGCAGGCTAATGGGTCACAAAGTAATTTGCCAGAAGCCGATGCAGGTTTGGATTACAGTGTAAATGGATTAACAGAAGCATTTCTGGTGGGCAATGGAACGGATAGTGATGGTACGATTAAGTCGTATTTGTGGACGCAAACGGGAGGTGAATCAGTGACTATTAAATCGGCAGACAAAGCCACTGCTTCATTTGTTGCCCCTGATGTGACGGGATCAACGGTACTGACTTTTCAATTGGTGGTGGTGGATAATGAGGATGGGAATGCCAGCGATGAAGTTTCGATTACGATCAAACCGTTTGACCCGCAGGCCATTGGAAATAATAAGCCAGTAGCCAATGCTGGTGACGACAAAACAATAAACAGCGAGGCGGAAGTTATATTAACTGGCACTGGTACCGATGATGACGGTAGTATTGCTAGTTATCTATGGGAACAATTAGGTGGTCCTGTGGTGAGTTTGTCTAACCAAAATTCTGCAGAAACGCGCTTTGTTTCACCGAAAGTCGATCAAGAAACAATGTTAACATTTCGTTTGACGGTGACGGATGATGATGCTGAAACGGCCACGGATGAAGTCGTCATCAGTGTCAAATCTCAAGAGGGCGCACCGATTGATAATCCTGAGCCCACTGTTGAAGATAGTGGTGGTGGTGGTGGCGGTGCGACCCATCCAGGCTTATTGTTTATGATTTTTTCTCTTTTATGGCTAGCGAGGTTTCGTTTACCAGGTGAATTAATTAGCAAATCACACCAGTGAAATTAGTAGTATGACGAATAGAACCACGGCCGCAATGGGAATGAGCACGCTTTTCCAGTCTTTTTCGGCGGCCTTGCTTTGTTCGAAGGCTTTTTTAATGCCGGGTCGAAACAAAAAAATCAGTGCAATCGCAATGATGCCAACAAGTAGTGCTTCCCAAGTGTTGGGTTGTTCCATTCCTATCTCCTCATTTTTGAATCATTGCGGATCAACTATCCGCAATGATTCATTATAATTTTTATTGCCAAACTAACTTAGGTTATGCTTCATAACCTAAGTTAGGTGATAACCATCTTTCAGTTTCTGTGAGCGATTGATTTTTTCGTTGAGCGTAGTCCTCGACTTGATCACGGTTGATTTTTCCAACATTAAAATATTTGGAATTAGGGTGACCGAAGTACCAGCCGCTGACGGCGGCGGTGGGTAGCATGGCAAAGCTGTCCGTTAACGTGATGCCGGCATTCTCCTCGACGGATAGTAGCTTCCATAACAATGCTTTTTCTGTATGGTCTGGGCAGGCTGGGTATCCGGGGGCTGGACGAATGCCTTGGTATTGTTCTTTGATGAGTTGCTCATTGTTGAGCGTCTCATCGCTGATATAACCCCAAAACTCATTGCGAACTCGTTGGTGCATTAATTCAGCAAAGGCTTCGGCTAATCGATCCGCCAGTGCTTTGAGCATAATACTATTGTAATCATCATGATCGCGTTCGAACCTTGCGATGTGTTCTTCAATACCGATGCCGGTAGTTACCGCAAAGGCCCCGATATAATCCGCCAGTTGGGTCTCTTTCGGTGCCACAAAATCAGCTAAGCATTGATTGGCGCGGCCGGGTGGTTTTTGGGTTTGCTGCCGTAAATGATGTAAGGTTGTGAGTGTTTGTTGGCGAGTTTCATCCTGATAAACCTCGATATCCTCATCATTGACTTGATTGGCTGGAAATAAGCCAATGACCGCCCGGGCTGTTAACCAGTTTTTTTCGATAATATTTTGTAGCATTTGTTGCGCATCATCATACAGTTTTTGAGCTTCTATGCCTTTTTCCTTATCCTGGAAAATTTTAGGATAACTGCCTTTTAATTCCCAGGTATGGAAAAATGGCGTCCAGTCGATGTATTGGCTGATTTCTTTTAGTGAAAATGCATCGAAAGTTTTAATGCCAATAAAGTTGGGTTTGGCTGATTGGTGTTTGCTCCAGTCAATTGGTGCTTTATTTTCTCGAGCCTTGGTGAGCGATAACCATTGGATTTGGCTGCGTCGACCCGCATACTGAATGCGTACGGCCTCGTATTCTGATTTTATTTCTGCCGTATATTTCTCTTTTAGGCCTTTACTAATGAGTTTTTGAGCAACAGAAACCGCACGGGAAGCATCTTTGACCCAGATCGTCGGGTATTGGTAATTGGGTTCGATTTTCACAGCGGTGTGGGCACGCGAGGTGGTAGCGCCTCCAATTAATAATGGAATTGTGAAGCCTTGTCGTTGCATTTCTTTGGCGATATGGGTCATTTCATCTAGCGATGGGGTGATCAAGCCAGATAGTCCGATAATATCGACGGATTCGTTTTGTGCGGTTTCCAAAATCTTTGCGGCAGGCACCATGACACCAAGATCGATGATTTCAAAGTTATTGCATTGTAATACCACGCCCACAATATTTTTACCGATATCGTGCACATCACCTTTGACTGTGGCCATTAAAACTTTGCCGTTGCTTTGTTGCACGCCGCTTTTTTCTGCTTCGATAAATGGCAGTAAATAGGCGACTGCCTTTTTCATGACTCGCGCTGACTTGACGACTTGTGGTAGAAACATTTTACCCTCGCCAAATAAGTCGCCAACCACATTCATGCCATCCATTAGTGGCCCTTCGATAACCTGAATAGGACGATCAAATAGCTGACGGGCTTGTTCGGTATCTTCTTCAATAAATGCGTCAAGGCCTTTAACTAAAGCGTGTTCTAATCGCTTGGCAACGGGCCATTCACGCCAAGCTGCATCTTCTTCTTTTTTAGCGGTACCGCCTTCGCCCCGGTATTGTTCGGCGATGTCTAATAGTTTTTCTGTGGCATCTTCGCTTCGATTGAGCACAACATCTTCGACGCATACTCGTAGTTGTTCTGGCAGATCTTCATAAATGGCAAGTTGACCCGCATTTACGATGCCCATGTCCATACCTGCTTGGATCGTGTGGTACAAGAAAACCGAATGGATGGCTTCTCGGATCGGGTTGTTGCCACGAAATGAAAAAGAAACATTGGATACACCACCGGAAATGAGTGCGTAAGGCAGGGTGGATTTGATTTGACGGGTGGCTTCAATAAAATCGACGCCATAGTTGTTGTGTTCAGCAATGCCTGTGGCGATGGCAAAAATATTGGGGTCGAAGATAATATCTTGCGGAGGGAAGTCGGCTTGCTCTGTTAAAACATGATAAGAGCGGGTACAAATTTCGACTTTCCTTTGCATGGTGTCGGCTTGCCCTTGCTCATCAAAGGCCATGACAATGACGGCGGCACCATATTGCCTGATTAATTTTGCTTGTTGGATAAACTTTTCTTCGCCTTCTTTCAGGCTGATCGAGTTGACAATGCCTTTGCCTTGTATGCATTTTAAGCCGGCTTCCAAAATTTCCCATTTGGATGAGTCGATCATGATCGGCACTCGGGTAATATCCGGTTCGGTGGCTATTAAGTTTAAATAGGTGACCATGGCCTCTTTGCCATCTAACATGCCTTCGTCCATGTTGATGTCAATAATTTGTGCGCCACTATCGACTTGTTGGCGGGCAACATCCAATGCGGCGTCATAATCGTTTTCTAAAACGAGGCGTTTAAAACGTGCGGAACCGGTGACATTGGTTCTTTCACCGACATTGATAAATAGGGCGTCTGGGCCGATATTAAAGGGTTCTAAGCCACTTAAACGGCATTTCTTTTCTAGTCGAGGGATGGCTCGTGGTTGGCATTGGCTAACCGCTTCGGCAATGGCTTGGATATGCGCAGGGGTGCTGCCGCAACAACCTCCCACGATATTGAGAAAACCGCTGGTTGCCCATTCATGGATTTGCTCGGCCATCATCTCGGGTGTTTCATCATATTCGCCAAACGCGTTGGGTAGGCCGGCGTTGGGATGGGCGCTAACGTAGGTGTCTGCAATATTTGACAGTTCTTCCACGTATTGACGTAGCTGTTTGGGGCCGAGTGCGCAATTCAATCCAATACTTAGTGGCCTGGCGTGTTCAACCGAGTTCCAAAAGGCTTCGGTGGTTTGGCCTGATAAGGTGCGGCCACTGGCATCGGTGATGGTACCAGAGATCATGATTGGCAATTCAATGTTGTTTTTTTGGAAATACTCTTTAACGCCAAAAATGGCGGCTTTGGCATTTAACGTATCGAAAACGGTTTCGATAAGGATGATATCGGAGCCCCCTTCAACCAGTCCTTGGGTAGCTTCATAATAAGCTTCGGCGAGTTGATCAAAGGAGGTATTACGATGACCAGGGTTATTAACGTCCGGGGATATGCTCGCGGTACGGTTGGTCGGCCCTAATACACCGGCGACAAATCGAGGTCGTTCTGGTGTTTTTTTGTTCATTTCATCACAAGCTTGTCTTGCGATGCGGGCGGCTTCTCGATTGAGTTCGAGTACGATATCTTCCATTTGGTAATCTGCCATACCAATGGACGTGGAGCTGAAAGTATTGGTTTCCACGATATCGGTACCGGCATTCATATACGCCAGGTGGATGTCTTTTATGATGTTTGGTTGAGTTAACACCAATAAGTCATTATTGCCTTTGACATCGCAAGGATGCTCACTAAAGCGCTCGCCACGGTAATCTTCTTCTTCAAGCTGATAGCCTTGAATCATGGTGCCCATGGCGCCATCAAGAACTAATATGCGATTTTTCAGGCTAGATAATAATGATGTTGTGCGGTTATTTGACATGAGACTGCTCTTGAATTTTTGGTTAAATGGTGTACCGACCGTTGAAGGTCATGGTTAAAACACTTTAACGTAGGTTAGATAACATAAGGAACGCACGTTTTTTCAGCATTGCTCCCAAGGGAGTCCTTCGTATCGCCAGCCATTGATTGTGCTTCTTTGGTGGTGCTCATCCAGTGAACCTTCAAATCCGCCTTCAATATGGTAGACTTTAGTGAAGCCGGCTTCGATAAGCTTTTCACCGGCTTCCAGTGAGCGTCGACCACTGCGACAGATAACAATAATCGGCGCATCATCTGCTTCGTGGCTGGAAACGCCACCTAGCATGAGTTGTCTGATATGAGTCAGCCAGTGAGGGTCGACGACCCAGTGAGGTTCATCGATCCATGGGATGCTGATGGCGCCTTGGGCGTGGCCAACAAATAAAAATTCCATGGAAGATCGGACGTCGATTAATACGGATCGCGGATTTTCTTGCAGTAAGCTCCAGGCGTCTTTAGGCACTAAGGGAATGACTTTATTCATGATGCTTAGTTGTCTACCTTAATTTGATTGCTAGGTTGTATGTGGTTATTAGGCCATTATACCGATTTTATATAATATTCAGAAGTTTTTACTGGTTGGTTAGACGATGATTCGATCTTTTTCCTCTTTTTTCAAGCGATATTTGAGAGCGCCATTAGCGAGAGCTTTGTTGAGGCTGTTTGCTTATTTACCATTACGTTGGTCACGCAAGATTGGTGAAATATTAGGCTGGATGATGGCGTCAACGGATAATGAGATACGGCGGATCAGTCAGATTAATATCGCCAATTGTTTGCCAACACTTTCAGAAAAACAACAGGCTAGCTTGGTGAAACACTCTCTGATGGAGTCAGGCAAGGGCTTGACAGAAATGGGTGCGGTGTGGTGTTGGCCAACAAATAAACTGATACAGCTTGTCGACCAGGTTAGTGGTGAGCATTATGTCAAGCAGGCCTTACAGCAGGGAAATGGCGTTATTTTGGCATTGCCTCATTTAGGCAATTGGGAATTTATGGGAGCTTTCTTAGGTTATCAATACCAAGTGACAGGCATGGCGCGGCCATTGCGGATGGCGTCATTGAATGAGCTGGTAGTAAAGGCGCGGGTGCGTCATGGAGGGCGATTGGTGGCAACCGATGTCAAGGGTGTGCGAAGTTTGTATCAAACGCTGTCGCAAGGCGGCATGGTGGGTATTTTGCCTGATCAAGAGCCCAGTATGGGGCGTGGTTTTTTTGCACCATTTTTTGGCATTGAGGCAAAAACAGCGGTATTAATACCGCGCCTCATTGAGAAAACCCAGGCAACCGTTATTTTGGGGTATGCGTTACGCAATCCTTCAGGGCAAGGATTCCATATTCATTTCCAGGGTGCTCCTTCGATGACCTCCGAGGGGAATCTCTATGCTACCACCACAAAACTAAATCACTCAATTGAGTCGTGTATATCAGCCTTTCCTGAACAGTATATTTGGAGTTATCAACGATTTCGAAGTCGTCCAGAGGGGGAGGTGAGTTTCTATCGTAAAAATGTTAACGTTTGATGGCTCTGTTGGCTCACGTGCGTTTGTACGTTGTTATCTAACTTCGATCCCCAAGGCATTTTGCACCGCGTTTGCGGTTAAATGCGGCGCAAAATATTCAATAAACGTATACATGTATTGCCGTACATAGCGGCCATGGCGAATACCAATGCTAGTCGTGCTATCGGGAAATAAATGGCTAGCATCCATACTGCGTAAGTTTTTATCCAGTTCGCTGGAAAATGCCATGGATGCCAATATGCCGATACCTAGGCCGAGTTCAACATAGTGTTTTATTACGTCAGAGTCGATGGCTGTGAGTGCGATGTTGGGGGTAAGGCAGGATTTGGCAAACGCGTTATTGATGACGGATCGACCAGTAAACGCAAAATCATAGGTAATAATCGGGTACTTTGTCAAATCCTGTAAGGTGAGTTCTGGCAGCTTTAATATTTCGTGGCCAACCGGGGCTACCACACAGCGATTCCATTGATAAATCGGTAGCATGACAAGCTCTTTAAAGGAACTGATTGCTTCCGTTGCAATGACCAGGTCGGCTTCACCTGAAATGACTTTCTCGCAAATTTGAGTGGGGTTTCCTTGATAGATGCGCAATTGTACATTGGGAAATCGCTTAACAAATTTGGCCACCACCTGGGGAAGCGCATAACGCGCTTGGGTGTGGGTGGTGGCGATGGTCAAAGTACCTTTGCTTTCATGGGTGAATTCTGCGCCAATATTCTTAATGTCATTGACCTGTTGCATGATATCAGCAGCGATATCAAGGATTTTTTTACCGGCAGGAGTTATGGCAATCATACGCTTACCGTACCGCTCAAAGATGGGTGTGCCTATTTCTTCTTCGAGTAGTTTGATTTGTGTGCTGACACCCGGTTGCACCGTATGCAAACTTTCAGCGGCCTGGGAAATGTTTAACCCATTTCTAGCGACTTCGAGAACGTACTTAAGTTGCTTGATTTTCATGCTTTCATATATCCATATATAATAATGAAATAACAATTCATTATTTTCTATTATAAACGGCTCAAGATATAGTTTCCATTCAATGTTTAGCTGGGCCGCTATCTTGAGCTGTGTCTTAAAGTATAAAGTTTCTTCAATGTTAAACCGTAGGAAAGATATCACGCTTGCGTGGTTTATGCTGGTATTTATTATGGGCTAAGTGGCAAAACTAAAATAATTTAGGCTTCGGGTATTTTGAAAATAGCTTGCGTAGGCCACATTAATTAATGTTGGGTGGTGTGACGTTTGTAATATACGGGGCTGAAAAAACTTAATTGAAGACGTTGGCCCAACGTTAGAGTGCTAAGGCGATAGGAATAAAAACGATGACCCAGGAAAAAGATATAATTGATAGAAACGAAATTTCTCAATATAACAAAAATTGGGAGAATTTTCGGGATGCCAATATCGATGAAGAGAAGTTTACCGCGCTTCGATTACAGCAAGGCATTTATGGGCAGCGCCAAGATAATAAATATATGGTACGCATTAAAGTACCCGGTGGTGTTTTAGATCTTGATCAATTCAATACCACTGCGCAATTATTGAGTAAATTTTCAGATAATGATTTTGCCAGTATTACCACCCGGCAAGACATTCAATTGCATAATGTCTCGCTTGAAAGCACGCCGTTGATTATGGGAGAACTAGCGGATGTCGGGCTGACGACACGAGAAGCGTGTGGTAATACCGTGAGAAATGTGACTGGCTGTCCATTGGCTGGTGTATGCAGTCGTGAACATACCGATATCACTCAATTTTTAAATACCGTTGTTGAACACTTTTTGCGTCATCCGTTAACTCAGCATTTGCCAAGAAAGTTTAAAATGAGCTTTTCTGGTTGTGAAGCAGATTGTGCGCAGGGTTTGATGCATGATCTGGCGGTGATTGCCGTGAAACAGGATGGCCAATTTGGTTTTAAAATATTGGCTGGCGGTGGCTTGGGGCATAAACCTCGCGAAGCCATTGTGTTAGAGTCATTTTTGCCGCCAGAAAATTTATTGGCCTCTATTGAGGCGGCGATTTCTGTACATCATCGCTATTCAAACCGAAAACAAAGAGCAAAGTCTCGTATTAAATTTCTCGTTGAACGTTTTGGTGCGGATGGTTTTATTGAAAAATACCAGGAAGAATACAAGCGTACTAAAGAGACTGTGTTGGCTGAGAAGCTGTCAAACATACAGTGGTTTGATGATGCCTGGGGTGAAGCGTGTGGCATTGGTGCCCCAAGGAATGCGGTTGAGCAACGGCAAAAAGGTTTGTACGCTATCCCTGTTAATATCCCTTTAGGGGATTTGTCGATTGAAATGATCCAAAAAGTTTCTGCTTTAATGAATGCCGAGCATCTAACACAGATGAGGATGACGCAAGATCAAAACTTGGTATTGGTTGACGTGCCTAAAGATCGAGTTGAGCCTATTGTTCAACAATTATCTGAGGTGGGTTTAAGTCATGTCATTGATCAAAAAGATGTGGTGGCTTGTCCGGGCACTTGGACATGTCGTTTAGGGATTACTTCATCACGAGGTATGGCCACTAAATTACTGAAAAAAGATAATGAGCTTAAAATACGGGTGAGTGGTTGCCACAATGGATGTGCCCAACCGTATGTCGGTGACATTGGTTTGCATGGCGAAGGCCGGCGAATGCATGGCAAGCTTATTCCTTTTTACCGTATGCACTTTGGTGGTCACGGGGCCGAGGGTGGTAAAATTGCCATCAAAGGGCCGGAGGTGCCAGCCGTACGTGTCGCCACGGCAGTGGAGCGTGTGCAGAATACTTTCAAGGAGGAGCGTAATGAACATGAAATATTCTTTGATTGGGCGAGAAATAAAGGCGCAGAATATTTTGGTGAGTTGTTATCTGACTTGACAAAAGTAACTCCTGAAGAATTGCCTGTGCTCGCGAAAGATATTGGTAACGAAGAAGTCTTTAAAGTTTATCAGTTTGGTGGCGGTGAATGTGCTGGTATTAGTCAGGAAACTGTTTCTGCTAATTTTTCTGAAGTGAAGAATGAACAAAGTTATCGAAATGCATTTTTGCGTCAAGGTATGTTGCAAGAATCACTGGAATGCGCAGAGAATATTTTGAAACTTGCTGGCAATAGTGCGTTGTTTATTGCCGGTGAAAAAAGCGCTGATGATTTAGCGCAGATATGTCAGCGACTTAAAGAGGTGATGACACCGACAGATGTGGTGATGCAGATTGAATCATTTGTTGCAAAGTATACTGCGTTGGTATCAGATGTGGATAAAGAGGCAAATCTAGCCTTTTTTGGTGAGCTGGATAAATGGGTCAGTGAAGTCGAAGTTATTTGCCGAAGTTGGCAGCCAAAACCAAAAGTAAGGGCTAAGAAGGCTGCCAAAAAATTTCATGCGGTATTGGATTTGACGCAAGAAGATTGCCCTATGCACTATTTAAAAGCCCGTATGGCTCTAAAGAAAATCGGTGATAAAGAAATATTGCCTATCCGATTGACTCAAGGAGAAGCGACTCGCTTAGTGTCTGACAGCTTAAAATCCATTGGTTATGAAATTATGTCAACGGAAGCAGATGATGAACAGCAAACGAACTTGCTCAAAGTCAGAAAAAGTGAGACTGCCAGCAGCGTATTGGCGCAAGACAAGGGTGAATCAAAGTTAAAGGAAGCTGTGGCTGATTAATTCCCCTCTCCCCCCGTAGCGAATCATTTTTAGGCGCTTATGTGAATGATTCGCTACGACCTTTTCTCGTTCCCACGCTCCTGCGTAGGAATGCAGATTCAGCATTCCAATGTTCATCCAGAAAAACCATGCGAAGTCAAAATTGCTTCGTGGTTTTCACATGCCCTGATGTGAAATGTAGGTTATAATTATGGTTAATTTTTGTTTCTGAAAGACCATTGCTAATGAGATATCGTCTACCTGCTTTATTATTGATCGCCCTACTGATCGTTGCGTGTTCTACAACCCCACTCGGCAGAAGGCAATTGAATTTATTCCCTGAAGCTGAAATGCAGAAAATGGGCATCACTGCCTATGATGAGATGAAGGCAAACCAGCCAAAATCAAGTGATGCAAACGTTAATCAATATGTTGAATGTGTGGCCAACCGGATTACTGCCGCGCTCGGTGCTGCAGGTGGTGACAAAGCTTGGGAAGTGACCGTATTTAAAGATGATTCGGCCAATGCGTTTGCATTACCGGGAGGCAAAATGGGCGTGCACACTGGATTGCTTAAGGTGGCTGCGAATCAAGATCAGTTGGCAACCGTATTGGGCCATGAAGTGGCTCATGTGTTAGCTCGGCATGGCAATGAGCGGGTCTCGCAACAGTATGCGACAAATACCGGTCTTGAACTAGTTCGGGCTATTGCCGGCACCCAAACGGCTGAAAAAAATGCCTTATTCGGTCTGTTAGGTGTCGGTGCACAATTCGGAGTGTTGATGCCATTTGGTCGCCTGCAAGAGAGCGAGGCTGATTTATTAGGTTTGGATTTAATGGCCTCGGCCGGGTTTGATCCACGGCAAAGCACCGAGTTATGGCGTAATATGGGCAAAGCCAGCGGGGGTAAGCAGCCACCGGAGTTCATGTCCACCCATCCTTCTCATAAAACAAGAATTAATGATTTAGAAAAGCGTATTCCTGAGGCATTAGCCTTGCGAGAGCAAGCGCTTCGGCAGCAAAAGCCGCCGAATTGTCGGATGAAGTAAACGATACCCAAAACACTCAATACCTAAACCTCAAGTGTTTCGAGTATATCTCGTGTCTATTGCTAATCATTCCTTACCATGGGCTATTTTGGGCCAATAGTTTTCATAGACGAAATCAGGGCTATGTTTTTGGACATGGCATTGCCCACAGATTTTTTCTTTGGGCCAGTCTGCATTAGCGACCGGGCTTTGACCGGCTGAGGCGGCATGCTGTTTGGCGGCTCCGTGACAAGATTCGCACTGTACGTGAGTTAGATGCTCGGTGATTGCAGAATCGATAAAGCCACCGGCTTGTTCAAAGGCTACCGTATGGCAGGGGATGCAATCTGGATCGAACGCTTTATTGACATCCTGTAGGGCGTAGAAAGCCTCAGCGTGTCTGCTTTGTGACCATGTTTGGTAAGCTTTCTGGTGACAGGTTTGACACGCTTTGCCACCAATATAAGGGCTTTCGCCTTGTTCAATTCGTTGGCGTTCTGCCGCACGTTTTTCATATTCGGTTTTTACTTCAGCATTGTAATTGGTATACCAGGTTTCCATGCGGGGCGCATCACCGACTTCGGGAGGCAGCGGGATGACTTCGTGTGACCAGTGATCGATATGCCCTTTGTCGTTGAGTCTAAACTGGAGTTTACCAAGTCGCATACCTCGGGAGCCTGGCTGTATGGCAAGGGTGTTGTTTATTTTAACGGGTTCGCCGAATTGTTCATATTTCGCCTTGATAATGAGGATATCAACATCCTCCAATGGCAAGCGGGTTTTGGCTTTAGCTAAGGGTAGTGTACTGGATAGGATGGTGGTTGCGCCGAGATCTTTGGCTAAGCTTAGGCGTTGTTTTAATGCTTGGTTATCGTTTGATACGTTATGGTCTTTTGATTCCATATTACTTTGTGGTTGACTGTTGGCATCTAGCCAGTTGAAAAAAACAAAGGCTTGTTTTTGCTTGTTGATCACTTGTTGAGATGGAAAGTTGTCAAGGTAGGCGTTAGAGCTAATAAAGGGCAGTGGACTTTGTTCAATAAATTTTTTACCAAAACCAAGATCGCGCCATTGCAGTCCGATCGCATCGTAATCTAAGGCATTTAAGCCTTCCATGATGTAGCGACTTTTTAGACGGTCTTGGGGTAATTCGCTGACGATGAGGCCGCCACTGGATATTAGCAATAACTCGGGGTATTGTTGGCGCAATTGATCAACCATTTTTACGCGGCGTTTAATCCCTCCTTTATTGCCTCCTTCGCTACATCCGCAGGGCTCTAATTCCCCGTCAAGATTGCCCGAGTAAACCAGCGTGAAAGGAGTTGTTTCGGGCTGTGCTTCGGTAGATGTGGCTAAGCTTGCCGATGGAGTCAGGGCCAAACTTAATAAAACCGCAGAGATCAATTTTATTAGCATTTTGCTTTTCCTTAGATTAGCTATTTGTCGTTATCTTTGATAATTTATCCAGTCGCGAGGTTTTAGAAATATGTCGTATAATTTAGCTTCCGGACTGCTGGGTTGCGGTTGCCAGTTATAACGCCATTTCACCAATGGTGGCAAAGACATTAAAATGGATTCTGTGCGGCCACCGGATTGCAAACCAAATAAAGTGCCTCGATCATAGACTAAATTGTATTCTACATAACGACCACGCCGATAGAGTTGAAAGTCACGTTCTTGTTCGCCGTAAGGCGCGTTTTTGCGTTTTTCAACAATCGGAATATAGGCTTTAGTGTAGTGTTCACCGATGCTTTTCATAAAATCAAAACTGCTTTGGAAGTCACCTTCATTGTAATCATCAAAGAATAATCCGCCAATGCCGCGAGGTTCGTTTCGATGTTTTAAGAAAAAATATTCATCACACCAGGTCTTAAATCGAGGGTAAATATCTTCACCAAAAGGGTCGCAGGCGGCTTTGGCCACTTTGTGCCAGTGGATCGCATCTTCTTCGAATCCATAATATGGTGTTAGGTCAAATCCACCACCAAACCACCAGATAGCAGGTTCGCCGGGTTTCTCTGCCATGAAAAAACGCACATTGGCATGGGAGGTGGGAACGTAAGGATTGATTGGATGAATGACCAGTGATACGCCTAGGGCTTGAAAACTGCGACCGGCTAATTCAGGTCGATGGGCGGTGGCTGATGGCGGTAAGTTATCTCCAAAAACATGCGAGAAATTGACGCCGGCTTGTTCTAGGACCTCGCCATTGCTAAGCACACGTGTACGTCCACCGCCGCCCTCTTTGTTATCCCATTTGTCTTCTTTAAATTTTTCTTTTTCATCCGCCTCTTCAAGGGCGTGGCAAATTCGGTCTTGTAAGCCGAGCAGGTAGTTTTTGACATGACTAATATCAGGTGTTGACATATATTTTACTCCATAACTTTCATAATATTAACCCGAGCTCGGCGGTTTGACATAGATTATCCGTACATGACATGTGTTTTGATGGGGTTCATTGGCTTGTGACTCGTGTATCGATATCATGTACTACCCGGGGCGCGTTATACGGCCCGTGAGACCATCTCGAATCTCCGTCGGTTTTTTAGCGTGACCGACTTGACCTGTCATAATATAGTTTACTTGATTTGCAAAATTTCGTCTGCATAAGAGATGGTGGCGCAAGGGGGGGTGTCCTGCGATATTGGCGCTTGTGGATACAATTGGGCCATTAAATGCTAAACATAATTGCTTAACGATAGGGTGGTCGGAGACACGTACTGCCAGTGTGTGATGGTTTCCCGTGAGGTAGATCGGAACGGTTTCATGTGCAGGCAATAACCATGTGACAGGCCCTGGCCAAGTACGATTCAATCGTTGCATTATATCGGGTGGCACGGGCTGCAATAGATCGCGAAGTTTCTCAAAGTCTGAGCTAATGATAATCAGACCCTTGCTGATGGCTCGTTTTTTAATGTGTAAAAGTTTTTTGACTGCAGCCTCATTGAATGGGTCGCAGCCCAGCCCATACACCGATTCCGTTGGGTAGGCAATAATCCCACCCTGGCGTAATACAGAAACGGCTCGTTTAATTTGCCAGTTGATCAATGTTTTCTCAAAGAGTTGATTAAAATTTAAGCAATGTTATTTCGCCGCGTTTTCCCGCTCGATGGCTTTATGACCAATATCTGTGCGGTAGTAGATACCGGGCCATTGAATCTGTTTAGCGAGCGCATAGGCCTTATGTTGTGCTTGCTGGACGGTTTTGCCAAGCGCTGTTGCACATAAAACGCGTCCGCCTGAAGTCACAATTTGATCATCCTGCTGGGTGGTACCCGCATGAAATACTTTTTGGTCTTCGGTTTGCTCAGTGGTGAGTCCATTGATGACATCACCTTGCTTATATTGATTTGGATAGCCGTCTGCGGCTAATACCACACCAAGCGCTGCTCGCTCATCCCATTGGATCGTCATTTGATCGAGTTGTTCATCGAGTGCGGCATTACATAACTGGGCAAAATCCGATTGCAGCCGCATCATGATGGGTTGCGTTTCTGGGTCGCCAAAGCGGCAATTAAATTCCAGAACCTTGATGCTATTGTCTTGGGATATCATGAGGCCAGCATATAAAAATCCGATGTAAATATGACCATCAACGGCCATGCCTTGCACGGTAGGTTCTATGACCTCGGACATAATGCGAACGTGTAGTTCAGGAGTGACAATGGGGGCGGGTGAATAGGCACCCATGCCGCCGGTATTTGGGCCTTGATCGCCATTATCGCGGGCTTTATGGTCTTGCGAGGTCGCAAAAGGCAGAATGTGTTTGCCGTCAGTCATGACAATAAAGCTGGCTTCTTCACCTTGCAAAAACTCTTCGATGACTACGCGGTGACCTGCTTCGCCAAATCGATTGCCGGCGAGCATGTCATCAATAGCCAACATGGCTTCGGTTTCATTTTGGGCAATAATGACGCCTTTACCTGCCGCAAGTCCATCGGCTTTAATGACAATGGGGGTGCCTTTTTCCTGCACATAGGCTTTAGCCGGCGTGATTTCAGTGAAGCTTGCGTAATCAGCGGTGGGGATTTGGTGGCGGTGCAAAAAGTCTTTGGCGAATGATTTGGAGCCTTCCAGTTGGGCAGCGGCTTGGCTGGGACCAAAACAACGCAGGCCGCTGGCGCTAAAAGCGTCAACAATACCATTAACCAGCGGGATTTCTGGTCCGATGATGGTGAGCATAATATTGTTTTGTTGGGCGAAGTGTTTTAATCCTTCAATGTCTGTGACAGCAATGTCAACATTCGAGACGTTGTTTTCTAAGGCGGTGCCTGCATTACCGGGAGCCACATAGACATGCTCCACACGAGGCGAATTTGCCACTTTCCAGGCCAGAGCGTGCTCGCGTCCACCATTACCGACTACCAACACTTTCATGAAACGGGGTCTCCTTAGGCTTGCGGGTGAAATATATAATGACAGTGAATAGCCAGCGAAAACTTGGCTGGGCTAACGACAAACTGGCCGTATATTAACCCAAACAAAGGATAAAATCTCCTGTTTCAGGATTTGGCTGAATATGCTATCGCAGTGACTAATCATTGATATATGTAAGTAAAAAACGATGTGAAAACGGGTCACTGCGTTGTGAGTTGTTTTTTTCATCAATATTGTTATAAAACTACCATCAAAGATATTGCCTACTGACATTTGTTTGTTATGCTATGCCGCGAATTATATTTTGAGTTGCCTGTATTAAACCAGAAGTCAGCATCAATTAATGTTCTTTGGTGTCATTTAGCTATTTTTACATAAATGTGATGTGATGGTTGAAAAATATTCGGGATGATTACTTCTTGAGCAGGGACTTGGATATAGAAATGGAAAGATAATCTGAGCGTAAAAAGGGATAAGAGATGAATAAAACATTAATGGCATTGAGTATTATAGGCTTGGCAACAATGGGTTGTAGCTCAGAGCATGAAGCAAGTGATGCGGATCAACCTCACAAGGCCTCGATGGAAAAGCATGATGATGGTCATTCACATGCGGTCCACTGGAGTTATAAAGGCGAGGGTGAACCTGGCAAATGGGGTTCATTGAAGTCTGAGTATGCCACTTGTGGTACGGGTAAAGAGCAATCCCCTATCGATATTGCAAGTGAAGGTGCCAAAACGGGTCCTGCAGCGCCGATTGAATTTAATTATGGTAAGAGCACGTTGAATATTGTTAATAATGGCCATACTATCCAAGTGAATTACGATGCGGGTAGCACTGCGACCATTCGCGGCAAGAAATACGATTTGTTACAGTTTCATTTCCATAGCCCAAGTGAGCACATGATTGATGGTAAACCTGCCGACTTAGTGGCTCACTTAGTCCATAAAGCCGAGGATGGTCAGTTGGCTGTGGTGGGTGTATTGTTCAATAAAGGGACTGAAAATGCCGCATTGCAAGCGATTTGGGATAAAATGCCAATTTCTGAAGGGAAAGTTTCTGATGCAGCTGAGATTGATGTGAATGCGTTCCTTCCTGAAGATAAGAGCTATTTCCACTATATGGGTTCGTTAACAACGCCACCATGTAGTGAAAATGTGAATTGGAATGTGATGAAGAACCCAGTTTCAGTGTCTGATGCCCAAACTAATGCTTTTGCCGCAATTTTTCCTTTGAGTGTGCGACCTGTTCAACCGCTAAATACTCGCGAAGTGGCAGCCATGTAAGTCACTTTTATGTTACGCTCAAGTGAGGGGGAAACTTCGCTTGAGTGATGCCTCTAGAGAGCCCGTGTTTTCGCAAAGCACGGGCTTTTTTGGTGAGAGCCATAAAATACGTATCTCATTAAAAGGGATTGATTTGGAAGATATATTGATTCAGTCACATGATTGTTTGAGGAGTCTGTTATGTCACAAATACCGGTCATTAAACAAGACAAAATGTATCAGCTATTACGTGAAGGAGATGTAAAGCAGTTTAACAAATTAAAAGCTCAGGGGGAGGCTTGTGATTTGAGCAACTGTGATTTTCGGTCTTTAGAATTGCAAGGTTGGGATGCGACAGGTTTAGACTTGCGTGATTGTTATTTTCGTTTAGCGGATTTACGTGGGATTGATTTTTCACAAAGCATATTGGAAGGAGCAAGTATTCATGAAGCCAAAGTGTCTGGTGCTTATTTCCCCAAAAAGTTAAGCGCTGATGAGATTACAATGTCGTTAGTGCGTGGTACCCGAATGCGTTATGGTTGTTAAGTTATTTTGTCGTTCGCTCTAGATGGGGGTTCGTCGTTGTTAGCGTGTTGGTCAATGAGCAACGTGAACAAGGCCTAAAAAAAAGGGGACTCATTCGAGCCCCCTTTCCTCTATTTTTTATTATTACTTGTAACTATTAACGACATGCTCCTGGTAAATATTTTAATGGAATGGTCGTTGCCGCAGCTAACTCACCAGCTGCAGGTACCGCCCGGCAAGCCCACTGGAGACTACCAGTAGAGTTCGCATCAGATATAGCCGCCCCGGCAATAAAAGGAACGAATGCTATAGTTTGTGCTCCAGCAGCGAGTTGCGGGATTCCCCCTAGAGTGACTGTAATTTCGCCTGTAAGAGGAGCAACAACTATAGCGGTGATTTTGTCTGTTATTAGGTTAGGTTGATCAGCCACAATTTCAGCAGCATATCGTCCAACGCCCGCCATACCGGCACTGGCTAGCATTTCTGTAACACCTGCTTTAATTGCACTGGCGGCTATTGTGCCCTCACCGACTTTGGCGCGAACGGTGTAGTCCTGGTAGGCAGGTAACGCAACGGCGGCCAGAATGCCGACAATCGCGATGACGATCATGAGTTCGATTAGGGTAAAACCTTGTTGGATATTTCTCATGTTGCTCTCTCCTAGTGGGGCGATGAATAAATCGTTGGGTATTCGGTTTGTCCGGAGCCAAGCGGCCTTTCTGTTATCGCGGAGCAAGGGGCTGGCTCGTGATGCATGGGGCTAGTGAAGCTCTGTCACAACTGTTGCAGTCGGTATGCCAGCCGTGTCGGATTTTTGACCTGAGTGGGATAAATAACTCGCTTGAGATTTGTTTTGTGAAGTGCGTCACAATATCATTTTAAGAAATATGGGTTTATTGATATTGTTTGCTATCGAATTATCGTTTCGGTGACGGAATTGACAGCAATAAGTGACATTTTGAGTCAAAATGTGACACTTTTGGTCAATTTTTGTCATGTTTTATAGCTATATTGATGGGTCAGCAGTTAGATGAGTCATGAAATGAGGGGGGGAGATGGGGGTTTTTATTCTTCGCGGATTCTGCTGCGCTGCATCAGGTCAGGTTATGAGCCACTGCCATTAATAAGTTAAGCTCAACATCTCAATTCGTTGTAGGTTGGGGTTAGCGTAGCGTAACCCAGCAATGGCGGCTGTGTTGTGTTACGCTAAGGCTAACACGACCTATCGTATCTTAGTTACTGGGTCTGAACACCGTATACCAAGGCTATCTCTAAAAGTACTTTAACCAATCCACTGCCGGGTCACCAAACACTAAAAAATGCGGATTAAGCAGGGAGTCCTTAGTGTTATATTTTAACCGATTCAATTCGGTATCTGTTAGCTTTCCTCCAGCTTCTTCGACAATGCATTGGGCTGCCGCCGTGTCCCATTCAGAGGTCGGGCCAAGCCGGGGGTAAATATCTGCGGCTCCTTCGGCCACCAGGCAGCTTTTCAACGAACTGCCCATGCTGATAATTTCGTGTTCACCAATATTGGCAAGAAAATTATCTAACGAGGAATCACGGTGAGAACGGCTGCCTGCAATGGTTTTTTTGCCGGTAGGGCAGGGCCTCACTGAAATCGCCTGCCGTTGTTGATCCGTTTGTATTTTAAAGGCGCCTTCATTTTGGTAGGCGTAATAACAAACGCCGGAGACAGGGACTTGAATCACACCCAGAATCGGATAGTTGTTTTCAATGAGTGCAATATTGACTGTAAATTCACCATTGCGTTTAATGAATTCGCGAGTACCATCTAAGGGATCGACCAGCCAGTAGCGTTCCCAAGATTGGCGTTTTTCATAGGCCGAAATATTAGCCGATTCTTCAGATAAAATCGGCAGCTCGGGCGTTAATTTTGACAGACCAGCGACGATGGTGTTATGTGCTGCCATGTCCGCATTAGTGAGAGGAGTGCGGTCTTCTTTTTGCTGAACACTAAAGTCGGTATTGTAGACCTTTAGTATTTGTTGCGCGGCATCGATAGCCAAAGAAATGACCGGTTCTATTAAGGTGCTGCAGTAACTATTAGACATTATTTTTCTCCAAATGCCGGTAAACGAGTTATGTCGAGCTACGGGTGTATTTAGTACAGCGTAACCTATTGTATTTTTATCAGGCTAGATATGACCGATTGCTGTTATGCTGCTTGTGCATCGTGGACATATCTCCTGACTATTCAGTCACAGCCTACTGTTTTATTGTTATCAAGCGAAAAATACAAGCACGTTAACCTTTGCTATAGATATCCAGTCGATATTCATAGGGAGGTATTGCAAGCTAGGAATTGAACCTTGGGTATTTAACGATTTAATTTTTCTTTTACCATAAAAAGCGCTGCAATGCTGCGCGCTTCGGTGCATTCCTCGTGGGCTAATAAGTCGTCTAATTTATTCAAATCCCATGGAATGACATCAATGTCTTCAGGTTCGTCGCCTTGCTGTTTTTCGGGGTAAAGATCACTGGCGAGAATAATATGCGTTGCATGGTTTAAATAACCTGGAGCAATCGTTAATGATTTCAGGCGCTCTAACTTGTGGGCACCGTAACCAATTTCCTCTTTGATTTCTCGGTTTGCGGCCTGCAAGATGTCTTCCCCGGCTTCGACTCGGCCTTTAGGTAAGGCAATTTCGTAGCGTGCGACTCCACCCGCGTATTCGCGGATTAATAATACCGTTTGCTCATCTAGCAAAGGTACGATTAATACCGCGCCATAGCTTGAACTCACAATGCGCTCATACTGGACTTCAGTGCCATTAGAAAAGCGTAAATCCATTTCTTCTATTTTAAAAATACGCGTTTGGGCAATTAGCTTCCGTTGTAATATGACTGGAGGGGGGCGTATCGCTTTGCTCAATTTTTGACACCGTTAAATAAATAGTTAAAGGAAATTTTAGATTTATGATCACTGCATGTTCAGGAAAGGTTAAAAGGGTCTCACCATGACCATAATGACCACGCCAAACAATATCAGTACCGGAAACTCATTAAACCATCGATAGAACTTATGATCTCGATGATTATTATCTGCTCTAAATTCGTGAATAATTTTCAAGCATAGGCCGTGATAAGCCACCAATATTACAACCAGCAATAGCTTGATGTGCAACCATACCGCATTGCTATAAGCACTCCAGGCATAATCAATCAGCATCCATACGCCAACTATTAATGTGCCTACTGCACCGATGCTCATAATGGCGAATAGTTTGCGTTCCATAACTTTGAAACGTTCTAAGCTGATGGTGTCCGTACTCATGGCATGGTAAACAAATAATCTCGGTAAGTAAAATAAGCCAGCAAACCACATAACCATGAAAATTATATGGAATGTTTTTAGCCAGGCTATCATGGCTGTCTCCTCTTTTTTCTCGGGTGGTTAGGAATGGGCCGAATTAAATTCTATCATTTATCACAAGTTTATGGACGATGAAATATTGATGACTATGACGTGTGATGTTTGATAACTATCAATAAGACGATTTATATTAGGTTGAAGTATCGCGATAAGCTATTTCGTAGCCCATTGATTATCGAATGAAGATAAGGTTAATTATACAAATTGCCGATACTGGAGGAACGGCTAATTTTTAGGAGTAATTGGGTGAAAAGAGTCATCGGCGGGTTTTTTGGTATTGTGATGGGCTTGGCCAGTTTAGGGCTAGTAAATATTGCCTACAGTACGGAAGAACCGTTGATCATGGGTGTTTTCCCGCGTCACAATGTCAAAAATACGATTTTGTATTATAAACCCTTAGCTGAAAAATTGACGAAAGCGCTTAACCGTCCCGTGAAGTTAGAAACCGCCAAGAATTTTTCGGCATTTTGGCAGCGTGTCATATCCAGGCGTTATGACATTGTGCATTACAATCAATTTCATTATATCAATAGCCATAAAAAATACGGTTATGAAGTGATTGCGAGAAATGTTGAGTTTGGCAGTGACAGTGTCGCAGGTGCAATCATCGTACGTAAAGACAGTGGCATAAATTCCATCGCGGACTTAAAAGGCAAGAAGATTATTTTTGGGGGAGATAAAAGTGCATTAGTGTCGTATATAGCGACAATTGATATTTTGCGTAACGCAGGTTTACAGTCTAACGATTACATTGAAAAATTTGCCAAAGCGCCGCCTTATGCCACTATCGCTACCTATGCTGGGCGGGCGGATGCGGCGGCGGTCAGTGATATCGGTTTAAGACTACCTATGGTAGTTAATGCCATTAACACCAACGATTTAAAAGTGTTGGCGCAAGGACCGGATTTAGCGCACTTGCCATGGGCTGTGAAAAGTGCCATGTCATCTAAGTTAAAGCAGAAAATTCAAGATGTCATGTTGTCTTTACAGGATTCTGATGAAGGCCAGAGGGTGTTGAAGCGGGCGCATGTCAATCGTTTTGTTAAAGCTATGGATGCCGATTACGATAGGGTGAGGCAGTTGGTTCAACAAGTGGGCGATGTAAAATAATTTTAATTTCCTTTCTTACTGGCAACGTTAGGCTGCCCATTCCTTATTATCATTTTTCCTCAGATTGTTACCAGAGAGACTTTTTAAAATCTATATGAAGTGTTGAGGCAAACTCATGCCTGAGCAGATATCCTACATGCCCCATTCTTTAATTTACCTATCATCGCTACCTTTTCCATTTATCGCATGAGATTTTTTCAGAACAAACTGTATAATGTTTGTTCTATAATTATTAGTGGGATAAAAAAAATAGGGGAGGGTACTCTATGTTCGTTTCAGATTTACATAATAAAAACAAAACGATAACAAGAAGCTCCGAAAAAACAAAGCAATCTACAAAATCAAAAAAGAAGCAATTTTCTGTTATTCAGGGGCAGGCTAAGTCCAGGCCGGCATTATTGGTCTTTTTAAGCCTGATTTATATTGTGAGCGGTGGTCTTGTTGTGATTGATCTCGGGATGTCAAACGGGAGTGTCGGGAATTTTGTGGTTGCATTATCAGTCTTGTTGGCGGGGTTTGGTTTGTTCGCTGCTCGTCCGATGGCGCGAATCCTAATCTTGACTGTTTCAGTTTGCTTATTGGGCGGTATTGTAGCTTTATTTTTGATGGGGACCAGTAGCCATGTGTCTTTCCAATGGGCTGGACAGTTTTACACGGTGAGTGATTTTTTTAAGATGGATAACTTTAGTGTTTTATTGCTCATTATTTTCTGTTTATTTGTCCAGTGTTATATCTTGATGTTGGAGAATGTAAAAGCTTGTTTTGGTGTGATGCCTTGGGATTAAGTTGTCAGACTGTTTTGGCTAAAACCAGCACAGCGAGTGACCATGATCACTCGCTGTTGCCCATTCCTCACCTGGTTATCCAATAAACCATTCCTAATCAATAATATTAAACTCCATATAATTCAAAGTGTTGCCACTGTTTCCGAAGCTTGTTCGATGGGTGGTATATACGCAGACTGATTGCTATCAACTCGATGATTCACTGCTGAACCTTGTACAGGTTGTTGTTGGACGAAGCCGCTATCGCGGAGAAAATGCGCATTGATGCTTAATTAAGCTTATAATGTCACCTCAGGCCCTCATCTAGAGGGGCCATTCAACCACGAATCATGAGGTGACACACCATGAAAACATCCCCTCCGTCAG